>Ga0302182_10001292_pt1 | contig 13434 bp, 15 predicted proteins | sample I_Palsa_N3_1_FD_198781 | JGI IMG/M metagenome (GOLD analysis project Ga0302182, IMG submission 198781) | Peat permafrost microbial communities from Stordalen Mire near Abisko, Sweden - I_Palsa_N3_1 | ecosystem: Environmental > Terrestrial > Soil > Palsa > Peat permafrost | place: Sweden...
GGTGCCGTGGTTTAATACGAAAATTGTCAACGGCCTGCGTGCGAAGACACGAAGATTACCATATGGTCTTCGTGTCTTTCTCGTTAGCGGAGCGATTATGGAACGAGATGTTCCCGATCTTCATGGATTCGCACCACCGGTTCGAGAGGAAGTCGATGCATCTGGCCGGTTGCAGCATCCATGGCAGGTCTTTTTCCTGACCGCGATACTCCCGGTGATCGTGTTGGCCGTGCGCTTCTGTGTGAGGTTGGGCACGAATCCATTCGACCAGAAGCTGCGATTCATGTTTGTGTTTCTGGGCACTTTCGGTTTGGTGACGAGTGCGGCGTACACATTTATTGGGCGCAGATATAGCCTTCGACTGGCTAAGCGAACCGTCGGAACCCTATGTTTGATTGTGATTGCGGCGGGACTTTTCTGGTTGATCAAATTGATCACGGAGCCGACCTCCTAGGCGGCTAAGCAGGCAACACCTATGATCTGATTAGCTGATCGATGAAGGGACAGTTTCGTGGCCACCATCAAAAAAGATTATTACGAGATTCTGAGCGTTGCCAAAACGGCGGACGGGGAGGAGATCAAGCGCGCCTACCGCCGGATGGCGATGAAATATCATCCTGATCGGGCCGATGGCGACAAAGCCGAGGCGGAGATCAAGTTCAAGGAATGCGCCGAAGCGTACGAAGTTCTCTCCGATCCGCATAAGCGGCAGAGGTATGACCAGTTCGGCCATCAGGGGGTAAACGGCCAGCACGATTTCTCGCACATGGATGTCACGGACATCTTTTCGATGTTCGACGACATTTTCGGCGGTGCGTTTGGCGGGGGAAGCCGGCGTGCGGCGGGGCGGGCTCCGACGGCGCGCGGATTTGACCTGGAAACGCAAGTCGAATTGACCCTGGCCGAAGTGGCGACCGGCGTGGAAAAAACCATTGAGTTTGAAAAGCAGGATCATTGCGAAACGTGCAAAGGCAGCGGAGCAAAGCCCGGCGTTGCGCCGGTGGTATGCCCGCAATGTGGCGGCCAAGGCAGAATCGCACAGCAGGGTTTCGGCGGTATGTTCCGGATGGTCACGACATGCCCCAATTGCCGTGGCAGGGGAACAGTCATTCGGGAACATTGCCCAAGCTGCGGCGGCTCGGGGCGGCAGATGCGCAAACGTGTTGTCACGGTTAAAATTCCCGCGGGCGTTCATGAAGGACAGGCAATTCGCATCACCGGCGAGGGAGAACCCGGCGATAATGGCGCTCCCGCCGGCGACCTGCACTGTTACATTACCGTCAAGCAGCATCCGTTTTTCAGCCGGCACAACAATGATTTGGTCTGCCAGATTCCTATTTCGTTCACGCAGGCGGCTCTGGGCGCGGCCGTGGAAGTGCCGACATTGGCGGGCACCGAAACACTCGAGATCGGTCCCGGCACGCAGCACGGCGAAGTGTTCAAGCTCAAAGGCAAAGGCCTGCCTGATTTGCGGTCGGGCCGCGGTGGTGATGAAATCGTGCAGATTTTTATCGAAGTGCCGAAGAAGCTGAACAAGAAGCAGGAGCAATTGCTGCGCGATTTCGCCGCGCTGGAGGATCATTCGGTGATGCCGCAACGCAAGGGTTTTTTAGACAAATTGAAGGAAGCGTTTCGAACGTAGTATCGCAGAGGCTCGCTCCGCATGTGGGGCGGCTAAAAGTAAGTTCCGCAAGGAATGTCCATGAATCCGACTTCATCATCAGAAGATTTTGACGATCTCGATCCCACGGAGCCCGATCAGGCGGCAGCGACCGCGGGATCCGATACCAATGACGTTCTGCGCCTCCAGGCCGAGCGCAACGATCTGTTCAACAAGCTGGCCCGCGCACAAGCCGAATTCCAAAACGCCCGCCGTCGCCTGGAAAGTGACAAAGAACAGGCCGTGCAGTTTGCCAACACTTCGCTGATTCGTTCGCTGCTGCCCGTGATCGACAATTTTGAGCGTGCCCTGGCAGTCGATCCTGCAAAAGTGGATTTGAATTCCGTGCTCAAGGGAATGCAGATCGTCCACGACCAATGGCTGGCGGTGTTGTCGCAACAAAAGGTGCAAACCATCGCCCCATCGGCCGGGGAAGCGTTTGATCCGAATTCCATGCAGGCGATTTTGCAGCAGTATCCCGAGAATCACGTGACACAATTGCTGCAAAAGGGATACAGTCTGGACGACCGGGTGCTGCGGCCAGCGCAGGTGGCGGTCAGCAAACCGAAATGAGATGAGAGTTGCCAGTTGTTAGTTGCCAGTTGCCAGAACTAATGCCCCGGACCCTTTGCTACTAACAACTAGCAACTGGCAACTATTACAAACCATGCCCACTTACGAATATCACTGCGACGCCTGCGGCAACGACTTTGAAGAGTTTCAGTCGATCACGTCCAAGCCGATCCGCAAATGCCCCAAATGCGGCAAGCTGAAAGTTCGCCGTTTGATCGGCACCGGCTCGGGGATGATTTTCAAGGGTAGCGGTTTTTACATCACCGATTATCGCTCAGAGGGTTACAAAGACTCCGCGAAGGCCGATCAGGGGGGCGGCAAGGATAAGCCCGCCGACGCCAAGGCCGGAGATGGCAAAACCGCGGACGCTAAGAGTCCAGATGCCAAGAGCGGCGATAGCAAAGCGTCGGAAGCCAAGCCCGCTGCGGAAGCGCCGAAAGCCGCCCCCGAAGCCAAGTCCGAACCCAAGGCGTCCAAGTCGGCTAAAAAGTCGAAAAGGTAGTCACGGTCGCCATGCGGTGCCCCATTTGTAAAAGGCCGGTGCCGCCGAGGGATCGAGATGATCCCAAATCCACCTATCCATTTTGCAGTCCTCGCTGCCAATTGGTCGACCTGGGACGATGGCTGGACGGCAAATATCAAATCCCCGTGGCAAGCGAGGAATCGCCGGTTGCCGACGATGAGCCCGATGAACAACAATGAAATGGGGCGTTTGTGCGGTATTGTTGATCGCAATCTCTGAAATTTGAACGATTTACCCCCGCCGCTATAATGCGCGCGGCCGGAGAAACAACTGGTGCGGATTGTCTCGGTGCCGCGCCGGCCGGTTCACTGGTTTTGCAGCGTCACGAGAACATGAGTCGGCCGGTTCTGCCGGGGGGTAAACGTTCCTTCAGCAGAGACGACGGCCGGGGAATCGTTAGGGAAAGGAGCCTGGTCCATGGCTGAAGAAACACACGTCATCCGCGGCATCAATTGGCGCGAGACGTTTCCCTTCACCAATATTTTTCGGGCGTTCCGTGTGGCTATCCATCCATCGAAGCTGGTCTTGGCGCTGTTGGCCTTGGTCTGTCTGTACTTTGGTGGCCGCACACTGGATTGGATGTTGACGGCTCGTCATCGCGGCGTGCCCGATGAGATCAGGCTGTACGAATCCGCGCGCACGGCGGCGATGGCCATCACGCCCGATGGGCAGTTGGATATTACCCACGAAGTTGCAGCGGGGCTAAGGGTAACGTCCGAACCGGAGAAAGATTTTGCAGCAGTTCGGGCCGAGCGCCGTGCGGAGATTGAAAATTTCTATGCGGATTTGATTGGCCCGGGCGGTCTCAAAATCGAGCCGGATGCCAAGGCCGCCACCGCCGCCGCGGAAGATGCGGATGATCTTGGCAAGGTCAAAGCCAAATTGATTGAGGCCAGGGACCAGAAGATTAACGACTTGAAAACGCAGCGCAGCAAGGCGCAGATAGACGAGAAAACTTTTCAGGCTCAAGAGTGGCAGGCTTACGTTGACATGCAAATGGCCTGGGAACACGCCGAGCAAATCAAAGGCCGCGGGCTCTGGAGCCTGTTCATGGATTACGAAATCCAGCAGGTCAACGGCGTGGTGATCGGCGTGATTACCAATCAATGGATGGGCAATCTCACCGGCGGCGGCTACGGGGTTTTTGATTCCGTTTACCGCTTTTTCTGCGTCGGTCCCCGCTGGGCGATTGGACATCATTGGGTGTACTTCACCATTCTGGGCATTTGGTTTCTGATCATCTGGGCGATCTTCGGCGGAGCGATTGCCCGCATTGCGGCGGTTCACGTGGCTCGTGAGGAAAAGATTTCCCTGCGGCAGGCGCTCAATTTTTCCAGCGGCAAATTCCTCAGCTACGTCTTCGCTCCCGTGATTCCGCTGTTTATCATTTTGATCGTGGGATTGATCGTGGCGGCCGGCGGTTTGCTGGTAAATGTCCCGTACCTTGGCGAAATATTGGTGGGAGTCTTTTTCTTCCTGGCCCTGGCTGCGGGAGCCGTGATGACGCTGGTCGCGCTCGGAACCGCCGGTGGATTGAATCTGATGTATCCCACCGTCGCGGTGGAAGGGTCCGACAGCTTCGACGCCATCAGCCGCAGCTTCAGCTATGTTTATGCCCGGCCGTGGCGCATGCTGTGGTACACCGTGGTTGCCATCGCTTATGGCGCGATCACGTATCTGTTCGTCCGGCTGTTCGTTTTTCTGACCCTCAAATTCACCCAGGTGTTCGTAGGCTTCTGGGTTCTCCGGCACGCTGAAGATGGGCAGCATTTGTGGCCGGCCATTTATCACGGGCCGTCATTCTGGCAATTGCCGTATCATATCGATTACTTCGCGCTCTCCGGTGGCAGCTCGATTGCCGCGTACCTGATATCGCTCTGGGTTCACGTTGTCATCGCGTTCCTAGGCGCGTACGTCGTCAGCTTCTATTTCTCGGCCAACACGATCATTTATTATCTGATGCGTCGAGAAGTGGATGCAACGGAACTGGACGACGTGTATGTCGAGCAATCGGAAGACGAATTCATGGAACCCGCCACGGCGACGATGACATCCACCACGACAACAGTGGTCATCGAATCGCCGAAGCCGGATATGCCGCCGCCCGCTGGTGACGGTTCGAGTCCGCCGGCGGCTTGACTCATGTTACCGCGGGATTTGCCCCTGGATGGCCGATCGCTTCGCATCGGTCCTGCGAAACTCGGCGAGATTTTGCCGCTGCGGCAACGGATTTTGCGGATTGGCCTCGATATCGAGGAAGCGAAATTCCCCGGCGATGAGGATACGACCACGCTCCACGCCGCGGTGTTCGATCATGCCAGTGTGATCAGTTGTGCGACGCTGATGCTGGACGAATGGGAAGGCCAGCTGGCGTGGCGATTGCGCGGCATGGCAACCGACAGCATCTGGCAAAGCCAGGGAGTCGGTGCGGCGCTGCTGCAATATTTGATCGATTCGGCGATCACCGATCCACCCATTCCGCAGCGAATCAGCACATTCTGGTGCAACGCCCGCGTTCCGGCGTTGGCGTTTTATCAGCGTCTGGGCTGGACGGTTGATTCAGAGGAATTCGACATCCCCACGGCAGGGCCGCATCGGCGGATGTTTCGTAAACTTTGATCATTGGATCCAAAAGAGCCGAGGGCGTCCCGCCCCGGTCCAGGAGCCGGACGTGCCGTCTATCATCGACTATCCGATCGTACTTCAGAGGATGCAGCAGCAGGGCTTCAAAAGCCTCTACCACAATAGCGGGGCATTCGCGCTTCCGCCTCAACCGCCGGCCAGCGTGGTGGCATGGATCGGCCCGCCCGATCCGAGCATCCGCCCCGAAGCGCTGCCGCTGGTGCGACAGATCCGCAGCCCATTCGAATTTGAGCTGGCCATGATGACCCGCTGGCAGTGGGAAAAGAATTTTGCCGCGGGCGTGGCGTGGCTGATGCCGATGAGCCACTGGGCATTTGAGTGCAGCCAGGATTGGATGGTGTCATTGCTGAAAAGCAATGGGCTTGATCCGAAGGCACTGCGCAATCGCAACGATGCGGCTGCCATTCAATTCGAATTGGCGGAGGGAAACGAATTTGGTTTTTTTCTTCGCGACCTGCTGACCAACCTCATTAGCAGCGATTTCACCCTGGCTTTCCCCGGCCAATCGACGCTTTGCACGGTTCATCATCACAAGCAACTCTGGTGGTCAACGCAGGATGGAACGGTCTTCGCCGCCCTTGAATCCCTCGCCAGGGATTGCGCCGCCGTGCCCTAACCGCTTCACTTTTACCCTGTCACGTACCTAACATTGGGTGAAAGGAACAATATGAATCGGATCGCCCCTTTTCTCGAGCCCATAAACAACTCCGTGACGGCGGCTCCCGTAACTCCGTCGCCCGTGACGCCGCTGCACACCGACGGCCAACTGCTTGATGCGTATTCCCAAGCGGTGATCAACGTCGTGAACAAGGCAAGCCCGTCGGTGGTGTACATCGAAGTGCGGCAAGCCGAGCCGCCGGAAGGATCGCGCGGCCGCCGGGGACCGGGAGGCGGCAGCGGATCGGGATTCATCTTCACCCACGACGGTTTTATTTTGACCAACAGCCATGTGGTTCACGGCGCCCAAATGATCCGTGTAACGCTTTCTGATGGCCGCAATCTGTCGGCCCGGCTGATTGGCGATGATCCGGATACCGATCTGGCTGTCATCCGGTTGGACGATCACCTCGACGGGCCGCTTTCGGTTGCGACGTTTGCCGACAGCACGGCGATTCAGGTCGGGCAATTGGTGGTCGCTATCGGCAATCCATATGGTTTCCAGGCCACGGTAACCGCCGGCGTGGTCAGCGCCCTAGCCCGGTCATTGCGAGCCACTACGGGTCGGCTCATCGACAACATGATACAAACCGATGCCGCATTGAATCCGGGCAACAGCGGCGGTCCACTCATGAACAGCCGCGGCGAAGTCGTCGGCGTCAACACCGCCATCATCGCCCAGGCCCAGGGAATTTGCTTTGCCATTCCCAGCAACACGGCCCAATTCGTCGTGGCCCGATTGATTCGGGATGGCCGGGTGCGGCGCAGCTACATCGGCCTCGGCGGGCAGAACGTGAATCTGCATCGCCGCATCGTGCGGTTCCATCGTCTGGAACAAAACAGCGGCGTGTTGGTGCAAGCGGTCGAGAAAGACGGTCCGGCGGAAAAAGCCGGCGTGCGCGATGGAGATATTCTCATCAGCTTCGACGGCAAGCCGATCCAGATTATTGATGATCTGCAACGCCTGCTGACACAGGAGCGGTCGAACGTGAGTTATCCATTGGAAGTGTTGCGGCAACAGGAGAAATTGTCGCTGCCCATTGTGCCGCAGGAGCGGGTGGCATGAAAAAGCCTGTTGGTCGGGGCGGGCCGCATTGGACGCAGCACTGCGGCAGCGTGAATGCGGCTCCGACCCGCGACCCGTGGTCCCTCAATGCGATGATGCAGCCGAGGGTGAATGTAATTCCGAGGCTTTGGCTTCCAGCTTGTTGTAAAGCGTTCGCAAACTGATGCCGAGGCTGCGGGCGGCGGCGGTTTTGTTGCCGCCGTGAATCCGCAGCGAGTTTTCGATCATCTGCCATTCCATTTCCGCAAGATTGCCCGTGACAATCGGCGCACTGGGTCGTTCCACGCCGCCGCCGCCGGGCAAATTCAAATGCTCCGGCCCGATTTCCGGACCATCGCACAAAATGGTGGCCCGCTCGATAACATTGCGAAGCTCCCGCACATTGCCCGGCCACGAGTAATCACTCATTGCGGCCAGGGCTTTACTGCCGAACCGCACCGCCTGGGAATTTCGCACCGTGGAATTTTGGAGCAGATGCTGGGCGATTACGGGCAGATCATCGGAAATCTGCCGCAGTGGCGGAAGTTTCAACTCAAAAGTAGCCAGGCGATAAAACAAATCCTGCCGAAACTTTCCGGAGGTGACATCTTGGCGCAAATCCCGATGGGTGGCGGCAATCACCCGCACATCCGTGCGATACGGCTCGCTATCACCGACACGCCGGCCTTCCTTGCTTTCCAAAAGCCGCAAAAATTTGGCCTGCACGTCGAGCGGCAGATCGCCGACCTCGTCGAGAAACAGCGTTCCGCCCGCCGCCGCCTGCACCAGGCCACGGTGATCGCGGTCCGCCCCGGTGAAGGCGCCCTTGCGGTGGCCGAACAATTCGCTTTCCGCCAGTTCCCTGGGCAGCGCCGCACAATTCAGCGGCACAAACGCTTGTTCCCGCCGCCCACTATTGGCGTGAATCAAGCGGGCGGCGACTTCCTTGCCGGTGCCGGTTTCGCCGTGAATTAGCACTGATGCATCCGATGGAGCAACCCGGGCGATTAACTTTTTTACCTCGGCCATCGGGGCGCTGCTGCCGATCAATTCCAGCGAATCGATGCGCTGCGTGCGCAGTTGCTGACGCAGCGCGATGTTTTCGTTGGCGAGCGTTCTTTCCCGGCTGATGCGGCGAAGTCGCTGCTCGAGCTCCTCAATTTTGCAGGGTTTGACGAGATAATCGTACGCCCCAAGTCGCAGGGCCTGAATCGCCGAATCGAGATCGGCATTGCCGGTGAGAATGATGACGGCTGAATCGTCGCTGCGCTGGTTCAATTCGCGGAGGAGTTCCAGGCCATTGCCATCGGGCAAATGCAGGTCCAGCAGCACGGCGTCGTAACCCCGGCCCTTAAGTTTTTCCCGGCCTTCGGTGACCGAATGAGCCAGCGTAGCCTCGACCAAATCGCCCAGCTCCATGACCCACAACCGGGCCAGCGGCCTTTCATCCTCCACAATCAAAAGACTCAAACGCTGCGGCTTCATCACATTCGATTCTAAACAAAAACCGGGCCGCGCGAAATAACGTTATTTCAAGGCGGTAAACGCCATTATCTCTTGCTTGCCGTGCAGAAGGTGCATGGTGGTTGGTGCAGATTGTGCGTTGAAATCTCATTCTTCGGGCGGCAATGGAGCCGCCACAGGCCGAGTTGCGGCACGGATTTGTCGCCAGCGCGCTTCGCGCCAGGCTTCGTCCGCTTTTTCAGCTTCCGTCAGCGGGCGTGATGTGGGCGCGGTGGTTGGCGATTGCTGCGTGGCGGGTTGGCTGCTCGGTTGCGTCGCCGCTTCCTTGGGTTCTTTTTGGAAAGTTCCAGTGGGGACGACCCCAAAAATCTGCCTTCCATGCGACAACACTTCTTCGCTGCTATAGGTTTCCTTGCGAAGCAGATGGCCCTGATGGTCGCGGATCATCACGATGAATCGGTCGTCTTCCGGAGGACGACGGCGATTAAAATCCACAATCATATGAACCGTGCCGCCGGTGAAATCTTTTTCGCATTCGAGCTTCAAACGGTCAATGCCGGCGGTGTGAAGTTCAAACGCCTCCACCACATCCAGCAGAAGCTCCCGGTCGACGCGCTCCGGCGGTGTGAGCACGTTGTTCCATATCTGATCGACCTTGGCCTGATCTTCTGGCGACAATCGCTGCACCGCGGGGAAAAACATATGCCCGCATCCGCACAAAACGGCCAAGCAGCAAACGAGTAGATATTTCATTCAGCCTCGTGGAAAATAGTCCCCTTATTATGGCCTTCGCCGTCGCATAGTCGATGCCAAACTTTCCAGAATTACCATGGGCGCCAAATGAAAATCAAAACAGTCGCTCTTGTTGTCGTTTCCATGATTTGCGGGCTGGTTGCCGGAAGCGCCCAGGCTGTCCCGGCTGGGAATAATGGTCGGATCGTGGTGATGATCAGTCTCGACGGCTTGGCAGGTTATTACATCGATGATCCCAGAGCGGAGATGACGACTTTGAACGCATTGGCCGCTGCGGGCGCCCGTTCTTCGGGGATGCGAGTCGTGGCCCCATCGGTGACGTGGCCGAATCACACAACGCTGGTGACCGGCGATTGGCCGGCACGTCATGGCGTCGTGGGGAACAATTACTATGATCGCGCCGCCGGTAAACGGGTCGTGCTCATCAGCGATCCAACTTACGACAAAGACCAGATCGTCAAGGTGCCGACAATCTACGATTTGGCGTTCCAAAACGGTTTGAAAACCGCCGCATTGCAATGGCCGGCGTCGCGCAATGCCAAGACGCTCATGTGGACCTGGCCTGACATGAAGGCCGGGGCGTTGCGGGATATGTACACGACGCCGGCGCTGAAAGCGGAGTGCATCAAGGCAGGCCTATGGATCGAGGGATCGGTCGATGATCCGCAGGAGGCCGACAAAAAACCGCTGCCGGATGAAAACACGACCAAGATTTTCAACATGATCCTGCACGAGCACCGCCCGAATCTGGCGTTGCTGCATCTGTCCCGTGTCGATCACGATGAACATCAATATGGTCCCAAATCACCGGAGGCGTTTATCGCCGTGAAAGCCGCCGATGAGGAAGTGCGGCAGGTTTGGGAGGAACTCAAACGCGATTTTCCGGGCAAGGCGACGCTGATCATCGTGTCCGATCATGGTTTTTCGTTGACGCACCGCATGGTCCTGCCCAACGTGATTCTTCGCCGGGCGGGTTTGTTGGATGTGAAAGGTATTCGGGTTGTCAAAGGGGAGGTGGAACTCGTTCCGCAAGGCGGGGCGGCAATGATTTACATCCTCGACGAAGCGAAACATGACGAGATCATCGCCACCATTCGCAAGGCCTTCGCCGGCGTGGAAGGCGTGGAAAAAGTCGTCGGCGTCGATGAATTTCCCAAATATGGCATTGCCAATCCGAAGGATGATCCGCACGCTCCAGACCTGATGCTCTTTGCCAGCGAGGGTTACGCCTTCGGCGACACCGCCGCCGGTGCGCTGACTTACCACGAAAAGCCGGAAAAGGAGGGCACGCACGGCCACGATCCGGACCTGCCCGATCTGTACGCCACATTTGTCGCCTGGGGTGATGGAATCAAAGCCGGCGTGAAGCTCGGAGAAATTCAGAACACCACTGTCGCCCCGACCATCGCCAAGTTGCTGGGAATTTCCATGCCGGATGTCGATGGCAAGCCTCTGGATGAAATTTTGGCGCCGGCTCAGCCTTGATGCTGCCACTACTTCACGGTTTCCTCAGCCAGCTTTACCTCAAAACCCAACCTGTAGGCTTTAGCCTCGACCGGAGCCAGTGCCGTCGCAAGGCCGGCCTTGGCTTTCTGAGACGCTAGATTCTCCTGCGTCTTTGCGGCAGCGAGGCCGTCCCGCAAAATTCCCATTCGCTCCTTCGATGATGTCGCCGCCCTCAACTGCGCCTCGATAAGCATGTGATTAAACCGATCCGCTTCCTCAAGCGAACCCGTGCCGGCGGCGAACATCTGGTTGGCCATGTCTGCGGCTTCATGTAGCGTTGCGATTTGTTCCTGCTGGAGTTTTGCCAACTCCGGCGAGGCGGTTGCGCCGGCCGGCTCCGCCTCCGTTCTCGACGGCAGCCGCAGCACGCAGGCTACCACAGCGACGACAAGCATGGTCAAGGCAAAGGTCCGCATCTTGCGCAAAGTCGATAGCATGGCATTCTCCTCAAAAGAATCGGGAATTCCCGAGCCGCGAGCGGTCAGATTTAAGGAAAGACATTGTAATCCCGAGCCCGCGGCGATCGCAAAGGAAATGTTGGATCCGGCATATCACCAAGAAAGATACTGAGCCGTGGTACCTGGCAACTGAGGTGGTCCGACGCTAGTCCAGCGTCAATCGCAGCAGTTTCTTCGCATTATCGCAGAGAAGTTTACGTTCCACGGTTTTGCTGGATGCCAGCTTGCGGATTTCTTTGATCGTCAGCCAGCCTTGGCACACCGGTCCGCGGCCGACGCGGTCGTTGCAGTCGCTGCCGAACATTAATTTGTCCTGATGCCGGTCGATGAATTCGCGAGCATGCGGCTCATCGCGCACCATCGCATTCAGGCCTGATCCGGCTGACATGTCGCCGTAGAAATTGGGGTAGTGCGTCAGATATTGATCGGTGATGCCGCCGGGTGTGACCAGGCCTTTGGGATATAGATTCTTTGGATCGGAATAACTCTTGTCGATATTGGCCCAGAACGTCTGGGCGTGGCCGATGAAATTCACCTTGGGAAATTTTTCCAGCACCTTCCAGAAGCGTTCGTATCCCTTGTTGTACATTTCATATTGAAAGTGCATCAGCACCGGCACATTGAATTCGCCGGCCGCTGCAAACACCGGCTCGATTTTCGGATCATCGACATCGACATTGAATTTCTGCTCGCCGACGATGACGGCTCCGAGTTTGAGATATTTAGTGATTTCGTCATGCGCCTGGGGCAGATCGCTGACCTCGTTGGCTCCGAAGCGAAACATCTGCGGGTATTGCTTTGCGAGGGTGTAGCAGCTTTCGTTGCCGCCGGTTTCCGCGGCCAAGCCATTGGATTTTCCCTGATGCGTGGAATCGGTCTGCACATTGGACCCCGCCGGCAGCAGAACGGTAAGGGAAACACCCATCCGCTTTTGATGTTCGATTAATTCCGCATCGGATCGGCCGCTGTAATGAGTGTGCTGATGGATATCGATGATCGGCTCGGCCGGAGCAGTTGCCGGCTCGGTCGTTTCCACGGCGAGGATTGCCCGTGGTAACAATAACATTGCCGTTGCACCGAGAAGCGTTCGCCTGGAAAAATCGGCCATGGTCGGGTCTTTCTTGCGGGTGAATGGATTCTGCTGCCAAGGCAGTGATAATGCAACGGCGATCAACTTATCGGTAAGGAAATTGACCATGCGAAGATGTCCAATTCTTGGGCTAGCCATTTTTCTCAGCATCGCCGGCCGTGTTTATGGAGCGCCGTCCACCACGCAGGTGGCGGAGCTGCCGCGCCCCAAGCCGCTGGAGGTGTCGCAGGCGATCGAGACGTTTAAGCTGCATTCCGGGCTGCGGATCGAGGCCGCCGCCAGCGAGCCGTTGGTGGTCAGTCCGATCGATATTGATTTTGATGAAGATGGCCGGATGTATGTCGTGGAAATGCGCGACTATCCCGATCGCCGGGAGGAAAGGCTCGGCCGCATCGTGCGGTTGGAGAGCAGTCGGCGTGATGGCGTGTACGATCGCTCGACCGTTTTGGTGGATCATCTGCCCTGGCCGACCAGTGTTTGCTGCTGGGATGGCGGGGTGTTCGTCGTGGCGTCGCCGGATATTTTTTACTTCAAGGACACCAAGGGCACGGGCGTCGCCGACGTAAAGCAGCTCATCATGAGTGGGTTCGGTAACACGCAGGATAAGCTGAACGTGCAGGGTCTGGTGAATGGCTTGACCTTTGGGCCGGACGGTCGCATCTACGGTACTTCCAGTGAAAACGGCGGCGTGGTTACCACGGTAACGCATGACGGCCCAATTGATTTGCGGGGAAAGGGATTTTCCTTTGATCCCAACAAAGTTGATTTGCGCGCCGAGAATGGCGACGGACAATACGGCCTGAGTTTCGATGATGAAGATCGTGAATTTGTTTGCAGCAATTCGCATCACTTGCAGACGTTTTCGTTTGATAGCCGATACGCCGCCCGCAATCCGCTGGTGGTGATGCCGCCGGCGCTGGTGGACATCGGCGTGGATGGACCGGCCGCCGAGGTGTTTCGCATCAGTCCGGAAGAAGCGTGGCGTGTGATCCGCACCAACTGGCGTGTGGCGGGATTGGTCGGCGGTCCCGTCGAAGGCGGCGGCCGGGCGTCGGGATATTT
>Ga0302182_10001299_pt1 | contig 13390 bp, 2 predicted proteins | sample I_Palsa_N3_1_FD_198781 | JGI IMG/M metagenome (GOLD analysis project Ga0302182, IMG submission 198781) | Peat permafrost microbial communities from Stordalen Mire near Abisko, Sweden - I_Palsa_N3_1 | ecosystem: Environmental > Terrestrial > Soil > Palsa > Peat permafrost | place: Sweden: Abisko...
GATCCGAGGTTTCATTGTTTGCGTCCCAGAATGTCGTTTATTGAAGGGATAACGAATGTCGACGATGTAGATTTACCCGCGCCTATGCCAGCGCCGAAACCCGCACCGGGGAAAATTTTCAAAGGTGCAGCGCCTCCAATGCCTCCGATAGTGCCATCGTCGCTGATGGCGAAATTGGCACCTGCCGACGCACCAAATCCGGCATTGAGCTCTGCATACCCGCCAGTACTGCTACCAGTAGTGATTGGCCCGTTACTGTGACCAATACCAACGCCACCTCCTACACCTGCGTACGCACCCGCGCTTGCCATGCCATTCGCTTGAACTTGGATAAACGGCGAAGTTTCCCTTAACGTCCCATTTGTTTGCAGGCCAACGCTAACTCCACCACCGGCACCGACGAAAGGAAGCATCACGGTTCCGGAGATTCCGGCAGAGTATTGTGTGTAAGCCTTGGTTGTCGAATCGTATGTGAGACCGGACGCATTCTTTGCGATGTAGCTTTGTAAACCCGCATCGCCAGAAGGCAACGACTGCGCCCACACCTGTTGTCCGGCCTGATTGACCCCATACTGAACCCATGTTGTTCCATCGTTCGGCTGGCTACCCACTGCAACACGGACGCTACCTAGCTCAGTCTGACTTCCTGTAGTCAAGTTCATTTGAGCCATTTGCTGCTCAATCTGCTGTTCCGTGTATCTTCCACCACTCTTAGCTGCAAGTTGGTTGGCGACTGCTTTTTCTTCCGGATGCAACTGCCGGTTGTACAACTGATTGTTGGACGCCGATCCACCGCCAGCCAATGCCCCTTGTGAGCCACCCGCCAGTGATCCGGCCGCCGCTCCACCTGCCGTCGCCACCACAACATTCAACGCATTCCTCGCCGCTTCCTGCGAACCCGGCGGCAATCCGCTGACCGCCTGATCGATGATCGGTTTAGCCAGCGCCGTCAGTGCATCGCCCGTCAGCGAGCCGCCAACTGCACCCGCGATGTTCCCGCCAGAGATCGCGGCACCAATCGCGGCAACCGCCGCGTGCATCACATCACGTCCGGGTTTGCCTTCGCCAAACACCTCCGGATTGCTTTTCGCAAGAGACCCTGCCGCCTCTGCCATCGCATACGTCGCGGTCTTCCCAAACGCCTGCGCGAACGCCAGATCGTTTTGCGTCTCCCGAAGGTTGAACGTGTTCTGAACCGTCTGGTTCGCGTTCGACGTGTCACGCGATAACCCCGCCGTGCTGTCCGTTCCGTTCGCGTCATCCGCCTTCACTGTGATCGTGCCGGGACTGATCGCCGCGTATGTCGAGCCGTTCTTCTTTTCGCTTGTTTGCGCGAACTGCGGACCGCCAATCGCAGGCCCGCTGCTCAGCGTTACACCCGCCGTCGAACTCGACGAGTCGAACGTGTTGTCGATATTGCTAAAGTCGAACGTTCCGGTCGTCAGGGTGTTTTTATCCTCTGCCGCCGGGCTCACAATTTGCGCGCCATTCAACTGCGTATGCCCGGCCACATTCACATTAAACCCGCCGTCACCCGCAACAATCCCCGTCTGCTGACCCACTGCATCGAAGTTGCTATCGATCTTCGTCCGGCTCGCGAACGCGCTGCCCGAGAGCCCGCCCGCGCCGAACGTATAACTCAAGCCACCGCCCGCGCTGCTCTGTCTCTCAGCGTAGTTAGACGTGTCCTTCTCACTGGTCATCGTCAAGTCGCGACCTACATCAACACCCACCGCATTGCCCGAAGCTATCGCGCCATCGAGCGTTGTGTCTCGTCCTGAGTGGATCGAGAGCGCGTTGCCTGCCGCTACGGTCGTGTCCTCCTGCGTCACGCTCTCGCCGTTGCCATGCCCGCTCGCCGCATAACCGTTGGCAAACACGCTGATCCCTGCACCGCCCTTGGAACTCACCCCAATCCCCACACCCGCATTCCACCCGTTCGAGCCGTTCGTGCTCGAATCGATTTGCGTACTCTGCGCACTTTTTAGCGTCACGTCGTTGTTCGCCCACAAATCGACGTCCCTGCCCATCACGTTCGCATCGGTCATCGTGATATCGCCCGTTCCTGCTGCGCCGTTTCCACCAGTGGCCGTAATACTCACGTTGTTGTTGCCAACGATCGATGACCCACGCGCCGTCGATATCGACGTGCTCGACGCCTGATCGTTTTGGCTCGACCCAATGCTCAACTGCAACTGAACACCCGATGCGTTGGCAACATTACCGCCGCTCGCCAACGCGTCCGCCGTGCCAGCGATCTGGCCACGGTTCTGATACGCCGCCTCCGCCGCTGCCAGCCCTTGCACCGCGGCCAGTCGCGAATCGCCTGACTGAGTACCCGACTTCACATCGGCGACCATCGTCTGCGCTGTATCGAGCACCCCGCCGCTTATGCCCACGGTCAGCCCCGACTGCTTCGACCTTTGCGTCTGCGCATCCTGATACGCGTCGTACGCAGCATTCACCGTGACGTTCTGAGCTTTGATCGCCACATCCTGACCTGCGACCACTTGACTGCCAGTTAGCGTCACGTCATGACCGGCGTTAATCGAAACGTCCCCTGCCGATGCCCCGATCGTGCTGCCGCGGTTCGTCACGCTCGATGATTGATCCGTCTGCGCCAACGACCGGCTGCCAATCGTCACGCCCAAGCCACCGCTACCCATCAAGCCTGACTTGCTCGATTGGTACCCACTGCTTTGCGCGTCTGTGCTTTGCGACGTGGTGATATTCACATCCTGACCTGCCTGCAGCGCCACGACGTCTGTACCGACCACAGCGCTTCCGCGAACGTTGATATCGTGACCTGCGCCGATAGCTACCGAGTCGCCCGATACGAGCGAGCCCGTCGCGTTATCTCCCGCAAACGTTCGCTGCGAATCCGTTGTCGACCGCGATAACAAGCTCTTCGACGACGAATGCGATGTATCGCTAAAGCTGGTCTTATCATGCGCTTCGACCATGTTCACATCGCCGGTCGCCCCCATCAGCACCTGACTGTTTCCCGCGCCATTCGTCCCGGCAACAATCGACGAACCCTGAAGCGTCAGATCTTTCGCCGGCGCTGATCCGACCACCGGCAGCACAAGATTGCCGTTCGCATCCGGCTGCGCGCCAGCCAATACGGTGACATTGCCGCCCGCAGACAGCGAGCTCGCCGCATTCGTTTCGGCGCTGGAATGCACCGTCTCCCAGGCGCGGCGAGACTCCCCATGGCCGTCGTTCGTGCTTGTGTTCGTCGCGCTCACAATACTCACGTTCCCAGCGCCCGCGACCACCGTGCTCCCCCCGGCATTCAACTGACTGCCGGCTACATTGATATCACCGCCGCTGACAACGCCAAGATTTCCACCCGCCGATATCGTGCTTCCGGCTGCCTGCGTCGAGACAGTGTGCTCGGTGTTTTTACCCGCCTGCGTGGCGACGTCCGAACCGGTCTGAGCCGCAGCGATGTTCACCGCATGTCCCGCCGACATCCCCATCCCCGCACCTGCCGTGATCTGCGCACCTTGCACCGTGATGTCATTGCCCGCGTTCATCAACGTGGTTCCGCTCGACTGAATCTGCGCCACCGGTCCAATCGACGTGTGGGACGAAACGCCGCTCGCGGACGTCGACCATTCCGTATCCGTCACGGACCGGTTGACGATGTCATGTCCCGCCTGCATACCGACGTTACCGCCCGAGATCAAGCCACCGATGTTCTGGATATCGTTGTTCGCAATCAGAATCGTGTTCTGTGTGCTGCTGATCGCACCACCGTTGTTCATGATATTGGCGCCACTGATCCCAACCGAATTGCCCGCGATCAACGCGCCGGTCGGAGAAAGGGTGGCGTCATCCGTCTTGGCGAGATAGACCTGCGGCACGAGAACGGTTTGCCGGGTGCCATCGGGCATAGTCACGGTCTGGTTAACGAGCCATACGATGTCCTCAGTCAACGCAGCCATCTGCGCATCCGTGAGCGCCACGCCCGGTTGCAGGCTGAACTGTTTTTGTACTGCCACACCGCTCAACATCAGTTGCCGATATTGCTGCTCGGCACTGGTGTCGCCGGGCAGATACTTGCGTCCTGTCAGACTCGTTACCTGATTTTGTACAAGTTGCGTTTCATAGAAACCATCGCCCAGGCGCTTTTGCGTCTGCTCGGGATTGATACCGAGCAGGTTGAGCATGTAGTCGCTGGAAATGAATGTGCCATAGCTCGTGAAACGCGGGTCGGTTTGCACGAGATAGCTCTGGCCGGGCGTATCGCTGACTTTGTACAAGCCACTCGTCGGCAGTACCGGACTCAGCAGAGCGGCACGCGCGCCATCCACTTTTCGTACCGCACCAGACACCGCCGCAGCGGCGGTCGCGCCGCCCGTTGCGTTAATCGTGCCTGTGCTGGTTGTCACCGCCCCCTGGGCACCATTGGCCGCGCTACCTGCGGCACCAGCCGTGCCCGTTCCTCCAACCGAGCCGCTCGCACCAGCAGAACCAGCCGTGCCCACCGAACCCGACGCGCCCGCCGTGGTGATCGTGTCGCCCGTGCCCACCGCGCCCGGAAGCGTCACATTACCCAGGCCCAATGCCTGCGCACTGGCGCCAGCGACACCGCTCGCCGCTGACACGCTGCTGTTCGTGATGTCACCGCCGTTGATCGACACGGTCTGATTGCTCGTGATCGTGCCACCGGCAATGCCGGTATTTTGGGTAATGGACGGATTGGTCCACGTGACCCACTGCACGGGTGCAGTCGGATCGGAAGCCCATGGGCTGCTATAGCCCGAGCGATTCGAAAATGAATACGTCGTGCTGAGCTGCGCGCTGGTGTTGTTGATCGCTGCGTTGCTGCTGCCATTCGTACCATTGACGACCTGCTGCTGGTTGACGTTCAGGTCCCCGCCCGCAGCCACCGTGCCGTTGTCGTTATTGAACCGGCTGCCTATGACCAGGTTCATTGCTGAGCCTGCGGTCATCAGCGCGGGCGCGCCGCTCCCGGCGGACAGCGTGGTCTCCGCGACGGTCTGCGTCGCTTGCCGCTCCACTTCCGTAGGATACGAACCCGGACCGCTGCCCGCGCGGCGCTGCTCGGTCGACTTAATGATCTGGGTAGTCGGGTCCGTGTAGCCCGGATACGTTTCAAGCCTTACGCAGGACGTCGTGCAGTCTCCATATTGATTGGAATAGGAGATGGTACCGAGCTGGTTGGAGACCGTATCAAGGCTGTGATCCGGAAACGCGTTGCCTCCGCCGGTCTGGTCCGGGTTCGACTGGTCGGTGGTCTGACTGTAAACGTACAAGACGACCTGTCCCGCGGCCACGTCCACGCGCAACTGCTGCCCGTACTGGATGTTCCCTCCGCCGTTGGGTTGACCGTAAGTCAGACCACTCTGCTGCCACTGAAACACCGATGCGTTCGCTGGCAAGTTGACGACCACTCGCTGGACGATATAACCATCGGGCGTCACAACGGGCGTTGAAGACACGATGTCCGACGGATTCACGTAATACGCGGTTTGAATATTCGTGTTCGCATCCTGAAACGGGGCGGTGTTGCCGGGCTGGCCCGGGTGCCACCACGGCAACTCCTTCATCACATACGTTTGGGTGCTTGTGGTGGTCGTCGTCTGGATATTCTGGCGGACGTTATTTATCTGGTTTGCGGCTGCATCCAGACTGCCACCAGCTTCAATCGTCGACGATAAGTTATTGATGGTCCCAGCCTGATTGATCAGCGTGCCGTTCGCATCGGTACCGCTGTTTGCGGCCATGTTGACGTCGCCTAGACTGTAGACGGTGGCGCCGTTTTGATTGTTGATCGTGCCCGGCACCCACAGGTTGGCCTGCTCAGTGCCCGCGATGATCGCGGCAACTCCGTCGTTGGTCAGCGTGTTCGCGTTCGCGTTGATCGTGCCGCCGATAATCGTGGCCGTGTTCTCGAGCGTATTGCTGATCGTCGTGACGGTATTGCCTTCAATACGCCCGGCGTTGTTGATATCGCCCGCGCCATTGCCGGCGATTAGCGTCGTTTGGCCTGTCGCGGCATCGCCTGCTGTACCCGACACAATGTCCGCGCCAGCCGTGTTCACGATATTCGCCGCGCTCACGGTCACGCCGCCCGCTGCCGACAATGTCTGCTCGTTCGTGAACGTGCCTGATGTCGACAACTTGAGGTCGTGGTTCGCCGTGATCAGGTTGCCGGCGTTGTACGTATAGTCGCCTTGCAATGAAACAGTTGCGTCATGGCCGCCGATGATCTTGCCGTTGCCGGTAAGCGCGTTGGCCGTTATCGCAAGGTCGCCACCGCTTCCCACCGAGCCGCCGCCGTTTTCCAGCGTGCCGGTGGAAATCGTAACGGTTCCTGTGCCACCCAATGGATTCGCAATTTGCCCGTTCGTGTTGTTCAGGCTAGCCGTAGTCAGCGCAACGTTGCCGCCGCTTACCGTTCCGCCGACATTGGAAAGAGAGGCGCTCGGTTCGTTGAGCGTCAACGTGCCGCCAGAAACCAATTGCCCACCGTCGTTGACAACACTGCCCGGCACAGTGAGCGTCAACGCACCGCCCGCCGCCGTCTGGGCACCTTGCGTGTTACTGAAATTAGCGCCCGCGATGGCGACATCGCCGTTCCCACCGATCACGGCCGCCAAGCCGGCGTTCGTGATCGCGCCCGTCGCATTCACGCTGGTCTGAGCCGTGCCCGCATTGGTCAGGACACCGTTGGTATTGTCGATCGAACTGCCTGCAAGCGTCAGCGCACTGGTTGCCCCAAGGCTTTCGATCTTGCCAGCTACATTCGATACCGCACCCGCTGCCGCGACGGCAAGATTGCCTTGGGTCGCGATCGTGCCGCCGTCGTTGGTCAATGACGATTGCGAGGCCACACCGAGGTTGCCAAGGGCGGCCATCGTGCCGGATGTGTTGTCGATTGAAGCCGCGTTCACCGATACATCCGCAGCACCACCAATCGTGCCGGCGCGGTTGGACAACGCCTCCGCTGCAACCACCGCGACAGCGCCACTGCCAAGTCCGTGGACCGTGCCGCTGTTGTTATCGATCGATTGCGCGCTTACCGTTGCAGCGCCTGTTGCCGCCTCAATCGTTCCGCCTGTATTAACGACTGCGCCCTGACCGGCAGACACCGTAACCGACGATCCGCCGATGTATCCGCCCATGCTGTTATCGACCCCGCCCTGCCCGATCAACGACTCCGCGCCAAGCGCCGATATCTGGCCGCCACGGTTCGATACAGAACTCGCGTTGACCGTCGACATGCCGTTGGTCGCGATCACACCGCTGTCGTTATCGAGCACCCCGGTTGCTACGTTGAGACTGCCCGACCCCGAGTGCATGATCGATCCGTTCGCGTTGATCAGCGTCTGCGGCGTCATCGAGAAATCTGTCGCTGCGATTTGTATCGAGCCACCAGTGTTATCGAGCGTGTTCGCGACATCAAGCGTGGCAATGCCGCCGGATGCGGTCTGCGCGATCTTGCCACCGGCGTTGGTCAGGTTGTTCGCATGAAGGCTCGCTGATGCAGCGTTGACCCAACCATCGCTGTTATCGAGCTCGTCAGCGGTGATCGTCACGGCACCGGCCGCAGTAGTCGTTCCCGACTGAATGGTGCCGCCTGCGTTTGTCAATCGCGTGCCGGCCTGCACCGTCAGCGCGCCCACCGACGCGAGCGTACCGCCGTTGTTATTCACTGCCGTACCAGCAACGTCAAGCGTGCGCTGAGCGCTTACGGTCCCGCTGTTGGCAATAGTGGTTGCGCTTACTGCTGCAGCGCCGTTGCCGGAGATCGACCCGGCGTTGGACAACGCGCCGGTTTTGATATCGAGGGTGCCGGTGCCCGCGTGGGCGATGGTCCCTTGAGCGCCGTTAGTCAGCGAGCCTGACGAGATCGTGAAATCTTGCCCGTTGCTTTGAAGCGTTCCCGACGAGACGATGGTGTTACCCATCCCGCTTTGACTCACGACCCCGGCGTTATTGATGAGATTGAGCGCCTGAACCTGAATCGACTGGCCCGATGCTGTGCCACCCGAGTTATCGAACGTGTTGGTCACCGCGATGCCCAGATCGGTTGCGGCGCTGAGTGTTCCGCTATTTGTGAGCGACCCGGCCGTGATCGACGCGGCGCCGTTGCTGCCGATCACCCCGCGCGAACTATCGGCTGCGGGCGCATTGCTCAACTGCCCAGCGACGTTGAGTGTCATCGCGCCGGTGCCGAGCGAAACAATGCGTCCCTGAGAGTTATCCAGCGATCCGGCGGACGCCACGAGCGGACCACCCGCATCAATCTCACCGCCGATGTTCGACACTGCTCCTGGCGTTGAAATAGAAAGACCGCCCTGACTAATGATCGCACCGCGATCATTAGTCAGCGAAGACTGCGACGCAACGTTTAGCTGACCAAGAGCCGTTATCGTGCCTGCTGTACTGTCGATCTGAGCAGCGTTTATCGATACGTCACCGTTCCCGCCAATCATGCCGCTGCGGTTCGAGACGGCACCGCTCGTGGTCACCGTGACGGCTCCCTTGCCCAGCGCGTGGACGGTGCCGCTGTTGTTATCGAGCGCTTGTGCGTTGAGCGTTGCCGGACCCGTCGCTGCCTCGATCATTGCGCCGGTGTTCGTCACGCTCCCCTGCTGCGCCGACACGGCAACGCTTGCACCACCGATATAGCCGCCAGTGCCCGCTAACGCGCCGTTATCAACTCCGGTCTTCCCCGTTATCGATTGCGCCCCCACGGCCGAAATCTGACCTCCGCGATTCAACACTGATGAGGCTACGATCGCCGATGCGCCGTTCGTGCCGAGCACACCGCCATCGTTGTCCAGCGCGCCGGTCTGCACGCCAAGCGTGCCGTTAACAGCGTGCGCAATAGTCCCGTTAACATTGGTCAGCGTCTGCGGTGTCAGCGCGAGATCGACCGCTGCAACCTGTATCGACCCAGAATTGTTATCGAGCGTGTTCGACACATCCAGCGTGGCGGTGCCATTCGTTGCCGACTGCGTAATCTTGCCGCCGAGGTTCGTCAGATTGACTGCGTGAATGCTCGCAGAACCTGCATTGATCACGCCCTGACTGTTATCCAGTTTGCCGGCCGTGATCGCTACCGTGGCAGGAGCAGAGGAAGTCCCCGAGCGTATCGTGCCGAGCGTGTTGGTGAGCTGAGTTGCGCTCTGGACCGTCAGGCCATCGACAGATGCGAGCGAACCACCATTGTTATTAATCGATACCGCCGTCACGCCGAGTGTGCGCTGAGCGCTCACTGTGCCGCTATTGGCAAGCGTCGTCGCATTCACGGTGGCATCGCCGTTGGTCGCGATAGCCCCCGAGTTCGACATTGCGCCGGTTTGGATCTCGAGTGCTCCGGTTCCGCTATGCGCGATCGATCCTTGAGCGCCGTTATTCAAGGAACCGGAGGATATCGTCAGATCCTGTCCATTGGTTTCGAGCGTACCTCCCGAATTGTTCAGCGAGCCTGCAACTGAAACCGTGGTGTTATCCGCTCCGCTTTGACTGATGACCCCGGCTTTATTGACGAGATCATTTGCCTGAACCTGAACGGTCTGCCCGGACGCGATGCCCTTCGAGTTATCGAAGGTATTGGCGACGTTGATACCCAGGGTTGTTGCCGCGTTGAGCGTTCCGCTATTCGTCAGCGACCCTGCGGCTATAACGGTCGCTCCATTGCCGCCGATCAGGCCATTCGATCCGTCGGCGGCCGGCGCATTGATCAACTGTCTGCTGACATTCACGGTCAAGCGATCGGCGCCCAGCGCTGCGATACGGCCTTGCGTGTTATCCAGCGATGCCGCGGATACGTTGAGCGCACCACCCGCATCGATGCTTCCGCCGACGTTTGAAACTGAACCTGTAGATGCGACGGTCGCGGCGTTCACGGCGGAAACTGCGCCGCCTTGATTGCTGATGCCCGAGGCTTGCACCGACAGCGCGCCATTCGACGCGACCACACCACTTTGATTGTTCAAAGGACCGGTCGTCACTGTCAGCTTGCCTGATCCCGCGAGCTGCACCTTGCCGCCAGCGTTTGCTATAGAACCCGCCCGCAGTGCGAGATCTGAGGCATTCGTGGTCAACGTGCCGCCCGAGTTGTCGAACTCGCCCGTGATCTGAATCGATGTGTCGGCGGTGCCGGTTTGGTTGATCAGGCCGCCTTTGTTAGAAAGACCTGCCGCATTTATGTTGATCTGAGCCGCATTGATTTGCGCGAGCTCGCTCGCCCTTTCTGCGTCGTTGCGCACCGTCCCTGCAGGCGCATTGATATCGACTCTCTGTCCAGCGCTCGTGTTGGCGCCCGTCAGATTGGCGTCACCGTTCTGAGCCAGCAGCGACAGGTTGCCGTTTGCCGTGGTCGTCGACCCGGAGAGATCAAGCGACGCACCCTGCAGCGTTGCGTTGCCGCCCGCGATGTTCCGGCCGTTCGCAGCAAGCGTATTGCTAGCGACGACGATCAGGTCACCGGACTGGCTCACGTTACCCGATGCATCCACTCCCGCAGCCAGGCTGCCCGTGGACGAGACGTTCGCGCCATTGACTACGACCTGGGCCTGCCCCGCGATCGTGCCGCTGTTCGACACATCGCCCGGTGAGTTGACGGTTGCCGACTGAAGTCCGTAGATCGAGCCGCTGTTTCCTACGCCACCCGCCGCCGACAGATTCAGGTTGCCCGACGCATTCGTGTTACCCAAGACGACCAGTTTGCCTTGCGTGGAAAGTGTGAGGTCACCCGACTGAGCGGCGATGGTGCCCGCGTCATTGACGCCGACGCCACGCTCGGTCCCGACCAGCCAGATATGCTGAGCGTACATACCGCCCAGTTGGCTCACATCGACACTGACCGAGGGCGCCGTCCCGGTGCCGGTGATGGGGGTTGCTGCCAGCGGAGAATGGTCGACTTGATTGGCGCCTGTAACTACGTTTAATGAGTTCGCGTACACGCTGGCGTTCACCGACACGGCACGCGCAATCACATCGACCTGATCCAGATTCGACGCGTTCAAACCGGCGCCGGTGAGCGAAACGGTGCCGCTCGTGACGCGAAACGCATCGAGACTGCCGCTCGGTCCAATGACAGGCATGCCGGTGGTGAGAATGCCGCGACTCGTATTGATGAAGCCGCACCCCGAACAAGTGATGCCTGCGGAGTTTGCGATCACGACTTCAGCCTTGCGTCCTGCGACTTCGATCTGTCCCGCGAGCATGGACGGGAGATTGCCGGTCACTTGATTCAGGATGATCTTCGCTGGCGACGTCAGATTTGCGTTGCCTGGAATCCAGCCGGCAAGTTGGCTCTGAATGGAGGTCGGTGAATTGTTCAATACCGCTCCGGCGCGGCCGACGGAAAATTGATCGTACTGGTTGTTCGATACACCCGCAGCCGATGGGCGAGAGATCTGAACCAGGGGAATGCCTGAAGGCGTGGTAGCGACAGTCGGTTTCTGTGCTCCAGCGTTTGGATTCGGAACGATTTGCGCGGCGACCCATACGGGAGTCAAGCCGAAGATGCAGAGGGCGCCGAATGCTGCGACTCTCAGTTGCCACACGAGGGGCAGCGGGCGGGATGGTGCATCGCCTGAATTTCCGCTGCTTGAACACCGCCCAGATACCGTCTCCGCGACCGCAACTAATGCGTTTTGAACACGGTTGAAAACAACACGGAAACAGTTTTTATTCATTTCATTACGCGCGTGGCAATCAGAATGGCCGGCGAGTGTAATGGTTACGTTTGTGAAAGTTGATACAAAGTGTCAAGGTAAGCTAATTATTGTTGTCGTTTTGGATTTCCATGTTTTTTTCGACAACGTGAGTATCTCGTTAGCCCGGCCTTTTCAGAATATTCTCAATTTGGCGCATCGCCGGGACTGTGCGGATTGTGGGGCATGCGATGAGAAAATTTGGCAAGTTCTTGATCGTTCACTTCGCTCGGTACGGGCCTCGTCAAGGATGTGCCCGCAGCCTCACATTCGATGGAGATCCGAATCGCGAAGGGGTGTATGTCTACGTTGTGTGACAATCAAGTCCTCACCCTACAAATCACAGCACGGCGGAAGATCATGAACATCAACAAGAAAGTGACGTATCTGGTCAGCATCTTTATCGGTACTCCGACACAGCAGCACGCACAGATCAAAGACATCGCGGCGCAAGTGTCAGGCGACGACTACGAGTTCTTGCATCTGCATCAAATGGGCGCGTTTTTGGTGCTGAACACGGATCGCAGCGCCAAGGAACTGGCGGGCTCGTTCTCGCGTGCGACAGCGGCAGATGATCGAGTGTTTATCTGCGAAATGGGCCAAGACTGGCACGCGCTCGGATTGAACAAAGCGATGTTCTGGTTGCAGAACCATCTGGCGACCAAGACGCAGACGCCCGCGACTAAGAAAGGGAACCCGTTTGGAGATGCGTGATCGTGTGTGAGATGAGCTTTTGGACGGATCTTGGATCACCGTTGTAATCGCGGGTAGATACTCCTCGAAGCTTTAGTGCAACCCCATCGAACGGCTGCCCTTCGGCCGGAGCTGACATTTAAGTATCACCGTAGGTCAGTCGGCTATGCGTCGCTTTCCTGACGTTCGCAGATGGAGTGTCGCGGTGACCAGTCTCACGGACGCCGAATGCGTACTTTCGATCCGAAACAGTCGGATGCCTCTCCTAAAAAAGCCGCCACTCGGTTGATGTAACGCGCCCCTGCCGCTCCGGAAGCATCTGCCGCTGTTTCGGCGCACTGCGAGTTATCTTTCGATCGCTAACTTCGGTCGTTCCGAATCGGGTTGCGTGCAACTCGGTTCGTCCCTCGTCAAAAGTGACCCATTGCGGCCTGCAATCTGACGACCGCTTAAGATGTTAATTGGAATTCTACGTGAACATCAACACCGTCCCGCTGCTCGACGCCGCCACCGTCGGGAAGCCGCCATATTGCTGACGTAGAGCCCAGTCCGCTCCAACGGCCGCTCCGGCCGAATGGCTGCCGTTCGAAGATACAACCGCGGCCATCCTTTTCGGCTGAGCGTTATTCAGCCGAACCGCGAACGGATCGCTTCGCACCTTCAATTCATCGAAGGACATTCGTTTCTTCAGTCCCACTATCCCGCCGACGCTTCACTTTGCCTACCATCCCAAAGTGACCACCCCCTAAAGCCTCAAACCACCCCATGGAATTCGATACCAAAGTAGCCATCATCATCCTCGACGGCCTCGCCGTCTGGCAAAAACTCAACGTAACCGCGTTCCTAGCAACCGGCATAGCAGGCGCAGCCCCTGACGCGATGGGCGAGCCCTACATCGATGCCGCTGGCAGAACCCACGCTCGCCTCCTAGGCCAACCAATAATGGTCTACCAAGCCGACACCCCCGGCCTTCTCCGCGCCTTCCGTCAATC
>Ga0302182_10001306_pt1 | contig 13363 bp, 6 predicted proteins | sample I_Palsa_N3_1_FD_198781 | JGI IMG/M metagenome (GOLD analysis project Ga0302182, IMG submission 198781) | Peat permafrost microbial communities from Stordalen Mire near Abisko, Sweden - I_Palsa_N3_1 | ecosystem: Environmental > Terrestrial > Soil > Palsa > Peat permafrost | place: Sweden: Abisko...
GCACGGCATCCGACAGAAGCGCGACGATGGAGGTGTCGGCAAGACCCTGATTGCGTTCGTCCGTCGTGCTGATGAGGGAACGCTCTCCCGGATGATGGTGGAGGCCAGCATCCTGCTAGCGTCCTCTCGGGGCAATCCGGCGACCGTTCTCAAAGAAGCTGCCACCGTATATAAAGTGGACACCGACGCCATCGCCACCAAGGTACGGCAGGAGTTCACTGCGAAGGAGAAAGCAAGGAAGACGCCACAGGCCGCTGCCAAGCCGACCAAGAAAGCTGCATAAACCACCAACACGACGAACCTGCGAGGGGCGGCTTTGCTGCCCCTCTCTCTTTGTCTGCAAGAACGGCAGGGGAACACGTGCCGTTTCCCCCTGCACCCTCTTCGCTCTACTCCGGCCTTCACTCGCCGGCTGCGTGCCGGAGTCAAGTTCCTCCTCCGGGCCTTCCCCCAATGCCTTAGTAGCTGAGAACAGGGTGGGCAAGGCTCACGTTTTTCTGAACCGACATCCTATTAAATTCGCAGTCACAATCCGGCTGGATGAGCGCAATGCCCTGAAATCATCAATCGACACAGAAATCTTTCCCTCGCGCGCTAATCGCCTGTCAAGGCAATATCATTGTCTCGACTCGCCAGAGGGCAAAGCCGATGCAAGTGATTCTTCATCTTTCCGACGTCCACTTCGGGTGCGACAGGTCTGAATCCGCGCGCGCCTTGCGCCAACTCGCGCTTGACGGAATCACGTCGGCGATTTTGAAACTGGAGCCAGAATGGAGGCCGACGATTGTCTGCCTTAGTGGAGATATCGCAAATCGAGGCAAATCCTCAGAATATGAGGAGGCTGCAAAGTGGCTGGAAAGCCTACTGAGAGAATTGTCGATACCGCCGGATCATATCGTGATTTGTGCGGGGAATCATGACATCGATCGTGAGAAGGTCACATACGCTCGCCCTGCAGATGCTACTGAGGCGGACAAGATGCTCTCGTGCCCACTGGACTTTAAGTACGAAGTCCCGTTTGAGGGCTATACCGCCTTCGCCAAGACATTTGGGATTGGGGAGCTTCAGTTCGCGGACCGCACCTCTTTTCTGGTCGGGCAGCGCGATCTGGAGGGTATCTCGTTCTGCTCACTGAACTCCGCCTGGTTCTGTCGTGACAACTCGGATAAGGAGCAACTCTGGATCGGACGGCCCATCCTCGATGTCCTGGAGGCTCATGGGCAAGTGCTGCATCCGCAGAAGCTCCCAACTGCTCCTCCTACGATATTCCTGCTCCATCATCCCAAAGACTGGTACCACGATTCGGAAGTTCACGCACGAGGGCGGACGAATACGTTCGACGTTGTCGCGGGCCGTTGCCACTTGATGTTGACCGGGCATACTCACGGTGAAAGTCGGCGGCCGGATCGCAATGGGGGGGCGGCGTACATCATGACCGGCGGCGCCACCTACGCCGATGCAACCTATACGAACTCATTCTCATTGATCCAGGTCCACGATGAGAAATTTGTTTACCGCACATTCGATTTCGACCCGCAGTCCGCAATCCGAGAATGGCGCCAGTCGATAGAGGCAACAGATTTGTTTTTCCGTGACTCGGTAGTGCAAGGCGGAGGAGCTGCCCCTGTGCGCGTTTTCCCACAGTTGGCAGATTACCGACAAGCCTGCGAGAGCCATGCTCGGAAGATGATCGAGGCGAAGTCACGGGCGTTACGACCCTACGGGACGCTACCGCATACGATCCCGGCATTCGTCACTATCGAATTGGCAAAACTAAAACCGCAGATCGAGCGACCGGATCAAAGGCAACAGGCTCGGCAGGTGCGGCCCATCCTCTTGGGCGATGCCATGCGAGTTACTAAGCGATGTCTTCTATTGGGCGATCTCGGTTCCGGGAAAAGTACACTGGCGGCAACATTCGCTATCGAAAGCCAGGAAGGTAATCAGAACGCGATCGCTCTTCTTATTCCAGCAAAGATGCTGGTGCCGGGAACCCATGCCGAACATCTGCGTTGGCCCAGCGTCAAAGAGTTCATCACCTCCCTCTCGTCGTTCGTGAACGACCAGATTCTTCCCACGGCTTCGGGTTTTGATCTGTCCGCTCTGCTGACTTCGGGGCTTGAGGTCGCAATCCTCATCGACGGCCTTGACGAAGTTTCGCTGGAGGTTGCCAAAGAGATTGTCGAACGTCTCGGGCAAGTCGTCGACCACTGGTCCACAGTGCAGGTCCTGGCGACTGGACGCCCTGTCGAGCTTGCGGGGCTCGATCACACCAGATGGCAACTTTGTCTTCCTTATCCAATTCAAGACGACGACAAGCACCAGCTTTTCGTTGAAGAAGCGACCGCCGATGGGAAAGAGGATAACGATGCAATTTCGACAGCCTCACTTGCGCTGAACCGGTTACGGTCCTCGCCTGAGTTGTACATGATGGCGGATACTCCGCTATTCTGCCGCCTTCTCTTCGATGGGCTGCAGAGCGGCACAGAACACGAAACTGAAACATTAGGCGATCTTCTGTATCAGCTCCTCACCAAGAGGTTGAAAGAGTGGGCCGCGAGCGACCAAAAGGTAAGCCTCACCCCGCAATTCGACGCGGAATATCCCGATGCTGGGTCACGAATGAAGCTCCTTTCCGATCTCGTCGGCGCACTCGATAGAGATCGAGCGATTCGAGAGGAAAAGGCGCGGTCCAGGTTAGATACGTTACTGCCGACTGTCGCAAATGTGAGCAAGGCACAACTAATAGATCAGGCACTCCGAAGTTTTCAGTCCGCCGGCCTGGTCGTGCTTGAGGGCGGACGTTTCGAGCTGGCCCTGCGTTCTTTCGATGACTTTTGCAGGGGATACTCGATTGCGGACGCCGCACGCGCCAATCCTGCAGGGCTGCTGTCTGGTAATCAGGCTGAGTGGCGCAGCTTTGCTTTCGCGGCCACGATCGTCCGGCGGCTCGGATGGTTGGAGCAGGTGCGCCCAGCTCTTTGTGACTGCATCAAAGACATTCTGGGCAAAACCAAACACGTTCCCGCCGCGGCGTATATCGTTGCCGAATCGCAGGACCATGCGCTTGCAGTCTGCTTCATCGAGAAGCTTGCTGAACTCGGACGGCGCCCTTTGTGGTTCTCCTACGACGATCCAATATGGCCGCAGGCCGCTCAGGCGATCGCAGAGAGTTTACGACTGGCATCGGATCAGGGGTTCGATTGGTTCTTTCGCGAGTACCTCGATCCACAATATCCCTTCGTCTTCGCCGGAAGCCAGTTGACGGAAGAGGTCTTCAATCGCTGGGCGGCTTTGCACATCGGAAAGCTGACGAGCAAGCAGCAGTCTGATCTAGCCTCCATGATCTTTCCGCATTCGTCCGCGGATTCGCATCAGGCTTCATCTCTCATTCCGATGCTTGCCTTGCTGCTGCCGCAAGAGTTCGATACCGAGAAGCGAGTGAGATATTGCATCGGCCTGCTGGAATCTACTCTGTTTCACGACGCTGCGGAAGCTGTCATACGCGAAGAGATCGACAAGGGAAATCGTGATCGTATTCTCGAGCTCTTTCCTGCCACCATTTCGAACTGGGACGGCGCGCAGAATGCGACGCTTCTTTATTTGAGCCTGCGTGACGGAAGGCCTGCAACCCAGATAGTTCGGGCCGTGATAACGCAGAAACGGGGCCGGCGGGTTGATCGCCAACACGTTCACACAGTTCAAAAGCTGAAGGAGCGGCTTGGGGATGAACTCTTCCAGCGCTACTGCCGATGGTTCCTCTTCGATGGCGATACCGCTCTTTCGGCTGGCGCTGCGATACAACTTTTCAATCTCGGAGAGAGGCGCCTATCCTTGCTGGGCTCACCTCTGATCCAGGCGTTACACGATGGAGGTTATTTACCTCAGGCAGAAGATGTCCTCGGTGAGTTGATCGCCGCCGAAGGGCATGAAGCCACGAGAGTCCTTGTAACGTACATCGGCGAAACCCGCCACGGCGGATTTGGGGGACACTCAGGCTGGTGGCGTCTCTTGTTCCGCTTCATCCATGATCCAAAGGTGCGCGGCCCCGAGCTGCTCGTCGATTGTATGCGCGGCGTTGGCGAGTTCCTGTTGGTGCGATACCCGGAGATCAGGAACAGCTTTCGTGAAGTGGTCCTCAGTCCGCAGTACGAGCGGTTTCGGGTGGCTCTTCATGATGCGCTCAACGACAACGAGCCGGAGATTCGGCACGGAGCGGCTATGGTACTCATCACCAGCGACCCTGACATGGAAGGCCAGGCACTGGAGATCATCGTCCGCTTCAAGTCCCATCGCTCTCACGGCGCCTGGCATGAGTGGGAGCGGTATTGTCTGACGCTGAGGTACGGCTCATCTGTGCTTTCGTATCTCCAGTCGAGGCTCCCGTTCATTTCGGGACCGTCGCGAGTATTTGCGCTCGCAATCCTGGTTCAGAACGGGATTGAGCTCAACGATGCTCAGTTCCGGGAATTCATCGAGGGTGCGCTCACTACCTACTATGGTTCTCCGATCGCTGATTCTGTGCGCGATTCGGAGCGAATTCAGAAAGCTCTGCTCGATATAGCAGATACCGGCTACGAAGAAGCCGCTAGAAAAGCAGCGGAGCTACTGCTGGGAAATGTAAAGGAGAAGCTGGATGAAAAGCAGTACGTTCGGTGTAGAGTGCTCACCCTCGATGGAAGCGAGTGGCGCAACCCAGAATTTGTAGTCGAACTGGAGCGGATGCGGAATTATCCCGAGTACGCAACGCTTGTGGTTCAAGAGGCGGAACAGCAGATCCAGAGAGGTTTCAAGCGGGCGCTGATCGAACAGATCTACGAAGCGCAACAGAAGCCGGCTCTATGGGAAGACATCGTTTGGAACGCGATCTGCACGCCATCTCTCGGGTCTAGGATTGGGGCGCATGGGCAGTGGATTTTGGAATTCATGCTCAAAGTGCCGGATGGCCGACAAGCGATTGCAAGGGCCGCGCGGAAGTTTCTCTTCGACGACCGAATGCTGCGGGGATTCAACACCGACGAGTCATCCTCATGGCTTGCGTTGCTGGCTCACGAAGGAGGAGAGTTGAACCCAGATGAACTCGGTACCGTCGTGGATCGCATCGATCCGATTGACAAGTGCGCGTTCGTTCCCTTGGTCACGCGCCTTGGTCGTGCGCCAGGTAACACGCGGCCGAGACATCCCTCGTATTCGACTCTCCCTCAGATGAGCGCGTCCGAACAAATATCACCTGAGGCAGCAACATTTGAGCGATTCTTGGAATTTGCGCGCCCTGGCGGGCACTTCCATCCCAATTTCTGCTCTCTCATTGAGCAGTCCCTCTATAACGATCCGTTCAGCGAGGAACAGTTGCAGACCCTTGCGAAGCAAGGAGAGCATGGCACGCTCGTCGCCATCGTCCTCGCCTTTGCCTACGGACGATTTCCCGATCCTGATTGGGCTATCACGGTGCTCGGGGTGAAGCCGCCGGGCATCATGCAAAATGAGCCGTGCTTGAGGAGCATCCTCTCCCGCTGGGAGAACATCCTCTTCGCAGCGAAGGCCGACGCTATGTGGCGAGCTTCTTACATCGAGAAGCTCAGGAACGCTCTCAAGCCCTCACAGCCGCATCTTGAGGATGTTGCGAGTGAGATGCTTTCTCTCGACCCCTCGCTCACGCCGGAACAGCTCGACATCCTTCTAAGGCTCGTTATCCAAGTTTTCTTTGACGATCAAAGACTTTGTGCCAAGCTGTCAACGTTGCTCGCGGATGTCAAGAACGAAGGCTTATTGAAAGGCGCATCGTCGTCGGTGGACAGCGCGCTAACCGATTTAGATCTCCAACCCTGGAACGCCGACGAGATGCGACCGAAGGATGCTGGAGCGTTCTTGATGTTTCCCTTATTGCGATGGCGAATTACGGGAGTGAGTGACGTCGTCAGTCGCCGGGTGTTCTTGCGAGGTTTGAAAATGGCGCTCCAACCAGCGAGGAGGCCAGAAGGGACACTCGCAGGCGGGCCGAGCCGGTTTCTCGGAATCGAGGATGTTGCACCTCTGATGAACACCGCGAACAAGGCGATGATCGAGGATGCTATCCAGTACGGCCTGACGATGGAGGATGTAGAGTTACGAACCCTCTGCCGGCTCTTTCGACTGGATGACATTTCGCAGGGAAGCGCGACGGACGACTCTTCGGGACCCGTTGTGGCGCAATGACAACGGCTTTATGTGGATGTTGGGCGCACTGTGCCACAAGCATCGAATATCTCTTCGAAGAAGGGTCGAAGGGCAATACCAGGGTTTTTGTCGGTCTCGCAGATACCGTCCTTTTCGATTCGATCCACGACACACGTACCCAACAGTGCATTTGGACGGTCAGCCAAAACGAGCCGGCGATGCTGTATGCCTTCCATTCCGGCAATCCACTTATATGGTCCGTTGATTCCGACTCGACCGAGAAATTCTGCACATTGTTGTAGTGTCGCCGAGAAGATGCGTTCGTCCAGTTCCAAGAACTTGGGAATGTGCGATAGCCAAGCATCGACGACCCAGATCTCTCCGGTGTTGAAGACGTAGGCCACTGAATTCGCCGTGTCAGTACCTTGGACTGGATAAAAGCCCCCACCGTCCTCTCCTCTGACAAAGCCGATGGACCGCGCCGGTCGAACCAGCGGAACAATGCCAAGTTGTAAGCCTTTATCCTTTATGGTCTGCGTGCTTAGTCTCGGCTTAGGTTCGACAGTCGGAATCACTCGCAACCAATACGCGGGGCCATCTGCCAACTTGATAGTTCTTGCTTCCCGGTTTTCGATTCTCTCGATCAGACCTTCGCTTGCGACTCCGAGTGGCTTGCCGGCAGCGCGAAAACGCGCACGACCATTTAGGGGCTCTTTTTCGGGAAATGGCGGCGGCGCAGGGGGCTTCGCTAGTTGAGACTGGAATTCTCGCTTTCCAGAATGGTTTGGAACGCACCTTCAAACACCCGAGCGAGTTCTTCCCGAACTCTGCGCCGTTCCGCCGCCGGACTGCCGTCCGGCAGCGAGTATAGAACCGGAAAGCGCAGATGAGCCATGTCGAACGGGAGTGGAAACTTTCTGGGGTCGCCGTGAGCGGTATTCATCACCGGCACAATTTGATGGTAACCGCGAGACTTCAACGCCCATCCGTATTCAATAAGGACGTTTGGGTTTGGTATCAGTTCTCCATTCGCTCGTTTGGCGACCGCGGTAAGATCCGGAACGAAGATAGCTGATCGATCGATTTTCTTAAGAATTGTCTCGAATATAGGCGGGTTTCCCGGGACACCTTTCGTGTCTTTGTCCAAGCTAAGTGCATCGCGCAGAGACTCTTCGACCTCTGCGGCTTCGCCAAGTCTTTGAATGGCTGATTTCAGGGCAGACTCAATCAGGTTGCGTCCCTCATCTGGGCTTCGATCGCTCTGCCATGAGAAGAAAATTGTGTGACCCATCCTCCAATGATTGGACATTCTTGTTCGTGTGTCCACATCTAAAACGTCCAAAAGCCTTTGGGCACAACACGTCGTCTCACATTGTCAGGTAGATTGACTCGACTGCCTCTCGCTGTCTCCCCTACTGGGGCTCACGACCATTTAGAACGTTTCTTGTTTTCGGGGGAATGCGAGTCACTTTCGTTCTGCGACCTTAGCCGCCGATCTTCGAGCTGTTGTGTTGACCGTTCGAGTTCCTCTACGATCAGTTTTTCATTTGGCAACACGGTCTGATATTCCGCAGCGAGAACTTTGTTGGGCAGGTTGTCGAGTGCATATCGAGCCTCGGCCGCGCCTTTCCCCGCGCACAGAATCAGGCCGACGGGAGGATTTTCGCCTTCCTTCATCCAGTGCTCGCGGGCGTAGTTCAAGTAAAGGTGCATCTGGCCTGCATCTGCGTACCCGAACGTGCCCACCTTGAGGTCAATGATGACCAGGCAGCGCAAGCGGCGGTGAAAGAAAACGAGGTCGATGCGGAACCATCTATCGTCGAGCCGCAAACGCCGCTGGCGCCCCAGGAACGCAAAGTCATCTCCCAACTCCAACAGGAAGTCCGCGAGATGCTGGATCAGGGCGTCTTCGAGGTCGGATTCGGAGTATTCATCTTTGAGGTCGAGGAATTCGAGGACGAACGGATCTTTGATCGCCTCTTCCGGTGTCATCGTATCGCTCGGTCCGGCCTCTTCAGCCTTTTCCAACATTGCGGCCTTGTTTCTGGACAGGGCGATCCGCTCATAGAGCTGGCTTTCAATTTGCCGATTGAGCTGTCTTATGGACCAGCCGGAGCGGAGCGCTTCGGCTTCGTAAAACGCTCTGGCCTCGACCCTTTTCACGGAGAGCAGACGCACATACGAGGACCAAGGCAAAGGGAAAGCCGCTGCGGCTGCTCCGATGTCGGTGGGCAGCGAAGGTAAGTCATTGGAAGAAAGAGGTTTTGCAGATTCTCTCGACACTGTCGAGAGAATCTGTCTTTCGGGCCATGCCAAATAAAAGGCACGCATTTTCCAGAGGTTCGGCTGGCTGAACCCTCTACCGAATTGTCGGGTCAGATCGGCGGCGAGTTGGCTGACCAGGGCTTCCCCATACTCCGCGCGCTCTTCTCCCTGCTGCTCGAATTGGACGATTCGCCTTCCAATCTCCCAATAGCTTGACGTCATCAGGGCGTTGACGGAGCGCGCGGACGCGGCTCGTGCCGCATGAAGAAGGGCGACGATCTCCGCCCGTATCCCGCTGTAATGCTGTTCAATCATCTTCTCTTTAGGGTAACGACTCTGAGGCATTGAACCTCCTTTGGCCCTGGGAAGAATTGTGGCGACTCACGCATCCCCCCTCCTCGCCGACGAGTAGATTTCGGAGCGTAGACACCGTGGTTCAGTTCCAAACCCAGTGGTGTGAAACGAAATTCGGGCCGATCCCCCACGACTCAGCCCCGTGCTCCGCTTGGAAAAGTTTGTCGCATTCTTGCCGCAAAGAGCGCCGGTTTTGCCGGTTTTGCCAATTTATAACGCCCTTGCCATCTATAACTTAGCGAGATAGCTACTCCATGGCATGGAAGGGGCCACGTGTTACATATGCCGTTACGCGGCGACTCAATCGAGGGACCATCTTTCAAAGGGGAATTACGAGCAGATTCTTAATGTTTCGGGCCTTCGCAATTACGCGAATCTATCTGGGATGCAGATCAGTCGGTCATGCTGATCTCCGAATACTGCGTGAATCTTGCCGCCTTAAATGCTGTTTCGAGGGGGGAGCTTCTTTCTCCTCACGCGATGGATCTGGCTTTCTCCACGCCAGTTTGACGGAGGCGGAAAGTTGCTCCTGTCGGGCCTTGCAGAAGGGCGCGTAATGTCTCTCTGTAATCTTCACGCTGGAGTGGCCAAGCAGCAGCGAAACTTGATCGAGCGGCACGCCTGCGAGCAGCAGCTCCACCGCGAAGGTATCGCGGAACATATGAGGGTGGCATCGTTTCGGTGTGCCATCGGGCTTCTGAATGTTCGCCAGCTTGAAGAGCTTCCAGTAGGACCGTTGGAACCCCTTCGCGGCGCTGCGCGGATCGCCGTTGCCCGACCAGAAGAAGTAGGCAGGGTGGGAGTTCGGCAGCGCCTGCAGCGCTTCACCCACTTCGTCGGGGATGACGACGTTGACTGGCGTCCCCGTCTTTGCGCGATACAGGAAGATCTGATGGTCGCCATTCTCATTCTTCGAGAGTCTCTCGCGTTCGAGAGATGTGGCATCAAGAATCGACAACCCCGACCAGCGCATGAGCAATGTGAGTACCCGCATGCGGAGGGCACGGTGCTCGTTATCGTTGCCGCCGCCGTACTCGTACTTGTCGGTCGCCGCGATGATCTTCCGAAACTCCTCCGCGCGGAAGTAATCGGTCGGCACCACATCCGGCGTCTTCGGCTTCTTGAGCGCATCCATCGGATTCTTGCGGAGCATGTCGTTCGCGACGCAGAAGGCGAAGAAGGAATGGATCCGCTCATGCTTGCGGTGGGTAGTCGCCTCGCCGTTGTTCCAGGAGGAGCGAAACTCGGTCAGATCAATTGGCAGGATCTGGTCGAGATGAACGAACTTCCGTGCCTCGCAGAAGGGAAGGAACTGGCGTTCCAGAATCGTCCGTGACTTCTTCCGTGACGAGACTTCAAGTCCGCGTGCCTCCTCATCTTCGAGGCACATCCGGATGGCGTCCTTGACGCTTGTCCGGCGGGTCTTCTGTTCGTCGACACGCGTGGGATCCGCTTCGGCTTCCTTCTGCCGCGCAACCCGCTCGGCCTGCTCCCAGCTTCGCGTGCCCGCTGACTCGCGAACGGTCGCGCCATTGGGCAGCACGCCCCGGAGCCACTTAGGGCAGCGGCAGCGCCGCCATTGAGAGTTGTCAGAGTGAGCGCAGTCAGCGGAGTGACGGGTATAGATGTTGAGCACGGCACCAACCTCCTAGAAGAAGGTTAACCCCGGTGGCGGTACAAAGTCGGTACGATTCTTTTGTACCGACTCTAAGCTGTTGATTTTGAAGTGAATAATGTGGTGGCCAGAGACGGGATCGAACCGCCGACGCCGGCCTTTTCAGGGCTGCCTTCCAAGTAAGCTAAGCGGTTTGGAATCAATGGAAGTTGTTGAAGGGATGGGTTTTACGGGAAATGGCTTTGGGCTTGAATGGGACCATTTGGGCTCATTTCGCTTCTTATGTGTACGCTATTTGTACGTCGGTCCAGTATTTAGGGGGGTGCCGTAGTTCTGGATCAAGGCAAAATCCCCGTAGAATTTGTAAAGATTGGTTGCCGGGGTTGGGGCGGCAGCCTTTCAACCCTTCCGGTTTGGCCGGGTCCTTAATCCGAATCGGACGGGAATTAGATCCGGATTAGACGATACAATAATCCGAGATGGCCGACGCCAATTTCCAGTTCGTACAGAGATTCGCAGCCCGACGCGTGGCCACCGCCCTTACTGACACTCCCGTGGTCATGCTGATAGGACCACGACAGTGCGGCAAGACGACGCTTGTCCAACAGTTCGCCGATAAGAACCGCGAGTATGTGACTTTGGATGACGACACGGTGCTTGAAGCCGCTCGCAACGACCCCGCTGGCTTTGTGCGTGGATTCGATCTGGTAACCGTCGACGAAGTGCAAAGAGCCCCGGAACTTCTGAGAGCCATAAAACGATCCGTTGATAACGACCGCAGGGCAGGCCGTTTCCTGCTAACGGGATCTGCCAACATTCTCACTCTTCCTCAGGTGTCCGAGAGCCTTGCAGGCCGCATGGAAATCGTAAACCTGATGCCGATTTCCAGAGCCGAAATACTCGGCAAAGAGCCCACCTTTCTGAAGATGGCATTCGATGGCAAGTTGGTGAAGCCGGGGCCGGACATCGAGGGCGATCAGCTTGTCCATGCGGTGCTGGTAGGCGGCTACCCTGAGATGCTGCGAAGAGAAGACTCCCGGCGACGTCAGGCTTGGGCGCGCGACTATGTGAAGGCGATCGTACAGAGGGATGTGCGGGATATCGCGGAAGTAGAGAAGCTGGATCAGTTGCCGCGGTTACTCCAGGCACTCGCCCACCAGTCCGGGCAACTTACCAACTTCACTCAAATCGGCGGACAGATCGGGATGGACGACAAGACGACAAGAAAATACACCGGCATCCTTGAACAGCTCTTTCTCGTGCAGCGGGTATCCCCGTGGTTCCGCAATGAACTGAAGCGACTGATCAAGACCCCAAAACTACATTTCGTCGACTCGGGGTTGCTCGCCACCTTGCTGGCATTGACTACTGCGCAGATAGCAAAGGACCGCTCCACGTTTGGTGCGTTGCTGGAAACATTTGTATTTGCCGAAGTCATGAAGCAGATCACATGGTCCGACGAAGGCTATACGCTCCATCACTATCGGGATAAGGATCAGGATGAGATTGACATCGTCGTAGAGGATGAACACGGCGCACTAGTCGGTGTTGAGGTCAAAGCAAGCGCAACCGTCCATGCGAGCGACTTCAAAGGGATCAGGAAGCTGTTGGACATTTGTGGTGATGACCTGAAAGTTGGAATCGTAATGTACGACGGAACGAAGGTGGTCCCTTTCGGGGACCGCCTATTCGCCGCTCCTATATCTTGCCTGTGGGCTTGACGCCTCCATGCCATGGAACTTGCAAAACGCTAAGTTATCGACAGTAAGTACACTTTCTTCCTTGGTATGCGGCTGCTGTTTACCGGCGACAACCCGAATCAGTGAGACTGCAAAAAGACCAGCAAACAAACGAAGACCAAGCATTCTTCCCTTTCAATAGCGTGTTCTCTAGCTTCCGGCGCGCCAAGTCAAATGCACACTGCTAGTGTCCGCCAGGCGCTTTTGCGCCGATCTGGAATCCCTTTGTCAGCAAAACGAGAGGTGCAGCAATCAACGTTCCAACGCCCAAAATGTAAAAGCAGTCCATGAAAGCCAGGAATCTGGTCTGGACTTGGAGCTGTTCGTAAATGCGACCGGTGGCAGCATGGATAGCGTCCGCATGGGACAGCCCGTGTATTTGGAGATAAGCAGATATCTGATTCACCGAGGTTTGCAACGGAATTGTCGATGCGGTCTGATTTGCACCGACAATTGACTGATGAAAGCTAGCCCGTCTGTCGCTCATGATCGTGACCAGTGCAATTCCAAAGCTGCCTCCCCAATTCCGGAAGAAATTAGTGAGGGAAGATGCCTTGTTGTTGTCTTCGGGCGCGAGTTGTGAGTAGGCGAGAACCGAAAGAGGAACAAAGAAGAAGGCGTAGCCGAGACCCTGGAGCGACCTTGCAAGCGCCCAATGTTGGAAGTCGGTATCGAGGGTCATGCGGCTGTAATGCAGGAACGAGATACCGACAACCATTACAGCTCCAAACAACAAGATTCGGGGTTGGATGATCTTACGCTGAACCAATTGAGCGCCTAGGGGAGCCAACAACGTGATGACCACCGCCCCAGGCGCTAGAACAAGTCCGGCGTCGATCGCTCGATATCCGAAAAGAGACTGCAGGATTTGAGGAATCATCGTGGTGGAAGCGAAAAGCCCTACGCCGAAGACGAAGTAGAAAACGTTCGCAATTGCAAAGTTCCGGACCTTCAAGAGCCTTAGGTTGATGATCGGTTCCGGAGTGTGCAGTTCCCAATACACAGCGGCACTCAGACATACGACCGCTATAACGGAACAGCAGCGTATGGTTGTTGAGCCGAACCAATCGTCAATCTGCCCGCGGTCTAACAAAACTTCCAGAGCAGCAGAACCGATGCCGACCAGAGCAATCCCGATGCCGTCCACCCGCAGCTTTCCATTGACGCGAACCGAAGCGCGCTCTTTGATGAAGGCGGGCGGATCATGTACGAATCGGTTCGTCAAAATGAGCGA
>Ga0302182_10001307_pt1 | contig 13353 bp, 18 predicted proteins | sample I_Palsa_N3_1_FD_198781 | JGI IMG/M metagenome (GOLD analysis project Ga0302182, IMG submission 198781) | Peat permafrost microbial communities from Stordalen Mire near Abisko, Sweden - I_Palsa_N3_1 | ecosystem: Environmental > Terrestrial > Soil > Palsa > Peat permafrost | place: Sweden...
CCAATCAGTCCCTCACCATGCAGGAGAAGAACGAGCTTCAGTTCCCGGTCCTCTCCGACGTGGGTAACAACCTCGCCCGCAAGCTCGGAATCCTGTTTCAACAGCCAGAAACAGTGCGGCCCATCCTGAAAGCCTACGGTGTTGATCTACAGGCGCGAAACGGAGACGACAGCTTTGTGGTTCCGTTTCCCGCGTCTTATCTCATCGACAGCAAAGGCACGATCCGATATGCATTCCTTGACCCGGACTACACCCACCGCCTGGAACCATCGACTGCTCTGGGGTGGATAGACGAGTTGCAGCAGCGGTAAGTCGTTGGGCTCATCAAGGACATCCGCAACGATCTGCCATGAAGCCGAGTCCACAATATAACGCCTGCAATTATGGGCAAATACCGATGTAAACATCGGACAGCGCACAGGAGATGAAGCGATGAGTGGAGATCTGCAAGGAAAAGTCTTTCTTGTCACGGGGGCAACGGAGGGGATTGGCAAAGCAGCCGCGCGCGAGTTCGCGAAGCGAGGGGCGGAGCTCGCCCTCGTCGCGCGAAACAAGGAAAAAGGCGAACGCCTCGTTGCCGAATTGAGGAAGGCGACGGGGGACAACGACATCAGTTTGATCGTGGCGGACATGTCGAGCATCGCCGATATCAAGCGCGTCGCCGCCGAATTCCGCGCCTACCACACGAAGCTCGACGTGCTCGTGAACAACGCGGGGGCGCTCTTCAAAGATTACCAATTGAGCAAAGACGGACTCGAGATGACGTTCGCGCTCAATCACATGGGCTACTTCGGCCTTACTTTTTCGCTCCTCGATCTCCTCAAGAGCACGAAAGGGGCGCGCGTCGTCTCGACCTCAAGCATGGGGCACAAAATAGGGAAGTTCGAGCTCGGCCGGATCGCCAAGCGTGAACCGGGGCATGCCGGCTGGCCTGCGTACGGAGAGTCAAAGTACGCGAACATACTCTTCACGCGCGAGCTTGCACGAAGGCTCAAAGGCTCCGGCGCCACCGCCAACTGTTTTCACCCGGGCTTTGTGCACACGGGCTTTGGACTGGACAACGGCGGGTTTCTCAAGTTGGCGTTTAGCGTGGTGAGTCCCATTTTCGCGCGAACCCCGGAGAAGGGGGCCGAGACTCTCATCTGGCTTGCCACAAGTCCCGAGGCCGCGTCCCACACAGGAGAGTACTTCTCCGACCGCAAAGTCACGAAAGTGGTAGAGCCTAGGCGGAACGACGAACTGGCCAGAGGCTTATGGGAGCTCTCTGAGAAGCTCTACAGCTGACAGCGTTCCGCCGCGGACCCGCGGGAACAACTCCACGGATCAACCCACGCTGAACATGTGCTTCGTCTGATCACGCCGTTTCGGGCCTTTGCTGGAACGCATGCCCGGCGGCTCGGATTGCTGGCTCTCGCGGATCAGGGTGAGCAGGCCGCCGAGCCGCTTGTTCTCAAGCACCGCCGTCTCGGTGAAGCGTCAGGTGCAGCGGGGACGGGTCTCCCTTTTGCGAATGCTCCGGAGCGTGTCTAATGAAAGGTGAACATGTTTAAGTGTGCAGACATGTAGCGAGGGGCGAACGAAGAAAGTGTCAACAAAGAAGGCGAACAATTCAAAGAACCGGCTGCCCGCAAAGCAGTTTGCCCACGTGGCCAAGGTGCTTGCGGAGCCGCGTCGTGTGGAGATTCTCAAGCAAATCGCCGCGAACGGAGGGCACGTCGCGTTCGGCGACTTGGTGACGTTGCACAACATCACCAGCCAGACGATGTCGCACCATGTTCACGAACTGAAGCTGTCCGGCCTAATCGAGATCGTTCGCGAAGGAAGATGCGGAACCCTCCACTTGCAACGGGATGTACTGCAAGCTTATTTGAATGAGTTTAGTGACATTTAGCCTAGACGCCCGAAGCTATGTGCCCCTGGTTCTTGGCGAGTAAATCGAAGAATGCGTTTACGGCGGAAAGATACTTGCGGCCACTCCAAGCTGTATTGCTCCCCCTTTCTCATCCCGGTGTGAAGAGCGATGTCCAGTTCGGGCATGTGATGAGGGCAACGCTTCTCGATAGCTTCCCGCAGTTTCTTCTCCTCCTCGGCTGACAGAAAGCGCTTCCGACCATTCTTCTCGGGACGCTGCTCCACTAGACGAGCGGGATTGCCGCTGACTTTACCATCCGCGAGTGCGAGTTTGAATGCCTTACTGAAGACGCTCTTGTAACGATTCTTCGTAGCTGGTGCCCAATCGTGGTTGCCGAGCCATGCATCGATGTCGGAGGGCTTGATCTCTTCGACGAGGCGATTGGCGAAGTCTCTTAGGATCATGTCCATTCGCAGCTTGAAAGTCCGCAGGTCTTTTTGACCGTGGTTCTCATACCAAGCCACGGCTTCATCGCCGATTACACGAAAGCGGATGCCTCGCTGCTTCAAGTTGACTGGGAGTTTCACCCCGCGCAGAGCATCCGTCTTACGCACCTTGTAGAGCTTGATGGCGTCTCCGCGCCTGCCCACCTTCTCACGGTGTAGAACACCCTCGACTTTATAGCGAATCCACCAGATATCAGAGCCAGGTTCCTTCTCATAAACTCCCCGTTCTCGTTTCTCAATCCGTCTGGGCACTGGTCTACACCTCCGTAAATCGACAATAGCAAACCGGACTTCTACAATCTCGACTCAGGAACAAAGTGACACCAGAAGTGACACCAGCCGATTTTGAGCATGAAAAAGCCTCCCGAGTTGAGAGGCCTTGGTCGCTGTAACCTATTCATTTTGTGGATTTTATCTTGGTGCCGGGAGGGGGGGCGAACCCCCACGAGGTTGCCCTCGGCGGATTTTGAGACCGTAGGAGCCTCAAGTTCATCCACCCAGAATCATATGGATACAGCAACTTACGGAACGCCATCGTTCGGTTCCGTGAGATTATTTGAGGGTCTGTAAGTTCGATTTGGACAAAGTTTAGACCAAGTCAATCCGAACCATTTTCGCCTCGCTGTCAATATATCAAGCGGATCGCAATACAGCATAGCGGCGGTGCTTATTCTACGGCCCAGACGCTTTCTTCGCCTCCCTTGCCTCTCCTCACTGAATTCGGTAAACACAGGCCGACATCTCGGCACCAATCGAATCTGGCAATTACGCCGACGTTCGCCAGTCTGAGAGGATCTATCTCTATGCGATGGCAGTTTAGCCTGATCCGCCTGTCGGTATAAAGTAGTACGGCACGTTCTGGGATAGTCAATCTAAACAAGAATTAGTCCGCAGAGGGAACCCGATGAAGCGAACGTGGACGATCATAGGGGTAAATCAACGTGTTGGGCAGCTTGAAGTGGTACCAGGCTCTGTTTGGTCAGCCGGCTACCCTTCCTGCCCATGATTACTTTGGCAAATCCTCGATTCAGATGGAATGGAACAGTCTTGCTCTGCCTCCATGAGTGGGGTACGCTACCATCGGCTTCAGAGACCGCACTCATGTTCATCGTCGCATGGTAGTTTGAAAATTGCTGCGAACTGATTTCGTAACTCGACAAGCGCGCAGCCGTGTACTTTGCCGAAGCGCTGGCAAAACCAAGAAAACGATTGAGTGTATGCGCTTCCATCTTTTCGCACTTTTGCGAAAAGTATGAGCCGCTCATCGTAAGAGATGCTGGAACATCCATTGGCTCGCAACGCAAACGAGATAGCCAACTCCCGCGATCAGACCGGCGACCTTGCCAATCGCTGTCATCGGTTTCTTCTCGAGGTCAAGAAAAGGAAGAATTCCCCCCAGGCAGACAGGATTCTATACAGAATGCGAATCGAGACCGAAGACAACACGTAGAGCCAGACCCAAATCGAGGTAAACAGCGATGCAAAGAGAAACACTCTCATTTCCGGAAGATCCCGGATGTTTAAAGCCGTAGATCGAAAGATTGCCAATATTCTGACTGGTATGCAGCTTCCGCTCACCCCGCTCATAAGCATCAGCAAAATGCAAGTAAACACAGCAAAAGTGATATACGCCATTAAAAGCGTGGCGATTGTGTCAAGCAGTAGGAGCAGGATGACCCGCATCGCAGTTGGCCGCTTCGCCATTGAGCGAATAATCCAGCGGCTGATCAACACAGAAAAATAGTCCGGAAGACAGTTGATCGCAAGAGCGGCGGCAGGAAAGAGAAAAAGATCGGTATAGGCGCCATTTGTAGAAACAAGATGACCGCCAATCTCAATCAGCCAGAATCTGCGGAGAAAGAGAACTGTGGTTTCGAGGGAGATGACGACGGCGAAGAGCGACATTACCGTAGACCATAGAAAAAACGTCCAGGACAAAGCCTTCCGGCCAAAGATGCGGTCAATCAAATTAGGAAAGATGTTCCCCCAAACATAGATTTGTTCGTCGCCGGGCACGTTCTTGAGCCAAAGGCCAAGCCTGCGCCTGCCTTCCTCACTCACTCCGTCCTCGAACCATTCAAATGCCTTGGCGACTCCAACCGTAATGCCAAAGAACTTTGCTCCCTTCATGATGGAGCCGGCCTGGCTGAACAATGTGTCAGGAATTGTCATCGCGGAATGCAGTCAACATAGCACAGAGCCAGCTACAGCCAGCCGCCAGCTAAGTTAGGAAGATTGGTTCTCATGAACGCGCTTGTCGTCACCATCCTTGGCACTTGTCTTTCTCAGGATTGAATACACCGCCGGATTGTTCGATTCCAAGAATGTCCGACATCGATTCCTCTGCCTGGCGAGCCTAAGGTACTGCTTCGCCGGTCTCGTGACAACATCCCTAACGATTGCGTTGATGAGATCGGCAGCTTTTTATCCTTGCCGTACAAGTTCGGCAAGCCGTTCTTTGATGAGGGGGACCCGCTCGTTATCCAAGACGAATCCAGGAAGCACATCAAGGAACCGAGGTTCAGCGAGCAACATCTTTGCTGCCTCGGCCAGATAACGCCGAAGCTCTTGCGGAGATTCGGTGATCTCCTGAAGCAAGGTATCTCGTCCCTCAATCACAGCAACGAAATCTTCAAGATCGTGACTGGCCTGAAAATCCATCTTGCCGCGTCCCCGGAATGCTTCTATCTTCGTTCCGAGGAAAAACGGCGCAGTAATGACTCGGATCGATTGTCCGTTGGGCAGAGTGACTATGAACGCATGGCGAAGCGCCGACTCATACCAGATATTTGTGAACCCAAGGACTTCTTCGTTGAGTGCCAACACATCCACCGTTAGAGCGCCATTGTGCCACCGACAAGTGAGAGGTTTTTCTCCTTCGTCTTCTGTGAAATGGGCCTCGCGGAGACGTTCCGAGAACGCGATGTAATCCGCATACGTGACAATTTCGGCAATCACATCAACGTCGTTCGTACCGCGAATCGGAGCGGCGGCCTTGTCAGTAATCAACAGCCCCAGAGTGATGCCGCCAACAAAAACAATCTCATCTAGAAAAGGGGCGAGTTTGTGGACCGCATCTTCGAGCAGCGGCAGGTTCGGATCAGGCATTGATCTCCTTGCCGAGCAGTTCGATTGCGAGGTTTCGCTCTCGCGTTCTCCCGCCACGAATCGCATCGCAGAGCGCGAGAACGCCGTAGAACCTGGGATCTCGTAGAGCAGCCTTAGGTGCGCCCTTGTAGAGAGGGGCGAGGGAAATTCCTCGCACCTTTCCTTCGACATACGGCCAGACTTCAGGAGGGTCGCCATCGCCCAGAAAGCGTGACTTCAAAGGCTCCGCAGCCGCGGCCGTAGGGAGACCACGGGTCAGAGAGCCTTTTGCTGGCGGAAAGACATACTTGAATCCATGAGATAGGAACTCCATCAGCGCAGTCCGATTGACCCTCTTTTCTCCATTGGCGATGTGAAGCAGCCCCGATTCCGCACTGCGCTTTAGCGACTTCGACACCTCTGACGGAGAGATGAAGAGGCTTTCCGCTAAGTTCTTGGACGGCACTTGCGGCTCATTCTGGATGGCGAGTTTTAGGAGAAGCGCAACGTCCTGCCCTTGCATGGAGCAATTCTAGACCATAATTTCCAATTTGGAAATTGGAAATTATGCCGAAGGAGTGCGATGATCTATACCCCCCCTGACGATCCCTTGCAATTACTCAAAATGCTCGTTGAATCATTGTGAGGGATAATGACTCAACGAGCTTTTCGAAGAATTACCGAAACAGCAAAATCGTCATGCTCGCCGTGAAGAAATGAGAATCAATCGCGGTGTTCCTTCTCCTGATATTCGCTTCGACATACTTGTAGCCAGTCTCTGCTTCGCTCGTCGCTTGGATTCCTCTAGCTTCGATAGAGCGTCCTCAACGTCGCCTTGAGAAACGATTGCGTATCGCTCGAAGATAGAGCGCGTCTTCCAGCCTCCAATCTTCATGATTACTCCCTCTGCAACTCCCGCACGTCTGTAGTTCCGAGCAGCTGTTCGACGTAGATCGTGGAAAAGGAGATCTGGAACACCAGCGGCTTCGCAAGCATTGTTCCAGGTGCCGCGAAAATCCCTGACCGGCTTTCCATTCGGTCGCGTAACACGTAGTCCTCTGCGCGTTTGCCTTCGAGACAAAGGGAAAGAAGCTTATGAACTGTCTCTGTCATTTTGACCTCGCGGCCTTCTTTGTTCTTGGTAGTGCCCGGGTGTAGGCGGATCGTCCAATTTGCTAGATCGATCTGGTTCACTTTGATCTTGAGCAGTTCACCGATACGCCAACCGTAGGTGGCCCCTACCTCGATGATCGTCTGAAACCAAATCTCCATGCATGATTCCAGCAGTTTCTGATACTGAGCATCCTCGAGAAAACCCTGCCGAACGTTGTTTTCAGCAAGTTTGGGAAAGTGCGGGATATAGAAGATCTTCGGCGGAGTTGCCTGGTGGCCGAGATTGAACATTCTCTTTAGTGCGGCCAGTTCACGGTTGATCGTGCCGTTGGCTGTACCCGTTTCTTGGCGCTTGTCGACGTACTTATTGAGGAGGACACTCGTTACCTGAGAGGCCTTCATCCTTCCAAAGAACGGCTCCAGGTGAAGCCTCCACCGTGTCTCTGCGTCATTGAGCGAGGTCCTGCCGTTGATCTTGTAGTCGCGAATGAAGTCTTCCGCCAGTTCCGAAATTCGAGTCTTCTTCGGAGTGAGCCCGGTAACAGAACCAGTTGTTAGCTCTGCGATCCGAAACTTCAACTTCTCCAAGGCATCCTTCCGATTAGAAGTCTCCGCGGATTCCCGTCGTTTGACACCATTCTGGTAATACTGCAGCCACCACACCGAGCTTCCCTTGGGCAGAAAGATTCGCCCCGTTCCACGTTGGCGTCGGATCATTTACCCCTCCTCTGTTGAGGTGAGGCCTCACGCACAGCTGTTAGTACGGGATTCGGTTCCCAGTGGTGGGCGTCGCCGATGTTGTGCTTATTGCCTTCGATGTAGGCATCCAAATCACGGACGTCGACGAGAAACGGCCCGCCGCGCTGGTCTTGAACGAACGGGAGAATCTCGGTCTGGATGAGGCGCCTCAGCTTCCATTCACTCATCGACAGATAGGCAGCGGCCTGCTTGGTACGTAAGAGCCGTCTGGTCATCATGGGAATAACGGTCATGGCGGGGTCCTCTCGCATGCAGGCAGCTCCGCGCCCACATGTCAGCCTCGACCAACGAGTCGGTCGAGTGGGGATCATGGGGCTGTTCCGGATTTCGGTCAAATGTCTGGGGTAGGGTTCCTGCTTTTCAGGCGAGGGAGCACGCAGGGCCACTCCGCGCGAGCTAGAGGAGGGCCACGCTCCGCCGGGATCTGGGCAGTCGTCGACTCGTCCACTAAGGAGAAACTGAGCTACCGAGTTTGCAGGGGCCTCAGTCGGCTCTTCTTCTCCCAACGGGAGCGAGGACGGAGATGATGATTTTTCTTTGGAGGGAAGAGGGGCGAACGATCTGCGGCTCCGCCGGTCGTTCAGTTTGGTTCGGAAGTTTGGACAAAGAATGGACAAAGTCGGCTCCAGGCTTGGAACCAACGATGATGTAAGTTATTGTATTTATGGTGCCGGGAGGGGGGGTCGAACCCCCACGAGGTTGCCCTCGGCGGATTTTGAGTCCGCTGCGTCTGCCAGTTCCGCCATCCCGGCTTTTATAACCTTGCCATCAGAGACTATTTTATTTGCCGATAATCATTTTACGAAATTCCGTGGCTCTAAAGTCGATCTCGTGACTTGACTCTTTAAGTATTGCACAGCATTTGCCGATCGGCATCTTCTCAAGTCCGCCGGTTGGGCCAAAGCCATGCCGCGCCACGAACACCGCTAGAATCTCCATACTTTGCCTGCACCACAGGCGTCGATGCTTCCCCTCCAAAAACATATTTCGGCAGCAACTTAGGCAGAGCCTCATAAATGTGCTCTAGCCTCGAAACGCCACCACCAACCACAATGACATCTGGATCCAGTATGTTGATCACGTTGGACAGCCCGCGCGCCAGACGATCTTCAAATCTCTCCACGGTGTCCGCGGCCGGCCGATCGCCTGCACCGAAGTCCGCAACGATCTCCCGCGTGGTGCGCGCTATGCCAGTTACATTTTTGTAATCCAATGCAATTCCTGTGCCTGAAATCCACATCTCCATGCATCCTCTCTTCCCGCAGTAGCACGCAGGGCCTGGAGTTTCTTCCGGCTTCGGCCACGGCAGTGGATTGTGCCCCCATTCGCCTGCAACTCCGTTAGGCCCGTCATGGACACATCCCTCAAGAGCAACTCCGCCGCCACATCCGGTTCCTAAAATAACGCCATACACGAAACGAACACCCGCTGCAGCACCGTCCGTCGCCTCCGATACCGCGAGACAATTCGCATCGTTAGCGACCCTCACTTCACGCCCGAGCGTATCAATCAAGTCTTTATGAAACGGTCGACCATTCAGCCAAGTCGAATTGGCGTTCTTGATGAGCCCCGTAATTCTTGAGATCGTACCTGGAATCCCGGCTCCCACCGTGCCTGTCTTTCCAGTTTCCGTTTCGATGCGGTGTACTAGGGCGACGATAGCTTTGATCGTAGCCTCATAATCATCTCGTGGTGTATCAACACGATGTCGAGCTAGCTCGGTTCCGCGATCATCGATAGCGAGCGCCTCGATTTTGGTTCCGCCAAGATCAATTCCGATCCGCATGCTTGTGTCTATCATTTTGACTTTCCTTCACTCCTATTTTCGGAAAAGGGAGCACATTGAACCCTATTGCACCTTGCCACGGGGACGCAACCGACGTAGTTCTAAGCCGCACGCAATTGCGTTCAGCGCCACGAGCTTCAGATTATCCGCAGCCATCCAAAGCCAAAAACGCTTTCCTTGCTCTCCCTCACCGGAATCTTTGCTTACGCGTACCATGATGTCTTCTTGTCCTGCTGCACTCAAATTGCTCGGGGGATCAGACTCTTTATTGACTACATCGATATGCTCCCCGACAAGCGCGCCCTCCACCACTTCCTGAGTTGCTTCGACAGCGAGTTCTACTAGCATCGAAACGACGTATCCATGAAATACAGGAGCTTGCACAACCTGCAACGCGAGCGCAGGCAGGCGTGAATCCGCGAGACTAGCGTAGTGCTTGCGGATTAGCCCTTCCGTAACATCCAGTTTCACCTTCGCCGCATCACCCAGTGAAGGCAACATATTGAACGCTACCTGCGCATCGTACTGTTCTCGCGGCAGAGCTTGAAACGAAAGCAATGTGACCGTCTGTTGATGCATCTCATCCATCGCTTCTCGACCATATTCCGAGGCTGGCTCCATTACCGTCGCAGCAACACTCGTCAAACCCAATTTTGTTTGCAATCTTCCAGCAACGAGTGCGAGCATCACTGCGAGTGGATGAGCAGCTACAACCGCGGGTGTTTTCAAGTCCGGTTCCGGGCCACTCGATTGGTTATTACCTGCAAGCACCTCAGTCACCCACGGCGCTCGTACCAAAACATCATTTTCTACCACCAGTGCATAGGTCAGGTCGACGATGCTCGCTCCCGCACGCCGTGCAGTCTGCCAATACTTCTTCGTTACCTCTGCATCGCCCGCGAAGAAAACGAAGTCCATCCGATCGAAAGAAGACGCCTCGAGCCTTTGAATAAAGGCGACCTCGTCTCCAGCAGCGGTTACCTGTCCGGCAGCCTCTTCTTCGTCAAGCAGCACAAAGTCCGACGCCCCAAGCAAAGATTCGCCCAACTCCTCGCTCAGCTCCTTACCGGCGAGCGAAGATGCCCCAACAATTCCGATTCGATAAATTTTTTCCGTCATATTTTCCTGAAAGTCGTCGAGATATAAGTCCCGGAGCGCCAGCATATTATCTTATCCGCTCACTGAGATTCATTGACTTGAACCGATGGAATGCCGCCGTTCTCTGCCCCACGAATATGCAAGCCGAGCCACAACCCCGGATACAAGATAAGCCATGGCAAGAATAATCAACATGTACTCCGAATAAAGAACAATCAGCGCCCCTATGAACGCAATCACTGCCACGAGTTGAAAGGGATGACGCTTACCCAGTGTGATCTCTTTTGCACTCCAGAATCGCCAGTTGCTTACCATCAAAAAACTCGTGAACAAAAGTAGACAGAGCCATACGAGCGCTATCCATGGACTGTCGATCGGCGATCCGTGCTGGAAGTGAATTACCGAGCTAATCACACCCGCACCCGCCGGTATTGGCATTCCCACAAAATACTTCTTGCCTGGCCGCCCTGGATTTCGTGGTTGCGGATTGATGCTGATATTAAACCTCGCCAACCGGCTGGCTCCGCAGATCAAAAAGATGAAGCAGACAAACACTCCAATATGCACAATTTGCTGTCGCGCCTCTACGTGCGCCATTGCAGGCAGCATGCGGAAGCCCCAAATATAAGCCAGCAAACTAGGCGCTACACCAAACGTAATCACATCCGCCAATGAATCAAGTTCTTTGCCGAAGTCACTCGTCGTATTCGTCATCCTTGCGATAATTCCATCAAGGCCATCGAATAGAACCGCAATACCAAGCGCCAGCGCGGCCCGGTCGAAGTAACTCTGGTCTGCAACCGACCCCTGAATACTCTGCGTAATCGCGTAGTATCCCGCAGCCATATTGCCTGCCGTAAATAGTGAGGGCAGCACGTACATACCGCGGCTCGGCTGACGTCTCACTTTACCGTCGTTCCCGATCTGCGCGTCCTCCATCAGACCACCACTGATCTAGCATCGTTGAACGCCTGCTCTGGAAGGACAGCCAGCACGGTTGATCCACCCTTAACCCGCGCTCCTGTCTTCACCTTCAAATTCGCCGCCGCCGGCATCAGCACATCCACTCGTGACCCAAATTTGATAAGACCAATTCTTTGTCCGCGCTCAACTCTGTCTCCTACCTTCAAATTGCAAACGATACGCCGTGCAAGCAGCCCTGCAATCTGTTTGAAGCTGACCTCATAGCCACCGGCATCAATCGTGATCAGAGTCTGCTCGTTATTCAATACCGACTCCGGCTTCATCGCATTCATGAACTCACCTTTGCGAAACTCGCACACCTTCACGACCCCGCCGACCGGTGAACGGTTCACATGCACGTCAAACACATTCAGGAAGATGCTAAGCCGCAACCGGCTCCCACTAATCGTCTCGATCCACTCAGCTTCTGTAACCACTCCGTCACCGGGAGACACAATCTGACCCGGCGCCTGCGGAATCGTTCTGCTCGGATCCCGAAAAAACCAAAGGAAAAATGCCGCCAACACCAACGGCAACGCCACCAACGCAATCGGCATATTTAGATACCAAAGCGCCGCCGCAACAACCCCAAGCCCTAAGGCATAGAAAAAACCGTCTCGCACCATAAGTGACTCGATTATAAGGCCACGCACACCTCAGACTTGAGCGCAGCGCCACTCTGGCCTTTCGCCTCTACCGTCGCGAGCCCGTTTGTAAACCTTAAGAAGCTCCCAAACGACGAAGCCGCTCAATCTGATCCTTCAAACTGAGCTTCAGCTTCTTCAGTCTCACCTCTTCCAGCTGTTCCGAATCAGTGAGAAACAGTTTGGATCGCAGAGTATCCAGCCTGCGGTCATACAGGCTGTGTTCTTGCACCAATTGTTGAATGGAAGGAAACGACGCAGGGTGGGGAAGCTCGGTGAACTTGCCAGTTTGCACGTGAGAGTACCTCCAACAACAGACGGCATTGCACTGATGGCCGACAAGCTATCACAGCGCAATCGACACCGGCAATGTGGATTACTCGTCTCCCCCTAACTTCAACTGCATCAGCAATGCGTCCTCTGGGGGATCCCTGTAATACCCGGCTCTTTTCCCTACGGGAAAAAAGCCCAGCTTCACATAAAGCGCAATCGCACCTGCACTCCCGGCCCTCACCTCTAGTTCCATCTCCGCGGCTCTTAGTTCCCTACACCAGGAAATAACTGCTTCGCACAACTCCCTGCCCACTCCTTGCCGCCGTGCCGAAACACTGACCGCCACGCTCTCAAGCTCCGCCAGAACCACTGCCTCTGAAACCAAAACCTTCCCCACGGCAAAACCTAGTAATCGTCCCTCTGCCTCGGCGACGAACAAGCACCGCCTAACCGCAAACGGCAAATTTTTACCCGAATTCGTGATAGCAGCGTACTCAGCTTCGAGCCAGTGTGGAGCCTCTCGCGTTCTCCGCTCGAGTTGCACCACACTAGCAATATCTGTGCCATGACCAGCGCGAATCCAATGCCGCAGAGAACTCATCGAGCCGCTCTCGGCATATCAGGTTTGGCGAAGATCTCCATATCAGTCCGTCTTAAATAGTTCGCGTCCAGCGTAGACGCATCGTCAAACTCTCCCAACGAAATCCGCTCCAGCGCAAACGGCAAAGCAGCGCCAGCCAATGGCTCATCCACATGCCTCGGACGCACCTCAGACAAAACCTCCGCCACCTTCTCTTCACAGACCACCACTAACCCACTCGCTCCAGCCGCAATTACATCCTGAGCGCCCATCAATACTTCTCGTACGCATCTTCTTCCCTCATACTCGCCGTAGTAAAACTCCCCGCGGCCCGCATCCAAAACTGCGTGCACCGTCTGCTCCGAAGCATTGATGGAGCCCGCGAGCAGCGCCAGCCGCGACACCGCAATCAACGGAACGCCTCCTGCTTCGCTCAGGCCCTTCGCCGCGCTCACGCCCACTCGAACTCCGGTGAAAGATCCCGGTCCATGCACAACTACCACTGCTACCAGCTCACTCAGACTCCATCCAGCGGAGGCCATCATCCGCCGTACTGTCGGAATCAGCCGTTCCGACGAGGTCCTTCCTGGCAGCAACTCGGTTGCAGCAATTGGCTGAGCCAGCTCTGCATCTCCCAGCGCAACACTTCCTTCACTACCCGCAGTATGAATCATCAAAAACCGCATCACTCC
>Ga0302182_10001308_pt1 | contig 13334 bp, 13 predicted proteins | sample I_Palsa_N3_1_FD_198781 | JGI IMG/M metagenome (GOLD analysis project Ga0302182, IMG submission 198781) | Peat permafrost microbial communities from Stordalen Mire near Abisko, Sweden - I_Palsa_N3_1 | ecosystem: Environmental > Terrestrial > Soil > Palsa > Peat permafrost | place: Sweden...
GGATCCAGCGAGCGGGTGATTCCGATACGAGCAGGGGAAGGCGTTGCGCTTTTGGTGAGGATTCCGCCGGAGGGCGGTTACTCGTATTATAAAGCAGACTTAAATAATCCAGAGGGAAAGGTGGAGTGGACGGTTACGATTCCAGCTACATCCGCGCAAGATCAGTGGTCCGTTCAGGTGCCGGGAACGGATCGGGCAGCGGGCCGGTACACGCTAGTGGTGCACGGAGTTACTGCCGGTGGTGAAAGTAAGGACGTAGGTCGGGCCTCGTTCGAATTACAAATTCAGAAATAAGCTCAACTCGGAGGAGCTAACACAATGGCGACGATGGCGAGACCAATCGAGGAAAGAACATCACATAAGTATCATGCTGAAGCCAACATTTTAAATGGGCATTTGCGGCAGCCAGTGGACCAGGAGATCAACCAGCAGGCGCCGGTGAAATTGAATGATCTGCGGGGCGGCCATTTCTTTCAGCGTGCGGAGCGCTATAGCCTCGAGGGACTCATTTCCTTCAGGTCGGGTTATTCGCATGTTTCCGGCAATCGGAGTTTGAAGAATCACGGATGGGTTACGCTGGCGACGTCTGTTCTCGAAGGGCTGAATGTTCTTGATGTGATCACAGCTGATCGCGTGGTGGCGCAAGTTTCCACCGAGCATCCGCTCGATGACGGCCACACGCCGCACGTGACATTTCTGGGCACGCACTTCGAAAATTTGCGCGTGGGCGGATACAAGGTCGAAGTGGAGCTTGATCTCGGGATTTGTGGAGAGAGACCACAAGGCGATAAGCTGTACACTTCGGACCTGGGTTTCCTGGATCGCGTAGAGCGGCAGTGTGCCGGCATCGCTCGTGCGTCCGGCCTTCCCAGCGCGGTTCAGACTGAGTACGATACTGACCTCAAAACTATCGACGAACTGAAAGCGCGGGGCCCTGCAGAAAAGAGCAATGGATCCGGCAAGAACGGTTCCGGCCCCAAGGTCGTATGCTCGCTGGTGAAGAGTATCGGACCGATCCCAATTCCCGGAGTGAAATCGTTCGGGAATGTCCTGGAGATCCCGGGCTTCGGCGTCGTGTCGTTGGCGGAACTCAGAGTCGGCGAGAAGACCTACGAGCCGTCGCACAGGCCGAGCAATTATTTCGACGTGACCATGCTCAGGCTGGAAATGGGCTGCATCGGGGACGGAACAGCCAGCGCGGCAAACGCGACGACCAATGGGCACCATCAGCCCTGAGATTCGTTTTGGTTCTGCTTTTAGTCGCGACGGGGGTGGGCTCGTGCGGGAATAGTTATCGTTCCCCGGAAGTGATTTTTGATCATGCCTCCCAAGCCTTTTTGCACGGAGAGTTGGAGCAGACTCAGGATGAGGCATCTCGCGCGTACCGACACTTTCAGAATTCCAACCCGGAATGGGCCTGGAAATTTCTAATTCTCGAAGCGAAAGCGACGCTCTACCGCGGACATTTCGAAGAGGTATTGAAACTTCTCGACTCTCAGCCGCTACCTTCCAATCGACCAGAGCTGGCAATCCCCGTCCTGACGCTCGCCGGGGTGGCCAGTGTCAATCTTCACCACTTTTCCGATGCGCAACGCTTGCTGAGTGACGCGGAGAAGCGCTGCAGCGCTTCTGCTGTTGACAGTTGTGGCGATGTGCTCCAGGCCCGTGGGGTGATGGCCATCGAGCAAGATCAGCCGGCTTCCGGGGAAAAGCTGCATGAACTCAGTCTGGAATTTGCTCGTTCCCATCATGACCGATATCTGGAGTCCACCTCGCTCCTCAACTTGGGGGATGAGTCTCTTAGTGAAGGGCGCTTCGACGAAGCTATCGATCGCTCGCAGGCGGCATACAAGGTCGCTAAGGATATCGGGGCTAGAATTCCTGAACTTGGGGCGCAAGGCAATATGGGGTGGGCATATTACAGGCTCGGCGATTCCGAAAAGGCGTTGCAATTGTCGACCGAATCACTAGAAGCGGCTACTCAGCTCGGATATGTTTACGAGAGAGAAAACGAACTCACAAACATTGGCTACATCCAAATGGACGAGCAGAAGTTCGATCAAGCCGGACAATCGTTTCGTAAGGCGCTGGACCTCGCGGAAGGAATTAAAGCTCAACAGGACATCTATGACGCACTACGCGTTCTCGCGCGGCTTGCCATGCAGACGGACGATTTAGACAAGGCAAGCGAGTACACCGAGCGAGCTTTGAACATGGCACAAAAAAGCGGGAATCATGGGGACGAACTTTATCCGTTATTGGTCCAAGGTCAAATCGCGGCCCGCCGAGGCAACTCGACCGTTGCGCAGCGAACCTTCGAAGCTGTTGAGGAGGACAAGTCTTGCCCCCCTTTTCTTAAGTGGGAGGCGGAGCACTCGCTGGCGCGGCTCTATGAAGACGAAAATCGGATAGATTCTGCTGATCGTGAATATCGCGCGGCGCTTGCCACGTTCGAGGGGGCTCGCGATGCGGTGAACCATCGAGAGCTCCGGTTTTCGTTCCTCACCAACGCCTCGCGTATCTACGACGATTACGTTCATTTTCTGGTAACACGCGGGAAAACGGACGAAGCTCTGCGTTGGGCCGACTTCAGCCGAGCCCGCACGCTGGCTGAAGGATTGGGATTGCTGGCGAATGGACCTAACAATGGGGCCCCCTGGCTGAACCCTCAGGAAATCGCGCGGCAAGCAAAGGGCACAATTCTGTTTTATTGGCTTGGAGAGAAGCAGTCTTATCTCTGGGCTATCACTTCGCGGAAAACAAATCTTTTTGTCCTACCGCCGGCATCAACGATTGAAGCGAACGTCGAACGTTATCGCGGAGTTCTCGGCGGGCCGGAAAACGCTCTCGAATCGGCTTACGGCGATGGGCAATCGCTTTATCGCATACTGATCGCGCCGGCCGAATCGTTGTTTCAAAAGGGGTTTAATATCTTTGTGGTCCCGGATCGCAGCCTGAACAATCTAAATTTCGAAACTCTTGTCGTTTCTGATCCAAAGCTGTCCGAACCCATTTCTTCTAGACCGCAGCTGCATTATTGGATTGAAGACGTGACCATTGCGAATGCCAGCTCGTTACGCGTGTTCGGAGCGGTGAGCACGAATACAGGCAGAAACAAAGATAGGCGCGAACGCAACTTGCTTCTCATTGGGAATAGCGTTGCGCCGAACAGCGAATATCCGGAACTCCCCAAGGCCGCAGCCCAGATGGAGAGCGTCGCGCGACATTTCCCCGCAGCGCAGGAGCGGATACTCACACACGAGCATGCCACTCCGTCGGCGTACCTCGAGAGCACTCCGGAGCGATACTCTTATATACATTTTGTCGCGCACGGAACTGCCAGCCGGTTGAGCCCGCTCGACTCGGCCATTGTGCTGTCGAAAGACAGCGCCGAAGACCATCCCTTCAAGCTCTACGCTCGCGACATCATTAGCCATCCGTTGCGAGCTGATCTGGTCACGGTTTCTGCGTGCTACAGCGTCGGCGAGCGCTCGTACTCGGGCGAGGGTCTGGTGGGGCTCTCGTGGGCTTTTCTTAGAGCTGGCTCGCAAAACGTGATCGCCGCTTTGTGGGAGGTGACGGACGCTTCCACCGAGCTCCTTATGGATAAGTTTTATGGCGAACTGGATAAGGGGTCGAGTCCGGCCGCCGCTCTCCGCGCCGCTAAACTGTATTTGCTCCGGGATACGCGGTTTCGAAATCCCTTTTACTGGGCGCCCTTTCAGCTTTACGCGCGTCTGGCTGAGGTGTCGAGCCACAGTGCCCACGCGGTACGAGCTCCAGCCGAGCAAAAAGTGGAAGCACTTCCGAAATAGAACCTACGAGCGCGAACGGGCTGTTCGGGTCAAGCTGGAATGCTTGTCTCAGCTTGCTGCTTTCCATCCAAGTAGCTAAACCCCAAGGATTTTGCGGCGGCGCACTAAGAATATTCTGAAGCAAGCAGCTTCGGCATCTCCAGAGCGACGCCTGCCGTGGAACGTAGTCAAAGCGAGCAAAGCCGTATGCTCGCGCCTACGCAAAAGCTTACGCTGATAAGCAGAAAATCGAACGTCTCGGTCCTTTCGACGGTCAAAAACGAAACCAGACGGTGCCAACCGACCACAAGAGCCAATCCGAACACGATTGGGCGTACGCGAAGCGTGCGCTCGCTCGCGGCGACGATCCCGAAGTCGTGATTCAGCGCATCGCCGACTACCGCTCGGAAGATAAAGACGATTCGAATTACTACGCACGGCACACCGGCACGAAGGCTCAAGCTGACCTGCACCGAGGAAAGACCGTTTGGACGAAAACTCTGCGACGGGCAACGATTCCCTATTTTCGGACTTACGACCTGCGCTCTGCCTATGCCACAAGGCTGAGCGCAGGAGGCGTAGCCGACGAATGAAGCGCGAAGCCCTGGAGAAGCTCAACAGTCGACCGAACGAAATGGCACCCGAGGAGAGGCCGATGCTTTTTCGGCGACGCCATTGTGTACAGAGGTGGTCCAATGACGTAGTTATGCACAGTTCGTGCAGAGTGTGCACGAATAACGGAGCGTTCGGGCCGAGGTGATTTTTCTAACTCTTTTGCAATCAGAAAGAAGTTGGTGGACGTGACAGGGTTCGAACCTGCGACCCCCTGCTTGCAAAGCAGGTGCTCTCCCAGCTGAGCTACACGCCCACTGTAACTATATGATTCTAATAGTTAGTCTAATCGAATTTCGTGAGATTGACTACCTGCTCTATTGGCAGGTGTTCACGCAAATTGATCTGCCCACCCATCCACGTGCAACTCTCACCGTGTGACGTGCTTAGAATGACTTCCTGAACAGCCTTAACTTTGAGTCTTGGTCCATTCGGTCCAAGGACGCAGATTTCTGGATGGGTTGGTGCGACGCAGCACCGATTAAATTGTGTCGACAACGGATTCACCTCGACCACTCACTGGCCGACGGGCACTCGATTGAGCGAACCCCTGTGGTGAGACAGTTTTGGTTTGAGCATTTCCGAGAACCCCGTTCTGGCCAACTTCCGGTTTGCCGACCAACTGAATCTGGATTGGTCGCCGGAACAGATTTCTGGATGGCTGAAGATCCAGTATCCCGCTGACGAGAGCATGCGTGTGTCCCACGAAACGATTTACCGCAGCCTATTCATCCAAGCCCGCGGAGTGCTGAAGAAAGAGCTGCTGGTGCACCTGCGATCCAAGCGCCGCATTCGCCGCTCACAGCACTCTCGTATCTTTAAAGACTCGCGCGGTCAAATCGTCGATGCCATCTCCATCCGGGAAAGACCCGCAGAAATCGAGGACCGCGCCGTTCCCGGTCATTGGGAGGGCGATCTCATTGGTGGCACAAAGAACAGTCACATCGCGACGTTGGTGGAGCGGCATTCGCGTTTTACGGCCCTGGTCAAGGTGCAAAGCAAAGACACGGCTGCGGTCGTCGCTGCATTGAGCCGGCAAATTCGCAGGCTTCCCACATCTCTGCGGCGATCGTTGACCTGGGACCGCGGACTGGAGATGGCCAAACACAAAACCTTCACAGTAGCCACGAATGTGAAAGTTTATTTCTGTGATCCGCACAGCCCCTGGCAAAGAGGAACGAACGAAAACACCAACCGCTTGCTGCGTCAATACTTACCGAAGAGAACCGATCTTTCCGGCTACACACAATCCCAACTGGACAAGATCGCACTGCGTCTAAAACAACGTCCACGAAAAACTTTGGGCTTCGAGACTCCTGCGAGTAAACTTCGCGCAAGTGTTGCGCCGACCCTTTGAACCCGCAGAACTTATCAGGACTTGGCCCTCTGATTTTGTTGTAAAATACCCAACTTCACTGGCTTTCTGACTGGCACTCGCTGCAGAGTCTGCCGATATTTAGTCTCGCGAATTTGGAGGTGTAACCATGGTTGAGCCTGCTGATCTGCGGATGACGAGAATTCCACTCAGCCACGAAGCCGGCCATATCCCCGCACTCGGCTTTGGCACCTTAATTCCCGACGCAGCCCTGACGATAACTGCGACCAGGGACGCACTGGAAGCCGGATTTCGGCACTTCGATTGCGCGGAGCGATACGGGAACGAGCGCGAGGTAGGCAGGGCGTTGCGGGCAGGATCTGCCGCTGGAGACATCGCGCGCGAAGATATTTTCGTCACCACAAAGTTGTGGAACTCCAATCACCGGGCCGAGCGCGTCGAACCGGCTTTCGAAGCGAGTCTAGAGAGACTCGGGCTCAAGTATCTGGATCTCTATCTCATTCACACTCCATTTGCTTTCCAGCCCGGGGACGACCAGGATCCCCGGGATCAGGACGGCAATGTCATTTACGACCACGACGTGACTTTGCTCGACACCTGGAAAGCGATGGAAGCTCTCGTGGACCATGGCAAGTGCCGGGCCATCGGACTTTCGGACGTTGGTCTAAACGAACTGAAGGCCGTCTATGAATCAGCGAGAATCAAGCCAGCCGTGGTCCAGGTAGAATCACATCCGTATCTGCCGGAAACGGAGCTATTGGAATACTGCAAGCAGAAGGGCGTTGTGTTTTTGGCTTTTGCGCCGTTAGGCCACGGGATGAAGCCGGGACTGCTCGAAGATCCAGTCATTTCAGCGATCGCCGCGCGCGTGGGAAAGACGCCGGCACAGGTGCTGCTGGCTTGGGCGGTGCAGCGCGGCACGGCTTTGCTTACCACGCCCCGGACTGCGGCCCGCGCGAGAGAGAATTTCGACATCTCTGCTCTTCCGGAAGACGCGCTCGACGAAATCAATCGCATTCAGACCAGACAGAGGCTGAATCAAGTGGTAACAACCGGCGTTCCGGGTTTCATTCCGAAAGGAGGATGAACATGGAAGCGAAACCGCAACTGGAATGGTCAGACAGTGTGAGGCGTCAATGACGAACCTGACGAGCTTTCAAGCAGACATTCGCCCGCTTTTTACCGACCGCGACATTCAAGGCATGATCAAGGGGTTCAACCTGACAAGCTAGGATGACGTCAAAGCGCACGCGGCCGCGATCCACGACCGCATTCGGGGAATCGGTGGCGCGGTAATGCCGCCTCCACCGCCAAGAGGAGAAGGCCCTTCGGCTCAATCTCGCATTGAGCTATTCGCAAAATGGATGGCGGACGGATACCAACCTTAGGCGAAGTCATCTCATAAATACCTGTTGACACATGTGAAGGAGGACGTATGTCAAATGAGAAAACAGGAAGCGCCGTTGGTGCAAGTCCGGCGATGCAGCCCACGCAAACAAATCCTCTCGATTTTGTACCCGATAAAATGCCTTTCGACACTCCGTATGGCCCACCGATATCACTAGACCGAGCCCAGTCGCTTATTGACGCGGCGGTGGCAGAGGCGAAGAAACGGAATTGGAAGATGAACGTAGCGGTCGTCGATTCCGGCGGCAACCTGGTGGCCTTCCAACGAATGGACGGCGCGATGCTCGCGTCTATTCAGATTGCCGAGCACAAGGCGCGAGCAGCCGCGACCTTCCGGCGGCCAACGAAGGAGTTCGAGGTCGGCGTCAACGTTATGCATCTCAACTATTTGCTCGCGTTCGATGGAATCATTGCGTCGCGAGGCGGCATTCCGCTGATCGAACAGGGAGCGATCATCGGGGCGATCGGTTGTTCGGGAGGCGCGGATTCGCAGGACGAGATCGTCAGCAATGCAGGAGCGGCGTTAATCAACCAACCGCCGGCAGGGAACAAATGATTCAACTAAGAGGAGATTAAAAATGAAGCACTCAGAATCCAATGGAATTTCACGCCGTCGCTTCGCACAGGCTGGACTCGCCGCTGGGGCGGCACTCCTCACACCCGCCGCAATCTTCTCGGAGGGCATTCAGCCCTTATCCAGGAAGTCATTCGCGGCAGATTTGCCGATAATTAAGCCGGACACGAACACGTCGTTCGCCCCACTAAAACAGATCAACGCAGGACTCCTCAATATCGGATACGCCGAAGCCGGTCCCGCTGATGGTCCTGCCGTAATCCTTCTGCACGGCTGGCCCTACGACATTTACAGCTTCGTCGATGTCGCTCCTCTCTTGGCGTCGAAAGGCTACAGGGTCATCGTCCCGTACTTGCGTGGCTACGGCACCACAGTGTTTCTTTCCAGCACAACCATGCGCAACGCCCAGCAGTCGGCCGTTGGCCTCGACATCATCGCTTTCATGGATGCACTCAAAATTCAGAAAGCCATCGTCGCGGGCTTTGACTGGGGCGCGCGCACAGCGGACGTCATGGCAGTCCTATGGCCGGAACGCTGCAAGGCAATCGTTTCCGTCAGCGGCTATCTGATTAGCAGCCCTGCGGGCAACCAGACACCATGGCCGCCCCAAGCTGCGTTCGCATTTTGGTACCAATACTATTTCGCCACGGATGTCGGCAAGGCGGGCTATGCGAAATACCTCGACGAGTTCAATAAGTTCATCTGGCACCAGGCTTCCCCGAAGTGGAATTTCGACGATGCCACATACAACCGCACAGCAGCTTCCTTCAACAACCCGGACCATGTTGACATCGTGATACACGATTATCGCTGGCGGCTCGGCCTAGCGGATGGTGAGCGGAAATATGACGACCTCGAAAAACAGTTGGCCGCGCTTCCTGTCGTCGCCGTGCCGGCCATCACCATGGAAGGCGACTCCAACGGCGCAATCCACGCGCCCAGCACAGTCTATCGCAACAAGTTCTCCGGCAAGTATGACTACCGGCTCATTACCGGCGGCGTCGGCCACAACATTCCGCAGGAAGCGCCGCAGGCCTTTGCACAGGCCGTCATCGACGTCGACCATTTCTGATTGGTTGGCAGTCTGTTGAACGAACAACATATTCGGATTCAAGTATCGAGAAAGCTTTTGGGACAATCGAGCGGTTTGCGAGACAAAATTTCCGAGACAAATAAATAGACAGGAGAATGCTATGACAACTGCAAGCGCACTTACGAAGCCTGAGCAGGTCCGCATCACCCGAAGGTCGCCCGCGTATTGGCGCGTGACGATCGACAACCCACCGCTCAACGTGATGGGGCCGGAAATGGTGAAGCAATTTCAGCTAGTGATAAACGCTCTGGAGGCCGACGAGCAGGTGAGGGTGGTGGTCTTCGATAGCGCGGTCGAGGACTACTTTTTGAATCATTCCGACTTCACGACCAAAATGGAGGACCTGACCAGCATACCTCAAGGCCCCACCGGCCTGGAGGCGTGGCCGGACTTTCTTGTGCGCTTGACTCACTTGCCGGTCGCTTCCATCGCGCTGATCCGCGGCAGGGCGACGGGCAATGGCAGCGAAATCACGTTGGCATGCGACATGAGTTTTGCTAGCCGCGAGAAGGCCATCATCTCGCAATGGGAGGTGGGGGTAGGGATGGTCGCCGGCGGCGGCCCCATGGCTCGTCTGCCGCGACTCATCGGGCGAAACCGCGCGCTCGAAGTGCTGTTGAGCTCGGAAGACATCCGAGCTCAACAGGCCGAGGCCTACGGCTACATTAATCGCGCGCTGCCCGACGCGGAGCTAGATGCGTACGTAGAGGCGCTCGCGACACGGATCGCCAAGTTCGACAAATGGGCGATCTCCAACACCAAGCGCCTCGTCAACGCCAGCCTGCCGCCGGACGTCGAGATCGATGCCGGGTGGGATGCGTGCATCAAGTCGCTCGGTCGACCTGCCGCGCAGGAGGGGATCAAAACGCTGACGGCGCGCGGGTTTCAGAAGCCGGGGGATGTCGAAAATCGGCTGGGATACTACCTGGGGCAAATCCGGAGCTAGTTGGCGCCCGACGCGATTCTCATCTCCGGAACGTCGAGGGTGTGAGGCGTTCGAAGCCAATCTTGGGGGACACGTTTCGAAAGTCTGTCGTGATGTTTTACATTTTCTGCGCGAAGGAGGTTTGTATGTCTCAGGAAACCAGCGGCGTAAAGCGTGCTCAGCAAAGCGGAGCCCATCCTCACCAACTTGGGGAGGAAGTTTTCAAAACCATCTTGCCCGAAGATGTCGATTGGAAACCGTACGCGGCGTTCCCGCCAGCCGTGCGGCTGGCCGTCATCGTGGGTCAGCCTTCGGAGCCCGGCCCTTACACAATCAGGGTCAAAGCGCCGCACGGCGCGAAGCTGATGCCTCACAAGCACCCAGAGGATCGAGTCTACACCGTGATTTCCGGCGTCTTTTATATCGGACTAGGTGATGAATTCGACGCGAGTAAGTTGGAAGCCTATCCGCCCGGCGCCGTGATCATTCTCCCTGGCAACACGCACCATTTCCACTGGGCGAAATCCGGCGAGTACGTCACGCAAATAACCGCGCTGGGGCCGCTTGGAATGGAATACCTCGACGCGAAAGACGATCCGCGAAATAGCAAATCGTAGGAAGGGCCTGAACAACTTTTTGCACGCCCAATAGAGCGAGTCCTCTAATCTTAAGTTCGGAGCACGGGATGAACGATCAACAAAAGAATGAGCAGAATTCTGGAGCGCGCGATCAAGAGATCCGCGCGGCGCTGGATCAGCATTGGGCGGCGTCCGATGCCAACGATTTTGTAACGGAGCACTTGATCTATCAGGAAGACGCGGTGCTGGACTACCCGCAATCAGGCGAGCGAACCCGCGGTCGAAGCAACATCCAGGGCCAGCGCGCCAGTCAGCCGAGCAATAAGCGGTTTTCTATCCGGCGAATCATCGGCAGCGGCGATCTTTGGGTTACCGAATTCATCCTGACGTACGACAACAAGCCGTCCTACACCGTGAGCATCATGGAGTTCAGCGGCGTTAAGGTTGCGCGAGAAACGCAGTACTTTGCGGATCCATTCGTGGCTCCCGCATTCCGCGCAAAATGGGTCGAACGGATGCCCGCATAATCTCAAGGCGTCGGTGCTTCGCGGCGAGGAGCGAAAGCGTATCTTCTCAGCCAATCGGTGATGATTTTGATTGCCGCGGGCGACATCGTCTCTTCGATATCGTTGTATTCGGTTGGAGCGCCAGTCTTGGCGTCCTGCAGGAGATGGTTCATCCCCGGCAATTCAATGACAGTGGCGTCTGAGTTGTTTCTCAATGCCTCGCGCGCAGCGGCGAGATTTTCCTTGGCTGGCACCTGAACATCTAATGATCCGTTGAGCACCAGAACCGGCGCCGTGAGTCGGGCCAAGGTCGGCGCGGGGTCGTAGGCAAGGAAATAGCGCTCCCAAGCGGTTGTATCGTCTTTGGCTAGAGTATCCGCCTCGTTTGCATCGACAATCTTGTCGTCCACACCGTGAGCGACGAGTGCTGTGGCGCGATCGAAAGCAATTGATTCCGAAGCTGCCGAAAGAATGGCGCTGTAGAGTTCTTGATCAAAAATCTTACGCTTGGCGATGTAGGAGTCAGGTGCACCGTAAGCCTTCGCAGTCATCGCTGACTGCAGGACAAACAGTTTGTCCCCGCGAATGCTTGGACCGGCGATCATGATGACGAAGGCCACGCTTTTGTCCGCGGCAGCAACAGCGGGCGCTATGATGCCTCCTTCAGAATGACCCAAGACCCCGATACGGCTCGCGTCCATCTGAGATTGAGTCTTAAGCCATGTTACGGCTGCCTCGGCATCAGAGGTGAAATCGGCTGTGGTTGCAGCGTCGTAGTCTCCTGAAGAGCCGCTTACGCCACGCTTATCGTAACGTAGGACGGCAAGGCCTTCGCGGGTCAATGCGTCAGCCAAAACCAAGAAAACTTTGTGACCCCAGACGTCCTCGTCTCTAGTGTTGTGTCCAGTCCCCGAGATCAGTACGACAGCCGGGAAGGGTCCTTCCCCCTTAGGCTGGGTCAAGGTGCCTGCGAGTTGGTTGTGAGCGGCCAAATTATTGAAGAGGACATCCCGCTGCACGTAAGGTGCTAGTCCAGCATTAATCGCGTCTTCCTGAGGGCGCTTGTGAACGGCTGGGCCCATGTCTTCTGCAGTGGCGCGTTTCAGAACGACCGGATAAACCTGCTGAAATGTTAGATTGCCCCTCCAGACCTGCTCATCCTTGTTCCAAACACCGTCGTAGCTCAAATTCAGCTTGTTCACGGCAAAATGCAGGTGCGTGCCGTCCGACGTGACCTGATCGAGAACAGTTTCGTTGCCGCTAGGATTGATAAGCGTTCCGCCTAAGCCAGAGTCAGTTCTTTCGAAGTGGATGCGGACCTTGAACCCCCCGTTCATTTGGCCGATCCAATCGCCAGGGAGAGATTGGGCCAAAACCGAACCTGTGATCCCGCACACCGACAAAAGCACAAGAAAAACAATTTTGCGCACAAGCGACCTTTCTTTTCTGTGATGAAAAGCGAATATGTCCAACCGCGACTGATTCAATATGATATCAAGCCGATGTAGAGGCCGGTCAAGTTGCGCATAGATATCGCCTAACGAAGTCCACTCCCGACGAAACCCTGGTTGTTGATAGGTTGTCGGCGAACCGGGAAGTAATCGGCTAACTCCTGGTAAACGCGGTGACCGGAAAAGTCGAACTGTGTGATATATGGGTATCGTTGCAGCACATCCTCCGATGGAGGGACAAGAGATGGATTGGAAACGGTTGGTCGAGTTTACTCTGCAGGGCAACGGTGATTTGGAACAATATGCCATCCTGCTGGTACGAGTTTCGATCGGGCTGTTTTTCGCCATCTCCGGGGCAAACAAATTGTTTTCCGCGGGCGGGGCCAAACAAGTTTACGACACGCTCGTTAAGGCCAAAGTCCCGTTTCCCCGCCAGACGGCTTATTTTGTGGCGGGGGTCGAGTTCGTTTGCGGATCCTTGCTGACCGTGGGGTTTCTTTCGAGCCCAGCCTGCGCGGCTTTATTGATCGATATGATTGTCGCCGTCCTGACCAACACGCTTGCCACCGTGCCAAAAGGACTTTCGTCTCTTAACTGGCTCGACGATGTTCTCTACCTCCCGGAAGTCCTGTACGTGCTCTTCTTTATCTGGCTGATCTGCTCCGGTCCGGGAAAGTTCAGTGTCGATTACTGGCTGGCCGGGAAGTTACTGAGCTGATCGACCGACGAAGCAGCTTGTTGCCGAGAAGATCTTGATGGCTATTGCCAGAATTTTTCAGCCACAGGACTGGCGCTAAGTCCTGATTGACGCTCAAACCGGAGTGCGCCGTGAAAAGGCGCTGATCCTCAGCGGGAGAGAAATCCCGCCCGGGAACTGGTTCGCTCCACCCGGTAGCAATCGAAGCAGCGGCGGAGGCAACGAAGCTGCTGAAGCCTTCGGTGTAGAAGGTCGCATAGGCGACGCGGTGAGCATGCAGGCCGTAACGTGAGTAAACGCTGAGCAGGCCTAGAAAAGCGTAATGCAGGGGCCGACCCGCCTCCGATTCGGGGAAGGCCGA
>Ga0302182_10001317_pt1 | contig 13274 bp, 13 predicted proteins | sample I_Palsa_N3_1_FD_198781 | JGI IMG/M metagenome (GOLD analysis project Ga0302182, IMG submission 198781) | Peat permafrost microbial communities from Stordalen Mire near Abisko, Sweden - I_Palsa_N3_1 | ecosystem: Environmental > Terrestrial > Soil > Palsa > Peat permafrost | place: Sweden...
ACAACCACATCGCGACGCTGGGCTTTACCTTCTTTGTCCACCACGTAAACGTATTTACGGTCCTGATCGGTCAATATTGCGCGGTCGTTAATCAGTGTGGCGTTGAACTGCGGGCTACCCGGCATCTGCACGCGGGCAAATAGCCCCGGCGTAAAGCGGCGTTCACCGTTGTCGAGTACCGCACGCATGCGGATAGTGCCGGTGCCTGAGTTCAACTGGTTATCTGTGAAATCGACATAGCCGGTATGCGGATAACCCTCTTCGCCTGCCAGCGCCACTTTTACCGGCAGTTTGGTACCCGGATCCGCAATATGCTGACCATTGCGCGCCAGTGTCTGATAGCGCAGGAAGGTCTCTTCATCGACATCAAAATAGACATACACCTTGTCCTGTGACACCAGCGTGGTCAGCACACTGGCGCTGTCCCCGGCGGTGACCAGATTGCCGACCGTGATCATCGCGCGGCTGGCGCGGCCATCAATCGGCGCGGTGACCTGCGTGAAGTCCAGATTAAGCTGTGCCATATCCAGTTGAGCCTGCGCGGCCAGCACATCGGACTGCGCCTGCGATGCCGCAGACTTACGCTGCTCCCAAATTTCGGTTGAAACGGCTTGGGTTCCAATCAGTTTCTCAGTACGGCCCGACTCGCTGCGGGTCAGACTGGCCTGATTGCGGGCACGAACCAGTTCGGCCTGTGCTTGTTCGCGGGCAGCACGGTAGGTCCGGTCATCAATGGTGAATAACACCTGACCTTTTTTCACTTCCTGACCTTCGGTGTAATTTACTTTATCGATATAACCGGAAACCCGCGGGCGTAGCTGGACACTCTGCACCGCTTCTATCCGGCCATTAAAATCGTCCCACTGGCTGATGGGTTTAATCACCACATCTGCGACGCTGACCGCCGGTGCCGGAGGCGGCCCATTCTGTGCCACGCTGTTATCGCAGCCGCTAAGCAGTGCCACCAACAGCGACACGGCTGAAAGTTGCAGCGCGATAAGGGAACTGCGACGGCTGCGTTGAACCAGGGAATTTTGCAGGTTTAGCATTATTTTTATTTCCAGTGAGTAAACCCCCGAGGCAATACACCCGTTCCTGTCATCCGGGTAACGTCCTTTGCCTGAAGGTTTTTTGTCCGAATCGCGTCGTTCACTGACGCAACTTTGTAGCGAGAAAATGGGGAAGTGCTAAACTTAAGGTATCAATGAAAGATACATTAATTCGGAGGGATTGTAGGGAGCGGCTTATCAAAGTGCAAGAATTACTGTTGCACTTTATGTGCTCTTTTTACGGCAGCGAGGTAGTGAGGAAAATGACGCGACACTCAGACATGTTTAATGCAACAATAATACTTGCATTTACCGGCAAATCCCTTCAGGCTAAAAAGATAACAAGGCTTATATCCACATCATTCACGTTGCTGGAAGGCGGGAGAGAGAACATGAAAACGGCTGATTTTATTCACGATTTAACTGACTGGATTGATAAAAACCTCGAAGAACGGCTGGATATCAACACTGTCGCCGAGCGTGCAGGGTACTCAAAATGGTATCTGCAACGGATGTTTAAAGAGCATACCGGCTCTGCGCTGGGTGAATATATCCGGGCCAAAAAATTAAATATTTCGGCGGAAAGACTGGCTAACAGCGGGGAGCCTATTGTCAATGTGGCGATCTCGCTTGGGTTTGATTCCCAACAGTCCTTCAACCGCAGCTTTAAACGCCAGTTTGGACAAACTCCGGGTGACTGGCGCAAAACCCTGCACAGCCAGCCGGAACGCAGTGCCTGTATGTGCAGCTAGTCGTATTGACCCTTGTGTAGCAACGCCCGGCCATCTCCGACCGGGTGTGTTACTCGTCTTTTATCCCTTGCAAAATCTCCCCTAATTTTTCCCTTTGTTGTTCATTGATTTCGCGCCCCGCGGAATAACCAGTGTTGTGAATAATGACCTCGTTCAGCGCCACCAGCCAGTCGTAGATATAAAACGCGGTATTATTGGCCGGTGTGAGCGTCAGTTTGGTCAGGCGCTGGGTTGTGCTCCAGTTTTTCGGGGGTTTGGCGAAGATCTTATGCCCGCGGTTGATACGGCTGTCAGGGCGGCGTGGTTCCTCAATATGCAAAAAACCCAGCCATGCGACAAAATCGCCCATCACGGTTAAAGCACGAGAGACCTGGCGATCAGCCTGACTTTCGGCACCGGAACCGCTGAGCGGCGTTTCTTCCAAAATGGCGGCCAGTTTTCCCACTACATCCATCCGAACACTGGCAGTGATCACCTCTTCTACCAACATTTCAACGCCCGGTTTACCGATGTCAAGCAGTTCAACCAACGGGGTATTGTCTGGCAAACTACGCAGGTGGTTAACCCAGTGATGCTGTGCCTGGCGGGCGAAATCTGTTTTCGCTGCGACGGGCGCGATAACCTCTTCAGTCACAATGTCTTCTGGCGGCTCTTCGCTAAACAGATCAATGCTGATGCCGATCCCGAAGGTCTCCGTGAGCGGCGCCGTGCAAGCGCCTGCTTTTGGCATAGCGGCTTCCGTCTGCATGTGGAAGGGTTGCAGATACAGACGTCGTAACTCCTCACGAGCGGGCAGTAAACGTTCGAGCAGTTCGCCATGAACGCCTGCTCGGGTTTGCAAGGCTTTTAACAGGCTTTCGGCAATACGCTGTTTGCTCTGCAACTCCTCCTCCCCGGCGTGGTGGTGCCAGCTTCCCAGCAGGTTTTCCACCAGTTCACGACGCATTTCATCCAGCTGTTCCGTCAACCGTGCCTGTTTATTTTGCAGGGTCACTTCGGTTGCCAGCCATGCGGCCATGCGTTCGATGCCGCGTTTGTCCATCGCCAGCATGGTGCCCCAGGCATCGCCCGGTGTACCGACATAACGCTGTACGGCTTCATCGAAATGTTCACCGTGGGTAATGCGCTGGTCAAAAGGCGTCAATGTCCATATCAGCGCGGGTTTACGGCGGCTGCGGACCTGCGCGTTCTCACCATGAGTCTGTTTTACCCAGTGATCCAGCGCCTTACCGACGTGTTTGACCGAGGCCCGGTTGCCTGCGGCGGTGCATACCATCAGCAGATTAACCTGCTGGCTATCGGTGTAACGTTCCAACAGGCAGGCATTTTTGGCCTGTAATAGTGCCGGTGACAACAGAGTATGGGCAGGTTCCGCCGTAAGAAGGTCAATATCTGCAGGGAACGTCAGCAGGTCCACCTGTTCAAACAGGGCTTCCTGGGGGACCGCCATCAGCGGCAGTAACAGTTCCACGCTGAGCAGCGTCAGATCTACCAGCGATATCTCAACGGAAGTGTCCGGTATGCCCTGGCGTAACGGGCGCACCTTGACCGTTTTTCCGTGATTCTCGGTTTCAAATTCCCGGCTTAACGTGAGCGGGCTCATGACTCCGTCGGCGGGCAGCAGATGGTCGTCAACCAGCACGCTGAGCGGGGCGAGAACCTGCGTGGCGCTGCCAAGTTGTTGCAGTGTATGGGCAAAGTGGCGATAGAACGCGGTGGTGTGCGCTGACTCTGCCCATAACACAGAAAATAAACGTGCCCGATCATCAACACTCAAATAAGGGGCCAGTTCCACCGCCGCGGGCCAAAAGTGCAGGGCGCGCGTTTTGTCGGCTTTGGCATCGAAGCGTGCCATTGCATCCCACAGCGCCACCACGTCATCCCCGCTCAGCCCGTCCACGGCTTGCGGCTGGCGGTGCATTGACAGACTGCGAATATGGGTAAGGATCTGCGTCTGGTCCCACTGTGGCGGGATATCCCGCGCACTGAGCGCGGCAATTTTAATCAGGTCAGCTTCGCCTAACAGCGTCAGTTGAACAGGCCATTGGGCATCAGTAATATCGGTCTGGCGGCTGAAACGGGTGATCATTCCACTGGCCTGACTGCCCGGATTAATATGGCTGAAGTAATCCAAAATCTGGTTACCGAGCAGTGTCTCCAGCCGGCCATTGTCACCGGCCACCAAGGCATTCAACAGATGAGACTTTCCACTCTGAGACTGTCCGTAAAGTCCAATCCCAGGATTGCAAGATGATGAGATTTCAAGATTGCGAGATTTATAACGTTGGCGGCGCAGCTTGAGTGACAAGCGGTCGGCTTCCATCTGCAAACGCGGCGAATGCTTACGGTTTTCATCAATCCATGCGATTGCCTGGTCAATGCCGTCGCTGATAGTGCTGAACTGACCGGTCAGCGGCTCAATGTTTATCGAATTCATTTTTTAAATACGCTCCCGCTGTCGATCCAGTAATGGGTGGCTCCGGAACCACTGGCCGCTAACGTGTTGAGTCTCAGACGCAGATGTTCTGGCGGAACCGGGGTACCGTCCTGCAGAGCAGCGTCGGCAATTTCGACTTTTTCCGGGCTACCCGCACTCCCTTCTTTACTGACTTTGAGTTTGAGGGTCAGGACGTTATCACCGGCGATGCGCCGTGCCAGTTTGTGATCGCTGATTGACAGGGTATAAAGCGGCGATGCGGGCCAGCGATCGTTGTCAAGTTGACGAAACCCGAGACACAGCGGGCCACGCATCTGGAAACTTACCTGCTGATTAAGTTGGAAGTCGGGTTGATCGAGGTCGATGTCACTGTAATAGACGTTATCTGCAGTCAGGGCGTGGCTGCTGTCGAGCATGCCGAGATAGCGGATAGTCGAGTACGGCTGAAAGTCACCGGCCTTGAAATAAAAACTGTTCAGTCGCAGGTCGAGGGAGAGCAGGCATAGCATGGCCCCCACGGCGGCAGTAGATTTGGGGTTCTCTATGCGGCCAAGTTTGTTGAACGGATACCAGTCGCTGGTGTGATAGCCATCGAGCGACAAAATACGGTTGGCAGGCAGCGGCTGTAAGAGGCGGAACAGCGCCTGAATACCCGGGAACCGCGAGGGGCGGCCGGTCAGCAGCAGCACGTCACAGGCGTAAAGCGCCACAACTTCACATAAAGAACGTAACTGTTGGGTGATGTGCATACGTGGCGATAAAAACTCCGCATGCAGTTTGCTCAGGTTGAGGATCAACGGCACCTGCAAAATGTCGAAGGAGGCGGCGTCACTGCCTAATTCGCGCTGAACTTCACTGTTGATGTGATCGCGCACTTTTAGGGTTGGCGATTGGCCAATCAGCGCACCAAAGTGGGTTTCAATTTCGGCTCCGGCGTCCAGCGGATCAAATGTCTCGTAGGTTTCGAGGATCGCCCGTCCGATTGGCATAAAAATTTGCAACGTGACCTGCTGACGCAGTATGGATAAACCGTCCATACGGCCTTCGTGCCCGAACAGTTTGTCCATCAGCGGTTCAGGATTGGCGATCCCGGCTTTTTTCAGCGCGCCCTGGAGGGCGGGCAGAACGTACAGCTGGATAACATCGAGCAGGATATCGTCACCGGCCACTTTGAAGCCTTCGCGGAACAGCAAGCGTGGCAGAATTTTGACGTTATTACCCACACCATCATCAAGCCAGTATGTGGGGTGGCAATCATTTCTGGACTATTGAGGAAGGTCTGAGATAAGCCCGCAAGCCTTGTGTTGTGCGGGATCATGGATAGTTAAGAGATTCTGGACTACGCTCAGGAAAATGAGCAAAAAACGATAATTTTGCGTTCTATTCTGGATTCTTATGATAGGAGTTTAAGAATGTTTAAACGCTGTTTGATGGGCGACTGAAAATCCTTTTCCAAATCACCCTGCAATCTTCTTATCTTGTTCCTGGTTAGCTTCTGTTATAGCACCAGTCGAGGGGCTATGCTCAGCCAGGCCGAGGCGGCGCAAAATCTCTTGGTCAGTAGACTCATCGCCTGCAAGAGCCATTTTGATAGCCTGTTTGAGTGTTGGTCTAATCTGCATTTTATCAATGATCTCTTCCGCATCCTCTTGCTCTGCTGCTGTTGTTGACAGCAACCCCTCAACGCCTTTCCTATGAATAGCCTTTATTAATGCTAAAGCATCAGGCTCATCAAGCGAATCCAAAACCATAAGCCACTTGTTTCTCAGATGGTTCTCACTTTGTATCGATTGTGTAGTCGTAGGAGGAGGAGAAGCCTGCACACTGCTTTCTATGCCATTCGCTAGCCAGTCCAGACTTACGTGTTCTTTTTTTGCTACAACCTGCACAACCTTTAGTGCGGGCTCTGTCCCTTTTGTCAGATAGTTATTCAGTGTAGATACTGATAGCCCCCAATCCCTCGCTGCTGCACGTACACTCCTATGGCCGATCAACTGTTGCAGACGCTGTTTAAAGCTTTCTTTTTCATCGTCGGCAAAAGAAACTTCAGGGTTCAATTTGCTTTTCATTTTCCATTCCATGCAACCAATTGTTTTTAAACAATTAAAGCTAATTAAATCCACGTAGCGCTAATAAAACACAAAGAAAGGTGCAAATTTGCTTTACGTAGTGCCAATTTGGATCAATACTCTATTCCAACGGATAACCTCATGGGATTATCCGCGCGGTTAACTTTATAGGGTAATCGAATGACGAATAGAAATGAAGTAAGAGCTGAGCAGGATTGGCACCGTGTCGATATTGTCGCGGCCCTGCACAAAGAAGGTTTATCTATGCGTAATCTTTCTGTTAAGGCCGGTTTAAAGCCAGATACCTTAAAAAATGCACTTTCTCGCGCCTACCCCAAAGGGGAACGCATCATTGCCGATGCGTTAGGAACTGAGCCGGCCTATATCTGGCCTAGCCGTTATATTCGTAAGGTGTCGTGATTATGTTTTTAAGTGTGAATGAGCTAGTAGGCATGCCTGGTTTGCCAGGCACAGCGCAAGGCTTGCGCATAGCACTCAAAAAACGCGCAGGCAATGCTCCGGATTTGGTGCGTAAACGCGAAGGTAGCAAGGCATTCGAATATCATATCGACTGCCTGCCCTCTGATACGCAGGAAGCTATCCGCCAACGCCATTTTAAATCGGTTCTGGAGCAGTCGGGCTGCAAATCTGTTGGTTTGCCGGTTAAGCGCAAGTCAGTTGCGAAGCCACGTGAAGAGTTGGAGATCATGCGCCAATGCCCTGCGCTGGTTGAACGCGAGGTCTCAGCGTTGACCGATGACCAGAAAAAAGTGGCTGATGCTCGCGCCCTGTTAGCACAGGAAGTGGAAAAGTTACGGGGGGCTGGGATGTCAAGGATCGCCGCTGTCACCTATGTAGCGAACGGTTCCCGCCAGGGAACACTGCCCGGTCGTATGATGGTTGCCGCCGGTCTGGCAAATGCCCGGAAAGGGTCTAGCCGAATCGGTGTAAGTAAAAGTTGTTTGCAAGAATGGCTGACTACTTATCTGACCACCAAACCGGGGCTTGAGCGGTTAGCTTTACTGGCTCCCGGCCAGCCTAAACGCAAGCGCCCGGAAGATGTGGTCTGGTTCTACGGTATGTTTTGGCCGCACTACAGTAATCAGAACGGCCCAACAGTTAAAGAGGCTTACCGCTCGTTTAAACGGGAGTGGTACGAAGTTTACTGCGGCCAGCCCGCCATGTTAATGGCGCTGCCATCGTATGACGCGGTGATCCGACTTGTCGATAAACTGCCATTACGTGAACGGATGCGAGGCCGTGTAAGCGGTTCAGCGGCTAAAGCGTTCGAAGTTTATCAGCAGCGTGACTGGTCGCAAATGCCGGTTAATGGGTGCTGGATATCGGATGGTAAGTCACTAAATCTGAAAGTGGCGCACCCTATACACGGCAGACCATTCACGCCTGAGTTGACGCTGGTTATTGATGGCCGGACACGCTTTATTGTCGGCTGGAGCGTTTCGCTGTCAGAGAACGCTATCGCAGTGGCCGATGCCTACAGGCACGGTATGAAACATCACGGCAAACCACTATTTGTGTATTCAGATAATGGCGGCGGTGAGACAAACAAAATGCTAGATGCGGATATTACCGGTATTTTCCCGCGTCTCAATATTGAGCACATGACCGGTATTCCGGGCAATCCGCAGGCACGAGGGATTATCGAGCGACTGAACGGCGTGATGCCTAACCGTTTGGCTAAGCGGTTTCTGACCTATAACGGCATTGGGGCAGACCCTAACGCCGTTCGGGTTCGCGGTCAGTGTCAATCAGCGTTGAATTTTGACCAGCAAACAGCGTCGAATATTGACCAGGGGTCAGCCCCTTTTTTTCCGTGATTTAAACCGGTATGAATCGTTCCCCGTTTCCAATATCTCGCAGTGATGCGTTACCCTGTCCAACAGCGCCGTTGTCATCTTCGCATCGCCGAAAACGCTCACCCATTCACCAAAATTCAGATTGGTTGTGATGATCAACGAACTCTTTTCGTACAGCTGACTTATCAGATGGAATAAGAGCGCACCACCCGAACCCGGGAAGGGTAGATAACCCAGTTCATCTAAGATCACCACATCGATCGCCATCAGTTGTCGGGACAGATTGCCAGCCCTCCCCGCCAGCTTCTCTTTTTCTAACTGGTTGACCAGGTCTACCGCGTTGTAAAATCGTACCCGCTTACCTTGCTCTACCGCCGCCACTCCCAGCGCTGTCGCCAGGTGGGTTTTACCCGTTCCTGTCCCTCCCACTAAAATGAGATTGCGGGCTGATTCCAGATATTCCCCTGACGCTAGCTGCGCGACGTGCTCCGATAACAACGGACTTTCCTGCCATTCAAAGTTTGTCAGGTCACGGTGATGGGGAAAACGCGCCGACTTCATTTGATAGCGTAAACTTCTGGCATGGCGGTCCGCCTGCTCCGCATCCAGCAATTTCAGTAACATCCCTTCATTTGACACCGGCTGACGCCCCGCCTCAGCCCGCAGCTCACTCCAGGCTTCCGCCATACCAAAAAGCTTCAGCGCCTTCAGCCGCGACAAGTTATCTTCAGACATAGTTAACCTCCAGCAGGCTGTCGTAACGGGTGCAGTCGGCCAGCGGTTCAGTGAATAAACGTAAGCTCTCAGGGACGTCTAACGACGGGTTGCGAGGTGGCTCGACTAATCGCCGAAGCTCGTTGAGGATCACCGCAGCGCTGGGTTTGCCATATTCCAGTGCTAGCTGACAGGCGATATCTAGTGCCTCCAGTCCCGCATCACGGGCGCCCAGCAGAATATCGGCAAAGGCCCGATCCCCCTTTGGTTGGGCAAGTAAGGTCTGGCGAACGCGCTCAACGGAGGGAGGAAGAACCCAGTTAACGAATGGCGTACCGTGGCGCAGCGCCCCCGGTTTAATCTCCAAAATAGGCAAATAGTGCCAGGGGTCACAGAAAACCTGATCGCGCCCAAAAACGCGGGCGTGACTGGCGATTTCCAGACCTTCGGCTACGACCCGGACACGTTCTGCGCTCAGCCTTACTGAAATAATCTTACCCGCCCACGCGGCCGGCACGCTGTAGCGGTTGCGATCGATGGTGATTAAGCAGGTGCTGGAAGCCCGCAGGAGCTGTTCTACATAGCTGTCGAACGGCATAGAGACCGGGTTTAAAGCGAGTTTTTCATCCTGCATGGCGTCGGCGATGGTTTCTGCTCGTTGTGGATGGCGACGCGACGCCAGTTCGCCGCAGCGCTGGGCCAGCCACGCGTTAAGCCCGGTAAAATCTGCGAAGCGGGGCGTTGGGGTGAAAAGCCACTCACGGATATTGCCCACCTGATTTTCGACCTGCCCCTTTTCCCAGCCGGATGCCGGAGTACAGGCTACGGGTTCGAACAAATAATGGTTAGCAAGCGTCATAAAACGCCCGTTGAAGCGCCGTGATTTCCCGGCAAACACGGTCTGGACGACGGTTTTGAGATTGTCATAAATCATCTGGTGGGGAACCCCACCGAAGAAAGCAAAGGCCTTTACATGAGCATCGAGGACCATTTCCTGAGTTTCGCGGGGATAGGCGATGACGAACATCTGGCGGCTGTAGGCCAGGCGAAAATGGGCCAGTTTGATAGTTTGGGAAACGCCCCCGAGAACCACGTGTTCGTAGCTCCAGTCAAACTGGCCGACATCGCCGGGTGCAAAGGATAGGGGGACAAATGCCTGGGACAGTTTGCTGGGGTTGCGGCTTGCTTTGTAGATTTTGACATGTCGCTGAATGCTGTCGTAAGCGCCGTGATATCCCTCATTTTGCAGACCTTCGAATAACCGACGTGAAGACCGCCGGCGGGGCTTAGGAAGGCATTGGTCGTGTTCTAACCATTTATCCAGGATATCGAGAAAAGGGCCCAGCTGTGGTTTGTACTGGCGTTGTCGCTGGTAGCCGGGTTCATCGGAGGTATTGATATATTTTTTGACGGTATTACGTGACAGATTGAGAGAGCGAGCAATAGCGCTGATGCTTTCGCCATTGACGAGGTGTCGGCGGCGGATCTTGGCAATAGTTTCCATAATAAGCATTCCAGGTTACTCCCCCGAAAAGGAGGAGTGTGACACACACCCGGGGTGGTCAAAATTGGACGCTGATCACCCCGGAAACCTGCTCACTTTTGCACGCTGTTTTACATCGCGGTCAGCACTTACTTAGTCTGTCCAATGCCCTGAGGGATGGGCGCGAATTGACAGCGCAAAATAAGAAGACGATCGGCATTCTGCCAACGTGGCGGCAGCTGATTGACGCAGTGCAGGCAGAAATAGACGACTACAACAACTGTCACGAACACAGCGAATTACCAAAAGTTAACGGGAAATGGATGTCGCCAGCAGCTTACCGCCAGTTGGTTCTGGAACAGGAAGGTGACGACATCGAATACATGGCTGATGGCGAATTACGAGAAATGTTTATGCCAGAGGTGATTCGTGTTGCGCAGCGTGGCTGGGTGGCACTGGAAAATAACCAATATTTCTCAACAGAATTAATTAACGTTGACCGGCAGGATGTACGGGTAGCCTTTGATATTCATGATCCGAATGAAGTCATTATCCGTCAGATGGATGGTACTTATGTTTGTACCGCTGTCTGGAACGGCAACACCGCCTCACCAGTACCAGTGGCCAGAGTCCAGAAAGCCATGAACGAACGTGCAAAACGTAAAATTAAACTGGCAGAAACCAAGATACAGGACGCAGAGGATGAACTGCTGCCCGCGCTGGAGCATAAACCCGATACTGATTTCAGTAAGTTTATACCTCCTGAGGCTGAGGCTGAGGCTGAGGCTGAGCGCATAAGTAGCAAGCCCTATTTATTCGAATCCGAGTATGAAGACGATATACAAAAATACGGTAATCACCGTTAAGGCTTAAAAATGAATGTCTTTGAGAATTTAAATCGCCTGATGGCGAGGAAGCACTATACCCAAAGTAAGGTGGCAGCAAAAACAGGATTAAGCACCGCGACTATTTCCCAATATTTAAAGGGAATATATACCGGCAATATTGATAACGTTGAAGCCGCTATTAATAACTTTATTACTCGCGAAGAGGACAAAGAGAAAAGCCGCGAAGTTAAAGCGACTTTTGTCAAAACACAGCTAGCCAGCAAATGCCTCACTTTGCTGCGTAATACGCATCTTGATGCCGATATTGGTGTGATTCACGGCTCTGCGGGGCTGGGTAAAAGCATGGTTTTGCGACAATACGCTAACAGTTACAAAGATGTAATCCTGATTGAAGCTGACCCCGGTTATACCACAAAGGTGCTGTTGCAGGAGCTATGCGAGCGACTGGGTGTAAACAAACGCGGCAACATCCACGAACTTAGCGAGAATTGCATCGCCGCATTGCATGACACTGGCTGGATCGTGCTAATCGATGAGGCAGAACTGCTGTCCTACCGTGCGCTGGAGGCAATGCGCCGTATACATGACCGGTCAGGTGCGGGTGTAGTTCTGGCCGGTATGCCGCGTCTGTTGCTCAACCTTAAAGGGCGTCGCGGTGAATATGCCCAGCTATACAGCCGCGTGGGCATGGCGCTCGACCTTGATAAAGAAAAGGCGAAGCATGACCGCGCCGATTTTGACCGCATTCTGAATAGTTTATTACCCGCTGATGACGAAGCTGGTAAATACGAAATACCACCGGCTTTGGCCGACATATTTTACAAAACCTCAAAGGGGAATTATCGCCGTTTGTTCAAACTGGCGCGTGGTGTGGTGCGAGCAAGCGCGATCGGTGATCAGGGCATTTCTGTCGCATTGGTGGAGGAATATTCGGGCATGTTAATAAATTAAAGGAGTTCAGGTTATGGACAGAACTTATATGTGTGCGGTGCGTTCCCGCGCAAAAGCAGAAATTTGTAGTAAAGGTGGATATGTATCCGGGCGTCATGAATCTTTACCCCTGATTTATGCCACACCGCCAGATTGCGGCATCGTCTGGCCCGTCCGTGAAATACCCCAGCAGTTAAATGGCATACGGAATGTTAAACGTGTTTCTCATATTAATGGTTGTACGGTTATCTGGAGTTAATAAATATGGCAAAAATTACATTTGAGTTTACTGATAGTGATGAAGTTTCAGGTGATAAGCCTGGGAAACTCACTATTCCTGTGAATATTCACATAAACATTGAAGGGCTAAGTGATGAAAGGCCCGGTCATTCCGACTGTCTGGCGTTAATTATGAAACAAAAGGCAGGCGCAATTCTCAAAGTTATAAATGAAATGTATATACGAGAACTGACGAAGTCAGGCAATTATGTCAGCTCTGAAATTTTAAACGTTTATACTCAGCAAGGAGATAAGAATGTCCATTAAATCTCAGCAATTTACCGATTTAACCGCCCCTGCGGGCTATTGGGTTGACGCTAAAGGCGTGATGACGCCAGAAAGCCTGATTAAAGATATCGATAAGGCGCGCGACGGCCTGGTTAAAGAGTTGGTCGATAAAGCGGTCGCGGTTAGTGAAGTATTAAGCGACTTTAAATTAACCGCGTTCGCAGATATTGCGGCATTTGTTGACCTGTCTGCAAATGAATATGGCGTGAGCCTGGGCGGTAAAAAGGGCAATGTCACCCTGTATTCTTTCGATGGCAAATACAAAATACAGCGGGCGATGCAAGACCGTCTCGCTTTTGATGAACGGTTGCAGTCAGCGAAAGCGCTGATTGACGAGTGCCTCGCCGAATGGGTGGATGGTGCCAGACCGGAGATCCACACCATTATTAATCGCGCGTTCTCCACAGATAAAGAAGGTGACATCAACACCGGAGCGGTGCTTGCTCTACGCCGTTATGAAATAGAAGACGAGCGCTGGCAGCGTGCCATGAGGGCCATAGGCGAAGCTGTACAGGTGGTTGGCAGTCGTTCCTACATCCGTGTCTATAAACGTGTAGGCGACACGGATCAATATGCGCCGATCCCCTTAGATATTGCGGGGGTGTGAG
>Ga0302182_10001319_pt1 | contig 13263 bp, 9 predicted proteins | sample I_Palsa_N3_1_FD_198781 | JGI IMG/M metagenome (GOLD analysis project Ga0302182, IMG submission 198781) | Peat permafrost microbial communities from Stordalen Mire near Abisko, Sweden - I_Palsa_N3_1 | ecosystem: Environmental > Terrestrial > Soil > Palsa > Peat permafrost | place: Sweden: Abisko...
CAAGCGCCAGCTATCAAAGTGAAGATTGAATCCGTTAATTCCCGCTACCGGCGTGTACACACCGTTAAATCGCACAATCGTGTAACCCTGATCCTCGGCCCAGATGCGTCCCTTGAACCGGCCTTTGCCGGACTTCGGCAGCGGCGTGATGTCGAAAACCACGCAGCGAACTTCGCCCAGGAACTCGCGGTGAACGTAATCGAACTGGTAGTGCTGGCGGTCGAATCCGTTCGTGTCGATGTAAATCATCTGCAGAAAACCATCAGGAATGTAAGACGAACTAAACATGCTGCTCAAATGCGAGATGGGGTTGAAGCTTTCGAGTTTGCCCTTCTTAGCTTCCAGCATCGAGCGATCCACAACGCCGTTCGAAAGATCCGCCTGCCCCAGGAAGTAGTGGTCTTTCACCGGAACCGCGCCCATGTCTTTGTCAGGTTTCATGTCCTGAATGTAGGTTTCAATTACAGGATTGAAGCGCCGGATGGTGGCGATCTCTTCGTGCTCACGCGCGATGACGCGGTCGATCGCCTGGTCGACGGTCGTGACCGGCGCGCCCGTGGCCCCGGCCTGCGGCTGCGTCTGGTCGGCGGTCTGAGTCGTCTGGGCCGAAGCAACACCTGTGAGGCCAGCGGCCAGCAATATCGCAAGACAGAAACTTTTCCTCGTTACCATTGCCGTTCCCCCTATCAATTTGCCAATGCGAATACGATGTGGACGATGGCGGTTGAATCCACTGGTTGGCCGTTTTGTTGAGCTGGAGTGAAGCGTATCTGGCGCGCCGCGGACTTGGCAGAATCATCTAAGCCGTAGCCCAAACCCTGCACCACACGCTGAACTTTCACCTCACCAGAAGCTGTGAAGACAACTTCCAACAAAACGTCACCTTCAATTTTCTTCGTACGGCCTTCATCTGTGTAAGCCGGCGTCGGCTTGGAGAGAATATGAAGGGGAGTGGTGTTCGAGACAGCGGCGGTTTGCTTTACCCTCGGCCCTGCCGCGACTGCATGCTCATCCGCGAACGCACCCTGTTGGACAGCTCCATGATTGGGGCCGCCAGGACCGCCAACTGCAACGCCGTTGCCAAAACCCGTGCTGGCAATCACTCCCTTTGCTCCCTTCGCTCCGCCGGTGCCGTTGCCAGTGCCGGGGCCGGGAGGAAGATCGAAACTGCCTTTCACTGCAATATTTGCGGCATGATTCGTTTTGCCGTTCGCTGCCACGCCATCCGGATCGCCGAAACCACCCGTCTGAACATCCTCTCTCGGTTTCCGAATAGTCGGGATGGCGGAACTGCCCATCGAGGTGGGCGGGTTCTGATCTGGGAATGCTTTGGCCACAATTGGTACATCAGGAGTGGGAGTGTTCTTCCGCGCAGTGGCAGGCTTCGCCAGAGGTGCCGTGGCTACTGGAGTATAAATCTTTGGCTTTGGAATCTCGACGGGCACCACCACTGGCTTGGGAGGCTCAACGACCTTTGCAATCTCACGCTTGATCGGAATGGGCTTTACTGGTTGTACCGGCTGTGGCTTCCAGGCGACCACAGGAGGCGCCTCGATCGGCATGGTCCAGTATCGCCGAACGACCTCGAGCTTTTGGGGCATCAACATTGGGATTATCACCAATGCCGCGACTGCCAGGCACTGCAGCCCAAATCCAGCGCTGAACAAATCCCAGCGAGGCTGAGCCTCGGGGAGGAGCGATTCGTTGAAGACGGCTCGAGTTCTAATCCGCGCCATAGCTTTTCACCAAGTATCCCCGTTCGTCATTTGTACCGCATCGAGACAGAAGTACGGCTAACACTACTTAAGTACTAGGCCGGGGAGTTGTAGTGAATAGGACTCAAGTACTATTCTATCCCGAGTCGTGTTGAAAGCGATAACCCGATGCAACCGAGTTGCCACAAGGTGAAGCTTCTGCATCTGCGGGACTAAAGAGTAGCCCACGCGCAGCTCGCCCACTTTATGAATCTAACCCGACTGGGAAGGTTAGTTGCGGAAATTCTAATCTAGGTTTCGAAGACGAAGGCACGCCGGTAAGTGCCGGCGTGCCCCCTGTTGCGACTGATCGGCTTTACGGCTATCGATCATTCATTAGCGCGGTTCAACCACGACGTATCCTGTGACGCCGCCGTGATTCAAAAGGATCAGCACCGGCTGCTTATCAGCGCCTGATAGTGCTTGCTGGTAGTCAGAGGTACTGCCAATCGGTTTATGGTTGATTTCCTGGATCACGTCTCCGCGCCTGAGAGGCGGTTGTGCCGCCGCTGCCGGGCTTGACGGATCGACTGAAGTTACAACGACACCGCGACTTCCGGTGGGCAGATTAAGCTCCTGGCTAATGTCGGAGGTGAGGTCTTGAACCTGTACTCCTTCGAGAGCAGCGCCAGTGGTTTCACCGGAAACCTGTTTGTCATCGTGCTCGTTTAGTTCAGCGAGCTTCAGAGAGACATTCTGTGAAGCGCCGTTGTGCCAGAGTTGCAATTTAATAGGCGTTCCCGGCGCGAACTGGGAGATTTGAACCATCAGTTGATTCGGCGCGTTTACGGGCTGGCCGTTCACCTGAAGTATCACGTCTCCTTTCTTCAATCCTGCTTGAGCTGCTGGAGTATCGGGCGAAACGTCTCCGATTAGCACTCCGCCGCCGTCCTTCAGTCCAAAAGCTCTTGCGAGTTCCGGCGTCAATTCCTGAATATGCACTCCCAGATAGCCGCGGACCACTTTGCCGTGGGTCAGAATCTGATCCATGATCGGCTTGGCCATGCTCATCGGAATTGCGAATCCCACTCCTTCGTTGCCGCCTTCGCCGCCCATTCCGCCGTGAGAGAGAATGGCGGTATTGATGCCGACGAGGTTCCCGTGGATGTCAATCATCGCACCGCCGGAATTGCCCGGATTGATAGCTGCATCCGTCTGGATAAAGTTTTCATAATTTTCGATACCGAAGCCACCGCGTCCCGTAGCGCTCACGATTCCCATGGTGGCTGTCTCGCCGACTCCGAACGGATCGCCGATAGCGAAAATCAGATCGCCGACCTGCAATTGGTTTGAATCGCCCACCGCGAGAGTCGGCAAATTCGTGGCGTCAATCTTCAACACCGCGATGTCCGTCTTCGGATCGGTTCCAATCACCTTGGCTTGAAACTCGCGCTTGTCGCTGAGGGCCACCCGTATGTCCGTGGCTCCCTCGACCACGTGATTGTTGGTAAGAATTGTTCCATCGGAGGTAACGATGACTCCCGAACCTAGACTTTGCTCTCGCCGCGGATGAGCCTGTCCTTGGCCTTGTCCAAACTGATCGCCAAAGAATTGGCGGAACATTGGGTCGTTGAATATCGGAGACTGCTGATTCCGGTCGGACTTCACAACCTTGGAAGAACTGATGTTTACGACAGCAGGAAGCGCCGGCTTTAGAACAGCGGAAAAACCATTTGCGAAATTCCCCAAACTAACAGGCAACGCATTCTGCGTCATTGCGATCGGAGCTCCCGAAACTCCCGGAGCGCCGAATACGGTATGACCTGTCCAATTCTTGAAGCCTTGCGAAAGAACCGCGCCTCCCGCAAGCGCCACGAGGACCACGACGGTAGCCACCCAGTGACGGATTTTCAACACTTTGCTTTCCATAACTGTCTCTCTCCTATGTCTTATTTATCTCGTCCGGCGCATAGAGTCGCGATCCGCGAGTTAGTATATTGGACGTATCACGGCTCGATTGGTGTTCAGCGCCCCTGGGGCAATCCGCACCGGATACCCCTGTCCTATCTAGATGCAAGAATTATACTTGAGGTCACCTGTTAGAATTCACTAGAACGAATCAAAAACTCGGTGCTGGATGTTCCTGGCCAATCGCGCATGTACGCACGTAAACGCCGTAAGGGAACCCGTTGAGGGGCGTCTAATAATTTCACCGAAGGAAGTTTCGCCCGCGATTCCCTAGGGTTCGAGTACAATCCGCATTCGAAAAGGGGACTTGCAGAAATGACACGAAAAATATTGGCGCTGACTTGCACGGCGGCTCTTGTTTTTGTGATAGCGCGACCCGCGGTTTCAGCTGCAGGCCGGTCCGCAACGGCGAATTCCTCCCAAATAGATGACGGAACCCTCAAATCCCTGGCGGACGTCGCAGGCGCTGGAATGATGGAGACCGACACATACGAGAATCTCCGCGAGCTGAGCGACGATATCGGCGGCCGCGTGACCGGCTCCCCTGAAGCCGCTAAAGCCATAGCCTGGGGCGTTGGAAAAATGAAGAGTATCGGCCTGGAAAATGTCCATGCGGAATCCTGGCAGCTTTCGCGCGGCTGGACTCGGATTTCCGCCGATGCCGAAATGATCTCTCCGATTCATCGCCGGCTGATGATCGACTCTATGGGCTGGGTGGGCTCGACGCCTGCCGGCGGCGCGGAAGCTGATGTGATTGCGGTGAATGCCTATCAGCTCGAAGACGAAATGAAAGACTCTGCAAAATGGAGCGGGAAAGTTCTGCTCATCGTTCACGAAGGTGAGGCGCCAAAAGACCGCATGGCCAGCTTTGCGAAGTTTGGGACCTTTCTAATCGCCGCTCACAAGGCTGGAGCGATTGCGATCATCGGCGGGCAGGGTGGCAGCGTGGCACAAGGCATGCACCTCACTCATACGGGCGCTCTTGGGTTTAACACTTACTACGACATTCCAGTTGTCAGCATGGCCGCGGAAGATCAAGAACAGCTTGAGCGCTATTTAGAACACGGAAAAACGGTGCGCCTGAAGATTAATGTGCAAAATCGCGCAACGGATGGCGCGGTTGAAAGTGCGAATGTCGTCGGCGATATTCGCGGCACCGAACATCCGGAACAAATCGTGGTGGTCGGAGGCCATCTTGATTCCTGGGATTTGGCGTCTGGCGCAACAGACAACGGTGTCGGCGCTACGGCAACCCTGGGCGCCGCTGAAGCCATCATGAAGTCCGGACACAAGCCGCGGCGCACCATCCGCTTCGTGTTGTTTACCGGAGAAGAAGAAGGCTTGCTGGGTTCAATTGCATATGTGAAAACTCACCAGAGTGAAATGGGCAATCACGTCGCAGCCGTAATTCTCGATAACGGGCAGGGGCCGGTCGTCGGCTTCCAGCTCGGTGGGCGCGCGGATCTGATTCCTGAGGTTCAGAAATTCGCCGCCTCGCTCCAGGCTTTCGGCGATCTGAAGGTAGATGACGACGTTGAATTCGGTACCGATACTGGCCCGTTCATCCTTGCGGGACTGCCGGGAATCAATCTCGATCAGGATTCGCCGGATTATAAATACACACACCACTCGCCCGTGGATACATTCGACAAAGTGCAAGCCGATATCCTGGATCGCGATGCGACGGTGATGGCGCTAACCGCGTTTTGGATTGCGGATCGACCGCAGCGGCTGGCCAGCCCGTGGCCGCAGGAAAAAACGGCGCAGATGCTTGTCGATAAGCGCCAGGATACAGTGCTGAAGCTCTTTGGATTGTGGCCGTTTGGAAACTTGGGCAGCGCACCGCAGTAGAAATAAAATCGGCTGACACAAAACAATTAAGTTATTTGGTGATCAGACGCGCGATACCGAATGCAGCGGCCGCGGCAAGTCCCCCGACAAACACGGTCTGCAATCCGCCGCGCAACGGCTTCACTCCGGTGTAATGCCCTTTAATCGCTCCGAAAAAGAAAAGGGCAAGCAACGTGACTCCGATTGAAACCCACAGCGCATCCATGATGTTTTTCATGAGTATGTAGGGCGCCAGTGGAACGAGCCCACCCACGATATACGAGGCTGCAATCGTTCCAGCGCTGCGGCTCGCGCGTGTGGGATCCGGCGTTTCCAAGCCAAGTTCGAAGCGCATCATGAAATCCACCCACTTCTTTTGATTCGAGGTGATGGCGCTCACGATGGGCGTCATCTGTTCCTGCGAAAGCCCGTAGTCGCGGAAAACCTTGGCGACTTCTTCCGTTTCAATTTCCGGCAGCTCAACGGTCTCCCGATACTCGCGGTCCAGTTCCGATGCGTAGTGCTCGCTGTCGGTCTGCGCGGCAAGATAGCCGCCCAAGCCCATGGCGATGGAGCCCGCTGCAATTTCAGCAAGTCCCGCGGTCACCACGATGCCGGTAGACGCGATTGCCCCGGTCAGACCCGCTGCAAGCGCGAACGGCACAGTCAAACCATCCGCCATTCCGATCACAATGTCGCGCACCGCCGCCGTCGCGGTGAAGTGTTTTTCCACGTGTTCGACAGATGGCATCTTCTGCTCCTCCAAAACATCTAAATATTGACTGCCTGTACCGCTGTTCCCCAGCAAGCGCGTATAATTATGAGGCAGGAATCGAATATCCGAGAGGTACATAATGACCCAAACTGGACAAGGAGCCGCTCCCCAGATGACTTTTACATTGCCGCCATTGCCTTACGCTTTCGACGCACTCGAACCTTACATCGATGCAAAAACGATGGAGATTCATCACGACAAGCACCACGCCGCATACGTCACCAATCTCAACAAAGCCCTCGAAGGAAATGCTGATCTACAAAAGCTTTCCGTCGAAGAACTGTTGACGCAGATTAACAAAGTACCCGAAGCAATCCGCACCGCTGTTCGCAATAACGGCGGCGGCCACATGAACCATTCCATGTTCTGGAAGATCATGAAGAAGGGCGGCGGTGGCGAGCCCGGCGGAGATCTTGCCGGCGCTATCAAGTCCTCCTTCGGAAGCTTTGCCGATTTCAAAACCAAGTTTAACGACGCAGCCACGAAGCGCTTTGGTTCCGGCTGGGCTTGGCTGCTCGTTCGCGACGGCAAAGTGACCATCGAATCTTCGGCAAACCAGGACAATCCGATCATGGACGGCGGCAAGGCGTTTTTTGGACTGGACGTCTGGGAGCACGCCTACTACCTGAAATATCAAAATCGTCGGCCGGAATATATCGAGGCTTGGTGGAACGTCATCAACTGGGCGCAAGTTGCTGAGAATTACGCCCACGCTCAGAAATAGCAATTGCAACCTGCCGCTTCATTTCAGCGGTTCTCCCAGCGGCGTCCGCTGCATCTCGCATGGACGTCGCCGGGAGTTTTCCATTTCTTTGCCTCGCCTTCGCAACAACCGAAAGCCGAAACCGCCGATGCAACGCGCACGTCGCATGGAACAGGCAGAGGAGCCTCAGCGATGACTCGCGGACTCACAGTCTTGTTGCTTCTGATTTCGACGCTCTGCGTCGTCCCCACACCTGCTCAAACCCCAATCACTCCGAACCACGATCGCCTGAAAGCCCTGAAAAGCATTGTGATCGAAGCCGGCGAAACCGCGAGTGACGTGCAGTGTTTCCTTTGTAACATTCACGTCCGCGGTCACGTAACCGGCGACATCGTCACCTTCGGCGGCAGCATTTTTGTCGACGGCAGAGTGGATGGCGATGCCGTTGCCTTCGGCGGCCGGATCGAGTCGAACTCAAACAGCAAGATTTTCGGTGACGCTGTCGCGATAGGCGGATACGTCAGCCGTCAGGATAATTCCGTCATCGTTGGCGAGTCGAAATCCATGCCTTATGTCCTAATCCCCGGACAATATCGTCCAACGCTTCTAGGCAGCATCGCGCTCGCTTTTATCAATGTCCTCTTCGTAGCCTTGGGTTATTTATTCGTTCGCGCAAAACGCGCTGAGACTTTCGCGCGCGCAATCGAGCGCCGCCCGGCTTCCGTGTTCTTCGCCGGCGTCTTTTTACTTCTCATATTTTATGGCCTCGATTGGCTAACGGGCTATCTCGGCCGATGGGAGACCCCGTCGGATGTCGTCCTATTGATAATCTTTCTAGCTATCGCCGCTGCTGGCGCTACCGGCTTGGGATATTGGGTAGCTCGCGTGGTGTTTCCGGAAACCAGCGGAATCTGGGCCGCCATCGGTGGAGTTTTGGCGTTGTCTCTGCTTGAACTGGTCCCTCTGCTGGGCCTGCTTGTTTTTGCCGTTGGTTTGACGATCTCCGTAGGCGCTTCGCTCGCTACCCGCTTCGGTGCCCGCGAGGTTTCAGTTCCGAAACAGGCAGCACCGGACCTCCAGCCCCAACCTCCTCGCTATCTCTGAACGGCTTCTCCGCTTTAAGATTCCGCCTGCGCGCCAAAACCGCTTGTGGTTTGCTGTAGACTTCCTGGGCCTTGCAAAATCGAAGGGTTTCGAATATTACCGGGAGAATGAAACTCTCCTTTTCCACTGCCACCGAAGCGGCCGCACCTGCCCTGGCCGCGCTTCACACCGCGGTTGCTGCCGTCCTCACTCTCCGTTACGGGCACGGATTCTGGTCCTCGGCCGCGTCCGAAAAAGGTGTGCTGTTTGGCATGCGGCACTCGCGCGTCCTTATAGCGAAGAAAGGCAAAAAAGTCGTCGCCACACTGCGTCTGGCAACCAAGAAGCCCTGGGCCATTGATGTGTCCTACTTCACCCCGGTGAAAAAAGCGCTCTATTTGACGAGCATGGCCGTAATTCCCAAGATGCAGCGCCACGGAATCGGCCGCTTGCTGCTCGACGAAGCCGCAAAACAAGCTCAAGCATGGCCCGTCGGCGCAATTCGCCTTGACGCCTTCGATGCCAATGCTGGCGCCGGTGAGTTCTACGCCAAGTGTGGTTTCCGCGAAGTCGGCCGTGTTATCTACCGCAAAAACCCGCTCATTTACTACGAGTTGGTTCTATGAGACGCGGGGCTAATTAGCGCAGGTAAGTTCTTTCCCAAATGGGCAGAGAACAGCATCGCAGCGAGTTATGCTCACACACACAACCCCTTGACATCGCTCTAAATGTATGATATAAAGTAACTTCCCCAATACAATAACAAAGTAATGCCTTTGTACTTCGCGCCCCCGAGAAAGGCGTCAGAGCGAAGCTGCGCCCGGAAGGGCGCTGGCCAAAGGAGTGGGTCGGCGCGGCAGGTGATGGGCGGAGCTCTATTATTAGGAGGCTATGTGGCGACGGTTTGTGGAGGGAGAGCGGTCTTGTTGCCCGCGATTTTTGCGGCGGGCTTCCGGCACTTCGCGAATTGCGCCAAATTAAATCGCCAAATTCGCGAAGTAGAACGTCTCGTAACTCACGGAAAACAAACAGCGGCGATCCGCTCAAATCGCCAAAAATTTCAGTTTTGCTTGTTCAAAGATCTAGACAGTTCTCGCGAGTTCTGCGCGTTTCTAACCGGTTCTGGCTCACAAATAGAAATCGACGTAACTCACTCAAAACAAACGATCGCCCCGTTTCTAACCGGGTCCAGAACTGCATGTTTCGATTCGCCGCGCACAGCAATTTACCCGCCGAAATCTTCCCAACCCGAGCAAAAAAAAGCCCGGCCTTCCCAGGAAGGCCGGGCTGTGGTGCAGGGGCCGAACTTACTTACCGAAATAACCTCTATCGCTGCCGACTCCCGTGCAGAAATCCCATCCGAAAACTGCGAAGTTGCCGATGTTCAGGCCGCAGGTTCCGAGTTGGATGTCATTGAATGCAAACGGGTCAAACAAATTATTGTAGATTTCCGTGTTCTCGGCTTGGCTCGATTTGCGGAATCTTCCGGCTGCATTGACGATTCCTGCCAGCGAGGGCGCGGCAACGCTGGTGCCACCTACGACGAACCAGCCCGTGCCGAAAACGGGGTTACTGTCGAAAACCCAAACCCCGGTGTTCGGGTTCGAGTCGAAAGAGAAGTCCGGAGTTCCGCGGAAGCTCCCGACGATGTTTCTGATCCCGTTCTGAAAGGCCGGACGGGGTTCCACTTGGCTCGGGCCGCCACCGGCGTCCTGCCAGGAGTTCTCGAGTTCGAAAGCGCCGGTCGTGCTGTTGCGGGAGAGCGTAGTGCCTCCGGCGGAGATCACGTTCGGAGATGTGCTTGGATAAATGGCGCCGGGACTATCCCCAGCCGAGGCAAAATAAACGACGCCGGGTGTGGTGAAGTCCACGTCAAACAGCGTTTCTTGAGTAAATTCCCCGCTTCCGAAACTCATGGAGACTTCGCCACCGCCGTTCTGAGCTACCAACTGGCTGGCCAGGATTGCGGCGTTGAACAAATTGCCGAGGTTAAGGTTCTTCGCTTCCACCAGAAAAATCTTGGCATTCGGCGCCATGGCGTGCGCCCACTCGATGTCCAGCGAGGTTTCGAGTTCAGATCCGCCAGTGGGGTCTGGGCCCGGATTCACCGTGGTTGGTGCCGTCCCGTTCGCGAACACTACAGTGATGTTCGCAGCGGGCAAACCGAATTGCGTCGAGAAAGTAGCCAAATCGCTTGCTGCGGTCGAATCGTCAAAAGCTTCGACCAAGGCTATCGCGCCTCCTCCTCCGGTTGGATTCTGGGTGGTTACGTTCGGATTGCAGCTGCGGTCGAACGGCGGCGCATTTTCATTCACAAGCTGGTAGACGCAGGCAATCGAGGCTGGTGTTTCAAAGAAGAACCCGGCAAACGGCGGCAACTCCTGGGGCTGAGCCGATCTTCCGAATTGACCGCTCTCTGGAACCCACAGTTTAACGTTGGTATGAGCGTTAACGCCGGCATCACCCGGCAGCGGAATACTGGATTGCGGAGTCATGATATGGCCGGTGTGGCTGGGCTGATTTGCGGTCTGAGCCAGGCTGGCAGTAGACGACAACAAAAACAACGTCAAGAGACACAACGTCGAGGCGAAGATTTTTCGCATGCTTTTGTCCTTTTGCTGCTTAAGAGGGTAGGGATGCACGCACAAGCTGGAATTGCAGAGTTGTGCGAACAAACAAACGCTGCTAACGAATTAACACTGGCGTTGAATTCTTGTCAAGGTTTAACTTCGTCAATTCGTAAGCCGAAAACGCTGCCGAGCCTAGGCGGCGTAGAACTCAGCGCTCGGCCAGCTCGCGTTCCTTCGCTTGGCGTTCGCATTGCGGCCCGCGGAGTCCGCGAGTGGGCCGGAAAAAGTTGGGCTGACCAGGAATTTGTGACATGCTGATTCCTCGTTGCCGCTCCTTAACTTCATGCGAGGCTTTACCGAATGAGGCGGACATTCCTTTTGTTGTATCTGTTGGGTTTTGCTTCGATGTGCGCGTCCGCGCAGAACGCGAGTTCGCAGGAGTCCGGACCAGCCGAAACGATTCAGGTGGACGTGCGGGCGAAGGGAACGCCCTTTCCGCACTTTTGGGAGCAAATGTTCGGCTCCGGCCGTGCAATCCTGTCGCTGCGGGAAAGTTACCGAAACGATTTGCGCGAAGTGAAAGCGGCGACGGATTTCAAATACGTCCGCTTTCACGCGATTTTTCACGACGAAGTGGGTGTGTACGACGAAGACGCTACGGGAAAACCAATTTACAATTTTTCGTACGTCGATCAGATTTACGACGGCTTGCTGAAAGCCGGCGTGCGGCCTTTCGTCGAGTTGAGCTTCATGCCCAAGAAGCTCGCAGCGGAAAACGACGTTCATGCTTTCTGGTACAAGCCCATTGTTTCGCCGCCGAAGGATTACGACAAGTGGGGCGAACTGGTGGGCCAGTTTGCGAGACATCTCATCGACAGGTACGGTATCGACGAAGTGGCGCAGTGGTATTTTGAAGTATGGAACGAACCCAACATCGATTTTTGGGCCGGCGTTCCGAAGGAACAAACCTATTACCAGCTTTACGACGCGGCCGCGCGAGAACTGAAACGCGTGAGCCCGCGGCTGAGAGTGGGAGGGCCGGCAACGGCGCAGGCTGCCTGGGTGGACCGCTTCATTCAGCACGCCGCGCGGGAAAACGTGCCAGTGGATTTCGTTTCCACGCACGTCTATGGAAACGATTCGGCGGCGGATGTTTTCGGCACGCAGGAACAAATTCCACGAACGCAAATGGTGTGCCGCGCAGTTCGCAAGGTTCACGATCAAATCAACGCGTCGGTTCGCCCCGATCTGCCGCTGATCTGGAGCGAATACAACGCCAGCTACAAGAACGAAACGGACGTGACCGATTCCATTTACATGGGGCCCTGGATAGCCGATGCCATCCGCCAGTGCGACGGCCTGGTGGACATGATGAGCTACTGGACATTTTCCGATGTGTTCGAAGAACAAGGCGTGGTGAAGCGTCCGTTCTATGGCGGCTATGGACTGATCGCGGAGGACGATCTGCCGAAACCGGCATTTAATGCTTTTAAGCTGCTGCACCGTTTGGGCGACACGAGGATTCCCGTGAACGCCGATGACGTGCTGGCAACGCGGCGTGCAGATGGAAGGATAGTGATGGCGGTCTGGAATTTATCTGGGCCCGGCGGCAATGGTGAGTCGAAGGACGTCGTGCTGCAATTGAACTCTTTGGCGGGAAAAAACCAAGCCTTCGTGTACCGGCTGGACGCAGACCATGGATCGCTGATGAAAGCCTACGCGGCGATGGGCAGCCCCGCATTTCCGACGCCGGCGCAGGTTCAATCTCTTCGGCGTTCGGCTCAATTGCCGGCGCCGGAATCACTGTCCATCCAGAATGGCCGGATCGAGTTGCGGCTGCCACCTAGCGCGCTCGCCCTTATCGAAGTTTACTGATTTGGATCTCGTAAGCCGCTAGCTTATTGAAGAAGACTTAGCCCAGTACGATACGGATGTTATGGACGGCTGCGTCGTCGGCGAGCGGAATACTTGCGGAACCAGGCAAGAGCTTGCCGTCCAATTCGGTAAGGGCTACGCCGCGCGCGACATTCGACGGGTTTTCCACCTTGATCTTGTAGATCGCCGAGTGGTAACGAAAGTCGATGGAGTAGCCGGGCCAATTCCGAGGTATGCACGGATCGATGCTGAGAATCATGCCGCGCAAGCGAAAGCCGAGTATCCACTCCAACCCAGTGCGATACAGCCATCCCGCCGAACCGGAATACCAGGTCCATCCGCCTCGCCCAACATGAGGAGGCTCGGCGTAGATATCTCCCGCTACGACGTAGGGCTCCACTTTGTACCGCTGCATGTTGGCTCGCGAACTGGTCCGGTTGATCGGGTTCATGAAGCGAAAGAGTTCGCCGGCCTTGTCTCCGTCACCTAGCGCAGCGAAAGCAATCGCCACCCAAGTGGCGGCGTGTGTGTATTGCCCGCCGTTTTCGCGAATTCCCGGAACATATCCTTTAATGTATCCCGGGTCGCGCGTGGTCTGATCGAACGGCGGGGTTAAGAGCAAGATCAGCCCGTCCGCAGAACGAACGAGTTGTTTATCAACCGCAGCCATGGCTCGCGTCCCGCGACCGGGTTCTGCAGCGCCGCTGATGATTCCCCAGGTTTGGGCGATCGAATCGATGCGGCATTCCTCATTCTGTGCGGAGC
>Ga0302182_10001334_pt1 | contig 13160 bp, 11 predicted proteins | sample I_Palsa_N3_1_FD_198781 | JGI IMG/M metagenome (GOLD analysis project Ga0302182, IMG submission 198781) | Peat permafrost microbial communities from Stordalen Mire near Abisko, Sweden - I_Palsa_N3_1 | ecosystem: Environmental > Terrestrial > Soil > Palsa > Peat permafrost | place: Sweden...
TTCTGCCACAACTGTTTGAATGAGACTTGCTTTTTGTTGTTTTCATGATTGAATTGTATAGTTAGGCCAATCGAAGTGTAACCTTGGTCCAGATAGTCTTTCGCGTGGATTTCCATAACGACGATTTATTTTTCTTAGCAGGAAATATAACAGGCTTATACTCATAACGAATATCACTCATTTTATTGATTGAAACCATGGATATTAAATGTTCCATAAATATGGTAACATTTGCAGTCAGTGTCTTTAAAAATAGCCTTTTTTAAGAATTTGAAAAATTCCAAACCTTTCCCCAAAAAAGGCCTTTTTTAAAATAGTTTGGAAAAAGCCAGGAAACTCAGGAAACTGGTCCGTGCGCAAGGAACAGAGAATGATGTGTTTTTTAGATTCTAAATTTCAAGAAAATATAGCCTTATATGGTGGTTATTTGAAAGAGAACACCAAAAAATGGAAAACAAAGGTGGCTAATTTGTGGATTTCAGTCGTCCAATTTTTTCTTCAAAAAATATAGTAGTTGCCAGAAAGATGCAATCCCAAGATTTTTGAGATTTGTTAAAAAGTCAGACAAAACTCGCACTGCTCGGCCCTACGCTGCGCTTCGAGCCTCTCGAAGGCTCGTTTGGAAAATTTTAAAAGAGTGCTTCTTTTTGGCAACTGCTATAAAAAGGAATTGGAAGAAATTCCTAAAATTCTTTTCGGTCCATTTCGAGCCGAATAGTGGGACACGAAGTCTAAAACATACAAAAAGGGTTTTAAAACTAGAAATTGGACATCCCTTCTTTTCTAGAAACTTTCTAGAATTGCATCTCCAAAATTGGAAAACACTGGTTTTAAAAGCAAGTGTCATCGTTCAGTAAAATGTTTTCTCGAGATCGACTAGACGGTGAAAGATGTTCTCCCACGATTTTTTGCTGTTTGAGTCGGCAGTTGCAAACAATTCATCAACCCTTGCCTTCTTAAACTCGATCGGGTTATATGTCTCCATCGTTTGAGGGCTCAGAAACTCCATCTTTCGTTTGAAAAACATATTCTTGAAGTATTTTTCGCGCACTTCATTACTTGGCGGTTGATCCAGAACATGCTTCTTTGGAGTGTTCACCTTTTCCAATTGCGCAAGAAGCTCATCGATAGTTTGAATATTTTTTCTGTCGTTTACAAATTTCAACTCAAGTCGTGAATAATGGGCAACGCATATTCTCGGATAATCAACGGCATATTGACGGATTCCGTAGTCTGTGGATTGTGTCCATTCGACACTGATCGAGTATGCCTCTCGGTTCCTGTAAAACGAAGGATCTGTAAAGAGCCGAATAATAATTTCTGACCTGACATCGTAACCTTCTTTAGCAAGACGTTCGTAGATATCTCTGTTCCGCAACGCGTTTGGGTAATGTTTGTTTCGCGCCAGCGTTGTTTGACGATTTAGTGGCATTTGCGATGTTGTGTTTTTTAAAAAACTATTGTTCAAATGCGATTTTTTTTCAGAAAATAAAAATATAGCCCATCCCAATTTCAAGAGTACTTCTAGAAAACTTTTTTCTGCATCTAGTCCTTGTAAAAGACTTTTCTAGAAGTACTCTTGAATTTGATACGGGCTATATAATAAAATTAGTGATCCATACGGATTTTAGATGGACCAATCACACTTAAGACCGAGGCGTCGGAAACGTCTCTTATTGGCTGATAAGAGATCCGTATGGATCACTAAATAAAATAAAGGTTCGTGATCAACGATTTTGTTATGCTTTTGAAAAGACCCGTTTTATTTTCTTCTCTTCTAGAGAGTCAACTGCTATACATGTCGTAAACCCTTGTGCATTGCAACAATGTACAGGTTTTTAAAAACGAAGTTTGGCAATGTTCCTTTTTCAGGCGTCCTTTTTGATATGGAAAGCCAACATCGCAACAACCCCATCGTCACGCTTCTCGAAGATATCGCCGCCCCGAACAAGATGGTTGAGTTCCTTCTGAAGCTCAAACATATCAAGAATTTTAGCCCTCGGCATGTTTTGCTCCATGAACCACGAATATGCGGTGAACACATCGCTCAAAGGAGTCGAAAGAGCGGTTCCTTCGAGACTAAGTGTGGGGCCAACAAGTTTGGCGTTTACGAACTCTTTCACGGGACTTTGTGCCGTCGCAACAACCTCGGTATACGCACGGACGGTTGGGGGGACATTGCGCCCAGTTCGATTCTTGATTTCCAGGAATCTCTCCATTAACATATACAAGAATGCAGGTGCATGTGTCTTTGCGCGTTCATTCATGTGTGGATCGAGTGTTGCGATGTAAGTTTTCTTGCGATTCATTGTTGAGCATTTCTCCAGAATCTCTTGATCGGCCTTTGCCTTTTCGACCTTGGAACTCTCGCAGAACGTGGTTCTGAACGGCAATGCTTCAATGCGGTCTGTAAACGCCTGGTCACACACATCGACTTTGGGAAGATCGTTGCAAACCATAATAATTCGAGCCCGGTTCACAAACCACCCGATGTCCTGGTACAGTCCGCGCGAGGAAAGGGTATCGTTGCCTGTCAAACTCTTGATATTGGCACCGAGAAGGCATCGTCCTGCATTTGGTTCGCTTGCAAATGCGACAAGTTTCCCTTTCAGAGATTCGAGCGCAGGTGTTGGGGCATTTGGGCTTGTTAAAGGAACCGTAAGGATGTCGGGAGAGACAGAGACCGCATACTTACCAAGCGCCTTTTCAACTAACGCTTGAAGACCGCTTTTGCCGTTCCCGCCAGGTCCTTTTAGCACGTTAAACACTCGGAATATATTGTTGCCCTCAAGAATCCAAGCAAGCTCGTCCCATGCATATTCGTACTCGGCTTCCTCTTGGAACAGCGATGTCATAAACGCGATGATCCAATTGCGCTCGTCCTGCGTCGGAACCTTGAAGTCGTAGCCAGTTGTAGTTGTTGAAAAGTCGCTCGGCGAATATTTCTCAAGTTCCAGAGCACTCTTGTTTAGGTCAATAACGCCATTGTCAAAGTTGACCCGTCGAGAATACATTAAAGCACGCTCTGCGACATCGCCGCTAAAAATTTGAAGCATGCTCACAACGCGACTGCTGATTTTCGGAATACCGATTGCAGACTGAAGATCGCGCAAAATTTGAGTTACAAGCTGCACTTTGTCAGGATCTTCTGCAATCTCCTCTAAAAGCTTTACAATCCAAAGTTTGAACGTGCCACTGAGAAATGACTGGATTTTCGCCTCAACATTCTTGGGCTTGTGCCATTTATCGGTGAACACGAAACCGTCCGCTCCGTCGATGAAAATTATAAAACGGAACCGTATAACGAAAAGTGTAGCGGTAAGCTCGCGAATGTGCTCGGTTTTTGTTAACTCTTGATCAAATGCTTCTTTAAGAAACTCTTTTGCGATTGCCTTGAACATCTTTCCAGAGAACGCCTTTCGATCTTTGCCTTCGCCTAAATACAGGAACGGATGGAAGTCGGAAACGAACGGACTTGGGAGGCTGGGAAGATCAGCAATTTTTCGGGTTTTGATATCGTTTTCTCCGAAAACATAGGTGAAGATATCTGCCCGATCGGTGTATCCACTAACGTCCTCGGGATCGGACTTGCGCTGCGTGATGAAGTGTCGGATCAACTTCTCAAGAATCGGGTCAAGTTGGCGCGAAACCTCATCAACTTGGCGCATCGCGATAAATCGCATCATACGAATTAAGGGGTCCATGTTTGTGTAATTCTAATGTAGACCGACGGGTCAATTATGTAGCTATCGAATCTTGTTATTTCGCAACAAGTTGAAGTATATAGAATTTAGTCTCTAGAGAGTGCAAAACATGCACTTGTGAGCACTTAAAGCCGCATAGCCGAATAGTTAATATCCCGGTAGGCGCTATAAAGATTTTCGGCACTTTCTTGTCATATTCAAAACCTTCATGCGCATAGTTTGTAAAAGCTAGTCCTGAAACCCACTCTTGAGCGAAATTTTTAAAATCAACGCGCAGTTTCACAAGCTGTCGGCGGTGTCTACAAAATGCACCAGTTTGGAATCAAGATGCCAAGATTCGACCGATGCATTCATGTTTGGGAAACGGTTGGGCCGGGATTCCGGAACGCGATACACGAATAATACCGTGTTGGTATTGCATTATAGTTATTTTGCCACATGGGTTCTAGAAGACATGGTTGCAAGGTTGCTTTACTGGTAAACATTTGTGGCTTTTGAGGCGTGGGGGTGTTAAGCTAGTGCTACGATATCACTTCCTATCAAAATCAGAGATCCATACTCTCGGAAGATCCTTTCTAGAAAATTTTAGAAAGCCGTCCTGGGCTCTAGATATAACAAGAGGCTGGTACAGCCTCTTCTAGAACCCAATCTTCTGGATTTTTTCCGCACTTGAAGGTCTTAATTCTATCGTTTTTCATATATGTTGCCTGCATAGCAGATGTCGGTTGAGTGCTTTATTTAGCATCGGTCTCGATTATGATTGGCTATAGCTTAGAGCTGTATAAACCTCTAAATTTCTGATTGATTCACCAGTCCAGAAGGGTGGATTTAACTCCGACAATGGAAAGTTTTGGATCGTTCAAACTCCAACAGCCGGTAACATTATCATATACGTGTAAAGTTAAGTTGATCAAAGTGACTTTTGAAAACCAAAAAGTGCCTCGGTCTTAAGATTGGTCCATCTAAAATCCGTATGGATCACTACGCATATGACCAGTTTTCTCTATTTTTTTTTTTTATAATTAATTTAAATTTTAAGTAAATAAACCTCACGTGACTGTTTCCGCTGCATACGCTGCATACGCGGTTTGCGGTGTTTTGCGTTTTATAAAAATGGACCTCTCACGTGACTTGTTCGTCGAGTGACGCGTTTTAAAAACAGATGCGATCGACCATGCTTTGCATGGTTTATATTTCACCAATCAGAGTCTCTCAACTCCAATCCCGATTCGCTGGATTGGAAACCAGGAAGAGTCTCAAAAAACTATTCTGGATTGAACCGGAGTCCAGTGAAGACTCGGCCGCTGACGCTTCGAAGATTTGTGTATTTGAATCCCTTTTTATCCATTTGAGGAATAAGATCCTTTTGTAAATATTTGATGTTCGAGGATTCGTTTAAAGCTTTCAGAAAATCGCCCGCGTTTATGTGATATTCTTTCGAATCGCTCTTCTGGATTCCTGAAGGAGGCAGTTCGCATCGGTCTTCGATGAATATCTTGATTCGGTCGTTCTCGTCTTTGTATTTCGAAAAAGCATCTTTGACACTCTCGGGTTGCTTTCCCAATCCTTCTTTAAACCATTTTACAGACCCTTGGACAAGCCACGTCAGAAGCTGTTCTTGAGCAAACGAGGTTAACAATTTTGTGCGTAAGTCAGTATTTTTGAGTCTGTGGCGTGGATTATCTGGGTTGAATGGTCTTGCAGAATCGTCGGCACTCGTGTAGATATTGTCGAAAGGCACAACAACAATGCGTCTCGTCAAAGCCGGATCTTCGATATCGATGGCCGGTTTGTGGTTACAAAGCAAGATTGGAAGACACGACGGCATGAATGATTCCTGTTTCCCGTGGAGTTGACGCGCGCTGACCTTGCTTTCTCCAGTGACCATCTTCAAAATCTCCACGTTCAGCTTGTCTTTTGGTTCTGTTTCTTCTTTCACACAAATCCTTGAACCTTTCAAGGCCATTATGTGTGGTGTTGCTGCACCTTCAGATCCTCGTCGATCGTTCTTGAAAAAGACATCGTACGAGGCTGTGACACAAAGATTCTCAAGCAACGCATCGACAATCCCCATCCACAGTGACTTTCCGTTTGCACCTTCCCCCGTGAGAATTGTGAAAATCTGCTCCTTCGTGTGCCCAGTGATCGCATACCCGAACAACTTCTGGAAGTAGTGGATAAATTCCTTGTCGTGGTTGAATAGGTCGTTGACCAGCTCGTCAATCATGGCTGTCGAGCCGTTCGGCTCGAAAACTGTGTCGAGTTGAATAAAACAGAAATCGTCGCGCCTCCCTTCTCTCAACCCGCCAGTTCGGAGGTCGATAATGCCATTGCGAACCGCGAGCAAATTTGGATTGGAGTCGAGTTTCTCCTCGATTTCAATGTCTGTGTGCATCATCTTGAAATAGGTTGCAATGCTTCGAACATTGCTGCTTTTTCGGAGATAATTTCGACCTTGTGCGAATCGTCGAATAAGTGCCTTGTGTGCTATGATTTCATCGTCGTTACCTTTGCATGGAGGAATAAATTTGACAAGATAGTCCAGGATGGGGCAACAAATCGCTTCAATCTCCCTCGCAACAACATGTTCTGGAAGCTCTTCCCACACAATACCATTGAAGTTTAAAAATCTGTTCTGCAATGTGAACACAAGCTCAAACCCCATTTTCAGGTAACGTTGATACAACATTTTAGTGTATGGTGCGTCTGTCGAAGGACTCTCGAGCACCATTTGTAAAAGAGGGTGCGATTCCCAGTTGTACACAAATCCCGACTTCTTGCACTTGCTTGAGTAGCTTTTCATCCAAAAGCAGCTGTCACAGACCTCACGCACCATGTAGTTGTTCGATGTATGGACATGGAGACAGCACACACACGGCTTGGATTGATCTTGAAGCGCATAGTCAAACCCCTTTGAACGATCCCAGGTTTTCGAGATTTCAGACTGCTGCAGCTCTTTGATTTTGGGACTTGTTTGCTTGATAAACAGGCTGTGGTCGAAGAAAACCATCGTCGTCGACACAAGTTTGGAGAATGTCTTGTCCACAACGGTATCCTTTCTACATTTTGGTCCAAAACTCGAAGAAGACACGCTCTCGTTTAGAAGTCGAATACACCAATCTGGCATCGCCGGAAGCTCGTTCGAAGCAACAAGAGGAACCGTCCACTTGTACTCAACCTCTTCTGATTTTTTCAAGAACTTGGTCGGTGCGACAATAATGCAGCCTCCATCACCGCGAGTATCCACTGTGATACTTTTACAGTCTCTTTGGGGATCCAAAAGCCCTTTCGTTACAACAATCTTCGATGTGTTTTTTGTTTGCTGCAGTCCCTTCTCTAGAGACTTGGATAGCGAGAAAAAATAGTGCCGACCGCCACTTGTTGATTTGGCAATTGGGCAATTCAAAACACCAAATTTATCAATCAAGGCTTGAAAAATCTCCACTCCGTCAAGGACTCCAAGAGAAACATCCTTCTCTTTCAGAACGTCGCAATCAATCACAATCAGGTCACTCTTGTCGCCTGTCAGCAATGCAATTCCGTTGTTTTCACGCGAAAAGAACTGTCCTTGTGTTTCTATAGTTGCAGACGTCCAGCGTTTGGGAAACACGACTGTCTTCCGGTTCTTGTCGGAATCCCACGCAATTGTGACGCCAATAGACACAAATCCAAGCGTTGCAAATTCAATGCCTTGTAAGTTCATGTTTGATTTTATAAAAATACACCCTTCTGAATCATTTTTATAAAACGTAAAACACCGCAAACCGCGTATGCAGCGTATGCAGCGGAAACAGTCACGTGAGGTTTATTTACTTAATTAGAGATGTTGCCAAAAAGATGCAATCTCAAAGGTTGTGTCCACTACCGATTTTCTTTTAACCAATCGGAATTGAGACCGTAAGCCTTTTAAGGCTTCTGATTGGTCGATACCGAGTCGGTTGTGGACACTAGTTTTAACCATGACTTGTTAAATATGCCTTATTCCTTATTAAAGAAGTATTCAATTTGTCTTCTGTTCTTCCGAAGAAATATAAGGGCTCTTCTGTTCTTCAGAAGAAACTTTTTTTCATCTTCTGTTCTTCAGAAAATGCTTTTTTAAAAACATAAATCGCGGGATTTATAAACAAAAATGCTTCGCTGTGTTCCTCGCATTTTTTCGCACATAACAAAGGGCTAATCATCTTAAACACTTGGTTTTTCCATATATACAAGTTGCATATGAACGCACCCACCGAACGAAAACGGCATTCCATCATAATCGCGGCTGAACCCTTGTTTTTCCCAAAAATTAATGCTGTTTTTCTCAGACATAAGTTGCAAGGATGTTGGATATTTTGCGTTTGTTTTTTGATGCATTAATGCATAAACGCGTTTGACTGCATTACACAAAAATGTGCCCACTCCTTTATTTTGATACTCTTTTAATATATACAATTGTGTTATAACACAATCATTATCGTGGAATGTATATTGGAAATTTACAAACCCAATACACTCTTTCGCCTTATTTTTGACAAACATACCAAAATTGGGAAACCCGATCTCGTCGTCAAAACACACAAGGTTTCTAATGAAACTTCTTGCCTGTAATTTGTTATTAAAAACATTTAGCATTGGCGTGTTTTCACCACAAATTTTGGAAATATCTACATCTGCATCACCGAACCATGGAAAACTCAAGTCAAAGTCTTTATAATGGGGTATTTCTTTCATGACAGAACGCATAACTGTACCTACAATGACACATGCTGTTACGGCATTAACTATATTGTTGTCTGTAATTTCTAATTTCTCTTTCTTAAAAAAATCAGTAAGTAAAGCACGGTTAATATCCAACGATGATACCGAAGATACTTGTTTAATTTGACATTTATTTTCGATATGATTTTTTCGACACGCGCCACAAGCATATTTTCGGCATCCTTGGCATCGTTTACAATCTTTTTTGGAAAACCACTTATTACAGACAACACACTCCATTTTTATCAAACGTTGTGTTCAATAATACCATAAATCAATTTTAAAAAACGTGTCGAAAGAAGTACTATCATTGGATCATAATATAAGATTGCATGGCATCAATCGATTCGATTTCAGGGGCTGTAACCAATATTCTGGTATGCGTTCGAATGCAATACCCATTTGGCATTTGTAATCTACAAGCAAATAATAGTTGATACAACTCTTCGCTAAATGGATTCCAGACTTTTTGTTTAACAAAAGTTTCATACATTGCAATAAATTCAACAAACCTTTCCCAAGGTATATGTTTAGGAGATCCATCGAGACACCAGCTTGTCAGGTCGTATCCAACATCAGGAGGACCAAATGCCTGGTATTGTGTTGCACTTATATTGTCATCCTCGTCTATCGACAAAGCAAGAACAAAAGAATGTGCAATAGACTTTGGTTGATACGGGATTCGGAATACATGTAGATCAGTCAAAGATACTGCCAAAACTCTGCACTTTCGATCTCTTAGCATATCTGTTTTTGCGGATGCAACTGCATCTACAAGAACATTTCGATTTGGAGGAAGTTTACCTAAATTACCTAAACCTCCCGAGCTATGCGAAAGAAACGAAGCTGTTGTTTTTATCTTTTCGATGTTATGCTCGGAACAAAGAAGCATAATAAATGTTGTTGCAAGCTTACAGCTATATAATGGCGTATTTTTGGTATTTCCTCCTCGATATAAAGGATGGCTCATAAGTAACCGCGAAACACATTCGTGCTTAAGTTCATATGGGCCCATTATCCCATTAAATATATGTGTTAATGCTTGGAAATTGGAAATAATCCTATTTGGAGTATTTAATAATGTGCAGAGTACAGTATCTAAATGCTGGCAAACTAACTTTGAATCATTGTCCGTTATTCGAGCATTTGCGCCACAAATAACTTCCAAGGAACTTTGTTTAATTTTATCATTCACAGCTTCAAGTTTCAATCGGGAAACGATATTGCGGATATCTTTAGTGCATATTTCAAATCCTTTTTGGTGCATCTCTTTAAGAACACCCTTTACTCCACAACTAGGATTCAACTGTAAAATATCTCTTATTTCACGCTCGATCGAACTAGTTAATTCATCCATATTAGGTCACATATTAATTTCGAATAATCAATTTTTCTCTCGACAAAAAAGTTTATCAAAAATATAGCAGTTGTCAAAAAGAAGCACGATTCCGCAGGAATTTTCTAGAGAAGCCGTAGGGGCTTCCCAACTTTTAAAAACGAGCCCGCCGTACGTTTCTAGAGAACACTCGAAGAGTGTCCGCCCACGAGAGGCTCGAAGCGCAGCGTAGAGCCGAGCAGTGCGAGTTTTGTCTACCTTTTTTGTTCCAAAATTCTGGGATTGCATTTTTTGTCTTGGACTATATTTGGTTTTAAAAACTCAGTGTAAAAACGACGGACACGACGGACACAAGCGAGTCACGTGACCTGATCATGTTTTGGTTTTCAAAACTCACTGCAAACTGCGTACACAGCGTACACACTTTTTTAGAAAATCTTGATTTTAAAAAAAGAACGTTCCTCCTTCGAGGACGATCAAATCGAAAAGTTGATACGAAGGAAGGGCAATGGTTTTTTTGATGAAATTCACATTCCTGAAATGATGATTGAACTTTTAGAAAGATATGGAAAAAATTATTACAAAATTGCAAAAAATAGTTTGTAGAATTTGAATTTTTTAAAAAATGATTGTGATATCAAAAATCTATATAGCATAATGTGGGATAATAAGGTGATTAGACATTTTGAAAGAGAAAAACTATGGTACACTGCATATAATGTGCTTTTATACACAACGTTTATGATTGATGAGAATTATGCTGTAGGATCTCAGACACAGCCTATTAATTCTAACAAAGCGTCTGACTATGCAGTCGAATATTTTGTAAATGATGATGCTACCGGACTACCAGTTCTTTTGCTTGAGATAAAACCTGAAAGAAGTGTGAATTACATCAGCAAGCGCGAAGAAGCAGATATGCAAGCGCGTTCTCGTTTTGAACAGGTGATGAATGAAAATCAAGAAGTGCAAAATCTAGTTGTCATTAGTGCAATCGGAACACAATGTTGTGTGTATTCTGGAAGTCGCACTCTACAAGGAATCTCGATATATCCACCTGAAAATCATCGAGATCCGCGTCGAGTAAACGATACTGTGCCTTTAGAATGGTGGAATATTGACATTTTAACACCACAAGGAAGAGATGCTCTTGATGTTGTGTTTTCAAGAGTAAAGACGATTCGACCTCGACTTCTTTAAATTATAGTTCTATCGCACTATGATTTTTTAAAAATAATTTGATATATTTATTACATCGAAAGCGAAAGCGGGATAAAGCAAATCTTCACCACACTAAAGCGCGAAAGACCTACACACAATAATTGGACGTTCAAGAACAAGCTATCGTGCATCAATACCATTCTGCACGCGGTCCTTGGTGTTAAGATTAAAACCCCACAGTCGAACGGACGCAGGACAAAATACTGCCTAAAGCACTATTCGAAGGTCGGATCTGCCGAAAACAGCCCTCTCGCACGCTGAAAGCAAGCAGGTTCCCACTTTTTAAAACATGCATGCTGTCGGCACAACATTTAGCCGGGTGCTAGAACCCAGAGTAGCTCCTATATAAAAGATTGACATCCTAGCACCATGGCCCGTGCGCATTTTTAGAACAGGACTTCTCTGAAAACGGCTTCTGGAGAGACTAGAAGGGGGTTGTTCTGGGTCTGACAGACTCAGGCCGCACTCTGGACTAGCTGCTCTCCAGAGAAATTTTTGTAAAATAAAACAGCAGTCAAGCTCCACCGACTGCCGCTGTGGTGAACTGTGGGCACAATTTGGGGGCTGGCACAAGAGGCAGGCCTCTTTGGCTGCAGTGCGCGACTTCTCTCCAAGCAGGTGGCCATTGGAAGCCAGGGAGGCAGAGTCTTTCTTAGAGAGCAGTTTTATTTCTGTGGGCGAAGGGAGGACTATACTCTACAGAGCGACCAGCGACACCTGCACGAACAAGATGTGCTTTTAAAAACAGGCTGTGTTTTTTAGAAAAAGAAAATTCAGGCCGTTCCAGCGAGTTTGGACTGCCATCCAGATCTGGGACGATAGATGCTAATAATTCTTTCAGCTCTTTGTTTTCATTGTGCAACACTATGTTCGAATTATGTAAGCCACCTACAATTTTTCGAAATTCATCCAACTCAGACTGTATTTTAGCCATTACGAGCACATGCTCGTCAGATTTTATAATGCCTGTCGACTTTCCAACGGATGCAGCCTGTTTGCATGCTTTCCTGTGCTTCTGTCGCTGCTTGTTATGGCAGACGGTACACTCACCTCGTCCTGGATAGTACGCCACATTCGTTTTTCCACAGTCTGTACACTCTTTATCAAGTATTTCGGGAGACTTTCGCGATTTGGACATTGTTTATCCTTGTCCATGCTTCCATATAGTGTAGACTCATTTATGTCTACAATGTCTACAGTGTCTGCACATGTCTACAATTGTCTACAATGTCTACAGTGTCTACAGCGATATTTCAAAATGTCGACATTTATCACCACATATAGTCGATTCTTCCACATTTGTCGCACTGTAGACAATAGCTTTTTTTAAAAAATACCCAATCCGTTTTGTAGACATCGAAAACGAAAGCCCTAATTTATTCGCTTTCCTCGGCATCGCTATCGTCGCAATTTTGTATCGGCTCTCTAATGTTTTGCATGATACTCCCACCAAAAGACCGATATTGCATCGGTGTAGGCTTTGTGACACCGAGCGTGCGGTTAGTTCCAACACCTCCTTTTGGCTTTGTTGCTTCCTTAATTGGTGCGTGCTCTTTCCAATCTACTGGAATATTTTGCTGTACATATGGATTTCCTTCCAAACAGAGACCTACAGTTCGTTTTGGGATAAACGATCCACTTATAGGATAAAATTCTTCTGGATCTACAGTTTTACACAAAATGCGTTCCACATCTTCTGGTGTCGTGGAAACCGGAAAGCGTGCCCAACAAAACCAACTAAATGTTGGATTATATACCACTATCCACTGCGCACTAGGCACGCTCGCAAACATCTTTCGGAATGCTCTATCGACATGGAAGCTGTCGGAAAATGTATCTAGAGGATACCAAAATTCCCACGACTCACCGTTTTTTGCAAATAAATCCATTGCGTTTGTTTAGTCATTAAGCTGTGCTTCGTGTTCATTTTTCTTCTATTTCCAGCCCCAGTTCGTAATCGTCGGGTTTAAAAATGCGCACGGACCAAGTGCGACGAAACTGGGGGTGCGACGAAAAAAAAAATGTCGCATTCGACAAAAAGATGCGCTGAACGCGCAGTTCAGAAGTCTCGAAGAGACTTCGTCTCTCAATCCTAAGATGTTTGAGATTTGTTAAAAAGTCGGACAAAACTCGCACTGCTCGGCTCTACGCTACGCTTC
>Ga0302182_10001345_pt1 | contig 13096 bp, 8 predicted proteins | sample I_Palsa_N3_1_FD_198781 | JGI IMG/M metagenome (GOLD analysis project Ga0302182, IMG submission 198781) | Peat permafrost microbial communities from Stordalen Mire near Abisko, Sweden - I_Palsa_N3_1 | ecosystem: Environmental > Terrestrial > Soil > Palsa > Peat permafrost | place: Sweden: Abisko...
AACATGATCCCGGCCTATCTCTAGATTCCTGCAAACGCCGCACTCCATGACGTATACGGCCCGAGGGAAACTGGAAGAATCGAACACAATCGTAGAGCTTGTCAATAGGATTAGTCCCAAGAATTTAGTCCTCGCGACGTCCGCAGAAGAGGAGAAGCAGCAGGCCGACCCGTTGGAAGGCAGGCTACCTAACAGTCCAGAAACAAGCGACTTTCAGGGAAATACGGGATTTCTCCTTGACATCTCCGTAGGATCATGTTACTCCCTCGAAACCGTTCTCTTGGACGGGATTCTTCGCCCCGAAACCGAGGCGAAAATGAAACCGCAAGATGCAGGGGCTAGTGCGGAATTTCGGTCCTTGGGCCGAAACGCCTCATAGAATTGCGACTTATGAACACGGGTATCTTTCGAAACGTGGCTCTAGAACGGCTGGCATCTCCAGAACAGCTGGACCAGGTCTTACGGATGACAACTCCCAAGGGCTGGCTCGGGCTGCTCGGGATCTACATGGTGATCGTGACTGCAATTATTTGGGGATACGAGGGAAGTATTCCCACCACCGCAATCGGCCAAGGTGTTATCGTCCGCGCGGGCGGTGTCCTGAATGTCGTGACTCGCGGTTCCGGGCTGGTTGTGAGTTTGAATGTCACTCCGGGCCAAAGAGTTCAGAACGACCAGGTTATTGCAACAGTCGCACAGCCGGAGTTGCTTGAAAAGACCAAAGTTATACGAGAGGAGATGGCGGAGGCACGCGAACAACAGGAACGAACCCTGCGACTGCACACCGGGGCGGCGAAATTGCAGGTGGAGGCGCTCGAACGGCAACGCGCCAATACTGAACTGCAGATCTCTGAGTTGGAGACGCAAGCGGAGTTGGCAAAGGAGGATATTCCAGTCGAGGATCAGCTTCTGGCCAAGGGTTTGGTTACCAAGCAGCAGACCATTAATGCGAGGCAGAAACTAGTCGGCATTCAGGATCAGATTGAGGAAGGTCGAGCTCGTATCAAACAGTTAGAGGCGCAACGCTTCTCGCTCGAGTCGCAACCGCAGCAGGAAGACCTGGAAATGAAATTGCGAGTCTCGAGCTTGGACCGCAGCTTGGCCGCGATCCAGAAGGAGCTGAGTATGGCCCAGAATGTCGTAAGCCCCTACGCGGGTGAAGTCCTGGAACTTAAGGTATATCCCGGTGGCACTGTGGTCGAGGGCCAGCCGATCGTGAGCATTCAACCCGACCGGCAAAACCTGGAACTTCTAGCCTACGTGCCCGCTGCACAAGCGAAAGATGTGAAGACCGGAATGGAGGTTCAAGTCGCACCTTCTTCCGCCAAACGGGAGGAGTTTGGTTTTATGACCGGCAGGGTCAATTTTGTTGCCTACTACCCCGCCACTTCTGCCGCATTGATGCGCAATTTCCAGAATGAGCTGTTAGTTTCGGCCCTGACGAGTTCAGGACCTGTAACCGAGTTGCGGGTGGCTCTCGATCCGGACGAGAGCACGCCAAGTGGCTTCCGATGGTCGTCATCCCACGGACCACCGATCACGATCTCGAGCGGCACGATCTGTAACGTGCAAATTGTAACCCGGAGACAGAAGCCGATCACCCTTGTTGTGCCTTCTGTCAAGGAGCGGCTTGGCTTAAATTAAGGGTTAAGATCAATGGCGCAAACTCAGGACTCTACCAAGCTACGCCGACTCAGTAAAATCTTTGCAAGCTCGCGAGTGAGCACCCCAACCGTGCTGCAGATGGAGGCCGTTGAGTGCGGGGCGGCGGCGCTCTCGATCGTACTGTCCTATTACGGCCGTTTCGTTCCGCTTGAGAAACTGCGACTCGCTTGCGGCGTATCCCGCGATGGCAGTAAGGCAAACAATATGTTGAAGGCTGCTCGTCAGCTCGGCTTGATCGCTAAAGGATACAAGAAAGAGCCAGCACAGCTTCTGGATGAGCGACCGCCTTTTATCGTCTTCTGGAACTTCAATCACTTTCTGGTAGTCGAAGGTTTTCGGCGCGGAAAGGTTTATCTGAATGATCCAGCAACCGGCCCCAGAGTCGTAACCGAGGAAGAGTTCGACGAATCCTTCACAGGAGTCGTATTAACTTTCGAGAAAGGGTTGGAGTTCAAGCCTGGTGGCGAACGGCCGAATGTATTTAAGTCCCTGAAAAAGCATCTTGGTGGAACTGGGCTCGGTCTTTTGTACGTTTTTCTGATTACACTTACGCTTGCTTTGCCGAACTTAATACTTCCGGCTTTTTTACGGGTTTATACCGATGACTTCCTTGTCTCGGGAAAAGTGAACTGGCTGAAGCCTCTGCTTCTAGCAATGGCGATCACGATTCTCGTGAAAGCGGTGGCGACGTTCTTTCAGCAACATGCGTTTCTCCACCTCGAAACAAAATTGTCTCTGAGTTCGTCCGCGAAGTTCTTATGGCATGTCTTTCGACTTCCAATGGAATTCTTTGGTCAGAGGTTTGGAGGGGAAGTTGCGGCGCGAGTTGAAGCTAACGATCGCGTCGCCAGCCTTCTGTCAGGAGAATTAGCCACCAGTCTTGTCGGGCTGCTGCTGATAGTCTTTTATGCCGCACTGATGTTTCGTTACGACAAGGAACTCACTTTCATAAGCTTGGCGATTGCATTTGTAAATCTTGTCGCACTCCGATACGTATCGCGCAAGCGAGCCGATGGCAACCGTCGGCTGTTGCAACATTCCGGTAAGTTGTTGGGTACTTCGATGGCTGGTCTTCAAATGATTGAGACCCTAAAAGCCACGGGTGGCGAACTGGATTTTTTCTCGCGTTGGGCAGGTTACCAGGCAAAGGCGCTGAATTCCGAACAGGAACTGGAACGTTCGTCCCGGGTTTTGTCGGTAATCCCACCGTTGTTAACTTCGATAAATGCAGTGGCCGTGTTGGCAATTGGAGGTGTGCGGGTTATGGACGGATTCTTAACCCTGGGCATGCTGGTTGCTTTTCAGGTCCTCATGTCCAATCTGGCTGAGCCGGTGAATCGCCTCGTCGATCTGGGCGGAAGAATGCAGCAAGCGGAAGGTGATCTAGACCGCTTGGCTGACGTCATGGACTACCCGGCGGATACACGCATCGCATGCTCGGTGGAGGTCGAGCCGGCTCCAAAAGATGCGCCGAAACTAGAAGGATACCTGGAACTGCGCGATGTAACATTCGGATACAGCTATCTCGAGCCTCCCCTTATCAGAGAATTTAATCTATCGCTCAAGCCCGGACAGCGCGTCGCCGTCGTGGGAGGGTCTGGATCGGGGAAATCGACTGTTGCAAAGCTCGTCGCCGGCCTCTACGAGCCGTGGTCAGGACAAGTCTTGTTGGACGGTAAACCGCGCGGCAGCATCTCGCGAAGCATTGTAAACAACTCCGTCGCAATGGTAGACCAAGACGTCGTAATGTTTGAAGGGGCAATCCGCCAGAATTTGACAATGTGGGACCATACGATTGAGGAATCGACCCTGGTACAGGCTACAAAGGATGCAATTATTCACGATGACATCAACAGTCGACGAGGAGGTTACGATTCCTTTCTCGAAGAGGGCGGTCGTAATTTCAGCGGTGGCCAGCGGCAGCGTATGGAAATCGCACGGGCGCTGGCTACGAATCCGCGCATTTTAGTGCTAGATGAAGCGACGAGTGCCCTCGATGTGCAGATTGAGAGATTAGTCGACGACCATATCCGTAGACGTGGATGCACCTGTCTCATCGTCGCCCATCGGCTAAGTACCATTCGAGATTGTGACGAGATCATCGTGCTCGATAATGGAACGGTGGTACAGTGCGGAACACACGATGAGATGATCAAAGAGGACGGTCCCTACGCCCAACTAGTCCTTTCGACCTAATTTTTCACCATGGACGCCCCCCCATCGAAGCTCGAACAGTATGCTGACCAGGATATTCTCGCAAACCGTCCTTTCCCCGTCCAAGATCCAGACTCTGTCTGGATTGTAGATTCGGGGAAGTTAGATCTATTTTTGGTATCGGGCGCCGGTGCTCGATTCCATGTCATGCGAGTTGAGGAAGGGCAAGCGATCTTCGGCTTCGGCTTTAACCTTGATTCTGACACTCAGCTGATTGCGGTCAGCAACCCGGGAACGAAAGTGCATCGGGTGCCACATGCCTCATTGTTGGGGGAGGGGGGGCAGACCGAGAGAGACGGGGTCCTGGGGCTACTGGAAGACTGGATCTATCGACTGTCGTCCGCAATATTTCCAGCAATTGGACCCCGGACATTTCTCTTATTGGAGTCTGGCTCCGTAGTCAAAATCGAAGAGGAATCCACGGTAGTGCTTCCAAAAGAATCCATACTATGGGTTGCACATCAGAAAGGATGCTCATACTTTCTCGGGAAGAGGGATTTAGCACCGATCGAAGGCCAGAGGCTGTTTCCGATCTCGCAATATGGCTGGTTGGAGACCATTCCGGGCAGCACCTTGGATGTTGTGGATACGGTTACAATGCAGCGACTGGACCCGGAATGGCACGCGGTTCGAGAGTTTCACCGGATCGCGATTTGTTGCATGCTCCTGAATCGAAGCGAACTGGAGAAGCAGGATAAAAATAGACTGCGCGTGAAAGCCGAGTCCGATGCCGCCTTGCTTGATAATGCGCTGCGGCAGTTGGCATCGCCTGCGGAAGAGCTCAAGGTTCGGCCTGATCTGGACCCAGATATAGCAAATCATCCGCTTCTTCTTGTCTGCCAAGCTGTTGGGGATAGACTCGGCGTCAAAATCAAGCCGCAGCCCGATATCTTTCGGCGTACGACATCCAACGACCTCCTTTCGAGTGTTGCCAGGACCTCCGGGCTGTCCATGCGTCGGGTAGCTCTGAAGGGAGAATGGTGGCGTTATGACAGTGGCCCGCTGGTAGCATTCCTGGAGAGCGATGCCACACCGGTTGCGCTCTTGCCGCGATCTGCTGATGGTTACGATCTGTATGACCCGGTCAGAACGAAGACAATCAAAGTGAATCGCGACGCCGCCGCTTCGGTCGATCCTTTCGCCTATAGCCTTTATCGTCCTTTCCCAGCCCAGGCACTTAGGGCATTGGACCTTATCAAGTTCGGCATTCGTGGTTGCAAACCAGAAATCTCTACCATTCTATTCATGGGTATCGCAACTGCCATTCTCAGCATGCTCTTGCCGTATGCCACAGGAATTGCCTTCGACTCGTTCATACCCGGAGCCCAGCGCAAGCAATTGTTTCAGACGGCCGCGCTCTTGGTAATCGCTGCGATCGCGAGTGCCATATTTTTCCTTACCGGGAGTTTTGCCGTATTACGCCTGGAAGGAAAGATGGATGCTGCAGTGCAAGCTGCGATGTGGGATCGTCTTCTACGCTTACCAGTCTCCTTTTTTCGTAATTACAGCTCCGGCGACCTTGCTTTACGTAGTCTGGGAATTGTCCAAATCCGACAGGCCTTAACAGGATCCACGATTACGTCGATTCTGTCCGGAATTTTTTCCGTCTTCAGCTTCGGCCTGCTGTTTTATTACAGTTGGAGACTGGCCATTCTCGCTACCATGCTCGTTGCATTTGCCTTTGTAACATCGACCGCTTTCGGTTTTTTCCAGGTGCAGCACCAAAGACACATTGTTGAATTGCATGGTCGAATCGCTGGCACAGTTTTGCAGTTCATCACGGGGATCGCGAAGTTGAAGGTCTCTGGTACAGAGGCTCGCGCATTCGCCGTTTGGGCAAGAGCATTCAGCAAGCAGCGGCAAAGGTCGATTGCAGCACGAAAGGTCTCAAATGGTCTAACCGTATTCATATCTGTTTTTCCCGCTATCTGCCTGGGAATTATTTTTTATTATCACGCTTATCTTATGCGGCAGCCCCACGTCCCTTCCCTTACCACGGGGAGCTTTCTGGCATTTGTAGTGGCATTCATGCAGTTCATGGCAGCATCGTTGCAGTTGAGCTCGTCTGTTGTGTCGGTGGCCAATGTGGTTCCCATTTACCAACGCGCTCTACCCATTCTCCGTAGTCTCCCAGAAACTAGTTCCGCAAAGAGCAGTCCTGGTATTTTGTCAGGATCGATTGAGCTCAGTCACGTTACGTTTCGATATAAGTCGGATGCGCCACTCGTCTTGAGAGACATATCGATCAGCATCGAGCCCGGGCAATTCGTAGCCATCGTGGGGGCATCTGGATGCGGAAAGTCTACTATCTTTCGCCTGTTACTCGGTTTCGAAATACCGGAATCAGGAACCGTGTACTATGACGGGTTTGATCTCACCGGTCTCGATCTCCAAGCGCTCCGAAGACAGATCGGAGTCGTCTTACAGTCCAGTACTCTTGTAAGTGGCGACATTTTTACCAACATCGTGGGATCATCCTCTGCGAGCATGGAAGATGCCTGGGCTGCAGCGAGATTGGCGGGTGTTGAGGAAGATATACGGCGTATGCCGATGGGCATGTACACCATGATCAGCACAGCCGGAAGCGATATCTCCGGTGGTCAGCGGCAGCGATTGATGATCGCTCGCGCGATTATAAGCAAGCCGCGCATCATCTTATTCGATGAAGCAACCAGCGCTCTGGACAACAGGACTCAGGCAGTCGTTAGTCACAGCTTAGAGGCGTTGCGGGCTACGCGCGTTGTCATTGCGCATCGCATCAGCACCGTCAGGCATGCCGATCGTATTATCGTTCTAGAAATGGGACGTATAGTTCAGAGCGGAACATATGAGGAGCTCATGGAAGAGCCTGGTTTGTTTAGGGAACTCGCCGCGCGACAGCTTACCTGACGATGAAGGTATGAATAATAATTCTGATTTTCGAGCACGGGTGCTTGCGCAGCTTGGAGCCGCCGGCGACGAGACTGTGGAACTGCTTCGCTACAATGAAAACATTTTTGATCAGAGCCAGGCATTGAGCTACGACTTTCCCCTGGCAGATGAACCGTTCGTGAAAACCTGGGAACAGTATGTCGCCGAAGTTCGGGATAACGGCACGATCAGCGTTCTAGCCCAGTACCTCGTTGAACTGCGATTTCCCATCTGCTCGGGCATGAGTAGCACCAAGGACTACCGCTCAGCGACTCGTCGCGGAACGGATTCGAGGGAGTCTTCAATTGCGAGTGGTTTGAGGTTGCAATCACCTGGGCAATGCCGGGTTATGCTCCATCAGACAATCGCGGGCCGCATTCCGTTGATCATCGCTCCGCTGCGCGAAGACTTTGTGACCCTCGTGCAAGCATTGGCTATGCACAATGAGCCTATATTGATACCGGACTCGATGGGAGCTTTAATGGTATCGGGTCATAACAACTGGCATAGAATTCAAATGCTCGCGCAAGATTTAGATTGGGATTTGCGCTCGGAACGGTCACGGTCTGAGTGCTTCCAATACTTGGAACAGCATAAAGACCTGTATCAAGATCGGTTCATCATCCTTAGCGAAGGACCCTATAGCGGGGTGCCAGCGCGCGACTTGAATTTAAGTAATGATGAGTGGGATAAACTTTCATTTGTGATTCGACGGGAGCATGAGTGTACCCATTACGCAACTCGCCGAATCTTTTCGTCGATGCGCAATAACCTCCTCGACGAGCTGATTGCCGATGTCAATGGTATTATCGCTGCGTCCGGCTGCTTTCGCGGAGATTGGCTGCTGCGGTTCTTTGGTTTGGAATCATTTCCAAACTATCGTGAGGGAGGACGTCTCGAAAATTATCTCGGCGATCCGTGCTTGTCGGAGGGTGCATTTGCACTACTCCAGGTTATTCTGAAGCGGGCCATCGAGAATTTGGAACTTTTCTATTGCAACTGCGCTAACGAGCTTCGACGACCCGAATTGCGGCCAGTCTTGCTTATGACTCTGGCCGGCTTCACGGCTGAGGAACTAGCATCCGATGAGGCGTTTATGCTCTTGTCAAAACGGTTCCGCGCATTACGCACGAAGTTTTCTAACCGTGCTCTACCCTCGAAGCTCAAATGCGGGTTGACCGGATTCGGGAGCTGCTCATGAGGAAGGCACTGCAGTTACTTGGAATGCTTGATGACGTAGACATCGAGTGGATTGCGACGCACGGCAACAAGCGATCCATCAAGCTAGGAGAGATCCTGATACAGGAATCGTCACCAATCGAGTCTCTCTGGGTGGTACTGGAAGGGCGCTTCTCGGTGCAAATAGCTGGTCTCAATCAAAAGCAGATAGCCACCCTCTATTCAGGCGAGATCGTGGGTGAGCTTTCGTTTGTCGACTCGAGGCCTCCGCTCGCATCCGTAGTGGCGGCCGAAGACTCTCAAGTGTTCACTATATCCCGTCAAGTGCTCGCGGACAAACTGGCGAAGGATTTCGCATTTGCGGCACGCTTCTACCGAGCGGTTGCGAGTTTTCTGGCAGACCGTCTTCGCTTTACCACCGCTCGCCTCGGATATGGCGATCCGCACGAAGAGGCTATGTTAGACCGGGCAGGCGAATTGGATGATTCTTCGATGGATGAACTTTCGTTAGCTGCGGTTCGTTTTGACAAGTTACTCAAGCGGATGTCAGCGAAAGAGCCCAGATTTTCCAGCGATGCTGACCGGGAAAAGGAATAGATCAAAATGGCCGCTCGATGGTGATTCACAATGCGTGTTTTTCTGGCCTCATGAGCCTGTGAGTCGCTACTTTGCAATAACTTGCTGTATTAACAATCGCGGCTTTGGTTTTAATGCAGACCAAAGGGAGATTAATCATGCAATTCACTTTGATGCACCCCCCTCTTGACGATCCGACGCTGCCCTATCACTCGACCGCTTATCTGGCCGGCAGCCTAAAGAGTAACGGTTTCGGAGACGTGGTGCTGCGCGACATCAATATAGAGTTTGTCAATTACTGTCTTAGGAGGGACACCGTAAACGCATTTTACAACGAGGCGGAGCGACGCCTTGGACAATTCGAAGCGCGCTCCGAACTGAATGCGTTTGAACAAGAACAGTTTCTAGAACTTTGGGCCGGCCGTAGGATTGAGACTGATCGCCTCGAGAATGCCGTAAGGCAGATGAGGGATCGTGACTTATTCCTGGATTACTCGTCTTACCTTGATAATGTGAGGCTGTTCAATCGTTATTTCTGGCTGCTGGGAGTACTCTCCTATCCGTCTGCCATAGTCAATTTTCGTCAAGTTACGCTTGGAAATTTCTCGATCTATAATCTGGCGGATTTGTTTAACTACAAATTGCTCGATGACGTCTCCTATCCATTCGCGCGATTTTTCTATGAGCATCTCACAAATGATCCTCAACTAGATAGCACTGATTGTTTCGGTATTAGTGTTGTCTATGATCATCAGTTAACGCATGCAGTATGGCTCAGTCGCGCACTCAAGAAACGATGGCCGGAGAAACTGGTCCTTCTCGGCGGGACGGCAATTAGCCAATACTATAAGTATCTGAAGGACAAAGGTCACATGAAGCACTTCTTCAAGCATTGTGATGCGATTGTGGTTGGAGAAGGCGAAACAGCTATCTGTCAGATCGCGGAGCTTCAGGGCAACCTGAGCAGCGGCGCTCATATAAGAAATACGATCACCTATGATCGCACTAAAGATGAGCTGCTGCTGCCCGAGAGAATCTGTTACGAGAGTCTTCCCACTCTGGGAACCCCTGTATACGATTATCCGTGGCACCTGTATCTTTCGCCAGAGCGAGGAGTGAACTACTCTCCTACACGAGGTTGCTATTGGAATCGTTGTACGTTCTGTGATTATGGATTGAATACGGATATGCCGACGTCGCCGTGGCGGGAGAGAAAGATTGACCAGGTGATTGCGGATTTAGAAGACGCACGCCAACGCCACGGAGTCCAGTATGTCTATTTTGCGGTGGATGTGATGTCTCCTACTTACCTGGAGAAGTTGTCGGATGCCATGTTAGATGCACATCTGGAGGTCCGGTGGAGCGCCGAGCTGCGAATGGAGAAGGTATTCTCGGTTGAGCGATGCGAAAAGATGGCCAGAGCCGGTTGCAAATGCATTTCGTTTGGTATGGAGTCTGGCAATCAACGCGTACTGGACCTCATCGATAAAGGAACTAAGGTGCAGTACATGTCGGATACTATGCGTAATTTTTCTCGCGCAGGCATTGCCGTCCAGTTGATGGCGTTTCACGGTTTTCCGACCGAGACCGAAGCTGAACGGAGTGCAACTATGGAGTTCATTGCCGACAACAAAGGGTATTGGTCCGGGGGAGGATTTGGAGCGTTCTTGCTTACCGGGACGGCAATTGTCGCCAAGAATCCGGAGAAATTTGGTATTAAGCTGGTTGAGACCGCAGACGTTGATAGCGTGAGGGCACTAGCGTATCAAGTTGGAGAGGAAACTGATCGTGTGACACTCTCGGTAGAAGATGCGGATGCCTCTTTTGATAGCGATGGCAACATATTTCCCATTACCATGGGTCGTCCTTGGGCGGGGGGGATCGATAGCCTGCATTCGATGATCTACTACGAGGTTTTTGGACAAACTTTCTTCAAGAGGTTTCCTGTCCCATTTCATGTTGTTAGCCAAGAGGAAATCACTACTGAACTATTAGACCGTCCGATTCAGTTGCGCGGCATGCTAGCTCGATCCGCGTTAGATATCAGCCGGATGCTAGCAAACCGCAAGGCGCATCGGGAACACACAAAGTCGTTGACCAAGCGTCATGTGGAGCCTACCTACGCCGCATTTGTGAAGTGGGCGGAGACCACGCCGGCGGTGCAGCAAGATCAAGAGAGCTTCTGGATTTCGACAGAGACCAAGTGCATGAAACTTGATCATACCGCTTATCTATTCCTTGATTCAGCGTCACGGCAATTGAGTGTAACCAATTTGCTAAGAGATGCTGAGCCTGATCTCAGGGAAAGACTGCTGGAATACCTAAAGCAGTTACGAGGCGGGGGTTTAGTCGTATTCTTGGAAAAGGACGGCGCTTCGCCAAAACCAGATTGTGCCGAGGCCATTGACTTTTCAATAAGCTAGCAGAAAGAATTGAGCCTCCGTCTGAATCCAATATTCCTCGGCGGTCAACATGCGGAAACGTCGTTCAAAAGGCGCCATGTGTCGGGAAGGCATGAAATAGCGTTTTTCGGTTTAACCTCGTCGATAGTCGATAGTATCGTTCGGTAATTGTCAGACTCCCCACAGATAGTCTTCCTGCGGGTCATTTTCATCTATTTTGGTTCTCAAACTAGCGCCCTGAACGGAGACGTCGTTTCTGCTCGCTGATTGCGGCATCGCGCCCAACTGGGGCCACGCTTGAGAAGAGGACCTCTTGTCACTCGCGTCCAAGAATGCATTACTGCCACGCACTTTCACGATTAACTCAAGAATCTGGTGATCCTTTACGATTTTCGTCTTGTCGGCGAGCGCCATGAACTGCCGGTAGATTTCGTCAAGTTCGTGCTTGCCGATATTGAAACCGAGTGCCTCGCAACGCAGGCCAAGAGCCCTGTGGCCCGAATGCTTGCCCAGAATCAAGCTTGAACCCGGTACCCCGACGGACTGCGGCGTCATTATTTCGTAGGTCAAAGAATTCTTGATCATTCCATCCTGGTGAATGCCGGCTTCATGCGCGAACGCATTGCGACCGATGATCGCCTTATTGGGTTGGACAGCCATTCCTATAATTTCAGTCAGCGATTGACTCATCGGAAAGAGATTTTCGCTGATCACCGAAGTTTTGTATGGATAACGGTCCGGGCGAACTCGCATCGCCATCACGATTTCTTCCAGTGCCGCATTTCCCGCACGCTCACCGATGCCATTGATCGTGCACTCAATTTGGCGTGCGCCCGCGCTAACCGCGGCGAGAGAGTTCGCCACCGCCATCCCAAGATCATCGTGACAGTGCGCAGAAATTGTTACTTTTCCAATGCCATGTACGCGGCGTCCGATAGTCTGAATCAGCTCGCCGTATTCGGAAGGCACTGCGTAGCCCACGGTATCTGGAATATTGACGGTCGTCGCGCCAGCGTCGATGACCGCGGCTAGCACCTGGCAAAGGAAATCCATGTCCGAGCGAGTGGCATCTTCGGGCGAGAATTCCACATCTTCGCAAAGGGATTTTGCCATACGTACTGCGGACACTGCCTGATCGAGGCACTGTTGACGAGAGATATTGAGCTTCAGTTTCAAGTGAATATCAGACGTGGCGAGAAAAACATGAATCCGAGGGTGAGACGCAGCCTCAAGGGCCCGTGCCGCCTGCTCAATGTCCTGGCGGCGACAGCGAGCCAAGGCGGCAATGACAGGACCGCGGATTTCGCGGGCGACGGCCCCGACAGCATCAAAATCTCCGGCGGAGGCGATCGGGAACCCGGCTTCGATGACATCGACGCCCAATCCTTCGAGTCCGTGTGCCAATTGCAGTTTCTCCTCGGGCCTCATGCTGCATCCCGGCGATTGCTCTCCATCGCGCAGAGTGGTGTCGAATATTTTTACGAATTCTCGTTCTGACAAAGTGGCCTCCAAAGTTTCCCGATTCCTGGTTCCAGTACGCGGGTGGAAAACAAAAAGGGCCATCGTCCTTATGGATGATGGCCCTCTCGAAACTCTTAGTTTTAGCTTATGGCTTTATCATCCGTCGTATCCTGAGGGTGCAAGCACCAGGCCAATCATGGCCGTGCTAAGGGCGAGAAGACGCTCTCGTACCTCCCTCAAAAAAGGATTCGCGTTGATTGCCAGCGGCTGCATACTCAATGAGAGGTTACCACATTGCGACTGGCGCGTACCAAACATTTTCCCCGACGCCAGCCAAAACCCTGCCTTTGGTAACCAACTCGGCTTGATCAGTCTTACTTCGATTACTCTTGCACTTAGAAACGCACGGTCCTCAGTGGCCCAAAAGGCGGAGCGAACAAACAGCGTGTCAAGCAACCCGTCCCGGATTCAGTGGCGTGTGATGCTGATGTAATTCCCGTAACCGACCACGATTGTTGACGCCACCAGAACGAACAGACTGAATGCGACGAACAATTTGGTTATTCAACTCACAGGCGGCGAAGCTGAACCGGACGTTTACGAAGCGTGCCGCACGTGTTTCAGGCCTACTTGATGACATGTTGGACGCTTGCGCTGCAGCAGCGAAGCCGCCGAGGTGTAGGCATTCT
>Ga0302182_10001355_pt1 | contig 12995 bp, 11 predicted proteins | sample I_Palsa_N3_1_FD_198781 | JGI IMG/M metagenome (GOLD analysis project Ga0302182, IMG submission 198781) | Peat permafrost microbial communities from Stordalen Mire near Abisko, Sweden - I_Palsa_N3_1 | ecosystem: Environmental > Terrestrial > Soil > Palsa > Peat permafrost | place: Sweden...
TCCTCCGTTCACGTTGCTGCAGATCACGCAGGCATGTTCAGCATGGGGCAGTTGAGTGAGCTTTCGGAGCTGATCTCTCAGGCGTCCGCAAACTCCCTGAACGTTAGCGCCATCTTCATGGGGATAGGATCGGCCATCTTCTTCTATCTCTTCCTTCGGTCCGGTTACATTCCGAGAGTGCTGTCCGGGCTGGGTATCTTCGCTTCTCTACTGGTGATTGCAGCGTGCTTTGCGAAGCTCATCCTCCCGGAGTACACGAGCACCCTGGATCTTGCCTTTATCCCGACGGGACTCTCGGAAGTGATAACCGGTTTGTGGCTGATGGTGAAGGGGCTGAACCAGAAGTCCCAAGCACTTAGAGGGTGAAGAGGTATCCCCCAGGAAACGGGCACGAGAGCACATTTTGATGTGTTTACGAGCACGCAAGCGTCGATCTGTTTCAAAAATAAAACCATCGAATAATTTGCAACCAATGGTTAGAATAAAACTCTAATCGTCAGGTCGCGCATTTGGATGAGCGGCCAAATACGAGGCAACAGGAGGATGCGATGAAAGTTCTAGTGATTGGAGCAGCGGGCAAGAGCGGAGAAGCGCTGGTAGATGAGGCGCTGGCGGCTGGACATAATGTGACGGCTTTCGTGCGCAGTGCCGCGCAGTACAAGAAGGCGAACGTCAGAGTTGTTGCGGGCGACGTGCTGGACGCGGCTGCGGTCGATGTTGCGGTCGCCGGACAGGATGCGGTGATCGACGCGCTGGGCGGTAAGACGCCGTGGAAAGTGACGACGATGGAGACGAGCGCGGCACACAATATTGTGGACGCGATGCGGCGCAATGGCGTGCGGCGGCTGCTGAAGATTTCAGTGGTCGGTGCGGGCGAGAGCGTCAAGAACGCTGGCTTTTTCAACGAGCACGTACTCATGCGGACGTTTTTGAAGGGTCTGCTGGTAGACAAGGCGGGCATGGAGGCCGAGATCGGGGGCAGCAACCTGGACTGGACGCTCGTGCGGCCGCCTATGTTGACCAACGTCGAGAAGACAGGCATTGCCAGGGTGCTGAGCACGGAGAGCGGCGAGAAGGCGTACAAGATTGGGCGGGCCGATCTGGCAGCCTTCATGGTGCAGCAACTGGAAAGTAGCCGGTATGTGCGTCAAGCAGTGACGGTCACGACCACATAGCAAGGCCTCCGCGAGGATCGACCACCTCTCTCATCGAGGCGATCCGGTCGGCTGTGTAAAGGCCTGTAACGATTCATGCGACAGATAACTGTGGAAACCTACAGGACTAGCGGAGTGCTAGCTGCGCAACTCACAAGCTCTGGCGTTCGCATCAGAGCGCAACTTTGTTCTAACAAGGAGAACACGAGCATGTATTTAGTCATGGGCATTACCGGAAAAGTTGGGGGCGCCACCGCGCGGCATCTCCTGAAGCAAGGCAAACAGGTGCGGGCACTTGTGCGCAATCGCGAGAAAGCGGCGAATTGGGCAGACCAAGGCGTGGAAGTGGTGGATGGAGACTGGAACGATGCGACAGCCATAGCGGGGGCGCTCAAAGGTGTTGAGGGCGCGTTTGTTATGTTGCCGGCCGTATGGGCACCCTCGCCTGATTACAGAGAAGCAAAGGGCGTGATTGCGAACTATGTCGAGGCGCTGACCAAGGTAGTGTCCCCGCGGGAGGTAGCGCTCTCATCGATGGGCGCGAATAGAACAAGCGGGGTGGGGATGATCACGGCCTTATCACTGTTGGAGCAAGGTTTTCGCAGCCTGCCATCTCCGGTAGCACTTGTGCGCTCAGGCGGCTTCTTCGAAAACTTTCTTTTCGGCTTACAGGCCGCCCAAGGCGGAACACTACCGGTCTTCTACAATCCTACAAACCGTAAATCGACAATGGTCGCGTCAGATGACATCGGCGCAGAGGTGGCAACCCTTCTGACCGGGTCCGCGTGGTCAGGGCATCGCGCGATCGAGCTCGGGTCGATGGTAAGCGCGGATGAAGTGGCCGGACAATTGGGTGAAGTCCTGAAACTCGACGTAAAAGCCTTCGCAATCCCGCGTGCGGGTTGGGCGGAAGCGTTCGAGCAGTTCGGCGTCCCGAAGGGCCACACTGGGCCTGCCGAAGAAACGTATGAGAGCGTCAACGCGGGATGGATGAACCTCGGAGTCCCGGGTACGGAGCACGTATCGGGTACGACGTCCGCACGCGATGTGTTTGCGGCTGCACAGAACGCCGTCAAGGCGTAAGTCCGGGGCGGAACCGGACGGCGATCGTCCGCGACGTTCTGGCGCGTTCTCATCAGAGCATCATCTTCGTTCTAAGAAAGGATCGTTTTATGTCAAACTTCCCCACGCCGCTTGAAGAAGTCATTCATCACAACGTTATTAAGAACAACAAAACAGGCGGCCCGACCCTTGATGTCGGGCAAATGAAGTTGCTCTGGAGGGCCTTGGGAGAAAACACAGGCTACACGTTCTCTATCTTCGAGAGCACGTTCGCGCCGGGCATGGGTATTCCACTTCATAAACACCCCTTTCCAGAGTTTTTCTATGTGCTGGAAGGCAATCTGGCTATCGGGTATTGGAACAACCAGGGTGTCACTGAGTGGGACGTGTGTGAAGCCGGGGAGAGTCTGCTGGTGCAGCCCAATGCGCCTCACACGTTCTTCAACAAGAGTGAGCGTCCGTGCCGCGTGCTGAGTGTCTCAACGTATCACCACGAGCGGATGATGAAGGATGCGGTGCATCCGGAGGGCAGGACAGATTTTCTGCCCGCTCAACTTACTCAGGCCGATTTACAGAAATTGACGAAATCGATGGAAAAGAATCAGACATTCCTTGTCGCAGACCATGCTTAGTATGGGCCATCTCTTGAGTTCCCCCTTGAACTCAAGAGATGCAAAGACTGAGGGGCACATGAAGAGCGTTTGTCACATCGACGATGATCTTGCCGCTCCAATCCTCAGACTCCTCCGCAAGCTCCTTATGCGAGGTGAAAGGGACGGCGAGGAAGATCATTTCAGCCTGATGAGCCTCTTCCATCGCAACCGGGTGGCCGTAGCCAGCCCAATCCCACTATTGCCCCCAATTAATTACAGCTACCTTGCCTTCAAGTGCACCCATCGATTTCTCCTTATCTGTCCGTTGTTCACGCTGTTCCGTAACGCTAGCAACACAGTGGCCGAAATGCAGATGGCCTAAGGCACCGCAACGGCAGTCGTGTTCCAGTACCCCTCCAGCCATCGATCGAAAGTGTGGGTCGGCAGATATTCGCGCCGCACCTCTTCAATGTTGAAGTGAAAGCCTTTTTTTTCGAACCAGTGGTACATCACCGTCAGTTCCCGTCCCATGTTCTTCTCGAACTGATCCCAGGAAACCTGAACGTACTTCACCTCTCGCGCAGTCACGCGGCTGAATGCGTCGGCTATCTGCTGCATCGATAGTTCATCGCCTGCCAGCGAAAATGTCCTGTTTTTCCATTCGCCGGGATGCTCAAACGCAAGCGCTACAAACGCGCCGATATCATCCACCGCTACCATCTGCAACTTTGCCGTGGGGCTTAACGGCTGCTGGAGTTGACCGTTCCGGATCGACGCGCCGAATCCTCTGTGCCAGTTCTCCATGAAGAAGACAGGCCGCACGATCGTGTACTGTAAGCCGCTTGATCGCAGATGCTCTTCCACTTTAACTTTGCTTTCGAAGTGCGGAATGCCTGTCTCTTCGTCGGCCGAACCTACTGAACTGTAAACGAAATGGCTGACGCCCTGCCGCTTCGCCACCTCGATGACTGCCACTCCCTGCTGGATCTCATTGGCCGAGTGGGGCTGCACGGAGAATACGCCGTACACACCATCCATCGCACGCATCAAACTGTCGGGATCATCGAGGCTTCCCTGACACACTTCCTCCCCGTACCCCATCAGTTGACGTGCTTGGTTGCTGTTGGGATCTCGCACCAGCGCGCGCAACCTAAATCCTTTCTTCTGGAGCTGCTGGTATACCGTGCCTCCCTGCCTACCGGTGGCGCCTGTCACCAAAATGATTCGTTCGCCGTTCTTCGATACGCCCATGTTTATCTCCTTTGACTTTCTGTAGTCCGCATATATACGGAACATTCACTACAGATGTAATGAAACGCGCATCGGATTCACAGTTTTGGGCTCTAATATCAAGAGTGGCGAGCAAAGTTATGAAAACCGGAAACGGAAAGACGGGACGACCGATCAGCTTCGATAAAGACGCAGCGCTTGAAGCTGCGATGCTACTCTTTTGGGAACGGGGCTTTGAAGGCACTTGCATGACCTCCCTTACGCAGGCGATGGGCCTGAATCCCTCAAGCATCTACGCGGCCTTCGGTGACAAGCACACCTTGTTCCAACTCGCGGTAAAGCGCTATATGGAAACCCGGGCACAATACGCAACGGAGGCGCTGGAGGAACCGACTCTCGAAAAGGTTGTTCGTGCGCTCTTCGACAATACGGTTGCGTTCCTCACCGCGCCTGGCCATCCTCCGACCTGTATGACGCTGGCTGGCGCGATGGGCGGCAGTGTAGACGCTGCCCCGGCGAGAGATCTCATGACGGAAATACGGAGACAGAACGAAGTGGCGATGAAGGAACGCTTTCTAAAGGCGAGAAAGAGTGGAGAGTTGTCTAAGGACGTCAACGTAGACGACTATACCCGGTATCTCTCATCGATCCTTGCCGGTCTATCCATCCAGGCAGCGAATGGTTCGACAAGGGCGGAAATCAAGCGAACCGCGGAGATGGCCCTTCGGCATCTGGGTTACTGAGGATTGATGTCTGCTACTGGACCGGCTGGAGAAACGAGTTAATCGGATGTGGAACCCTGCTGGAGAAACCGTACGTACGCGACTTCGGCTGCACGACAGCTATCTGGGCAACAATGGCATTTTTAACGAATTCGACTCACAACTCTCATTGAGACGCAAAAGAAGCTACGAATTCTTTGCCTCCATTACTCCTCCGAAGCTTACGGGTCGATGAGAGTGAAGCAATGAGCAAGCGCATATGAGGCTCCATGAGTGCTTGGATCGACTTGGACGCACGACTGACTACGAACGCTAGTCCCACGGTGTGCGCAAAATATAGGTGAGACTTGGGAAAGTATTTTCCACGAGAGCTAAGAAAGACACCGGCTGGACGAGAGCGAGCGATTCGCGATGAGAATTTCGAAATAATCGTAGCTTTTCATGTAATGTGTCGACATAACTCTTTCAACTGAGGCTGTGTGTGGCAACGCTTGCAAATGCCGCTATATTGCATGACGGACTAAAGTTGCTGTTTGCAACGAGCGATGACGCGGCACTTCACGATATCGGTCAAGAGTTAGCTCCTGCGTTTTTCATTCGCATGGCTCCCGACTCAGCGTCCCTCTTCCAAAGCCTGGCTGAGCATGCACCCGAGATCGTCGTTATTGATCTGGATACGATCGTGCCGGAAGGAACCGACGTCTTTGGCTATATCGAAACAGTGCGTGCCGCAGCACCGCAGATACTATGCCTGGTGATCTCGCGGACACCGCTGCGAAATGCTCGACAGCGTGCCAAGAAGGCTGGCGGCGATGAGTTTCTGCTGGCCCCGGTGGACTTTGCGGAGCTTCGTGAATACCTGCTGGAGTCAGGAGCCGAGCACCGCGAACGTCTCGAAGCGAATCGACTGCGCGATGAGATTGCGCGAAAGAATACTTTTTGCGGCATGATCGGCGGCAGCGAAGCGATGCAGCGGATTTATGAGACGCTTCGGCGCGTGGCATCGAGCAATAGCACGGTGATGTTGCGTGGTGAAAGTGGGACGGGAAAAGAGCTGGCAGCGCGGGCCATCGTGTCCTTGAGCCCTCGCCACAATCAGCCCATCATCAGTGTGAACTGCGCAGCGTTGCCGGAGACGCTGATGGAGTCCGAGCTATTTGGACATGAGAAGGGATCGTTCACCGGCGCTCATACGATGCATCCCGGACAGATTGAATTAGCGGACGGTGGAACACTGTTCCTGGATGAGATTGGGTCTCTAAGTCTGCCGCTCCAAAGCAAGTTGCTGCGTGTGTTGCAGGAGCGTGTGGTTCAGCGAATCGGGGGCAAGAGCCCGCGGAAGATAGACTTTCGGCTGATTGCAGCGACCAATGACAACCTGGACCAGATGGTTAAGAAGGGCCAGTTTCGGGAGGACCTATACTACCGTATCTGCGTTATCCCCGTCTTTCTTCCGCCGCTGAGAGAGCGAACAGGAGATGTGCCTTTGCTCCTGGACCATTACTTGAGGATGTATTGCACGGCCGCGGAGCTGCCTCAAAAGCGATTCTCTCCTGAGGCTCTACAGGTTCTAGAGACGAGCACCTGGCCCGGAAACGTACGAGAGCTTGAGAATCTTGCTCAGCGGCTTGCCCTGATGGTCGACGGAGAGCTGATTGAAGTGCAGCATCTGCCGGATAGAGTGATCTACGAGAACACCGCGAGCCATGACGAGATTCTAGTGCCTGAAGCCGGGTTAGATCTCGAAGATGAGCTTGCTCGAATTGAAGTCGCTTATCTAATGGCGGCGATACGCAGAGCTGGAACCAAGAACGGAGCAGCCGCGCTGCTGCAGATTTCTAAAGAGAAGATGAAGTATTTGTGTCGCAAGTATCAGCTGGATAATAAGGGTTAGTATTTAACCCGGTGACGGGTTAAATTTTCGACCCGCGGGCTCGTTTCTCCGAGGCTTGAGTTCCCTACTCAAGATAAAAAAGCCATTTTGTTGGTATTTTTGGCTTTTGCGTGGCTCTGGTAGTTTGGCACGCAGATTGCTTTTACTTACGGCAACAGCTTACAGCAGCACTTCTAAGCTGATTCAGATTCTGAGAGGAAACATATCATGGCTATCCAGAAGAAATCATTGATCAGCAACCTCGAATCAACCAAGAAGTCTACCCCCGTCGCGAAGAACCCAACCGCTGGCGTTTCGGTATCGGATAGCCCTGTTGCGAGCCGCGCAATTCTATCGAAGAAGGCCGCTGGGGGCGTCACCCTGTCGAAGGGGATTCAGCTCTCCAAGTCGACGAAGTTGTCGAAGGGGATCTCACTTTCCAAGCAGTTGTCGTTGTCGAAGAACATCTCACTCTCGAAGAAGCTGTCGAAGAACATCGCTCTCTAGATTGCATTCAAAATTTTCGGGCCCGTGACAGGATCCGCGTAGTTCTTTTTGTTCTTGGTTCTCTTATCGTAGCGTTTTATCCGCGTCACCGGAGGAAGAGCTTAGGCTCTTCCTCTTCTGCTTGACGGGTTCAGCTTTACCAAACCTTGCGATCAAAAAACTCACGGGCTTCCTTGCCTATAAATCCTGCGATGCTTCGATTTTGAACTGCTATCTTTGCAGTTCCAGTCATACCGTCGTGCAAGGAACCGTCGTTGGGTATAAGCGCGTCCGCGACGTAATATTTGAGAATGCCACCTTCTTTAGCAGTTTTGACTGTCTCGAGTGCAGACGCTAGATCCTCAGGAGCTGGCTGCAGATCTTCAACGCGGGCATAAGCCGGGGAGAACTGTCCGTCGACCAGGAGATGGACAGTTGCTCCGGGCTGCACTCGCGGGACGACATACTCCAGGACAAACATTCGAACTCGCATCTGAGTGGTTTCGCCGATCTCTGCGATGGTTGTACCAGCGTCAAGATAGCTGCCCACCAGATCTCGCATGTGGGGTGTCATCACCGTACCCGCGAGAGGAGCGCTTGGGGTAAGCTGTTCGCCCTCTTCCTGAGCGACCGCTTGTTCTAAGCCTGCACGAGTGTGTTCTTGTGTTGTTTCTCCTAGATCAGCTTGCGCGAGCTGAGCTTGTACGCGCTCGACGCCAGTGAGAGCGAAGTCTTGTTGTGTCTTTGCGCGCGCGGCTTCTACTTGAGCATTTTGCATTCTGACCAGTGGTTGGCCAGCGAGAACAGTTTGCCCCTCCACAACAAAAACCGACTCGACACGGCCGGGAACGATGGTTCGAACGATCTCGCGTCTGCTGGGCTCCAGTACAAATCTTGCGGTGACGGTTTCGTGCAGGACTGGGACGAACAAGAGAACTAGAAGTACAACGACAGCAGAAGCAATGCGGGTTGCGGTGAGCCACGAGTGGACACGGTCTTTTTTGTCGAGATAGACGGTTCGAATGAATCTCAGCAAAGTGCGAATACGCGAGCGAAAGATGACTAGCGCTAAAAGGAGGGCGGGCAGAAAAGCCCAATCCGGACTGTATTTGAGAAATACATTGTGCCCGAAACGTATGACTGTGTAGAGGAGGCTGTAGCTGTAGATTCCTGAAAGGACAGCATACAGAATGTAGCCGGCGCGTCTGCGTTTAGGCACATACTCTGCTTCGACTGGAAGCCTGAAGATCTTTCCTCTAACCATTCCTGAAAGGTAAGCTGTCGACTTTTCCTTGATGTCAGAGAAGCCGATCACTTCGGAGAATGCGTAGTAGCCGTCGAGCTTGATGAGCGGATTCATATTCACGATGATGACTGCTATGCCAGTCAGGAGCATGATCTTGTAGGCAAGATCGTGGGAGTCGCTTCCCACCGGAGTTCCCCACCAAACGATGGTTGCCACTGCGCAGAAGATCATCTCGACCCATATGCCAGCAATGATCGTAACGAGGCGTTGCCATCGGCTCGCGTAGACCCAGGCCTCGCTGACATCAACGAAGAAGGCTGGCGTAAGAAAGATAAGATGAAAACCCATCGCGTGGACTTGTGCGCCGTAGTGTTTGCAAGTTAGTCCATGTGCAGACTCATGGAAAAAACCGAGGATTAGAAACAGGACCCAGAATTCAGCAAGGTCACCTGCACTCTTTGTTGTGAAGGTATAGAACTGAACTGTATCCTGCTCAATTTGAGTCCAGCTAGCCAAAAACAAAGTCAACATGAAGCCGAAGAGAAGGAGAGTAAGGGTGGTAAACCATCCGGTGTAGATCCATCTTGCGTAGGGATAGATGCGATCAAAGTAGCGGTCTGGATCCCACGCTGAAAACTGCATGTGGGAGATGTCGCCCCATTTCGACTTGCGATGCGTATGTTGATGCCGATTACTCTCAAGCTTCTGCCTGAGCGCTATATTTTTTTCGAGAGGTGTCTTGTACCAGAAATCGCTCTCGTCCAGGCCCGCGGCGAACTCCTTAAGATCATCGACGCTGTAGACGACGCTGTAACGCTCGGTATGCAGCGCAGCGACTTCCTCGTAAGAACGTATGCCATCGAATAATTCTATGATTCTCCACTGATCGTATGTGAATCGAAAGACTTTGTCCGTGCCGCGGATAAGAGCGGCGATTACGGGTTGACCGTCCTCCGTGTTTTCTTTGGATACGAGTGCCGGATCGAGCTTGGGATACGTAGTGCGGCTTCTGCGCGCGGGAAGATCTGGGAGTGCCGCGTTGAAAGCTTCGGCAAGATTCATCTCGCGATCCTTATAGAGGCGACTGTGCCCGGGATAAGGTCCGGCAACCTATCCTTCAAAACGGCAGTGACTTCAATCGTGCCGCTGCCAGGATCCACGACTGGACTGATGTGTGTCACCATCGCAGTCGTTACCTGATGAAATTCAGGCGTTGACGAAACGGTCACCAGTTCCCCTCTCTTCAGCAGAGCTACATCTGTTCCCGGCAATGTAAAACGTACTTCAAGTGGGGACGCTCCCATTACGCGAAAGAGTTTATCTCCCGTTGTTACATATTGGCCGAGGCGCACGTAGCGTTGCGCTACGACTCCCTTGAAAGGCGCGACGAACTTTGTTTTCTCCAGTTCGAGATCAATTGACTGCAGGTTAGCCTTTGCACTCAGCATCTCACCACGTTGCCGTTCTACCTCGAACTGGCTTGCCGATACCTCGTAACGGCTATGGTCATAAGCCTCCTGTGTGGTAATTCCCTCTTTATGCATTGCCTCGGCGCGTCGCATATCAGTTTCGCGAACCTGAAGCTCTGACTCCCAATTCTTCAAGTCAGCATCGAGACTTTCAACCTTGTATTCAGCTGTTTTGCGATCAGCTTCTAACTGTCGCGCATCGAGCGCTGCCATCAACTGATTTTTTTGGAGCACCGTATCTACATCGGCCGGGAGAGAGATGATGACTCCGGGCCGAAGCGCCACGATATCAAGTTGCTGCTCCAATGTGATCGGGCCGCTGACCACAAGCTCGCGCGATGACTCAACTTTTCTAATCGGCTGAGGATCTATTGTCTGGACTGGGCGCGTCATAGGTGCCGGAGAGACAGGCAGCTGCGCTTTCCCCGGAGCACAACCCAGACTCGTGAGAGAAACAATTAACGCAATCGACGATGCAAAGAAATACTTCATACCGTTCCTCACCAGCTAAACCAGTTCCATAACTTTGTCCATATCCAGAGTGCTGGATCGCGAAATAATACATATCCCAGCGGGCGCATTCCTACTCGGATCTTGGCGAATCCCTGCATGCCTGGCCTTAGGTCACCCTTGGGATTGGGGACTGCGATTCTTGCGAAGAATGCGTGAGCGTCGCCTACAGCTTTCGCTGAGGGGCTGATCACACTGACTGTCCCGCGAAATGTCGTAGCCGGGAAAGATTCGAGTTTTATATTGGCCGACGCTCCAGTCCTGAGAAGCTCGACGTCGCGCTCTGGTATTGCAACATCGACAAGCATCTGGTCTGTGCTTACTAATTCAATCAACGGATCGCCGCTGGATAGCTTCTTTCCGACAAGGTCTTCCACGTGCGGAGTCGCTATGACGCCCTGTATCTCTGCGTGCAGAGTTGTGCGAGAGAGCTTATCACTTAACCTTGTCACTTCATCGCGCAGATAGTCGGCCTCAAGTTGATGCTGCCCTGCAGCCGTTGCATCATTATTGATAAGAGTGCGGGTCATCTGTGCCATAGCGGTGTTGTACTTCGCTTGTGCAGCGGCGAGATTCGCACGTTGACCCCAATCTGTCATTTGAAGAAGTGGGGTTCCAAGTGTCACCGGATCTCCCTCACGGACGAAGACCTTCTGAACGACGCTGTCTTCTTCCGCATGAACATATTGGGTCTGTGCGGCACTTACTTGTGCCTGCCCGGAGACTCGCATTGGGAACGGTATCAAGATCAAGGCGAGCAGCACTGCAAGACATGATGCGAGAATCAGAGAGCGGCGGCGCTTTTCGATCGCCATAAAACGGCGGCGCTTTTCGATAAGCGGCTCGAGTATGCCGATGAATGGAACTTCTTTGTAGAGCGAAGCATTTCGCAGGGCAAGCGTCGCCTGACTCGCGAGAATCTTGATGATCTCGAAGTGTAAAGTTGTGAAAAGGTCCGGGTCGGAGCTTTCAAAGGAGAGTATTCCTAGATTGCCTTCGTCGTCTCCGAGAGGGATAGCGTAAAAGCTACGCGAGCCAGTTGTTTCAAAATAACGGCGAAACTTTTCGCGAGTCTCGGGTCGAGGATCGCTAATCTCCTCCCCCTGCTGAGTGACGTAAACCTCTGTTTCCAGACCCGCGACCCAATTGAGCAAACTATTGAGCACTTCAACCTCGGGGCTAGAAAGATCAAGTTTTTCGACCCCTGAGATAGCTTGTACGTTTATTTTGTTTCTTTGTTCGAGCGCAATCGCGGCGCGCTCGTACGGAATTACGAGTTGCGGCTGATTGACAATAGCCTGCAGGACTCGCTGCAGGTTGAGAGTAGAAGTTATCTCCTGACTGACACTGACCAAGGTTTGGAGGACTTCGATCTTTCGTTCGGCCTGCAAGAGAGAAGAGTTGTGAAGTGCCTGGGCAGCTGATTCGGCCACTTGTGTCAAAGTGAAGAGATCGTCGTCACTAAAGACAAAATCCGGGTCGAAGCTGACGGCTTCGAGGATGCCGGAGAGGGTGTCATCCTTTAGCAACGGTGCGGCCATCAACGAAGTTGCCGGGGTATCAGGTGACAATAGATTACGTTGTTGCAAGGTATGTTCCTCAGCCTGCACTAGCAGTGGCTCACCGGTTTCTCCTAGATCTCCAACAAGACCGCCGCCAGCTACCTGTCGATCTCCTACTCCAGCCGCCGGGTCGTCACCTGCCTGTTGCACCAACAAAAAATCTTCCTGATCGAGCATCCAGAGATTGACCGCGGTAGCCCCCGTGAGATCCTGCACCTTCGAGCAGATCACTGGAAGCAGATCCTGCATTTCAAGTGTTGCGTTGAACACCTTCTCAATATCGTAGAGCTGAGTGAGCCGAAGTACGGAAGAGAGACCCGCATTTCGTTCCGACTCATAAAGAAGCGCCGCACCGAAAGCGACGGCTGCACAGTCCGTCATCTCCAATATGGTCGTCAACGCAGCTTTTGTAGGCGGCTCAGCAAAACTCACAATCTCAACGCAACCAATTAGTTGCTCTTGAAGCAAGAGAGGAACGTAGGTCAGAGAGTTGAAACTCTGACGAATATCAAGATGAGCAAAGTCTTCTCTGCTCAATTCATCGGCATTGAATCGAAGGACGGTGTGCTCCACAGCTACAGCACCAAGACCTCCGGAGTCGAGAGGAATGCCGCCTCGGTCTACCGATACATCGCCTACGGCAGATTTCAACATCCATGTCGCACCTTGAGTATTGATCAGATACACAAGGACTGAAGACTCCGGCAGCAGGTCAGAGATGGCGAGCGCTAAAATTCGCGCACGAGGGCCGCTCTCCAACTCCGCTAGAAGAGATGTTGAAAAAGTTTCGAGCAGAGACACACCGGCCGGATCGTTCAACCCAAAGTCTCCATAAAGCGATGTCGGATATTCGCTAAATGTTACTCTGCTGCGGGCAGTCTGGTTGGATTTTCTTTTTTCCGACTCGGTTGGAGCAACCCAGATGGGAGAATCGAGTGGTTGAGAATTCTGAGACTCATGATCGATATCTTGCACAGCCAGTGTTCAGGCTAATGTCGGACTCTTCGAAAGAAGGCTAGGTTCCTTAGAGCAAGTCGTACAAAGGTTCTTATTTGTGCATTGTTTTGCAGTTTTTGAGCTACAGGTTC
>Ga0302182_10001358_pt1 | contig 12984 bp, 10 predicted proteins | sample I_Palsa_N3_1_FD_198781 | JGI IMG/M metagenome (GOLD analysis project Ga0302182, IMG submission 198781) | Peat permafrost microbial communities from Stordalen Mire near Abisko, Sweden - I_Palsa_N3_1 | ecosystem: Environmental > Terrestrial > Soil > Palsa > Peat permafrost | place: Sweden...
CGGCGGATCGGTCGCCGTCAGGGCACCTTTATAATCAATCCGTGAGCTCCCCTACTTTGATCGACCGCCGCCCAGGTAATCAGACCCTGCTCATTGATGCAGATGACACCCTTTGGGAAAACAACATCTACTTCGAGCGCGCGATTACCAGCTTTATCTCCTATCTCGATCACCGCGTACACACCGCTGAAGAGGTTCGAGGCCACCTCAATCGAGTCGAACACGACACCATCCGCGCCCACGGCTACGGGCTTCAGAGCTTTCGTAAATCGCTGGTCGCCTGCTTCGAACAACTCAGCGACGACCCGATGACCGAAGAAAAGCACCACCGCATCGAAAGCTTTGCTCAGTCCATCGCCGAACACGAGATCGAACTCCTCCCCAACGTGGCGCCGACGCTCAGCGAGCTTGCCACACGTCATCGCCTCATCCTTGTCACCAAGGGAGACCAGACAGAGCAGACCGACAAACTGCATCGCTCTGGACTTGCCCCTCACTTCTCTGCGGTAGAGGTTCTGTCTGAAAAACATCAGCAGGCGTACCTGTCGCTCGCCTCTCATCACGGCTGCGATGCATGCAACACCTGGATGATCGGCAACAGTCCACGCTCAGACGTCAACCCGGCGCTCTCAGCCGGTCTGAATGCTATCTTCATTCCTCATGACTTCACTTGGGTGCTCGAGCACGAAGTTGTCAACCAACCGCCAGCCGGTCAACAACTGCTCGAGCTTACGAGCTTCGCCGAACTCACGCGCCACTTCTAAATTCGCCTGCCGAAGTAGGGGGGAATACGTTGAAGTGCTCCGTAGAAGAGGCTTCCTACGGCACTGTAATTTTCTCCAGCCTCGTCCGTCAGCATAGGTGTCGGAGCTATTCGCCCGACCAAGGAGAATCAAATGACGACTCGTTTTGTTTGCCCATGCTGCCCGGAGTGCGAATGCCCGCTTCCCTGCCCTTGCGATTCCGGCTGCCCCTGTCCCTTCTCTAACTAACTTGAAGCGTGGTGTGGAAACCAATCCGCACCACAGCCTTCACGAGAGATCGTCCATGTACGCCGAATCTATCGCCGGCCTCGTCCTTCAGCGTAAGGAGTTCCTCCGCTTTGTGCAGCGGCGCGTTGTCTCGCCAGCTTCTGCTGAAGACATCCTTCAGAGCGCTTACACGCGAGCCATCGAGCAGTCGTCCTCGCTTCGTCTGCAAGAGTCCGCTGCGGCCTGGTTCTATCGAATCCTCAGAAACGCCGTAATCGATTACTACCGTCACCGCTCAGCCGAGGACCGAGCCCTTGAGCGCTGGGCCCAGGATCTCAGCGAAATCGCACCAGATCCTCAAACGGAAGAGATTGTGTGCCAGTGCATCGACGAGGTGCTCCCTGTCCTAAAGCCGTCCTACAGCCAGATCATTCGCGAAGTAGACTTGGCCGATCAAAGCCTCGAAGCCTTCGCCAGGAAGGCTGGCATCACAAACGGAAACGCCGCTGTCCGAATCCATCGTGCGCGGCAAGCTTTGAAGAAACAGCTTTTGCTCGTGTGTAGCCTCTGTGCCCGGCACGGCTGCGTCAACTGCACCTGTGCCAAAACACAGGGGCCCAACTAACAATTTCCCAAGGATTCACGCTCCAGCAACGTCTCACAAAACTTCCCTGTAACATCAAAGAGGAATAAAAGAAGCAGTGAGAGGTGTATGAGCGAAGGGCGTTGGGTTTTATTGATTGCGAGTGAAGTTGGCGGCACGGATTCTGTCTCAGACCGTGCCATGGAGCGGTTAGTCGAAGCAATCCGTCTGGAAGGCTATGAGGTCGTCCGCACCTCTACGCCCGAGGATGGTCTCTCCCTGGTCACATCCGATCCGTCCTACAGCACCATCCTTCTGGATTGGGACCTCGAAGGTGAGAACCAGTTCGCCGAAGGTGCTGCGCTGGCCATCCTGCGCGCCGTTCGTCGCCGCAACAAGAAGATCCCCATCTTCCTCATCGCCGACCGCACTCTAGTCAGCGAACTCCCCCTCGAAGTCGTCAAACAGGTCCACGAGTACATCCACCTCTTCGGCGACACTCCTGCCTTTATCGCCAACCGTGTCGACTTTGCCGTCGAACGCTACCACGAGCAACTCCTCCCGCCTTATTTTCGTGAATTGAAGAAGTACAACGATCAGGGTGCCTACTCGTGGGACGCGCCGGGGCACATGGGCGGCGTCGCCTTCCTCAAGCATCCCGTCGGCATGGAGTTCCACAAGTTCTTCGGCGAAAACATCATGCGTTCGGACCTCGGCATCTCCACCTCGCCGCTGGGCTCCTGGCTCGATCACCTCGGACCTCCCGGCGAATCCGAGCGCAACGCTGCCCGCATCTTCGGCGCAGACTGGACCTTCTACGTGCTCGGCGGTTCCAGCACCTCCAATCAGATCGTCGGCCACGGCGTCATCGCGCAGGACGACATCGTCCTCGCAGATGCCAACTGCCACAAGTCCATCTGCCACTCGCTCACCGTCACTGGCGCGCGTCCCGTCTACATGAAGCCGACGCGCAACGGCTATGGCATGATTGGCCTCGTCCCGCTCAAGCGCTTCAGCCCCGAGTTCATTCGCGGGATCATCGACAAGAGCCCGCTCACAACTGGCGTACCCAATCAGAACCCTACTTACGCCGTAGTCACCAACTCCACCTACGACGGCCTCTGCTACGACGTGAACCGCGTTGTCACCGAATTATCCAAATCCGTACCGCGCATTCACTTCGACGAGGCTTGGTACGCCTACGCTAAGTTCCACGAGATCTATCAGGGCCGCTTCGCGATGGGTGTCCCCGACGATATGCCCGACCGTCCCACCATCTTTGCGGTGCAGTCCACGCACAAGATGCTCGCCGCCTTCTCCATGGGCTCCATGATCCATGTCAAGCTCAGCCCCCGCGCTAACCTCGACTTCGATCAATTCAACGAGTCGTTCATGATGCACGGCACCACGTCGCCCTTCTACCCGCTCATAGCCTCGCTCGACGTAGCGGCCGCCATGATGGACGAGCCGGCCGGTCCTACTCTTATGAGCGAGACCCTGCAGGATGCCATCAGCTTCCGCAAAGCGATGTCCTCCATCGGCCATCGCCTCCGCGAAGCCGAACAAGGCTGGTTCTTCCGCCTCTATCAACCTGAGTACGTCTTCGATCCCCTCGACGGAAAGACCTATCTCCTCGAAGAAGCTGCCGACGGTCTTCTTACCAACCGTTCCAGCGCATGGACTCTTAAGGCCGGCGAAGACTGGCACGGCTATCAGGACGAAGACATCGCCGACGACTACTGCATGCTCGACCCCACCAAGGTCACGATTCTCACTCCCGGCGTCAACGCCCAGGGTGTTGTTAGCGATTGGGGTATCCCTGCAGCCATTGTCACCGAGTTTCTCGACGGCCGCCGCGTCGAAATCGCCCGCACCGGCGACTACACCGTCCTCGTCCTATTCTCAGTCGGTACCTCCAAAGGCAAATGGGGTGCACTGCTCGAAAATCTCTTCGAGTTCAAACGTCTCTACGACTCCGAAGCTTCCCTCGAAGAGGCCCTGCCGGAGCTCGTCTCCCGCTACCCCCACCGCTATCGCAACGTCAGCCTAAAAGAGCTCTCCGACGAAATGCACGCTGCGATGGTTCAGCTCAATCTTTCAGGTCTTGTCAACGACGCCTGCGATGAAGACTTCGATCCCATCCTCACCCCAGCTCAGACCTACCAGAAACTACTGCGCCACGAAACGGAAAAGATCCGTTTCTCCGAGATGCCCGGTCGTATCGCTGCGGTAATGCTCGTTCCCTACCCTCCCGGCATTCCGATGTCGATGCCCGGCGAACGCCTGGGCAGCGCCGAAAGCCCCGTCATCAAGCTCATCCTTGCTATGGAAGAGTTTGGCAAACGCTTCCCCGGCTTCGAACGCGAAGTCCACGGGATTGAAACCGATGCCGAAGGAAACTACTGGATGCGCGCCGTTGTCGAAACCCCTGGAAAGAAGAAGAATGGCAACGGCCACGGGAAGCAACGCCCACCCAACGCTGCGCCACCGGTCCAGAAAAAGAAGCGAACCCCTGCAACCTCACCCATTGTTCCCGGAAGAGGGCTCGCGACCGAGAGGTAACCCTCGTAGTCTGAGCCTCTCAGCCAAATTAAACGGCCTTTTCTGTTGACAGAAAAGGCCGTTCCCTTTAAGGTGCCTCCATAGTCGATGGCGATTGATCTCTGTGTCTTACCGCTGCCGTACTCTTCCTTTTAAATGCATCCCGGCCTGGTACTTTCGATAGTTTCACCGGTTGAGACTGGTCAACCCTCTGGGCATTGATCCAGCTATCTCGACCGGCCAATATCTCCGGAAAGCAAACCAAGAAAGGTCCTATGATGAAAAAAGAGCTATTACTCGCTGTGGTATGCACTGCAGTTACCTTGCCCGCTGTCGCGCAAAGCAAGATTGACAATCGCCTGGGCGACTCCGCGGAGGTCCTGAAGCAGATCCTTGCCAAACCCGATGAGATTCCCCCTGCGTATCTCAATAAATCCGTTTGTGTCCTCGTTTTTCCAGCCGTCAAGAAGATAGCAGTTGGCATCGGCGGGAGTTATGGCCGCGGCGTGATCCTATGCCGCACCGGAGCCGACATGACCGGCCCCTGGTCCTCTCCGGCGATGTATAAGCTCGACGTCGGCAGCCTTGGCGTCCAGCTCGGCAGCTCTTCCACCGACTACGTGCTGCTGGTCGAAACCAAGACCGGTGCAGAGAAGATCCTTTCCGGTAAGTTGAAGCTTGGCGCTGGTGCAAGTGCCGTTGCCGGACCCACTGGCGCTCAGGCGCAGGCCCCTAACAACCCGAACGTCGATGTCCTCACCTACTCCAGGGCGAAAGGCTTCTTCGCCGGTGCATCCTTGGGCAGCGCATCGCTCGACACCGACGATGACGCCAATAAAGCGGTCTATGGCAAAGACATCACAGCAACAACGATTGTCCGCGAAGGCGGAGTGACCACCACTCCCGCAGGAAAACCCTTGGTCAGGATCCTCACCAAAGCATCGCCGAAGCGCTCGTAATACTAGAACCAATCCCAGACTACGGTGGCGCAGTCAATTGACGGCCACCGTAGTCTGCGGATTTGTATCGGGGCGATCAGCCCTTATCCACACCCCCTCCCACTCAACCCGTCCCAGATGCTATACTTACCTTCGGATTGCTTACCGCACCTCGCGCTCACCAGCGTCGAGATAATGCGCGGAGGTGGCGAAATTGGCAGACGCACTAGCTTGAGGTGCTAGCGCCGCAAGGCATAGGGGTTCAAGTCCCCTCCTCCGCACCAATCCAAATTTTCAAGGGATTTATTCAGGTCGGCCGGATACGGTCGGCCTTTGCTTTTGTGATAACCAGATCTCTAAACAGCGCCGGATCCGCGAAAGACCGCAGGGATCGTCTGAAAGAGAATTTTGACATCAAGCCAAACCGACCATTGATCGATATACCGCATATCCAGGGCCATCCACTCGTCGAAGCCGATGGAACTTCGCCCCATGATCTGCCATAGGCAGGTGATTCCTGGCCTCACACTGAATCGGCGTCTATGCCAGTCCTGCGAAAATCCCTCATAGTCGCGAAGCGGTAACGGCCGTGGACCCACAAGGCTCATATCTCCCTTGAGCACATTAATAAGTTGTGGAATCTCGTCCAGACTTGTCTTGCGAAGAAATCTGCCAGCAGGAGTAATGCGTGGGTCGTTCTTCAGTTTGAATGTTGGCCCCTGTGTCTCGTTCAAGTGTTCAACCTGAGCCATAAGGTGCTCTGCATTCTGAACCATCGTTCGAAACTTCAGAATCTCAAAAGGCCGCTTGCCGTACCCCATTCTCATCTGTCTGAAGAAGATCGGACCAGGATCTGTCAGCTTGATAAACAACGTAATCATCAAGAAAACAGGCGCGAGTGCCACAAGCAATAGTAGAGAAATCGTCACGTCTGCCGCACGTTTCACCATAAAAGCCCATGCATTCCAGGATTCATCATGCAGCGTAATTGTGCTGGCGGTCTCGCGTAGAAGCTGGGTTCGCTTCGAGTCGTCCTGATCGAAAAAAGTACCAAGAAATCGAACGGCGATTCCGTGATCCCGGCACGACGAGATGATGCCCGCAATCTGCTGGTAGAACGAAGCAAGAGGTAACGCGACAATCACTTCATCGACAGGCAGCGTTCTCAGCAGTTCAGGTACAGAGTCGAGGCCACCGACAAGCTCTCCCATCGTAGAGTCAGCTGTTTGTTTGCTCCACCACTGATCATCCACAAAACCCTGTACGCAATATCCCCACTCAGGGTGATCCGCCAACTCACGGACGAAGAGATTAGCGCGGCGATTGGTCCCCACAATCAGGATGTGTCTTCGGTTGTGGCCACGGGCGCGAAACGCCTGCATCGTTGCTCGAGCGGCAAGACGCGTAGTAAGAAATGCTGCGAAACTTATTATGCCGAACAGAATTGCGACAATCGCTGCATCTGCGATACTGTGCATCGAGTGCGAGCCGATCAGGCACAACCACACACAGGCCATAAACCCACAGACAGCACTGGCCGTGCAGACATCCAATATCTCTTTAAGAGTTCCATTCATTCGACGCGAACGATAAAATCCGTTCGCCCGGAGAGTAGCGTGCCACCCGAATGCCAGCACGAACGTCGCCAAAAAGACCTGAATAGGGTAGTGAGTTTGCAGCGAGTTTAAAGCCTCGAAGACCGGCTCGTGAACAGCCGCTACATACGAGAGGCCCAAACAGCAGAATAAAAGCGCGATATCGCCAATCGGAGCTAGCTCTAAAATGGTTGTTCTGTTGGAAGGTGTCATTGGGGGTGCCCCTTCTGAGAGTGCCTTCTCGCAAAGTCGGGTGGACGACTAAGCAGCAAGTTGAGCCATATTGTGTCAGGCCTCAGAGTAACCCGTCTTGAAACTTGGAGGCAATGGAAAAAAATACCCGAGAAGTATTTCTCACACGTATATAAAGCAATTACTATGCCAAGTTTTGTTCAGTAGTAGAACGCGACGTCACTTACACATTGGCTCAACCACAGCGGCTGACCAATCGGGTAACAGGTTTTAAGCTGTGTTCATCAAATTGGTAACGGTACACAAAATAGGAATGGCATCCGCACTGCAACCTGCGGTATAACGAGACTTGACTGTTTTTAGCAAATGCAGTGACTCCAAGCTTGGCAAAATTTTCTTTTGAGCCAGGACACCCAAGCCCAGCATGCGCCATCACTTTCCCCATTTCGAACAACAACCCACCCGCTATGTCAGGGTTCAAGTGAATAATGCTAACGTTGACCCGATATCTAAGACATCTCTGCTGTTCAGCAAACTCATCGACAATTTTGAGCGTCTTACTACAGTCAAGCCGGATTTATCCAAAAATAGCCCCATTCAAGAGCCATTAGGCGAGCAAATCGCCAATCTCGATTTTGCGCACAAATAGATACTGGGAGACCCTATGAGTGATTCGATCCACATTGCAGTTGTCGGTTCTGGCTACGTTGGATTAGTAGCTGCTGTTTGCTTTGCAGAGATGGGTCACAGCGTCGTATGCGTAGATAACGACCAACAAAAAGTATCTGCCCTCCAAGACGGAGAGAGTCTCATTCACGAGAAGTATCTACCTGAACTCTTGCAGCGATATCGCAATGCCAGAGTGAGGTTCACAACCGATCTTGCTGCTGCGACCCGTGAAGCCCAGGCAATTTTTATCGCCGTAGGAACACCACAGAGCGAAACCGGAGACGCTGATCTGTCTTACGTTGAGGCAGTTGCCAGTGAGATCGCCCGGTCCATCACCACCTACAAGGTCATCGCCGAAAAAAGCACCGTTCCCGTCTATACCAATGAGTGGATTCGAAGAGTCATGGAGCGCAACGGCGTCTCACGCGAGATGTTTGATGTCGTCTCCAACCCCGAATTCCTTCGTGAAGGAACCGCCGTCGCCGACTTCCTCCATCCCGATCGAATCGTAGTCGGAACCGATAGTGACCGGGCCGCAGAAGTTATGTCCAAGATCTACGAGCCTCTGACCACAGGCAGATACTACGCCAAGGCAGGAGCCATAGACGGCGCGTGCAATCACGATACGCCACCCCCGTTGTTACGTACCTCTACCAAGAGCGCCGAGATCATCAAGCACGCTTCCAACGCATTCCTCGCCCTCAAAATCTCTTTCATCAACGCTGTCTCCAATCTCTGTGAAGCTGCAGACGCCGACGTCGAACAGGTAGCTCAGGGGATGGGCCTCGACAGCCGTATTGGCCCAAGATTCCTGCGCCCCGGTATTGGCTACGGCGGATCCTGCTTCCCCAAAGATGTAGCTGCTTTCCGGTCAGTCGCCGAACAGCTGGGGGTCAACTTCTCTATCCTGACCGAAGTTGAAAACATCAATGCAGACCAGAAGCGTAGATTCCTAAGCAAAGTTCGCTCCGCCCTATGGACGCTCCGCGGCAAGAAACTCGGCGTCCTCGGTCTTGCGTTCAAAGGCGGTACAGACGACATAAGAGACTCACCGGCAATCGAATTAGTTCGGATGTTGATTGAAGAAGGCTGTTTTATTCGTGCCTTCGATCCTGCCGCAATGCAGCGCGCCCAGCAGATACTTCCCGCCAGTCCGGAAATCCAGTACGCCTCTGACGCATACGACGCCTCCAACGACGTGGACGCTCTTTTGATACTCACAGATTGGGCCGAGTTTGCACGTCTGGATCTCCAACGCCTTAGCGCAGCGATGCGCTTTCCCATCATTCTCGATGGCCGGAATCTCTATGATCCCGAGCTAATGTTAGAGAATGAGATTACTTATTTCAGCGTTGGCAGACCGACACGACATCACACCCAGGAACTCGCAAGTGTCGCGTCACGTTCCAGGTAGTCGATCTTTTGCTTCATGCTGTTCCCGAAGCATTGAACTATTTTTCCGCAAGACTGGGTTGGGCTTCTCTTATTCAACCCCAACTCAATCTTGCATCTGAGGGCAAATATGAACGCCAAAAGAATTCTCGTAACAGGCGCGGCAGGCTTTCTTGGTTCTCATCTCTGCGACTCCCTGCTGGAAGCAGGAAACACTGTCCTCGGCGTCGATAATCTAAGCACCGGCAATGAAGCCAATCTGGCTCACCTGCATAACGAGCCTCGCTTTGACTTCGAGCGCCTCGATATCTGCAAACCCTTCGATCCCGGCAAAGTGGACTTCGTCTTCAACTTTGCTTCGCCGGCAAGTCCGGTAGATTATGCTCGGCTTGGTGTCGAAACCCTGCTCGTAGGCTCAGCAGGAACGATCAACACTCTCGAAGTAGCGAAGAAGTATCACGCCGGATATCTTCACGCCTCAACCTCCGAGTGCTACGGCGATCCCGAGGTTCATCCTCAGACAGAAACCTACTGGGGACATGTCAATCCAATCGGACCGCGTTCGGTATACGACGAAGCAAAAAGATTCTCAGAAGCCGCGGTCATGGCGTACCACCGCTACCATCGAGTCAACACCCATCTCGTGCGCATCTTCAATACGTACGGACCACGGTTACAGATCAACGATGGCCGCGTAATCTCCAACCTTATGTCGCAAGCTCTGCGCGGAGAGCCCCTCACCATCTATGGCGACGGTCTGCAAACCCGCAGCTTCTGTTACGTCTCCGATCTGATCGCAGGCATCCTGGCACTCGCCGACTCTCAGGAACACCTGCCCGTCAACATCGGCAACCCGGAGGAGTGGACCATTCTGAGTTGTGCCGAAGAGATCCTCAAACTGATCGGTTCAGACAAAAAGATCGTCTTCATGCCGCTTCCTCAGGACGATCCCACAAGGAGAAGACCGGATATCAGCAAAGCCATCAGTCTCCTGGGGTGGACACCAAAGATTCAGCTTCGTCAGGGACTCGAAATGTCCTTGGCCTATTTCCAGGCTCATACCGAAACTGGCCTGGTTCGTAATTTGTAACCATAAGAATTTATTCTCATAACTGATTTAGTAAAAGTGTCTCTGCGCAAACGGAATACGTTCATTTTTCCACTTCGAACTACCGAATAGGTGCAGTGTTAATTTTTGAGGAATCGAATCGACGTAAACAACGCTCGACTATCACTTACGTCGAATAAGTATGTAGCATCTTCTGTAGCGGTATCTTCTGAACATCAACCTCGTGGGTGAGAAGATGTTCTCAATTGAGCGGCCAACCTCGTGCTGGAGATAGACTCATGAACCGAGTTATCGAAGAAAAAAATCCCTCTGGGGCCATCAAAGTTTTGGTGGCCAACCTGCCCATTATGATGTGCGAGCTCTTGCAGGGTGCCTTCGAATCGGTTCCCGATATTCAACTCGTTAGCCCGGTAAATGAAGTACAGCATCTTCTCACAGCCACAAAGCCTGTAGCTGTGGACGTTATCCTCCTCGGTTCGTCCAAAGCGGACAACATCCCGGGTGCCGTATCCGTTCTTCAATCTCTTCCTGATTTCTATAAATCCAGCCGTATCGTCGTTCTCACCCAGGACCCTGACTACGCCGAAGTCATCTCCCTATTTCGTGCCGGAGCGAAAGGAATCTTCGCCAGCAACGACCTCCGCTTCGAGCTTCTCTGCAAGTGCATACGTTGCGTCCACCAGGGGCAGATATGGGCTAAGAACGAGCTGCTTGCCCACCTGGTGTCTTCCCTATCCCATCCCCGATCCACGAATGTCATTGATCGCCAAGGCAAGCCTCTGCTCACCACGCGCGAACAGCAGGTCCTTCACCTTCTATCGGACGGTCTCAGCAACGCCGAGTTGGCTACGGTCCTTAGGCTCAGTGAACACACCATCAAAAATCATCTCTTCCGTATCTACGACAAACTAGGGGTTTCCAACCGCATGGAGGCGGTGCTTTACGCGCTCACCCCTCGCGATGGATATCCAGTACAGAGCCGCCCGGCTAGTCCCCTCGTCTCTAACAAAATCACGATCATTAAGACCGCCTAGGCTTCCCATCCGCCTCGGCGACAACCGCTCACGATCGCACCTCTCTGGAATTTCATCAATCTGAAGCCCGAAGACTGAAGCCGCAGACCTTGGGTTTCGTCGATAGCCGGTGATACACTAGCATTTAGGTTTCGGTGCGAAAGCTGCGAGGCAAGCAGGCACATTCCCTGCTTATCACCGACCCCGAACATTCTCCGGACATTAACTTCTCCGGCCCAAGAGGTAACAAGCAGCTCCGATGGTTATTCTTCTCGTCATCATTCACGTTATCGTCTGTCTCTTTCTCGTTGGCGTAGTTCTTCTTCAACAAGGCAAATCGGCCGACCTTGCCGGTGCTTTCGGTGGCCAAGGTTCGCAGACCGCATTCGGTCCTCGCGGCGCAGCCAACCTCCTCACCAAGCTCACCACCTATTCGGCGATCGTCTTCATGCTCACCTCAATCGGCTTGACGATCCTGCTCTCCCGCGCCAGCGGCGACCACTCTGTTCTCTCCGGCACGGCGCATCCCACCAGCCAGACGACTCCTGCCAAGAAGTAGCCCATCCAATTTCGAAGCATGCGCAGGCCACAGGCTTGCGCATTTTTCATTTCGCCGCAGATACACTCAACTAAGGCTTACCCCATGATCCACGAGATTCTCCCTGTCGGCCCCCTCCAATGCAACTGCTCCATCCTGGGAGATGAAACCTCCCACGAGGCCATCGTCGTCGACCCCGGTGACGACATTCCCCGCATCATGGCCGTCCTTGCCACCCACAACCTCACGGTCAAAAAGATCATCATCACCCACGCCCACATCGACCACATCGCCGGAGCCCATCGCCTCAAGCAGCTAACCGGAGCGCCAATCCTCTATAACCAAAACGACCTCCCTCTGGTCAAAATGATGGACATTCAGGCTGGTTGGCTTGGCATCCCCACCCCCACCGTATCCTCCCCCGACGACACTCTCGAAGACGGCAAGCTCATCTCCGTAACTGGCATCACCGGCTCGATCATCCACACCCCGGGCCACACCGAAGGCAGCGTCTGCCTCTATCTCCCCACCCAAACTCTTCTGCTCGCTGGAGACACCCTCTTTGCCGGAACCGTCGGCCGCACAGACCTCCCAGGTGGGGACATCCGCAAACTCCTGGCCTCAATTCACGACCGCCTCTTAACCCTGCCCGATGAAGTCACAGTCATTCCCGGTCACGGTTCCAAAACCAGCATCGGTGCTGAACGAGAATCGAATCCATTTTTACAAAGCTAAATAAATCAATTACTTGTAGAAACAATAAAAAGTACAGCTTTACATGCACCACATGAACTAGTAACTACCGTGGTTCCCTCCAGTTACCCTCTTTATTCTTGAAATCCCGTCGCTGAAATCCGCCTCCCGACCCAGCAAACTCACCACCACCCGGCCAGATTCGCCAATCCCGTAAAACGCTCCCGGATGCAAGATCACCCCGGCCTCTGTCAACAAACTGCCCGCTTCATCAGGCCTCTGAGGCAACCGCAGAATCGCACTCCACCCCGCCTGGGCTTGGAGAACCTCAACCCCAGATTCAGTCGCCAACCTAAGATTCCGTCGCAATCTTCCTAGTATCTGATCCTGAATCCGGCGTCTTCCCGCCAACCACGCCGGCAGCGCCCGTTGCATGGGAGCGTTCATCGACAGAAAGGTATCCGCGACCACCTCCAGCCTCGCCAACGCTTGCTCCCGAACCGCCACGGGCCCGAACCCGACAATCCAGCCCACCTTCATCTGCGGCAACCCCGCGATCTTGCTCATCCCGCTCAAAACGAACGTCAACACCGGATGCGGCCCTACCGCAAAACTCGGCAGCACAGCACCCTCCTCCAGCGGATAGTCCAGAAATACCTCATCCACAATCAGCGCCAACCCGTGCCGCGCACAGATCTCCTCCAACCGCCCGCGTTCCCTGGTTCCGATCACACTCCCCGTCGGATTATTCGGATGAACGACAACAATCGCCTTCGTTCTCTCTCCGATC
>Ga0302182_10001361_pt1 | contig 12973 bp, 8 predicted proteins | sample I_Palsa_N3_1_FD_198781 | JGI IMG/M metagenome (GOLD analysis project Ga0302182, IMG submission 198781) | Peat permafrost microbial communities from Stordalen Mire near Abisko, Sweden - I_Palsa_N3_1 | ecosystem: Environmental > Terrestrial > Soil > Palsa > Peat permafrost | place: Sweden: Abisko...
ACGGAAACGCAACCCGGCGGGATAAGAGGCTGGGATGACCGGTTTCTGGCCGTGTGCCAGCTGCCATTCATAAAAGGGAAAGTCGATGCCGGCGCCGATCGCCAGGGGTAAGGAGCCCCAGTAGCGTCCATTTACCTCCATCAGCACCGCTCTGCCTTGGGCTCGATCGCATTTAAACTCGACCATCGCCACGCCTTCCCACTTGAGTTCGCGTAGTAGGGCCACTGCCTGTTCGGCAAGGAGGGGGTCGAGCGGCTCGGAAACTGAGGTCACGCTGCCTCCACCCGATACAGGGAACTCCTTGAGCCTGCGGTGCTGGAACATGGTCAGCGGCTGGTTTTGATGGAAAAGCATTTCAATGCCCACCCCGTCGCCCGGGCAAAATTCCTGCAGCAGATTTTGCACCCCGAACCCCGGATCCAGAAGGAAGGCATCCCGCAGATCGTCATAGGCAGCGAAGTATCGCATTTTGAAGGTATGCTTGCTCTCGTCCTCTTTGCTGAGCGGCTTGGCGATGATGGGGAACTGCAGCCGGTTGCGTTGGCTTTCCAGAGTCCGCAAGTCGGGCAGCGCGCAGTTGCCAGGGGTGAGGATGCCGCAAGCCTCTGCAGCTTGAATGGTCTTTCCCTTGTCCAGAACGCTTCTGACAATCTTCGGTGGCGGACAACCAATGTGCAGCAAGGAGGAAAGGCGATCGTAATGCTCCAGGGCCGCTGCTAACCCCGGGTCGCTGCAGGGGATAAGCATGTCGTGCCCCTGGCTCTCAATGACCGCGCAAAGCGAATCGATAAACTCTTCCGGCGCCACCCGGTAACTCGGCAACCGCACCGAGTTGTGGAAGGCCCGCGACGCGGGCGTGCCCCCGCCGTCTACGTGGGCAAAGGTTACCGGAATTCCCTGGCGGTGCAAGGAACGCGCCACCGCGACGACCACGTGCGGAACGGCGTTGAACACCAGAACTGGCCGCGCCATCACTCCCCCTTATAGGTATAGCAGCGGAAAAATTCCCGATCTTGATAGAAACAGTCCATCCATTCGCCGTTGGACAACTCTTCCAGGGTAACCCACCTGGGATCATCGATCAGCCTTTCCGTCTGCGACCTATGTTGTGCAATCGCTACCCGCTTTTGTTCGAGCACGTCGGCGATTTTTACCTGTTGCTTCAGTTCGAGAAGAGCCTGCGTTCCGAAGCCGGCGAGCAGAGAATTCTTCAATATATGTTTGGGTTTGATGGGTGGAGTGTTTTGCCGGAATCCCACCCACGGCCAATGTAGCCAGAACCAAACGGGATATTCCCAGACGGTCACCGGCTTGGTTTGCCGGCGGAGCGCTTCCAGGACAATCCGGGTCACTGCTACGTGATCGGACGCCTGCCTCATGGGCTCACGGGAATACGGCAAAAAAACCTGCTCGGGCAATTCGCGGCGCAATATTTCCTCCACCCGATCAGTAGCGGCGGGAATGTGTTCCCATAGATTTCCGTCCGGAAAGTCCAGGAAGTAGATGTCATCTACCCCCAGAACACGGCCAGCGTCTTGGCATTCCCTCCTGCGCATGGCCGTCAATTCTTCCCTGGGGATGAGGGTAGTGGAGGCGCCTCCATCGGAGACATGGACGAGTTTGACGTTTGCGCCCGCTTGTTTCTTTTTCAAGATTGTCCCGCCGCACCCCAAAGATTCGTCATCAGGGTGTGGGGAGAAGATAAGCGCCGACTGTTGGAGTTCAGCAGGCGCGGCTTGATGCGCTAACCGGCTCAATAAGCGTCGAGCCAGCCTTCGAGTGAAGGGGTTGGGAACTGGTAGTGACGCCGGCGGAGTGCGGTCGATCACCGCTAAATTGCTGTCCATTGCGCCCTTCGGCTTCTCCTGATCGTCGCTAATTGCAAACCCTGCGTTTTTGGATAAGTCTTCCCTCCAGGAACAGGATTGTCAATCAAACCGTTTGTTGGAGGGAGGATGTCAGGAAAGGCCGTACAAGGGAAGACTGGTGGGTGGCCCAGGTCTCGATTTTGAGACCTGGGTGTTCCGGCTAGGACAATTTGAGAGGAGAGAAACTGGGGTTGGGCTGGAGTGAAGTCAGGCTTCACACTGCGGGTATGAATCAAAATTGGCAAGCGAGGAGGGTTAGTTTGCAAAAGAATAACGGCGACTCTTCTCAACTGACCTCATCAAGTCTCTCCCCCGAAAGAAGCGATGAAATGGCTTGAGCAGAATCGCCGCCTGTTCTTGAGGATAGTGGGTTTGAAAAAATAAGCCATCGTTCTTCAGTAACAGTAACACCGACTGTAGTAATCACAATCGGTAACCCGAATCGTACCCGGAAAGCTGTTGTTCATCCACTCAAAAAACTGGGAACCGCTTTCCGTTGTCTAGATTGACTGAACAGGTTGGATGCTTATTTCTTTCAGTGCGTCATGGCGTAAACGACATAATTTACGCCCAGCCGGATTCCGAGATCGGAAAACTTCAGGGGATATTCCGGACTGTCCGACCATTCCCAGGAATCGCCGATGTCGGAATTCAAAGAGATGGCTACCATCACCCGGCCCTTATCGTCGTAGATGCCCTGCCAGCGGGCTACCCGCCCGTCCTTTTTGTAGCCCGTGGCCAGATGCTCCGCGCCGGTAACGCGGTAGCGATCGTCAAGATCGAAGACGGTGTGGAAGATAGCATCTTGGTTGGGAATGTCTACGATGGGCCGCTCGGGAAAGACCATTTTCATGGTTTTTTCGAAGTAGGCCTGCTCCTCTGTTCCATGAAAATCGTCGGCCATGAAGAAGCCGCCGCGGAGCAAATAGTCGCGAAGTTTCTTCGCTTGTTTTTCGGTCAGGCCCCATTCCCCGACCTGGACGGCGTAGAGCCAGGGCCAGTTGTAGACCTCATCGCCATCATCAAGGTTCACGCACTGCTCTACCGATCGGGCGTCGACCCGTGTCAAGCGCCTGACCGCCGCAGCAAGATTACGATCCGCCTTCGGGAAATCCTGAGTCCAAAGCGAGCGCCCCTGGCGCCAGTCGCCAGTGTCGTAACGGTAACCGTCCAACGGTCCCTGGGGATACATCAACCGCGCGAAGACCCACTCGGCCGGCCGGTGCCAGTCACGGGGCAAGGGCACGGATTCGCCATATTCGATCGAAGGGTATTCCCGGAAGGGACGTTGTGCATACAGCACGCCAATCAGGGTTCCGGCGAAAGCAAGTGCGCAACCCGCTCGCCATAGAACCCGCCTGGCAATCATTTGAAGCCGCCAACCAGGGCGCCGAAGAAAAAGACAGAGGCGACCACAACCGCGATCACACCCCACCAGCCGACCAGCAAGGCTTTCCTGACCCAGGGCACCAGCCCGTCTTCAGAATCGCGGCGGGTCTGCCACTTGATCCTTAATTGCTGCGAGGCCCAAACCAGCCGGTTGCATTCCTCCGCCAATTCCGGGTCCGATTTCTCCTTCTCACCTAACGCCAGGTCGGGATTTCGCGCCACCAGCTCAGCAAATTCCCTCTTGCCCAGTCGCCACTCCAGCGCCACAGCAGCCGAGGGCTCCGGGCGCCTTGGAAACTTCCTCTCGTACGCGTCGATTGCCGATTGGATCTCCAGCATGTCCGTCGGTTTGAGAGTCATCTCACACACCATCCTTCATTACAGGGTTCAAACACCATCCCTTCCATAATGTTAATTGCATTTAATGCTGATGCGAGCCGCCCCGATGGCTCTTGCGAATAAGACTTCACCGGGTAGTCGTCGCAATTGCACCAATATTGTGCAAAAGGATGATCATTGTCCCTTTTCTGCAGGAGCGTAGACTTGTGCTGCGCTAAGCTAGGGCGATTTCAAAACCAATCTCACGCACAAGATGGAATCTTGGAGGAGACCATGACTTTCTTCAGATACACCTCAGGGCTCTTGTTGTGTGTTGCTCTGAGTCTCACTCTCAGCGTGAAGAGTGCTGTTGCCCAGTTTCCACCAAGCCCGCAATCTGCCGCCTTTACCGGAGCCTGGTGCGCCCAGGGTGATCCTTCGAAGCACGCCTCCATTTCCGATAACGGCGGATTTCCTACGTTGACCAATGAGAACGGCGATACGTCACCGGGCCAATACCAAGGGCAAACCGGGATCGTCGCGCCTGGATGGCAATTCGTCACTGGCACACTCAGCCGGGACGGCAGCCAGATCAATTGGTCGAACGGTACGTTTTGGGCCAGGTGTAATTCCGGTGGCGGTGGAGGCGGTCATCGTCTGAACCTGACCGGGACGTGGTATGCCCAGGGGGACCGTTCGCAGTCCTGCTCCATTCACCAGCGGGGAAGCAATCTGCAGTTGAGCAACCAATCGGGTGACAACGCGAACGGGCAGATGAACGGAAAGCGCACACTGACAACGAAATGGAATGGAACCACCATTGGGGGAACGGTAAGTAACAATGGTAACCGCATCAACTGGGATAACGGAACCTACTGGACACGTTTCCGCGTCTACGGTTCACAGAACAACTAACCACCGTTGACTACAGTCTGGGTTTACGCTTTGACCCTCACCAGCTTGGTCACGCGTCCGGATTGATTCCAGTCCGATACGTAGATGTTGGCGTCTTGATCGATGAAGCATCCGTGGGCAGCGCTAAAAGTTGCCGGGGCGATATCTCCGGGTTGCAGTTTGTAGTTTGCCCACTGGCTTTTCTGTGGATTGTCACCCAGGAAGGCCACCGGGACGTTGTCTTTATCGAGAATGGTGACCCGGCCTTCCAACTCGGAGACGACCGCGTAATCGCCAAAGAAACTTACCTGGCAGGGACGGCGCAAATGGAGAGTAATGTTGCGCACAAACTTGCCGTCGAAATCGTAATGGCTGAGACGCCGGTTTTCGCGGTCGCACACTAGTAACAGTGGCTGATCGTATCGCATATCCACAGCCAGGCCGTGGCTGCAGTTGCAAAGACCGTCCGCGGTTCCCTTCCCTGAATAGGCTGCCAGATAATTGCCGGCCTTATCGAATTTAAAGATACGTGAATCACCGTAGCCGTTCGCGATGAAGATCGAGCCATCGGGACCCGGGACAGCGGCCGTCAGGCGCCATTCGTTGGGTGCGTGAAATCCGGCTTCGCCGGGTGCGGTAATCCTGGCAACGACGGTTCCATCCGGTTTCATTTTTAGGAAGAGCCAGTTCTCTTTGGGCGTCCCCTTTTGCACCGTGACGTAAAAATATTCGTCACCGCCTTCGTTGGCGTGCACCAGGGAATGGATCTCTGGATATTCAGTGGCGATGGTCTTTACCAGCTTGCCGTCGCGGTCGTAGATCAGCACGCCGGTTTCACTCTGTGTGCTCACGTAGAGAAGTCCGGCGTTGTCAGTAGCGATGCCGCCGTGAGTGCCGCCGAATTGTTTTCCGGACGGTAGCTGGCCCCAGTTCGACACCACGTGATAGGTCCATTCGCCATTGCCAGTCTGAGGCTGTCCAGCGTCCAAAGTGCGCTCCTCCGATTTCATTTGCAGACTGCCCAGCGCCGCGACTCCGGCGAGGGCAAAAAAATTACGACGATTCATGGTTGCTGCCTCTCGGCTGGTGTGTTGTAGAGATAAAGATGACGCATGTTCTTCATTGTCTTGAGCGGAGCAATCGCTGCTTCCGTGACTTGTGTCCCACTCAGATTGAGATAACTTAACTGCGGTAACTGCGTCAGCGAACTCAAACCTGCGCCCGTAACCGCTGTTTCTTCCAGGTGCAGAGCACGCAGATGAGTAAATTTGGCCAGGGTAGGAAAGCAGCCATCCGTGACGGACGTGCGCCCCAACTGCGCCTCGACGATATACGGCGCAAAACGCACCAAGCCGGCAAGCTGAGCATCGCCGAATTTTTGTCCGGCATCGACGGTATTCAAGATGAGACCATCCCCCAGATTCCTCGACACCGGCACAAGTGTAACTCCAGCGGACCTTGCCGTCTGCTCAATCTCCTTCATCTTTCCGCTGTAGTCCGGAACCTGGGGCAGGGCTTCCTCCTCGTGCACGTAAATGCCGGCCAAAGACTTCATTTCGGGCGAGGCACCCTGAAGAATCCAGGCTTGGATCCAGGCGATCTCCTCAGGCTTCAAAGGTGGCTTGCCTTCTGACGGCATGAATTTCTTATGGTCCGGCGGCAGGGTGATGCGCTGCAACAGGATGCTTCTCTCCGGCTTTTCAGGGATAATGACTGCCCCATCTTCGCCGCCTCTCATTGCGCGATCGTAGGTATCGAGGCGAAGACCGCCCTTGACCTTTTGTGCTCCATGGCAAACAACACAGTTCGCGTCGAAGATGGGATGGATGTGTTTGGCGTAAAACGAATCAGGAAAAGCGGAGGCTTCCGCCCGCACCGTGCCCACCCCTAAGCGCTTCAATGGTGCGGGCAGATATTCGGTCAGGTAGTTGTTCCCGTGGTTCAGCGAGCCGCCCTGGTGCGCTGTCCACGCCAGCAGAACGAGGACGCACACCAGCATGTAGGGATAAAAACCGCGCGGCCCACCCGATGCGCCCCGGAGCAAAGCACACGCTAAAACGCCGATGGTGAGCGCAATGCCGCCCCACATATGCCGAGCGACACCCGCTCCTGCATCCCCGCTTCCATAAGCGAGCAGATATCCCAGGACCAGCGCCAGCAGACAACTGAGAACACTGAGCGACAGGACGAACATCGCCGCCTCAAGCATGGCCGGGCGGTATTTTCCCGCCAACTCCAGCAGCGGAACCAGCAGAATCAAGCCGATGGGCAGGTGTACCACGAGGGGATGGAATCGTCCCAGGAACTGCTGCCAATCTGCATGGGTCTTCCCATCCAGCTTGAAAACGAAAGGCAGAAGCAGCAAGGCAATACTTACAAGAAAAGACGCAGCCCAAACCAGCTTGATGCCCCTGAGTCGAATCATTACGCAAGCAGATTGGTGACCACGCTCGCTGGCGTAGTGCCGGTCAACTTCTGATCCAATCCCTGGAATTTATAAGTGAGCTTGTTGTGATCAATTCCCAGGCAATGGAGCACGGTTGCGTTGAAGTCTCGCACCGGGACCGGGTCTTTCACTACGTTGTAGCTATAGTCATCTGTTTCGCCGAACGTGATCCCGGGGCGCACACCGCCACCGGCCATCCAGGTGGTAAAGCACCGGGGATGGTGGTCGCGCCCATAATTCTCCGGCGTCAGGCCGCCCTGGCTATAAACGGTACGGCCGAATTCCCCGCCCCAGATCACCAGGGTATCGTCCAGCAATCCGCGCCGCTTCAGATCGGTGACCAGCGCGTAGGTGGCACGATCCGTTTCCTGACATAAAACCGGCAGCATGCCGGTGACATCTGCGTGCACGTCCCATCCACGCTTATAGACCTGGATAAAGCGCACCCCCCGCTCCGCCATGCGACGCGCCATCAGGCAATTGTAAGCATAGGTGCCGGGCTCCTTGGCGTCCGGTCCGTAGAGGTCCCAGGTGGACTGAGGCTCACGGCTCGTATCTGTCAGTTCCGGCACGGAGGTCTGCATCCGATAGGCCATTTCGTACTGCGAAATGCGTGAGTTCGTTTCCGGATCGCCCAGCTCCTGCGAGGTTTGGCGATTGATCTCGTTCACAGCGTCAAGCATCTTGCGGCGCACGTCCCGATTCACGCCTTTTGGATCACTCAAGTAGAGAACGGGGTCACCCGAAGAACGCATTGCGACGCCCGCGTACTCGGAGGAAAGGAATCCGCTGCTCCAAAGCCGCGAGGAAACAGGCTGGTTATTCTCCTTTGGATTCGTCTTGCTCAGCAGCACGACGAAGGTAGGCAGGTTGTCGTTCATGCTGCCCAGACCGTACGAAAGCCAGGCGCCCAGGCAAGGCTTCCCGGAATTCATGTTACCGGTATTCAGCAACATGATTGCCGGCTCGTGATTGATCGCTTCTGTATTGGTCGACTTGATGATCGTTAGGTCATCGACCATGCGCGCGGTGTAGGGCAGCAGATCGCTCACCCACGTACCGGTCTTCCCGTACTGCTTGAACGCCCAATGAGACGGTGCGATCGGAAAGCGGGCCTGGCCGGCGGTCATTCCGGTAAGCTGCTGCGCGCCGCGGACTGAGTCAGGAACATCCTTGTCGTAAAGCTGGGCCAGGTTTGGTTTGTAATCCAGCAGATCCATCTGTGGCGGACCACCGGACATGAAGAGGTAGATCGCGCGCTTGGCTTTGGGAGCAAAATGGGGCAGCCTGACACTCTGCGCGGAGGGCACAACATTTGCAGCGTGGGCGTCACCGGTAAAGATCCGCTCGCCGCTCAGGCTTGCCATCGCCGCCCAGCCCAGCATTTTTCCAGCCCGGCCAAAAAAATGCCGCCGAGTCTGAAGTTCCGCCCACTCCGTCTTCAGGCCTTCCGCAATCGGAAGGTCCATGATGGTGGGGCCATGATCGGGGTCTGTGCAAAGCGGATGTTGCTTCAAGCGAGTTTCTCCTGTTACTTGTTCAACGTCTCATCGAGGTTCAACACTTCGCTCACCACCATGGTCCAGGCGGCAAGTTCAGGCGGTGGAATCGCTGGGTCGTGAGGCTTTTCGCCGACCGTAACCAGGTCGTGCGCCGCCTTTCGATCAGCCGCATAGTGCTGCTGCATTTGCGTCAGTGACTGTTCGAGCACTGAGGCCATTTGCGGGGAAGGGTCATGGGAAAGCACCAGTTCACTCAGATATTGGATTCGCTGCGCCGGCTGCTTCCCCCCCTGCTTGATCAATCGCTCGGCAAGCGAGCGCGACGCCTCCACCCATTGAGGATCATTCATGGTTACCAATGCCTGCAACGGGGTGTCGGTTCGCTGCCGGCGGGTGCAAGCCGTGTCCCGCGCCGGGGCGTCGAAAGCATCCATATCCGGCGCCATCGCCATTCGCTTCCAGTAGGTATAGAGGCTGCGCCGGTAGAGCGCCTCTCCATGGTCCTGCTTATATTTGGTGGTATCGCTCGTGGGGTATCCGACGGACTCCCAAACGTTGGGAGGTTGATACGTCTTCACGCTCGGGCCGCCGATCTTGTTTACCAGCAATCCGCTGGATTGGAGGGCAATGTCACGCAGCATTTCGGCATCCATGCGGAAACGCGGGCCATGCGCCAGCAGAAGATTCTTTGGATCACGCGCCAACTGTTCGGGCGTTGATTTCGCACTTTGTCTGTAGGCGGCGGACATCACCATGAGCTTGTACATATGCTTCATGTCCCAGCCGCTTTCGCGAAATTCGACTGCCAGCCAATCGAGCAGCTGAGGGTTAGAGGGACGCTGCCCCATGATCCCGAAGTCTTCCGTGGTCTCTACCAGCCCAGCGCCGAATAGTTCGTTCCACATGCGATTGACAGTGACTCGCGCGGTCAGCGGATTCTCAGGGCTCACTGTCCATTCGGCAAGGGCCAGGCGATTGTGGGGCCGGCCTGCCGGCAATAGCGGAAGGAAATGCGGTGTGTTGGCCTCCACTCTTTCCTTGCGCGCGGTGTAAATGCCGCGAGTCAGCACGTCGGCATAGGCCACTGAGGACTTTTCTTGGGCCACCAGCGAAACATCTCCGCCCTTGGAGAGCTTCTCCAATTCGGCGTCCAGTTGCTGCGTCTGACTGCGCAGCGCCTTGGCGGTTTCATCCACATTGTTGAAATAAAACTCGGTTACTGCATGCCATTGATCCCGGTCCCACTGGTTCACTGGCTTGCCGGTGATTTCAGACACGTAATCTTCGAACGGCAGTCGCTTCGCTTCCTCCGCGGTTAACGATCGTGAGTAAACGCGAAGATCCTGGTAGCGCGTATCGCGAGCCGGCTGCTCATCGGGCGACTTCCGCCCTAGTTCCAGAGGAGCCGAAGTACGCATGGTGTTGCGAGCCAGCGTGTCGGAAAGGACTTTGGTGGCGACCGGCTCTCCGTTCACGTAAATCCTGACGCCCGCTGCTCTGCCGGATCCGTCGTAGGTAAAGAACAGGTGATCCCACTGCCCATTGGTAGGTAGTGGCGTGACTGTCGCGACCTTGATCGCCCGCATGGGCGTCAGGTCTTTCGGTGTCACGACTTTCGGGGTTGCGACTTTCGAAGTCTCGGCTTTCGGCTGCTTGTCCTTTTTAGCGCCCTTCTTTGGCTTCTCCGGAGCGGGTTGTTCCTTCGGGGACTGGTCGACCAGTTCCACCCGAATCGTGCCGTTCTCCGCGCCCAGGTCCCAGCCTCGATCGTGCTGGGTCGAATCCATCTTGGCGATCAGCGCGCCTGCGACTTTCGATGACGTGAAGTTCGGCGCCGAGCGCAACATGAACCAACCGCCGCTGGAAAATGGCTGGCTCCACTCAAAATCACCGATCTGTCCCAACTCCACGCGGGTGCTGGTGTCCATGCGCATGTCCGGCCACAGCCAGGTGGTTTCACCCCATTGGGGCTTGAACTTTCCAATGGCAAAGCTCTTCGGATTAGCCTGCGGCGCGCTGTTCTTCAGCTCCTCGCCGCCGCCTTCATCGAGCCGTAGCCGAAGCAGCAGCTTGTCTGGCGAAACCGCCTGCGCCGGGTTCTGTTTCGATACGAGCCAATGTTCTACCAGCGTCCGATCCTGGAGCCGCAGGGCATCCAACTGCTTGAGTAGTTGGGCTCGCTTGGCCAGGACATGGTTGTACGCTTCCAGATTCTGCGGCTTCGGAATCTGAACCACTGGCGCCCAATTCGGCTTATCGCCGTTGAAGGGCTCCTCATTGATGTTGTTGAAAAAGGCGCTTAGCTGGTAGAAGTCCTTTTGTGTTGTGGGATCGTACTTGTGGTCGTGGCAGACGGCGCAGCCTACCGTGAGACCCAGAAATGCGGCCCCGTAGGCCTCTGTCCGTTCCCGTGCGATGTTGACCCGCAACTCTTCGGGAATGGTGCCTCCCTCGTTGCTGCTCACACCGGAACGGACGTACCCGCTGGCAATGATCTGATCGAGGTTGCTCGGCGGCAACAGGTCACCGGCTATTTGTTCCCTGGCAAACTGGTCGAACGGCTTGTTGGTGTTGAATGACTTGATCAGATAATCGCGGTAGGCCCAAATGTAGCGGTTGTTGTCGTAGTGCAACCCGTACGTGTCGGCATAGCGTGCGTAATCGAGCCAGTAGCGTGCCCGCTGTTCGCCAAAAGCTGGGCTGGCCAGCAGCCGGTCCACAAGGTGCTCATAGGCTTGTGGCGAGGAATCCTGGACAAAATTGTTCACTTCCTGGGGGGTAGGCAGCAAGCCCGTCAGATCAAGCGTTACGCGGCGGATCAGGCTGCGTTTGTCGGCCTCGGGAGAAGGATGCAAACCTTCCTTATTGAGCCGCTCAAGGACGAACTCGTCAATCGGGGTTTTTGCCCAGGCTGCGGCCTGCAACTGGGGAACTGCGGGTCGAGCCGGCTTTTCAAACGCCCAATGCGGCCGATAGTGTGCCCCCTCGGCCACCCACTGCCGGAGCACCGCAACTTCCTCGGGCTTCATCGGCTTGGCCTCGCCCAGGGGTGACTGCGGCATCAGGTAATGAGGGTCCTTCGATTCAATCCGCCGGATCAATTCGCTCGATTCCGGATGCCCGGGCACAATCGCGTCCGGTTTCCCAGGACGCTTCCTGAAGGCAGACTCTTCCAGGTCAAGCCGGAGGTTGGCCTTGCGCATTTCCGGATCGGGACCATGGCAACTGAAGCAGTTGCTGGCCAGGATTGGCTGCACATCCTGATTGAAATCAAGATGTTGCTGGGTTTGAGACACGGTGGAATGGTGGCGGCTGCAGCCCGCGGCGGTTGCCAACAGGGCTGCCGCAATCACCGCAGATGGCAATAACTTCGGGGCCAAGGGACAGTTCTCCGTGCAACCGGCGACCAGAAGAGGTCGGACTGCTAACGCTATGCTCCGCTGCTAACCACTGTCAACGCAGCTCTGGTAACTCTCTGATAGTAGTTACTTTGTCCCAGGCGTTTGGCGCATTCCGGCAAAACGCGGGTATATTGTTGGGGTGTCGAATAAATGGGTGAACTATGGTCAATCGTCGTGAGTTTCTCGATGCACTTGCTGTGGGGGCGGCGGGGCTGGCAATCCGCGCCAACGCCAAAAGCTATGGCCAGATTCTTGGCGCCAACAAGCGCCTGAACTTTGCCGTAATCGGACTGAACAGCCGCGGTTATGCGCACCTCTCCGCGCTGCAGGCGAACAAGCAGAGCGCCTCTATTGCCTATGTTTGCGATGTGGACAGCAAAACAATGGATAAATTTGCTGCCACCACCAAAGAGGCGATGGGATCTGCTCCCGCGACGGAAAAGGACTTTCGCAAGATCCTGGAGCACAAGGATGTGGACGCCATCAGCATCGCCAGTCCTGACCACTGGCACACACCCATGGCCATCGCCGGTCTCCAGGCCGGCAAGCATGTTTATGTGGAGAAGCCCTGCAGCCACAACCCGGCCGAAGGGGCTCTGCTGGTAGAGGCGCAAAAGAAATACGGCAAGGTGGTGCAGATGGGCACCCAGCAACGCTCGTCGCCTCACTCCATCGAGATCGTGGGAAAAATTCATAGTGGGCTGATTGGCCGGGCCTACTACGCCAAGGCCTGGTACTCCAACACCCGCAAGTCGATCGGGTATGGCAAGCCGGCGCCTGTACCACCCCAGCTTGATTGGGACCTGTGGCAGGGACCAGCGCCGCGCAAGCCTTATACGGATAATATCCAGCCCTACAACTGGCACTGGTTCCGGACCTACGGCACGGGCGAAGCGCTGAACAATGGAACCCACGAAGTGGATGTTTGCCGCTGGGCACTGGACGTCGATTATCCCCAGCGAGTTACCTCGACTGGGGGCAGATACCAGTTCAAGGACGATTGGCAGTTCTACGACACCCTGGTGACCAGCTTCGACTATGGGGACAAAATGATCTCGTGGGAAGGTAAGAGCTGCCAGGGAATGAAGTTTTACAATCGCGACCGCGGCGCTACGATTATGGGAACCACAGGAACGGTGCTAGTCGACCGCGACG
>Ga0302182_10001366_pt1 | contig 12943 bp, 18 predicted proteins | sample I_Palsa_N3_1_FD_198781 | JGI IMG/M metagenome (GOLD analysis project Ga0302182, IMG submission 198781) | Peat permafrost microbial communities from Stordalen Mire near Abisko, Sweden - I_Palsa_N3_1 | ecosystem: Environmental > Terrestrial > Soil > Palsa > Peat permafrost | place: Sweden...
GTCACCGGCACCTGATCCTGATTCTTGCGGTACTGATGGTCTCTACGATAGGCATCGAGAGTGGAGTCCGGCTTGGCTTTGCTCGCGTCAGCCGCATCGAACGCCGTGTTCGGACCGAGCATGCCGCGGCTCTCAACTTGCGTAGGTCAGCATCGATGAGTCCGGTCCACCTGGCTGGGGATTCAATGCTGCTCATGGACGTGGACATCAAACTCTTGTCCCGCACGCTGCGCGGAAAAGTATCCTTGCAACGTTTCTCGGTAGAACAGACCACGTACCTGGATTCGCTGTTCGGCCTTCGCCGGCTATTCGCCGAAGGCTCGCGACCTGCGGTGGTAGTCTTATGCCTCGCTCCAGATAGCTTGACTTCCGGCAGCATCCGCGGCGATTACTCGGCGTTCTATCTTTTCAAACTGGACGATATTGCGGCCGTCTCCAGGCGAGCCAACTACGACCTAACGAAAGAGTCCAGTCTTTTATTTGCACACTACAGCCTGTTCTATGCCGGACGCGCTAATCTGAGGAATTTCGTGATAAGCACCGTCTTTCCCTCTTACTCGCACACTTTGCACGATCTTCTGACGCACGGATCGCCTCCTATCTCCGACGAAGAATTCTTGCGGATCTTGGAGCCGCGTTTTCGAGAATTGGAGCGGTTGTGCGTGTCTTATGGCGCTCACCTGGTCTACGTGATGCCTCCCGGATTCGGAATCCCCGAGAGGGCGATTCTGCAAGCCGGATCTCAAGCGGGCGCTGCTGTTCTCCATCCTGTACACAGCGACGCTTGGCCACAGACGAAATTCCTGGATGGATTCCATCTGAGCGAATCTAGCGCCCACGAGTTTACCCAAAAGCTCGGCCCCTCCTCGACGCACTGCTGGCGTCATTCTACAGAGCCAAAGTGAAGTACAGTCATTTCTCGAAGGCCCGCCATGATCTCGGCCAGCGTCGCGCCTTTGGCCCTTTTCATCATCGCGACTACTTCAGCCTTCTTGTTGGCGCGGTCCGCTTTCGGCTTGCCGGCGTCCTTCTTCGCCTGGCTTGCTTTCTTTGCGGGCTTGGCCTTCTTGGCGCCGATGCGTTCTTTTCCGAATCGGTGTCGTGTTCATTTCGTTTCTCCTCACCGGGCTGCGGTCGTCACAGTGATCACTCAGCTTGGGAGAAACATCAAGGGAAGTCTGCTGGCGAATTGCGATTGAGGATTAAGGGCAATTGGGGCGGCTCCTTTTTTATAGGACCCGACAAAATGAGCAATTCCGGCAAAATCGTAAACCTGATAGGCGTCACGCGCGGCCCGTTCGCAGTTTTCCTTGAGATTCAAGTCGAGCGAGAGATTCTCCACGTCGTCGAAGCGTTGATACCATTCGTCCAGCGGCTTGACGTCCACGGCACGAATCTTGCGGTAGCCCTGTTGGCGAAAACCCGCGATTAAGCTGCCGCCGATGAAGGCGCCAGCGCCGGTAATGACGACGAGTTCGTCTTTCATGCTACCTCTACAAGTATGGAAGTGACGATAACCCTACATTCTATCGAAGTCCCATGGCTTTCGGCCCGGTCGACAAGAAAGTCCAATCATGTTTGACCTCGAAGAGTGGCCGGGAGCCTTCAATTTAAGAGAAGTCATTGCCCACAATGGCGCATCAATCACGGGCGAAGGACCGCTAGCCGTCACCACTCCCGCGGAACGCTGGGCTTTCGCGGCAGCTTTCCCGCTCCATCTCGACGCCGAGTCTGGCGGCGGAGGCCGGGAGCGAACGATCATTCGCATAGATTCGACAGTGGAAGAAGGCGAGATTGGCGTTTCGGTAGTCAGCCCGGATTTGAGCGAGATGATATCGCGGGAGGAGCGCCAAGCGGCGGTGCGAACCACCGAAATCGAGATGGAATCGCCTTGCGCGGGCGCCTGGCTGATGGTTCGAAACACGGCTGCCGGCGGGCTGTCATCGCGGGCGAAGATCCACGGCATACGGGCCTATCGAGATCCCACGGAGTGGGACGGCGCGGGCCCCGCCATTTGGCTGGATGTGGGCGCTCATCTGGGAGAGGAGACCTTTTCCAAAGCCAAAAACAACCCGGATATTCTGGTTTACGCGTTCGAGCCCAATTTGCGGGTGGCGTCGCGTTTAATGGGCCAATTGCCCAATTATGTAGTGTTGCCTTTTGCCATCACAACCGCGGAGGGTACGGCAATTCTTAACGTCAACTGCAACTCTCAGGCAAGTTCTCTTTTGCCGATGACGCCGGAAGGTTTGAAAGCGTGGATAGGCGGAGAAAATCTGGCTGTCCATCACACGCGAACAGTTCCGGCCATGCGTTTGGATACTTTTATGAACGAAGCTGGAATTGCGGAAGTAGCCTACCTCAAGATCGACACCCAAGGAAACGATCTGGACGTGATTCGTTCGGCCGGAGAACGGCTGCGCGACATCCAGCGCATCAAACTGGAAGTCCAAATCACTCCGATCCAGCTTTATCGCAACTCCTGCCGCAAGGAGGAAGTGATCGCGTACTTAAGCGAATCGGGATTCGAGCTAATCTCTTCGGAGAAGCAAACCTACGATCAGGAAGAGAACCTCACCTTTGCCTGGCGCGCCATCTATTAGAAGGTGATTAGAGGGGTGGCGAGAGTAGCCGCAGCGAAACCAGTTCGGCTCGCGATTCTCCCAGCGTGTCACAGTTTTGAATCACCAGTCACCCGCGCAGCCATTTTGTCGGGTCCATAAAAAAGGACCCCATCCTGGCCAATTGGCCCTGGATCCGATGTCCGCCTGATGCGGCCTCAACCTAATCGTTGAAGAAATGACTTCCTGTATGTCCCGCCCAGAATAATGATCGGTCACTACCGCAATGTCTATTGCGATACAACACGATATTAAAGAACCGCCTCAATGGGTCTCATGCTATATAAAGAGGATGCCGAACCGTCGAACATTTCTAAAAGCGGCTGCGTCGACAGTCGCCCTTCAGTGCACGGCGTCACCGCAAGCCCCGTCGGCTGCCCGCTGAGAGCCGCGTTTCCTAACGGTTGATGGCGTGCATCTGTCGACCGTCGAATACGCACAGCCTTTGGCAATTCTTACAGCGGGCGACGCTAAGGCCGACGTTTACCTCAAAGGGGGAGCCGTCGAAGAACTCGAAGATCGCTTCGCAAAACTGCTCGGCAAAGAGCGAGGGTTGTTCTTTCCGACAGGAACGCTCGCGAATCACGTGGCTGTGCGGGTACTGGCGGGCGAGCGAAGGCATGTGGTGGTTCAGGAAGAAAGTCATCTTTACCCCGACGAAGGCGATTGCGCCCAAACGTTGAGTGGACTAAACTTGGTTCCGCTCGCTCCTGGTCGAGCCACGATCAGAGCATCTGAGATCGTTGAGGGGTTGATCGCGCCGCTTCCCCTCCTTATCCAGTTCCGGTTGGCGCGATATCCGTTGAATCGCCCGTGCGTCGCACACACGGCCAAGCTTTCGACTTTGAAGAGATGAAAAAGATCTCAGCCCTCGCGCGCGAAAAGAAGATCGGCTTGCACCTTGACGGCGCGCGCATGTTCCCGGCGGCGGCCTATACTGGGATCGCGCCGGCCAAGTATTCCGCGTTGTTCGATACAGTTTACGTCTCGCTCTACAAATACTTCAACGCGCCATTCGGAGCCATTCTAACCGGACCCGCACCACTGATCGAGGCGGCGACGATTTTGAGGCATCAATTCGGAGGAGGTGTGCTGCATGCCTGGGAATCCGCCGCGGTCGCCTTGCATTACCTCGACGGCTTCGAGGAGCGTTATCAGAATGCCGTAAGCAGCGGCGAGGAACTGCTGAGGCGTCTCGAACAGAATAATATTCGGGTGCATCGAATGGAGGCGGGGACCAATGTATTCCAGTTGGACTTTCCTTCCAAGCCCGATGCGGGGTTTCAGAAGCGGTTGGGCGATCGTGGCATAATGATCGGTACTCCACCAGCCCAGGGACCTGCTGCCATTCAGGTGAACGAGACCACCCTGCGGCGATCATCGGAGGAGATTGCAGAAGAGCTGGTCAAGGCGCTGAGCTAAAGGCGGACGTTGCTAATAAGGCCGAAATCTCTTCGTCAAAGCGTAACCAATCTTGATTTTCCATCCTAATGGAAATGTGGGATCTGTTCGCAACTGGCGGATCGGTTCTCCCTCGGTGCCTTCGCTGCTGGATAGCTACCGATATTGCGGATTAACGCTCGTCGAGTAAGCTGGCTCGAAGAGACGCTTGCCAAGCTGGCGACGACGGCGTTTGCCCTTCAAGCGTACGCGAGCGTCCGGAAAACCATCGTACTTGACCTCATACAGCCGATCAGGATATCCCACGCCACACGCATCACCGCGATAGGGATCAGCGCAATCAACGGCAAGGGAGCGATTCAAAGCAACGATCTTTATAATCGCGCCGGGAGCGCTACTGCCACCCGTCCCAGAGGTTGATGACGGTCGTTTTGAACTCCTCATATTTGGCTGGTGCCCAGGTCACGTTGGAATCGCGAAGGAGGAAGTACTGCTCGTTCGCGCACACGTATCGTGTCTGGTCGTTCTGGATGAGCCACGTGAGCGCATTGTGCATCGTGTGTTGGTAGCTGTTCCCAAAGAGGTTGCTGGGGACGTTATACAAGAGTCCCTCGAGGAAATAGGAGGGTGCGACGCCCGGAGCGATCACGCGGTTGTCGACGAGTCGTTGGCGCATGTTCTTAAGAATGCGCACGGCGGGCTTGAACCACTCTGCGGTGGCTTGGTGCTTCGTCGTGCAGTTCGCGCTGTGCTGCATAGGGTAGTTCGCGATCCGGGTCGTGGTGTTGTCGAAGAAACAGATGCCCTCGTCGTACCGTTGGTCCAGGGTGGTCACGAATCGTCGGTAACGCCGGAAGTTCGCCGCCACGATCACATCAGCATTCCGTCGAGTCTCCCGCGCCGGGAATCTTGATGGCCTTGGTTTCGGACCGCACGATGGCTCCGAAGGATCGTTGGAGGTGCGCTAGCACCTGCGGCTTGAATGTCAGGACGGACTCGTTGGTGGTGCCGAACGTATTTTGGAATGCCGCTTGTTCTCGCTCGCTGATAAGGGTGAGGTCGTGGTAGAAAAGCGTCTTGAGACAGATGACGATGTCCACGTCGCTCTCGGCGTATACGTTCGTGTCGTTGCAGTACGATCCCTGGAGGAACACGCTGTAGTCCTTTTCCGCGTACGGTGTGTCACCGGCTTCGAGGGCGCGCTTGATGGTGGCGTACGTGTCCCGTGACCCAGCGATGGCGCCCTAGTGGGCCCACGTATCGAGCTGTGCTTCCGGAATCGCCATCGTCTTAGCCAGCCTTCGCGGCGAGGCCGAAAAGGTCCTGGAGCTGGCGTTCGTGCTTCGCGTAGCTCTCGCCACCTTCCTGGTAGAGCACGTTGAGTTTCTTGAGGTCGCTCTCCATGAGGTCGGTGGCCATCTCGGGCTTGTCGAACGTGTCGTTGATGCGCACCGTCTTGATGGCGTGGAAGAGGACAGTGCGGAGCTGCTCCATGCTGTGCGTATTGATGTTCAGGTCTTCTGGAGGAGCTGCGCCAGAAAGTACCTGCGCTTAATCCACGATGACCACCGACGCGGCTCGGGATAATTCCCAACGCCAACGCTCAAGACCCGGATCTCCTCGGGCGGCCGCCTGAGCGCGGCGATAGCCTCAGCAATTGCGTACAAAGTCGGGTTGTTGGCGCAGTACCCACCGTCGATGAGCTCAACATTGCTGCCGTCACTCGTCGTGACAACCGAGCGGTCGAAGAGCGGATACGCGGAGCACGAGGCCTTGACAGCGTCGGCGATGCTCACGCCGAAACCCGGAACGAAGGTCGCGTGTCGTCCGTGCGCCTGGGTCGCGCTCGTCTTGAAGATCATCGGCTTTCGGCCGATAATTCTAGCAGTCCTAAGTTATTGGCCATAGGTCAAATCGTTGTCGCCAACGAGGACCCTATACAAGGCGTCATAGTCTTAGAGCCGAATGAATGCACTGTTCTCCTCGGAATGGATTTTCTGCGAAAGGCCAAGCGGTGTCTTTCGGTATCTGTGAAATGAGTTGTCCTAACAGATGAAGACACGGTCGATAAATACTTGACATGTTGACGAAGGCCGCGACGGCTGCGACCGCCTCTGTTAGCCAATTGAGACCCAGCCAACCATTGCGCCGCCACAAACCACATAAGGGGCTGTCGCTTCGGCGCTTTCTTTCATTTTCTTCTACGTCAACGAAGCAGTATAATTTCAGGTGGGTTGCTTTATGCGCCCCACGGCCCTGCCGTCGCGCGTGAGCCGGTACCGGAGCCTGTCATCGCTCCGGCGCTACTCCAAAACGCGGTGAGGTATCGCCATGGACTGTCCTGAATGTGAGCGTCTCTTGAAAGCCCAAAAAGAAGCACGGCTCATATACGAATCGGCGGAACGGCTTTTGAAAAAAGATCGTTCTAGCCCTACACAGACGCCAGCCGAGATAATGGAGCAGGGACGTGATTCTGTTCTACGTCTCCAGGCTTATTTGAATCTGGTCTACGTCGATCAGGAACTATCCGTCCATCAAATGGTCGACCAGGAAGGTCAGAACCTAAAACTGAGCCATCATCCGTAGTAGGAAAAATCTTGCCCACACACATTTAGCGCACTACCAATCAATCAGCACCTACGCGCCTCTCACGTCCACAACCACGATCAATCTAACTTCGTCTCGCTGTCCGCTATGCACAGCGCGTGGGCTTGGCCCGATGCCGCAATACCTATTAACGGTGGCGCTCAGAATGATACGTCCATCGAACTTCATAAGCGTCACGTTTGGATAGAGCAACGTTTCATAATCACTCCCCGGCCGGGAATGCGGCCCACTCGAAACGTTTTCGTCCGCCTAAGTATCTGGCCAAAAACGTGAGTATTTTGACTTCTATTTAGGGATGATACAGCTCAGAGCTTGTAAGGACATTTATGGCGTCGTTTTCGATGTTATATCCTCCCGCCACCAGTACCAGGCTGTTGGTAAGAACCAGCCATCCGACTCGAGAACATTGTTGCCGTCGATATCGTCCTTGGGAACAGTTGAAGTTCTCCAGCCCGATCCAAGGTCCGCGTCGCTACCTACGTATGTAATGGAGCTAGCAAGGCAAGTTGTTGAGGCGCCAAGAAGGGGGCCGAAAACCATACGCGCCCGGGACAGACGCCAAGTTCCGGACGACAGTGGCGTTACTTCACAGAATTTCCGTTCTTGGGCTCTCGTATCGGGGATTATACACCCGATCGCGTCCACTTGTGTCGGCTTCATGAATCTTTCCGCCCAGCGACTCATAGTTCGAACAGTCCAGAAGCGGCGTGCTTCGTCGCATTTCAACACCGCATCCGGAACTTGATCGAGCTTGGAGAGATCCGCCGAGATGCGGCACCGTTAAGAGAGCGATTCCTGGTGCAAAATTTCCTTCGCACCAACAAACGCCAGGAAGTCTTGTTCAAAGATTTCCGGCCCGCGCGTTAATTCGCAGCCTATATTCATTGACCTCAGAACGAGTTCCTGCACGGCAAGTAGCGGCCGATAATGCTCAGCGTTCAGGCCGCTAATTGGCCGAGCGGAAGCTTTCGCTAGGTGCATGACGCGAATTGGTGGCCGTCTTGTTTTGTGTGCCCGACATGGCTGCCACGTCTAGTGTTACCGGAAGGACTCAAGCGATGCAATCTGTCGACATGAAGGCTATATCTTTGCCCGAACTGCCACCGAAGCCGTCAAACGATATCGCGGCGAAACTTTTTCCCGGCTTTATGCAGACTGAGGTTCGCACCAGCGGAGCGACTATCCCTGTTTTCCACAAAGGCGACGGACCGCCGGTGCTCCTTCTGCATGGATATCCCGAGACCCATGTTACCTGGCACAAAGTGGCACCAAGACTCGCAGAGCGCTTATCGGTCTACGTCCCTGATTTACGAGGATACGGTGATTCGAGCCGTCCGGCCGACGGAGATCGCCACCTCAATTACTCGTTCCGCAATTACTCGTTCCGCGCGATGGCCTTGGACCAAATCGAGACGATGCGTCATTTTGGGCACGAGCAATTCCTTGTGGCTGCCCACGATCGGGGCGCTCGCGTCGCCCATCGGCTGTGTCTCGATTTTCCCAAAAAGCGTCAAAAAGGTTTGTCTTATGGACATCGCTCCGACATTGACGATGTATCGACGAACCAATCAAGAGTTTGCCACGAAGTATATGTGGTGGTTCTTCCTGATCCAAGCGGCTCCCCTGCCAGAACATCTCATTGGGCTCGATCCTCAGTACTATCTGCAAACAATCCTTAGCGGTCTGAACAAGACGCCGGGAGCCATCACGCCTGAAGCGCTGAGCGAGTATCGCCGCTGCTTCTGCTGCACGTCGACGATTCACGGCGGGTGCGAGGATATGAGAGCGTCCGCGGATATCGGCCTTGAGATGGATGGGGCGGATGACTGTGCGGGCAACAAGATCGTAGCACCGGTTCACGCCCTCTGGGGGGCAAACAACACCGTAGGGCAGTCGTGGGACGTCCTCGCGACCTGGCGGGCGAAAGCGACTTCGACGGTTACCGGGCGTAGCCTCGATTGCGGGCATTTCCTCCAGGAAGAACGTCCCGAGGAGACCATCGAGGAACTGCAGCGCTTTTTCGGGACAGTGTGAGGTCAGAAGGAATCAAGGACACGTTTACAAGATAAGAAGTTTGGCATCGCTCGCCCTTACGGTGAGGACTATGTTTCACAAACCCCAATGCGAGTTGAGGAGGAACAATGAAGTCTCGACAAATCGATCAGTCCCCGAAAACATTCATTCTTGTCTTCGAAACCGGTGACGAACTGGCGAAAGGGCTGCTTGAATTCGCGGAGCAGGAAGGGCTGTCGGCCGCGAGCTTTAAGGCCGTTGGTGCACTTTCGTCCCTACGGTTGGGTTGGTACAGATGGGAAAGCAAGAAGTATGAGCCATCAGTCACGCTCGACGAACAGGTGGAACTCCTGTCACTCATTGGCGACGTTGCACTGAAGGACGGAAAGCCGGTTGTGCATGCGCACGCCGTAATCGGCAAGAAGGACGGTACTGCACACGGCGGCCATCTACTCGAGGCACATATCCGGCCGACTTGTGAAGTGGTACTGACAGAGAGCACGAGCCACCTTCAAAAGCAGATTGATCCGCAATCCGGTCTGGCGCTGATCAGGCTCTAGCGGTTGAGCCTTTGGGCAGCGCCATCGAGCAGCCACCGAAGAAGTTCTCTGAGGCTCGGGCGTCGCCCGATTCGCGCCGTGCCCGGCCGGAAGCGCAAGTAGATTCGGCTTGCCTGCTTCTGAGCGGGTACAGCGAGATATCGCATGGGCCACGCCGCAGGTCGTCATCGATAACGCGCTTGGCTCCGTCGATTCACTTGAGCGTATCCACATGACCGTATCGGCGGCTACTTGTAAAACTGCACGGTTCTGTCGAAACTCCCAAGATACATTGTGCCGGAATCAGCCCGTTAAGCAGCATTGAACTAAGCCTCCGGCAGGACGAGCGCCGTTTGTGGTGTGGTCACAAGGAAAGGAGTTTTCTTGTGACCCCACTTCGACAGCGGATGTTGGAAGATCTCCAGATCCGTCATTACTCGCCTACCACCGTCCGGATTTACCTGCATGTCATCGCCGAGTTCGCTCGGTACTTTTCCAAACCACCCGATCAGCTCGATGCCGAGCACATTCGCCGCTATCAGCTGTTCCTCATCAAAGAAAGACGAGTGTCGCAGTCCACTTACATCCAGACCGTCCGCGCACTCCGATTTTTCTATACCCACACCTTTAGCCGGAAAATCGCGATCGAGCGTATCCCGTTTCCTCGACGGGAAAGAAAGCTGCCGCTGATCTTAAGTCGCGGGGAGGTGAAAGCGCTGCTGCAGGCACCTCGTAATCTTCGTCAGCGCACAATCTTGGCGGTGTTGTACGGTTCCGGACTCAGGGTTTCGGAAGTCACCCAACTCAAAACCAGCGACATCGACAGCGCTCGCAACGTGCTGTGGGTCCGCAGCGGCAAAGGACGGAAGGATCGACAGACTCTGTTGCCGACCAAACTGCTGGAACTGTTGCGTCGCTATTGGCGAACCCGGAGGCCAAAGGGCTGGCTATTTCCCGGTGCCGATCCTACCCGGCCCATCTCTCCCAAAGCCGTGTTCCTGGCTTGCCGGAAAGCGGGGATAAGGGCAGGCCTTCCTAAACCTGTTCATTCTCACTTGCTGAGGCATGCCTTCGCGACGCATCTACTCGAATCCGGCGTCAATCTTCCCACCATCCAGATCCTACTCGGTCACGCCAACTTGGAGACCACGGCGCGCTATCTACATGTCGCGATGTATCGATCCGTTCCACGCCCAGTCCTTTGGACTCCCTGGACCTCGATCTTCTTTCCGGCCAGTGATGAATGCACATCGGCCGGAACTGGCCGATGTCTTCCACACCCATGAAAAAGAGTTTCTGGCTCGCTGGAGATCCGTGCTGTCTCACCTGCAGTTACGGGCCTTGCGAGCCATCCGGGACTGCCGGACCGCGGCCCTGGGTGGGCATCTCCAGAAGTGCGATCGGTGCGGACATCGCGTCATCTTATATAACTCATGCCTTATGGGGAGTGATTTCTAATGGGGAGTGGAGCGGCAAAATGGCATTCTGCACGCTGCGTCACGCCCTTTCGACTCTCCATTAAGACTTGGCTTTCAGAAGCGCGAGTAGTTTGTCGGGAGGCCGAAACTTGCCTTTGCGAAGGCTGGGTGGCACGACCGCTTCAATGGCCTCCAGCTTTTCCGTGGGATCGGCCCGGACGTAGACTTCCGTCGTGATCAGATTACTGTGGCCCAACCACAGGGAGACTTTCCGGATGTCTTGTGTTGCTTGCAGCACGACCATTGCGCAGGTATGCCGGAGCACATGGGGCGAGACTTGTTTGCCGTTTAGGGTTGAGCATCTTCGAGCAGCCGTTTGGGTATGCCGTCGCAAAACGTATGCGACTCCCCATCGACTGAAGGGCTCACCGCGGGCGTTCACAAAGAGCTCAGGCGAAGTGGTCGGCCCTCGAATCGCCAACCAAGCACGGAGTGCCGCAGCCGTTGTTTTCCAAAGAGGCAATGCGCGCTCGCGACGGCCCTTGCCACGCACACGGATGCTCGCCGACTGGGGCGCGACGTCGTCGAGGCGCAAACCTGTCAGTTCGGAGACTCGAAGCCCAGCGCACACCGCAAGATGTAGCATGGCTCGATCTCGAACCCCCTCCCGCGTGGATGGATCGGGAGAATCAAGCAGGGCCTGCATTTCTTCCTGATCTAGATAGCCCACCAGACGGGTGTCGGTTTTCTTGAATGGGATCGCCAGAACACGGCGAACCTGTTCGACTGCGGCTGGCTCACGGTGCTGCAGAAAGCGGAAGAATGAGCGGAAGGCAGCCAACCGGATGTTTGGCGTCTCCGCTGAGTTGCCTCGGGTCGTTTCCAGATATTCCAGGAATGTACTAATCAGAGCTGCGTCCAACTGCTCCAGCAACAGCGCCGATGGCGCCACTTTGAGTCTCTGAGAGGCGAAAGCGAACAAAGATTGAAAGCTGTAGGCATACGAGTCGCAAGTGTGTTGGCCGGCGCCACGGTGGCGAACAAGATGCTCGCGCAGGAATGCTTCCATGTGCGGTGCGAGGGAGATCAAGGCCGCCCTCCTTGCAGAAAGCTTTCGGTAACGTTAGCGATCTCGCGCATGAGTTCGGGCGTGGTTTCCAGGTACCAGTAGGTAGCATTGATGTTGACGTGGCCGAGGTAGGTGGCCAAGGCCAACATGTGCTGGCCGATTCGTTGACGGCCAGTTGGAGACGACTCCAGTGCCCGGACCGCAAACGTGTGGCGAAGGTCATGAATGCGTGGCCATCGACCGCCGGAAGGTTTGAGCCCCGCCGACTTCAGCAGAGTCCGAAACACGCCATGGACTTTCCAGTACACGAGCGGTTGCCCTTTATCCGAAACAAAGACGTGGTCGCCACCGCGTCGCTTTTCCTGGCGGTACATCAAGTAGTGACCGAGGCCCGTCACTGCGGTGTCGTGCAAAGGCACCAATCGGGTTTTCTGAAACTTGGTTCTGCGGATTAGCAAGCCGTTGGTAGTGATATCAGAAACCAGTAGATGCAAAGCCTCCGAGATTCGCAGCCCGGTCGCTGCCAACAGACTGATCAGCGCTGCATAAGTCTTTGGCCGCAATGAACCGGAAGCGGGGAGCCGGGTGGCGGCGAGCACAAGGCCGTCGATCTCGCCACGCGAATAGATATACGGAACACGACGCGTCTTCCGATAGCCGAAGTGGTTCGGAGGTGGCGATTCGTGCCGTGGATCTTCCACTCGAAGATACTGAGCAAAGTGGCAAATGGTCTGGTAGCGGGTGTGTCGTTGTGCGACCGATCCCGCTTGGCTGGCCCAGTCGATCGTTGTTGCCGTGCGGATATGCGTTTGCTTTTTGTCGGCCGCGAATGCTGAAAAACTACGCAGGAGATACTCTGTGTTGCTAAGAGTGAAGCCGGCGGCACGCCGCACGGCAAGATAGGATTCCACAGCCGTGATCATCCGTTGACCTCCGGCCACGGCTGAGCGATCTGTCTGAGCAGTGCGACATCCGCCTTGGCATAGTAGGCAGTCATGTCGATGCTGCAGTGACGGAGAACGAGACCGGCCTGGTCCAAGGGCACACCATTCCGCAACATCTCTGTGGCCGCTGTGTGACGCAATAGGTGCGCACCCTTGGAGGGACTTTCAATGTTGGCGCGCTTGAGGGCGTGTTTCACCACGGATGAGACACCATCCCCAGAGGCAAAGGGTCTGCAGGGAGCTTTGCTTCGAACAAACACGTGATCGGTGTGGATGTTCGCGGGGCGGCATTCCAGGTATCTGAGCAATGCGTCGCCGACATCCTGCGGGA
>Ga0302182_10001380_pt1 | contig 12842 bp, 11 predicted proteins | sample I_Palsa_N3_1_FD_198781 | JGI IMG/M metagenome (GOLD analysis project Ga0302182, IMG submission 198781) | Peat permafrost microbial communities from Stordalen Mire near Abisko, Sweden - I_Palsa_N3_1 | ecosystem: Environmental > Terrestrial > Soil > Palsa > Peat permafrost | place: Sweden...
AGCGCGAGAAGCGGAGGGCGATGTAGGTCATGTTCATGAGGCCGTTGTGAAGACAGCCGAACTGGTCGATGGCGGCGGCGCGCTCGTTGCCGAGAACCTGGTACATCTGGTCGACGCCGAACTGATCGTGGCCGGCAGGGACTGGTGTGTGAGTGGTGAAGACACATTGCTGACGGACGAAGTCGATGTCGGCTTCGGTTGCATCCTTGAGCGGAGTGCCGGCGAGATGGTCTTCGAGAAGGCGGATCGCGAGGAGGGCAGCATGGCCCTCGTTCATGTGATAGACCTTGGGTTTACAAGCAAGTGCGTCGAGCAGGGCGACGCCGGCAAAGCCAAGAACCGTCTCCTGACAGAGGCGGTAGTAGGTGTCGCCGCCGTAGAGGTGGTCGGTGAGGCGGCGGTCCCAGGGGTCGTTGCCTTCGACGTCGGTGTCGAGCAGGAAGACGGGAATAATGTGGCCGGTGATGCCGACGACATCGAAGCGCCAGGCTCGAACCAGGACCTCACGGCCCTGCATGGTGAGAGAGATGATTTTATTGGCGCTGGGGAGGGTAGTTTCGGGTGACCAGGGGACATCCGCTTCTGTCTGCTGGCCGATGTCGGAGAGTTTTTGGCGGAAGTATCCGCGGCGATGGACGAGCGAGATCGCGACCATTGGGGCTGCCGTGTCGGCTGCCGAGCGGAGGGTGTCTCCGGCTAGCATGCCAAGTCCGCCGGAGTAGGTCGGCACGGCTGGGGAGAGAGCAATTTCCATGGAGAAGTAAGCGATGGTGCGAGTCGAGAGATCGGGTGTCGAAGGAGTGGTAGGAGCGGCGGGAAGAGTCATTCGTTGGTTGATCCTTATCTCATCCGATTTTGCATCTCTTGGTCAATGGCCTGAGTGGCGATGTCACAACTCTCTTATCGACGGGAGATGCGCTGCACGAGATCCGAGGACGAGATCGTTGGAGCGTCGAATTTAAGGCTGATTCTACCAAACGGGTTTCCACCAAAAGATGGAACTCCAGTTACTTACGTTGGTTCGATCGGGGTATTGACGGTCAATATGTGGACGGTGGCCGCGTAGAGTCGCTGCCATAAGTGGTCTAACCAAAGGAGATGTTCAGGCTTCATCAGGACGGATCGGAGACATGTAACCTTGATTTCCGCGTCATTTCCGGGGGTATCTTTCCAGGTATTTTGTGGAAAAAAACGTGCGGGAAGTTTGGCGAGAGCAAGGTGAAGATCGTTTTTGGCGGCTTCATCGAAGATGGATTGGGCCAGAGCGGAGGCAGCGTCCGGAGTGGGAGCGTTAACGGCCCAGAAGACAATGTCGAGTTGGGGTGCATTCGCCGGGGTGACGAAATATTCGGATTCGGTCAGGCGGCGGTGAAGTTCGAGGGCTGCGGCGTGGCTGGATTCGAGGCCCTGGGCGAAGATGCCGCCGAGGGAATAGGGGAGGAGCTGCTGAGTCGCCCAGAGAGCTACGGCGGAGGCTCCGGCTCGGGAGCACTCGAGAGAGATCTCGCCGAGGTGGAGGTCTTTGGAAGAGAAGTAGGTATAGGGCGAGTCGTGTTTGTAGAAGCGGCCGACAGTTGGGTCGCGGAAAAGGATGGAGCCGCAGCCGTAGGGTTGGAGGCCGTGCTTGTGCGGATCGATGACGATGGAGTCGGCGTGGGGGATGGCGTCGAAGGCGGCTCGGGTCTCGGGGGAGAGGTTGGAGGCGAGGGTGAAGTAGCCACCGTAAGCTGCATCGACGTGGATGCGGAAACTGTATTTTTTCTGCAGCGCGAGGATCCGGTCCAGAGGATCGACTGAGCCTATCGCTGTAGTGCCAAGGGTGACGACGACTGTGCCGACATTTCGCGTTGCGAGGAGACGCTCGAGAGCGGCGAGGTCCATGCAGCCGCGGTCGTCGGAGGGAATGCTGACGAAGGGCAGACCAATGACGCTTGAGATACGGCTGTGCGTGTAATGCGCCTGATCAGAGGCGGCGATGGCTTTGCCGGGTACGAGTTGTCCGGCTACCCAGAGAGCTTCGAGATTGGCAAAGGTGCCGCCGCTTGAGAGATGGCCGAGGTGCTGGGGCCAGTGGAACATCTTCGCGAGGGCTGCGACCGCTTCGACCTCCATCGCGGAACTTGCGCGACCGCCGTCGAGCGCGTGATTGTTGGGGTTGACCGACATGGCCAGAGCGTAGGCAGCGCGAGCGATGGGATGTGGCGGCTTCAGCATCTGGCCGGCGTAGAGCGGGTGAGCGTAGGGATAGTTGTCCTGGAGGCGTTTGGCAACTTGATGGAGGATTGCGGAGGCTGAGTCTCCAAGTGGGGGCGCGGGATTAGGAGGTAGATCGGCGAATCCGGCGTCGAGCTGATGCTGGGCATCGCGGAGAAGTTGGAAGATGTCGTCAGACATTTGACTAGTGATTCCTCAGAATGCGGAACGGGTGAGGAAGCCGAACTTCATAATAAGGCCCAGAACCGCAGCCAGAATGAATGCAAGGGTCGTTAAGGGAGCGGAGACGCGGAGACGTTTCGTCAAGAGTTCGATGAGGAGGATAAGGACATATACAGCGAACGCGAGTAGAAGACCGTCGACGATGAAGATGCGCGTGCCTGCAGGAGTTGTGCCGAGGATGTGTTCGACGTCGAAAGGCGGAAAGAGCGAGAAGGCTCCAAAGATGATGAGGAAGAGAAAGAACTGGAGGATGATGGCTATGGCTTTTTTCATGGGCTGTGGAGATGAGTTTAGCGTCTCTTTGCAAACTAGGTTTCATTTGTTAGTTGGAGTTTAAGGCAGATTGGATTCGAAGAGATCGTAACGGTGCTCCAGCTCCCATTGCTCTGCGGCTTTTTCGCTGGATTGAAGAAAGCTTGTGCAGTTCGGAGTGGGATTTGCTCCTCCCAGCGGCTGACCAGCACAGGCCGCGACCGTCTTTGTGAAGACATCGGGTTGTTGCCAAAGGCTTGGACCGGGAAGGAAGTTGTGTTCGAGGCTGGTGCGGGCTGACTGCTTCAAATCGAGGTAGGAGAGATTGAACTCCATTGCGGCGCGCGTGTACTCGTTGGTGAGATCGATGCGGGAGACGCCCTCATCGTCGGTGGAAAGGGCGATGGGAACACCGGCGGCGCGGTAAGACGGCAGCGGGTGCCAGGGAGTTGTGACGCCGAGGATGACGTCGTTTGAAGTGAGGTTGATCTCAACCATGATGTGACGGTCGGCCAACTCTTTCAATAAGGCATGAGGATCGTCTTCATACATGACGTCGACACCGTGACCGATGCGTTCAGCGTGGCCTAGATCGACCGCCTCGCGAATGTGAAAGCGCAGACCATCAGGAGGGACCAGACCTGGCGCGATCTCGCCGGCGTGAAGGGCGATGTGAACTTTCGGGTAGACGCTGTGGAGATAGTCGAGCATCAACATCTGACGGTGATATTCAGACATCGACAGATAGGCATCTTCAGGCTGAACGAAGTTGATGCCGACGACGCGTGGATCGACTGAGGCGACCTCGAATGCCAGGAGTGTTTGCGCGAAGACGTGTTGTGGGGGAAAGGCGCGGAGAACCTGATATAGAAAACGGACTTTGACGGAGCAGGCCGTGCGGGCGCTGGGCTGACCGCAGTTTTCAATGCGGTCTCTCGCGTCGAGGGCGTCGTCCAGCTCTTTGCGGTCGACGGCGACTTCGTCGCGAAGACCAGCTTTGAGGAGAGTTTCGCGCAGATGGCTGAGGTCCTCGCGGCTGGTACCGGTGGCATCGCCCGTGCGGTTTTGCGCGGGATCGACAGGGGTCGTGGGCCATTCGATATTAGAGACGATCTTGGAGAGGTCGGTGAAGATGGGGGTCTCCATGACCTCGAGGTATTGCTCGTTCTGCGCTGCGGCGCGGGTAGCGACTTCGTCGAGCCACTCCCCAGTGTGAGATTTATTCAGACTGCGGAAACGATCGAAGGTGGCAAAGAACTGGTCGTGTCCGCTGATGCCCGAGCTGGGCACGAACGCACGCATGGAGAAAGAATCGACGAGAGCGTCGTAGAGTTTCTGGTCTTTGAAGGCATCCTCGGCGCGGACATTGCCTTCGCCACAGACGGGCTGCGGGGGGATGCTGCGGGTAGTGCCGATCGGCTTGATAAAGCTGTAGGTGGCTGGGCTGACACAGAGAAGATCCGCAGCTCCATCCTTAATAAAGGTCTCAGCATAGATGGCCCCAGCAAGGTGCATGTGCAAGTCCGCGCCTTTGGGCATACGGGTGAGAAACGCGTTGAGCTGGAGAGGGCTTTCCTTCGCGGAATTGAATGCTTTGATCGCTCGCTGTTCGCGTGGAGTGGGAGCTATGGCCGATCCCTTTTTATTGCCAGACGCTGCTGGCGTTGCGGGTTGCGCGTGGGCAGCGATGATGGAACCAATAAGAAGGAATGCAGACGTGAAGCTACGGAGACTAGGGAGCATAGGCGTCCTTGCAGATCGAGTGATGAGAATCGAGTGATGAGAAAGGATAGCGCGAGATGATGGGTGAGTTGGCGGTATGGCCCGAGATTGCTATACTTAGAATGCGTTTGCGTTGCTGGTAACCCCACCGGCGATGGGCTCCCCTAAAAAGCCGGGGCAACAGATGTAGCAGTGGCGCACGGTGGTTCTTGGCGATCCCCGACAATAAGCGTTTCGTGCCAAGGCCAGATAGCTCAGTGGTAGAGCGCGGCCCTGAAAAGGCCGGCGTCGGCGGTTCGATCCCGTCTCTGGCCACCACCACCATTACACACCTCTGCACATCCCAATCACGGGGCTGGTTCTCCAACCGGCTGCGTGACTTGGTCAGAACAATCCTGCGAGGTTGTGGCGAACGACGGAACCGCCGAAGCCAGCCTTTTCAGGGCCGCCTTCCAATCCGCTAAGCGGTTTAGAATCAGTCTAAGTTATTGATGTTGCGAGGTTTTGGTTTTGGAGTTGTTGTACCTTCTGGTGCTGAGTGGTACGTTTTGGTGCCCCAAATGTGTCCGTATTGTGTCCGTCCCAGAGATTTGTTTCGCCGAGCGACGAATAGTTACTCGCCGGTTTAGGTTTCCCGTTGGAGTCAGGCGAGACGACTGCCGGGAAGCTGGGTGGCAGTAACGCTTCTTGGCACACAGTTCCATAGGACGGCTATCCCATCTGCCGGGAGCAGTTTGGGCGGCCGCTTGAGTTGGCAACGTGACACGAGGATTGTTCCGGACTTGCCGGGAGTGCCACGGCTCCGATATCGGGACGAATAATCACCGAAGAAGAGCAGGCTGCGTCGGTGATTTGCGCTACTCGATCGCCTTCCGCACCCTTTCGTATTGAGTCTCCGAGAAGATCGATCATCAAAGAGCGTGCATCAGGACCAGGCACCGCGCGACCAGGTCTGATGGAAAGAATATCTGTGCCCCTTGGGGGTCGTTCCGTCGCGGTCGGAGTACGGAAATATAGACTGGTCGCATTGGTATGACAGACAATCTCAGTCCGGGAAAGAGAAGCATTCTCATGTCGCGGGTGCGCGGCAAGAATACGGCCCCAGAGATGCTATTGCGGTCTGCCTTGCATCGCGCTGGATACCGTTATTCGCTCCACAGGAAGGACTTGCCGGGAAAGCCCGACATCGTTTTCAGTTCGCGGCGCAAGGTCGTCTTCATTCACGGCTGCTACTGGCACGGCCATGAGAACTGCAACCAGGGAGGCCTCGCCAAATCCAACCAGGCATTTTGGACTGATAAGCTCGCAAAAAACCGCGCCAGAGATCGCCGGGTAACAAAGGACCTGAAAGCTGCGGGCTGGCAGGTTTGTGTTGTATGGACTTGCAGTCTTCGTAGTATCCGAAAAATATCCGATACCATTGCTCGGGTGACGCGTTTTCTGGAGAGCTGAGAAATGCGAAGTGAAGAAACTGGAAAAGATGTAGTCTCGCTTGCTCCGACCAAAGCATTCTTCGTCAATATGCTGACGAAGGATATCGAGTTGGAAGATGCCATTCTCGATTTGTTGGACAACTGCGTAGATGGCGCCCTCCGTTCGGTAAAGAATCCGACGGACGTCGAGCGACCATACGAAGGCTACTACGCGGAGTTGACGTTCTCGGGAATAGAATTCTCTATCGAAGACAATTGCGGTGGCATATCCAACGATGTGAGAGATTCCGCGTTCCGCCTTGGCCGTCCCCCGGGGGACAAGACGGATGAGAATCTTCCGACCGTTGGAACCTATGGCATCGGAATGAAACGCGCCATCTTCAAAGTTGGCTATGACTGCGTGATTCAAAGCCATACAATTGATGGCGGGTTTTCGGTCCACATATCGCGTGAATGGATGGCGCAGGAAAATACGTGGGAGATCCCGGTCGAAGACTTTACTTCTCAAGATCCACCGGGCACCAAGATCACTGTTTCCGATTTGCGTACAGGAGTCGCATCCGCTTTCGACGGCCCTGCGTCATTCCGCGATTCATTCAGATCGCGTGTATCGCAGTATTACAGCGTTCTGATTGAAAAAGGTTTTGAAGTACGAATCGACAGCAAGCCTGTTCCGGCGATGCCTCTGTCGCTGAGGTCTGCGGATTTGGAGGCTGTCTCTAAATCGACCGGCATTGCACCCTACATCTATCAGAGCGACAACGATGGGGTTCACGTCGAGGTGATGGTAGGCTTCTTTGCCCCCTTCGACAGCGATCCGGACGAAGACCCGACCGCCGGACGAGCTGAGGAAGCTGGCTGGACGATAGTCTGTAACGACCGAGTCATCATCTACAAAGACAAAAGCATTCTGACAGGGTGGGGAGATGGAGCACCTAACTACCATCCACAGTTTCGCCAGATTTCAGGTCTCGTTACCTTTACATCTTCTGAACCCGCGAAGCTCCCCATCACGACTACCAAACGAGGCATCAACGCGCAGAACCCCGTCTTTCTGGAAGTCAGAAAGCGAATGCGCGATGGACTTAAGGTATTTACTGCATTCACGAACTCCCTAAAGAAAATCGACGTCAAGGAACGAGACGATCTTTTTAGAACTGCGAGTCCAGTTGAGGTCAAAGTCCTCCGAGGACAGGCGTCGAAGATCAAGCCCGAGTCATGGACGAAAGAGCGGAGCGGCACCGGCAGAATCTATTACCCCTCGCTGCCGAAATTGGTTGAATCCAACAGCAAAAAAATGGTTTTCTCTCGACCGGAGGATCAAGTTCGGAAAGTAGCCAAGTTTTTGTTAGGTGAACCCGATACCACTCCCTCAGAAACGGCAGCCGCAGCGTTCGATCATGTCCTCGGCCTTTCGAAGGGAAAGAAATGAGTGGAGCCACCCTTGCATACAACCTGCGCCGTAATAAGTATGTAGAGCGCCAGCTCTTTATGGAATTGCTGTCGCGGTTCTCACGATGGCAGGAGATAGGGAGCTACCTCTATATAGGGTTTGGCGGCGTGTACTTCGAGGAATTCAAACTGCTGCATACAAGATTCAGCATCAAGAAGATGATTTCACTCGAACGCGAAGAATGGATGCTGGCCCGACAAGAACTTAATATCCCGTATGGCTGTATCACGCCGTTTCATGGATCGAGCAGCGACCTGGTAATAAACATTGACACTTACCGCGCTATCGGAGAGACAACCAACCTTCTAATTTGGTTGGACTATGTGACCCCGAGCGAGCTTCCCACTCAACTGAGTGAAGTACGGTCGCTCATCTCTAAGTTGGAGCATGGCGACATTTTAAAGATCACATTTTCCCTGCATACTGGCTGGCTCAACAAGGGATCGTCGGACAATGTTCTTACAAACAGACTGGAGAACCTTCAATCGCAACTGGGTTCGGCTTATTTGGCCGAGGGTATTTCAATAAACGATGTCACCAATGAGGGATTACCGCACGTTTACCTCGATGCGTTAAAAAGGAAGATAGCGGAGGGCTTGGCCGAAAATGCCAGCTTGGAATTCCTACCATTAGGCTGCTACACCTACAACGATGGAACCCCGATGCTTACTGTCACAGGTGCTTTGATAGATCGCGGAGTGCAAGCTGTATTTGAAGATCGCGTGGATCTCGGAAAGCTCGATTTTACGAGTCCCCGATGGGAAATCCATCAAATTGAAGTGCCCGACATGAGCCTCCAGGAAAGGCTGGAAATAGATAAAAAGCTCAATGGGAGGACAGCCGAGGAGATTGCCGGCGAGTTGCCATTTCGTTTTGAAAAGGACGCCGACGAATCTTTAGACCTCATTCGCAATTATCTGAAGCTGTATCGCTTCTATCCGAACTATCATCGCGTTCAAATTTAGAATTGGCTCGCTACGGCCTTTAGCAGCGCCTCAGACATGAACGGCGATACGCTGTTCCCGATCATCCGAAAACTGTGCCATTTCGTGTCGTGGAATTTAAACCAATCAGGAAAGCCCTGCAAACGCGCAGCTTCCCTAACAGTAATGACACGATCATGGTCTGGATGAATCGGGCGTATGGATTGAAATGAGCCGTGATCTGGTCCGGTTCCCGCTCTCAACGTGGGCGCTAAAGCATCCCACGTAAGCCGCGGACATCTACTGACAGCATCATTCGTTCCAGGAAGGACTGAAGAAAACCGGAGCTGCACTTCCGGAGTGTGTTGCGTCGGCTGAAGACCGGAAACCCGACCGGCTCGCGTCGCCTGTTTAAATAAGGTGGCACCGAGTCTCGCGTGGACTTTACGGGCTCGTGTGGCATAGCTGGATATCTTGGACATGGGACGATAGATTCCCCAGCCCTCGGCTATCGGCTCCGGAAGGTCCGAAATGGCGCTTCGAACGAACGACTTCTTAGCTACTTTCTGCTTATCAAGCTCCGGTTGAGCAATTTGCCCCTTTCGTATGCCGATAACGATCACCCGCTCTCTGTTCGTAGCCGCTCCAAAATCGCTGGCATTCACGCGAACCGGGCCGAGAATTTCATATCCTTTCAGGCCGTCAATCAGATCGTCGAGAGCCTGTTTTGCGTTTCCGAGCAGAATCCCTGGGACATTCTCCATGACGAAGAATTGGGGCTTGATTTCACCGACCAACCGAAAAAAATGCCCAATCAATGCGTTTCTCGGATCGGTTGCGTCACGCCTGCCCATCAGAGAAAACCCCTGGCAAGGTGGACCGCCGATAATCCCCGAAACTTCGTTTGCCTTGAGACCTGCCTGACCGAGGAGAAATTGTCCAGAGACCTTTGATAGATCCTTCTGCAAGAGCTTCACACCGGGAAAATTCTCGCCGAAGGAGCTGGTCAAATTCGCATCGACATCTACTGCGAGGGCGGTCCGATAGCCAGCAAAATGCGCACCGAGGGATAAGCCTCCGGCACCGCAGAATAGATCGATCACTTTTCCATTTTCGGCCATCTAGTTTACTAGATTAGCGGATCGGGTTGGAAATGTCGATCGTCAAATAGGAGAGCCGCCAAACGTCTGACTTCAAAGGGGAACCCTCTACAGCGGGACTCCTCTGGCGGGCCCTCTCTTGCGTGGAGGATTTGCTCCCCTCTGAGGACCTGCTTTGGAGGGCCATGGACATTCAAGTAACACCGTCAGAGCATCATGCAGCTTTAGTGCCGTCAGAAGCGTTCCAGCAGAGCGACGAACAAACATGTACTCGAAAAACTCGGGTATGTATATTTTCCAATCCGGCATGTGCGGCGGCGGCCCGTCTCCAAATAAGGCGACTACCTGGCGCTCCAATTGTCTGCCGGAAGCGGTGACCTCTGCGTATTCCAGTCCCTCGTGCCGATTGATCTCGACAAACGCCGACGGGTCGATGTTGTGAGTATGTTCGATCCCGACGAGTTGAATCTTATTGAGCGGAATGGCGCGTCCAAATTCATAAAAAAGCAGCCCCAATGCTGTTTTGGCCATCACTCGTCGCAGTATTTCTACAACCGATTCATCAACACGGAAGATTCCATCCCGTCCCAGGTGTGTCTCTATAAAACCCTTCAATGCGGCATCGGCCTGAATGTTCTGATACATCCATCCTTCGGGAGCAACTGCGAGTCGGTCTGACGAAGTGAAGGAGACGGTACATATGATGGCCGCTGCGCGCTTCTCATCCACTGAGAATTCCACGTTGCATCGAGCGCACGCCGGGACTGTCATCGCACGAACACCTGTGGGAAAGGGTTTTGGGAGCAGACATCGTGGCGGTGTGTGATCGCTAGTATTCGCCGGTCCGCCGCAGTATATGCAAGCGAGTGAATTGAAAAGCGGCAACGAGGGAAACCATTGGCGAGGGTCCACATTGGTATCGTCGCTCTATACACCTCGTTCGTGCAATCGTGCTCCTTATGAGTCACCGTCACTGCTTACCTTTAGATTCAGACATTCCAGCCGGGAAGTGCCCACTCGCCGGAAACTTCTGAAATGTGAGGGATCAATGCGCAATACACTTCCGGCGGGCCTCCAGTGATTGCACGAACACGCTCTACTGCGGCGATTCCATCCCTGATGTTCCCAGCGGCCTTGCAGGTCTACGTGCAGAGCGGCAGCGATCCATGGGACAACGCAGCCAAGATCCTCTAAGCCGCCTTTACTGGCACGATCATGACCGGAGCTCTCGCTGGCCGCAATTGCCCTCGGTGAACGGCGGTGCAAATACAATTGCCCGATGAGGAAAATAGCCGATCAGACGGTGGTTGCCGCGGAGCCGACTTCTAAGCTTCTCGAAGCCCTGCTCGATGACGCCGCATTCGTCTTCGTCAAGAAGCTTTCCACAAATGATCGCGGATGGAGCTGGGAAACCCGTATTACGAATCAGGCCGGCCCATACGTGCCGCCCAGAGAAAGAGATTCGGGCTTTTTCCCCCCTCTTTCTGCGAAGGTTCGGGAGGAAGGCGAAGCGGAAATTCGGGAGGCATTTTTTCTGACCGAATGGCCCCAGGTCCGCGTGGAAAAGCGAAGGACGCGGCTCGTCCATTACACCAGCAAGGGGCCGGAGACTCATCTCACTCGCGTTCCAAAAGAAGCGTTCGGATCACTTGCGCCAGCATCATTTCTGGTGATGGGCAGGATTGAGCCGCCGGATAGTGAGGCCTTCTACAGGTGTCTCACCATTGACTCAACATTAGACGATGTCGACATACTTTCCGAACGGCTGTCGATTGACCCCGATTTCTTCTTCTCTGAGATCATCCAGCCAGCTCAAAGAGAAGCGGCCATTCAGGAGCGGCAGCTCACGTTTCTCGAACTGGTATTGAAAGCGTTCCGTGATGGTCAGCTCGTCAGCTTCGCCGCTGCACACGCTATGTTGCCCGACCCAGCAGTCCTCGCCGCGATGGCGCGGGATAGTTTTCTGGGTAAACATGGCATGCCAGATTTGAATCCCTTCAATCTGGACAGACCGGGAGATGCGGTTCGGGAAATTAGTCGAGGGATTGAATGGGCACTGTTCAAAGACTTTCAGCTAAAGGCGAGGTCGCTCGAACTCGTGAACCTGATCGTCGGAGACGACCCGACCTCGGCGTCCGTGGAGAAAGTAATCACATCGCTTGTGAGTCAATACCAAAGGATCGACGCGATCCTGCTGTCGGCCAGCCAGCAGAGAAAATCGCGGGCCGGTTCTTCATTTGAAAGTCATATTGAACAGCTTCTCATCGACGGACGGGTGCCCTTCGAGAAACAGGTGGTTCTCACGGCCCTAAAGCGCCCGGACTTCATCCTGCCGTCATTGACGCTGTTCCGGGATAAGGAACGGGCGAAAGAGGACGTTCTGATTCTGAGCGCGAAAACTACTCTGAGAGAGCGATGGAAGCAGGTTCAGAGCGAGATGATCAACTGCGATCTCTTTCTCGCTACTGTGGATGAGAATGTCGCCGGGAATGCGATTGAAGAGATGGCGTCGATTGGCATCACGCTTGTTGTACCGGAAAGCCTGAAGTCATCGAGGATTACCGAATACGAAGATCACGCCAATGTCATCGACTTTAAGACGTTCTTTGAACACGAGGTTCGTGCCAAGCGCATGCCCAAATGGCACGCGACCGTCGGGTAAAATAGATGGCAGGAGCAAGCAGATGGCATTGTCGAGCGTGTTGGTGTTGATCGTGGTGCCCTTGCTTGCGGCTTTGATACAAGGAATCGGGAGCGCAACAGCGCTCGTTTCAGCCGCAATCGAGGCACATAAAGAAAAAATGCCATCGTTTTGACTTCGCCATACCAGAAGGTTCCGGTAAGCTGTTCCAGCAACAAGACTTACTGGAGCTTCCGTGGCAGAATCAGCGACCTCACCCGATTTGCCCCCTAAAATTGACCACGATGACAGTCTGACGCTCACTCAGGAGCGAGCCCGGGAAATGCTTGCGCGTTTCGATCAGGAGCGTGAAGAAGCAAAGAGAGAGCGGCAGGCTGGCCGTCCACAGGGGAAGCTGACGGCTGATTTTGTCCGTAAGCTCCGCAACTGTAATGTGCTCCAGTTGAAGAGGGTCAAGCAGGTTTGTGACCGGTTTATCAAGGACCATCGCAGGCCGCCTGCCGACAGTGAATGCGGAAAGCGTTACACGTTGAAGGTGCTTGAGTCCGTAACGGTGAACCACGAACGTTTTCGGCTGGAGTTCCAGCGATCGTCGAAGCGCGCAAAACGGGTCTACGTCAATGGCCCCTATGTGGTTCGCTACTGGCGGGACGGCTCTATTATCCAATCGAAGTACATCAAGAAGGGCAAAGAGCTTCGTCGCAATTTGCCGAAGAAGGTATGGCTGGCGGTCAGGGGTCATCTGACGAGCCCGAACACTGAATTACTTCGCCAGAAGCTGATTGAGCGGGTCGAGCGGGAATCAGAGTAAATTCCGTACCTAGAGAAACCGCGCAAGGTGCCGGACGGAGATCTTCGTTCTTCGTTCGCCTTTTCGTTCAG
>Ga0302182_10001382_pt1 | contig 12832 bp, 8 predicted proteins | sample I_Palsa_N3_1_FD_198781 | JGI IMG/M metagenome (GOLD analysis project Ga0302182, IMG submission 198781) | Peat permafrost microbial communities from Stordalen Mire near Abisko, Sweden - I_Palsa_N3_1 | ecosystem: Environmental > Terrestrial > Soil > Palsa > Peat permafrost | place: Sweden: Abisko...
GGCAATTTTACTTAAAGGTCTAAATTGTATACCTCTTAATTTAGACAAATCGGTGAAAGGCATAGATAACAATGTCAGTATAGCAGAAAACATTGCTATAACACCTAGAAGTTTGTTAGGTATAGATCTCAATATAGCATAGAAAGGTAATAGATATCACTCCGGTACTATAGCTGGCGGTGTTTGCATAGGATTAGCCATAACATAATTTTCACTGTCACCTAATACATTAGGCATAAAGAACACGAATAGTGATAAAATTATTATAAAGATAAATATTGTAATTAAATCTTTAAATATAAAGTATGGGGCAAAAGGTAACCTATCATAGTTAGCCGACACACCTAAAGGATTTCCAGACCCTGCTGAGTCGTGTAATGCAATTAAATGCATTAAAGCTAAAGCTGCTAAAATGAAAGGTAAAACAAAATGTAAAGCAAAAAATCTATTTAAAGTAGCGTTATTAACGCTAAACCCTCCTCAAATAAACTCTACTATATCTTGTCCTACTCAGGGTATGGCACTCATTAAATTAGTTATAACAGTTGCACCTCATAAAGACATTTGACCATAAGGTAATACATAACCCAAGAAAGCTGTTGCCATCATTAGTATAAATATAACAGTTCCTATTGTTCATACTAACGTTCTTGGTGCTTTATAAGATCCATAATACAAACCTCTTCCTATATGTAAATACACTATAAAGAAAAAAGCTGAAGCTGTATTTGAATGTAAGTAACGTAATAATCACCCATTATTTACATCTCTCATTATGTGCTCTACCGAATCAAATGCTTCTAATACATTAGGTGTATAATGCATACCTAAGGTTACACCTGTTACTATTTGTATTACCAAACAAAACCCCAGTAATGAACCAAAATTTCATAGATAGCTTATATTGGAAGGTGTAGGTGAATCTATTACATAGGAATTTACCATTTTTAACAAAGGATGACTTTTTAGTATTCTCATAATTTAATTTATATATTTTTTTGTGTTATTTTATTCTTTATTAATTTAAGCTAATTTTTGCTTATTTGTTTTAGCCAATTTTATTTAGCGGTCTATTAAAAGTGCATCTATATTTTGAAATTCAATATTAATAGTATTTTATTCATTGTTAAATCTTATTAAATGGATTAAAGCCAAAGCTATTGAATATATAACAATGGACTACTCTATCCTAAACATATTATACCTAAAGATTAGGATATTTGGGTTAATAGTGGTAATTTATTGTACCACCATATATAGTGTTTGGTTTTTTTGGTAATATTAGGTTATACGCCTAATACTATTAGTATTGTGTTATTTGTATTATAGTTTATCTTATTAATATAATAAGATTAATTATAATTTATTAATTAGTTTAAGTTTATGTAATGTAAAATTTAATGAGTTATATTAATAATATATGTTTATGTTTTTTCTTTAAAGTAGTCATAAAATGTTGTAGTTAACTCTATGCTTTTTTGCGCAAAATGTTTTACTTTAAGTTTATAAAAGCGAATAATATTAATAATAACTCCAAATAATTATCGGGAGTTTTACCATAATATAATATAGATATATAAAAAATTAAACCAATTAAAATATATAAAGCATAAGAAGTAACTACACCTGTACTTAAACTACCTATGAATTTACTCAAGTTAGTTAATCTTTTTTCTAAACCATAAGGCCCAAATAACTCAATTGAACCTTTATCCATTACTTTAGTAGTTTGGCCTCCCAATTTAAGTATAATACCAGTAATATATCTGTTATAGAAAAATTCTATTAAAAACCTTTGATTAAAGAAACTAAATATATTATAACCAAAATTGGATAATTTAAATTTCATTAGTAGCTTAGGATAAAATTCGGTAAACAAAATTGATATAAAACTTAACGTTATAGTGAAAAATAAAGGTAATAATTTAAATAAAGTAGGTACAGCAAATTCAGTATCTAGCATTATTTCATGTAAAGGATGAATAAATAAACTATTATCTGAAAAAAACCCAGAACCCAAGCCTATAAATATATCTTTAGTTAAGTAACCAAAAAATATAGAAAATATAGCTAATAATATTAAAGGCATACTCATAAATATATCTCCTTCATGGGCGGCATGACCTTGTTTATAATTTACCAAAGGTCCGTTAGGGTTAGTTAAAAAAGTTAAGTATAAAACTTTAACAGAATAGAGAGTAGTGAACATTGCACCTATTGTAGCTATAAAATAAACTATTATACTAGATAAGTGATATTGGCCATAGGCTGATTCAAGAATAAAATCCTTTGAGTAAAACCCTGTCATAAAAGGAATAGCAACCAAACTAAGAGAAGCTATTAACATTACTGAATAAGTTAATGGTAAATAACCTATTAAACCACCATATTTTCTAAAATCTTGATTGTCGGCTACTGCATGTATTACTGCACCTGCACCTAAAAATAGTAAACCTTTATAAAAAGCGTGGTTTACTAAATGAAATAATGCTATATTATAACAAGATAAACCTATAGCTATTACCATCATACCTAACTGACTCATAGTAGAATAGGCTATAACTTTTTTTATATCTTGTTGGAATAAACCTATAAGTGAACTAAACACTGTAGTAATAGCACCTACTCATAAACAAAGTATTAAAACAGTAGAACTATATTCAATTAAAGGTGATGTACGCATTAATAAATACACACCAGCAGTTACCATAGTGGCTGCATGTATTAAAGCAGATACAGGTGTAGGACCTTCCATAGCCATAGGCAATCAAACATGTAAACCTACTTGAGAACTTTTAGCCATAGCACCTATTAATAAACATATACCGATAATAGTAATAATATTTTCGTTAAAATAAGGTGATAAAGAAAACACTGTATAATAATCTATATTACCAAATGATCATAATATAGCAAACATACCTATAGTTAAAAAACAATCACCTACTCTATTTGTTATAAATGCAGACATAGAACTTTGATTAGCTGCTATTCTGGTAAATCAAAAGCTTACTAGAAGATAAGAACATATTCCCACACCTTCTCAACCCACAAACATTAATAAAAAATTGTTTGCGGTTACAAGTATTATCATCATAAAAGTAAATAAACTTAAATAACTAAAAAATCTTTGATTGTGTGGGTCGTGACTCATATACCCTATAGAGTATACGTGCACTAAAGAAGATACAATTAGTACAGGTATAAGCATAGAAACTGTTAATGAATCAAAATTGAATCCTCAAGATATATTAAGAGTTTCTGCATCTACTCACCTAAATAGATGAATTGTAACCGGTATGTTATTTAACCCTACTTCTATAAAGGCTATTACAGCTAAAAATGTTGTTATTATTACGCAACTACATGTTATTAATTGTGATCCACTAACTCCGACTTTTCTACCAAAAAAGCCGGACACTATTGATCCTAATATTGGGAGCACTATTAAAGCTAGATACATTATTTATATTCTATTGCTATACTTCCTCTTAATCTATAAAAAGCTACTAGTATACCTAAACCTATTGCAGATTCTGCTCCGGCTATAGCTATTATATATACAGAAAAAGTTTGACCTAATATATCGTCAAAGCTTAGTGAACTTATCAATATTAAAAGTGTTATAGATAGTAACATTATTTCGATTGAAATAAGCATTAATATTATATTTTTCCTATTTAAAACAAAGCCTAAAATCCCTATTAAAAACAAGATTAGTGAAAATTTCATTATATATATTATAGATTAACTTGTGTATAAAATAATAGGATCCTTCAAAGTATACATTAATAAAAATGATTAATTATACGAAGGGTTACTCTATATCTAAATTAATTTTGTGTTTAAATGCTTAACTTAAATTTTTGGCTTGCTTAAAGTTTGTTTAATTATGTTAGTTAAGCTAAAAGAACTAAACAAGGAATAGGGAGGAATTGAACCTCTTCATAAGGATTTGCAGTCCAATGGTAAACCATTTACTACCTACTCCTTTAAGTATAATGATATATATTAATATCATTATACTTAGGATAATACCTAAATATATTAACCTTTTTAAGTATTCAAGCCCGTCAATATTTTTTTTTTACTGATTTCCATTTCATTCAGACTATGTAAATTTGATCTAAAACTTTATAAAAGCATATGTGTATTAAAACGTATCATTAAAATACCAATTATTAATAACAATGTGCATAATAATAATACTATTAAAAATAATATAGGGTTGTTATATTTATGTTTTGCTTTAAACCAATTCCAGAGTATACTAGATAAAATGATCATAAAAAACCTAAGAATCATAATGTTACTGTATTATAAATCAAATCCAAGTAATATACAGATAATAGAAAAATAATAATATAACCTAGATTGTATTTTCATGTTAAATTGAAGATTTTTGTAAAAAAATAATCGAGATTATCTATTTACTAACAATTTCATATCTTACAGGGTGTTTAAGTGCAAACGCGTTTTAAACAAACGTACAAATCTTGGTAATACGTATTTAGTAAACATATATATTATGAATAAAAGTAATGAAAAATTAAATATTACTTGATTCACAAAAAAAAATGGTATTAATTGAGGCATGTGTAAATAATTCTAATATTCTCGTAAATATATCAGTACCCTAAATGGGTTATAAAGTGGGCTATAGAAAACTTTTCTATGACATTTTTTGTTAGTGTAATATTATTTATATTAAATAAAAATTAGTAGGAATTAAAGACAAACTGTATACTACGCAAGGTATTAGTATAATAAATGCAATAATAATAGGCAGTAATATAGTTCAACAATAAGACATTAATTGATCGAAACGAATTCTAGGTAAAGATGCTCTGGCTCAAATAAAAACAAAAATCATTAAACAAGATTTTAATCCTAACATTAAACTAAAAATTAGTCCGTCAAGTAATACATTGAAAAAATTAACATTTGTTCCGCTATAGATGATATTAAAAAAGTCTATATTTATAATATCAAAAATAAAAAATACGTTTACTATAAAATCTAATGAAAAAATTTTTAAATAACCACCCAGAAATAAAATACTAGTAAATATACATATTAAAACAATGCTTGCGTATTCGGCTAAAAAGAAGAATACAAATATTACTGCTGAATGCTAAGTCAAATGGAGCTCTATTTGTTTCTGCAATACATCCTATAAAAAATATAATGAATATAGGTAATAAGGGTAAAATGAAAAAAACAACTTTTTGTGCTTCCACATTAATAGTCAAATTTAAATTACCCGTTAACAAAATAACTATTAATATAGCAGAGCTTAAAATTAATTCATAACTTATTAGCTGAGCAGTGCTTCTTAACGATCCTAAAAAAGCATATTTTGAATTAGCTGATCAACCTGCCAATAGTATACCATATGTAGATAAAGAAGAAACAGCTAGCATATATAATATACCTAGATTTAAATCTGCTATGGTAAGACCAGGCCCGTAAGGTATTACTGCATAACCTAATAATGAGAATATTAAAGTTATTATAGGGCCAAGAAAAAATAGAATTAAATTAGCTTGCGTTGGTCCAACATATTCTTTTAATAATAGCTTTAATGCATCAGCAAATGCTTGCAATAAACCATAATATCCTACAATATTAGGACCTAATCTTCGTTGCATACTAGCCATGGTTTTTCTTTCTGCTACTGTTACAAAAGCTACAGTTAATAATGCCGGTACAACTACAAGTATTACTTCAACTATTGCAATAAGTGATTGTATATTTAACATTTTTATTCGTTTATTTCATATCAAGATATATATAATCTAATCTGATTTTTAACTTTTTTGTTTATAAAAGTCTATAATCTATTTTTTATATTTTTTATATCTACTTAAGTTTATGTATTATATTTATTGTTAAAAAAGCTATGTGATAAATTTATTAAGATCCTATCTGATCGTACAATCAATATAAGAATTTACCCAATTTAACAGATTGTATTGATATTGGCATAGAACTATGTAATATTCCACATATTTCTGAACATTGACCAAAATAACTACCTTCTCTATTTAAATATACAGATGATTGATTTAATCTACCGGGGTATGCATCACATTTTATACCTAAGGATGGGCAAGCATATGAGTGGATTACATCTGCACCCGCTACCACAAAACGTGTATGTGTTAATTCAGGGATAATAACCCTATTATCCACTTCTAACATTCTCAATTTCCCTAGCTCTAGATCACTTTCAGGTATTATATATGAATCATACTCTACAAACTCTTCATCGTTGTTTGTAAAATCAGGATATTGGTAACTTCAGTATCACTGATGGCCTTCACCGTAAATTACTAAAGATGGATCTATAACTTCATCCATCAAATAAAGTAATTTAAATGAGGGAAATGCAATTAATATTAAGATTAAGGCTGGTGTAATAGTTCAAATTAATTCTACCAGCGTACCATGGTTCATGTATTTATTAGATATACGTGATTTGGTATAATTTAATATTATAGACACAAATATTCAAGTTACAGCGAACATTATTATTGCCAAGTAAAACATAATATTATTATGCAATTCTTCTAAGGCTTCCATTTGAGGTGTAGCATTATCTTGAAAGAATAAGCCTCAAGGTTCAGGATTATCTAATTTTGTTACACCTTCAGGGGTCTTAGTTGGAAAAGAACAGTCATCTATTAAGGCTCATTCAAGTAACACCTTGTTTAGTATATTAGACATATAGTTGTGTTCAATTTATTATTCATTTTTTTAGGTTATTTGTTTAATTTTATATGTTTAAGATAGAAGTATTTTTAACAAAAATTTAATTTAAAACATTTTATGTAAAGTGTGCTTTATTAAGATCCTCAATAGTAAACAGAAATATATAAGAATAATCATACTACATCTACAAAATGTCAATATAATATTGCTGACTCTAAACCTAGATGGTGATTTTCAGTTAAATGATAAACCTACAGCTAGAAAAGCTGTACCTATCATAACATGTAGACCATGGAAACCAGTACCAAAATAGAAACATGATGTATATGTTCCATCTGATATAGTAAAAGAAGATACTGTATATTCTATACCTTGCAATGCTGTAAATATTATAGCTAATATAACTGTATATACTAATCCATATAATGCTCCACTTCTATTACCTTGTATTAAAGAATGATGTGCATATGTCACTGTAACACCCGAGGATAATAAAATCACAGTGTTTAGTAAAGGTAATTCAAAAGGGTTAATTGCTTCTATTCCCATAGGTGGTCATTTTGCCCCTAATTCTATGGTAGGTGATAAAGCACTATGAAAAAAAGCTCAAAATATAGCCAGGAAAAACAATGCCTCCGATACTATAAATAAACCTACTCCCATATTTAAACCACGTTGTACTGCTAGTGTATGATTTCCTAAATAAGTACCTTCTGATATTACATCTCTAAATCATAGAGACATACAATAAACAACGCTTATAAGAGCTATAGTTAATAAATTAATACCTTTTATAAAACCTTGAAAACTTAACACAGCACTAAACGTGGTAGCTAATAAGCACAAACTTGTGTTTAGAGGTCAAGGCGAAGGTGATACTAAATGAAAAGGATGAGCTTGAAATTGACTTCGAGTTAAATTAGTCATATTTTTTATGTTATTATATTAGTTACACTGTTAATTAATATCCTTAATGTACAGTTTTTACAATTTATCGTCAAATATAAAATATTTTCTAATAATGTAAAAGGTAAAAATTTAAGATAAACCTTAGTTTTAGGTTAAATAGGTGGTAGGTTATTTAAATTTAAACTAAAAACAATTGAAAGATTGTATTACACTAAATAGTATTATAGTTTGAAATTATAATACTTAACAGTTATTTATACCCCCTGGAATGAACAAACGGAGATTAGTATCACTTAATATAGCTATTTGCCCGTTTGCTAAAATAAGATCTCCTCTTAAAGTAATTAAACCAGCTAGTCTACGTACCGCTCCAACTGGTTTAGGGACTCAAATACCATCTTGCATGTTATGTTGTGTAAAGCGAAAATTATTAGAATTATTTTGAGCAAGAGTTAAGTTAGATTGAGGTAATTTAATACCTCAATATTGTTGGCCATTTACAATAATATTTTCTTGTGTTATATCAGGGTGACGTGTGACATATGTATTTCATAGTCTTCGACCACTTGTTTGATTATTATCATAAAGTATTCTAAAACTATAAGCACCTCTTTGTTTGGTTGTATATTTTATATTTATTATACGGGGTTCTTCTTTTTTTTTATGTTTTATATCCAATTTTGATTTAGGCCCTAATTCTGATTTATCTTTTAATTTGTTATCTATATTAGGTATAGTTTCAGATATAGATGTTGAAAATATGTATATAGCTGGTAGTGCCAAGCATAAACATATTGATACTAGTAAAAGATCATAATAATAATAATCTTTAGATTGATAGGCATAATAAGATAACGAGGTATCATTAAAAAAATTATATAATTCCATTTGATCAAAATCCAATTTTGTAGTTTCACCTAAAGAACTGGCTAGTAAGTTACATAAATTTAAAGGTTCATTGGGCATTAATATGAAAAGTGAAATAGCTAATGTTAATATCGCTAAACTAATAGATAAATAGTTTGAAAGTGAAACTTGGACAAAAATATAAGATTTTTTATATTCACTTTTATCAAAATAGATTGTTTTAATTACGCTCAAATAGTAAACAGCACCTATAACACTAGTCAACACCGCAACGATAACTAACACGGTATTATTATTATCCAATGCACTAGTTAGCACCATCTGTTTACCAAAAAATCCAGTTAAAGGTGGTAAACCTACAAATGAAAACATACTAATAACTAGGCACAAAGCTAATACAGGATTAATAGAAAAATACCCTTTTAATTGACTAACTAATTGTATAGGTGAATTATTTTTTTCTGATAAATTGTTATTTTCTGATACATTTGTATGATACAAATATAAACTAAAACCTATTCCAATTACAACAATAAATGCATTTAAGTTTGTTAGAATATACTGCATTATATAAAATATAAAAGCCTGATATGATTCTATATTATGAACTATTAAAGCTAACAATATGAAACCTATGTGAGATATTGTACTATAAGCTAATAATCTTTTTATTCTTATTTGTGTTAAACCCAAAACAGTACCAATTATAAGCGAAAAAAAACAACTTATAGATAAACTTACAGTTCACGAATATAATTGTATCATTGAATATATAAGTGTACTAGTATAGTGAGATAATTCTAAAAAAAGTACTAATATAGATATTTTACCAAATATTGCTATAAAAGTTGTAACTATTGTGGGTACTCCATCATATACATCAGGAGATCATCAATGAAATGGAGCAGCAGCTATTTTAAATAAAAAGCCAACAGATATCAAAAGAAAAGAATAAAATATATATGTATGCATGTATCAAGTAGAAAAATTTAAATATGTTTCAGAATCTGAAATTATAGAATATATACCATCTAGATTTGTTAAACCTGAATTAGCATATATTAATGCTATACCTAATAATATAAAACATGATGATAATCCTCCTAATAAAAAATATGTAAGAGCAGATCCAGTAGAAGATTCGGAGTTTCTATGCATAGCTGATATTATATATAAACTAAAACTCTGCAATTCTATACATAAATATATAGAACCTAAATCACCTGATGCTAATAAAAGTGTTGCACCTGTTATTACAAATATTATTATTAATGCATATTCTATAATAGTAAATTGTTCTGATACTTTATTTATGATACTTGTATATTCTTTTATTTTTTTTGAAAAGGTATCCAATAAGGACGTTGATTCACCATTATGTTTTTTTCTCGGATAAAATCCTGTCATTAACAATATTATACCGCATAGTAACAAAATAAAGATTTGAAAGCTATGCGTTATAGGTGTCACGTTGAATAGTCCACCGTACAGACCTATTCCTTTTTGCAAATAAGTTATAAAAAAACTAGACATTGAGGATATAATACCATAAAATATTATTAATAATCCTATTCTAGAATATAAAATTGATGTATCAGGTCTTATAGTTAGACCGTTCGAAAATAGTAATAATAGAAGAAAAGTTAATATCATTTTTAGTTTGTTTTTAATTTGTTTTTTTATTATTTAGGCAATAAATTAGATAATTATTAATATATAATAATTTATTGAAAAAGAAACTAATAACAGTAAACACTGTTTTATATTAAAAATTAAGTATATTGAATATAAATTACATGATTAAGGTAATTTATAATAGTAATAAAAAAGCCCATATATAATATTAGACATATAGCATAAAAGTCTATGATTTGCACTCAAACTAGCACATAGTTAACCTGCAAATTAAAAGGATCCTTTTAATTTGCAGGGAATTATATCTAAACCACCCTCCCTCCCATTACTTTTACGGTAATACAAAATAAGTTGAAGATAATTAAGCAAAGTTTAGGTTAAACTGTCAAATGTGAATAAAACAGAATAAGTAGAATAATGCAGACCATCGAGTATTACAGCAGGGTATATACCAAAAATAACAGTAAACAATACTAAAGCTAAAAGAATATTGAACTCTCGTTTATTTAAATCTGGTATATAATTTTCTCAAAAATAAAGAAAAAATGACCCGGCAAAAGCTATTCTATTAAACATAAATATAGTATATGCTGCAGAAAATATGATTGAAAGAGATGCTAATGCTCCTGCTAAGGGTAATCTTTCAAAAACACCGTATAAAGACATGAATTCTCCTAAAAAATTTAATGTTAAAGGTACACCACAATTACCTAAACATAAAATAAAAAATAGTATAGAAAATAAAGGCATTATTTGAGCAATACCTCTATAATATGTTATTAATCTTGTGGATGATCTATCGTATAATACACCACCTGCACATATAAATAAGCCGGATGAGACAAAACCATGTGCTAATCCCAAAGTAATTCCACCCTCTATACCATGTAAAGTATTACTAAATAAACCGATAAGATATACAGCTGCATGTGATACAGATGAATACGCAATTAATTCTTTAACATCTATCGTTCTAAGCGTGCTTAAACTCGCGTATATAATAGTTAAAACACCGATCAAAAAAACTACATACGTATAATACATAAAAGCTTTAGGTAACAAAGGTAAAATTAATCTAAGAATACCGTATAAACTTAGCTTTAAAACAATACCTGCCAAAATAATACTACCGGATAAAGGTGATTCAACATGGGCTTTTAATAATCAACTATTTAAATAAATGATAGGAGTTTTAACAGCAAAAGCTATGAAAATTCCATAGAATAAAAACAATTGAGTGCTATACAAAAAATTAGTTTTTGATAAAACATCAAAATCTGTAGATCCTATTAAAGATAACATCGTTATTATAGATAATAACATAAATAATGAACCTAATAATGTATATAAGAAAAAGTAAAAGCTAGCTCTTACTTTTTCATTTGAACCATAAAGTCCTATTAGTATAAACAAAGGAGCCAATATACTTTCAAAAAAAATATAAAATAATAATATATCTAACACTAAAAAGACTATTAATAAAGATGTTTCTAATAATAAAATTATTATCAAAAAAATTATTGTATTTTCTTTTATAGATTTTCAGTTAGATATTATTGAAATAGGTATTATTATGGTTGTTAACAACACAAAATATATGGACAAACCATCTACACCTAAATAAAAATCAAAATAGCTTATTTGATAATGTTCTTGGACGAACTGGAATTGTTTACTACTACAATCAAATAATATATATATTATTAAAGATATAATTAAATCTGCAATTGTTACAGCTAAAGCTGTAATTTTTAACAATTTTGTGTTACGTGCTGTAATATTATAAGTTAAAGCAGCCGATAAAATGAATATACCGATTAATGGTATTAAAACTAAAAGTAATAAAAACATAGTTTATTAAATAAAGATTTTTCTTCTATATGTAACGCCTAACATATCTGCCGGCATACCAAGCCAAAAGAATAGAATCGGGTTATTATGATTCGAACATAACAATTCCTCAACCCAAATGAGACGCCTAACCAACCTGGCTCTAACCCGTGAACAGAGAATATCCGATTTGAACGGATGTGGTCATTATGACCAAATAAGTTTCAAGCTTACCACCTTAAACCGCTCGGTCAATTCTCTTTTAAACTGTATAAATCTAGCAATTGATTCCTCAGCGACTCGAACGCCAAACCTACTCTTATCAAAAGTATACTTTACCGATTAAGTTAAGGAACCTTTTTTAATAACATTCTTAAATTTATTAAAAATTTTAATTTTTAGTTTATTACAATATATTTTTGCATTAAAGTAATATTGTTTAATATAAAAAAATTTAATACCAAGAGCACTCAGATTTGAACTGAAAACATGAAGTTTGAAGCTTCTTATTTTACCAATTAAACTATACTCTTTTTATGTGATAAACATATTATCTAACATAAGCGGAAAAGAGATGAATTGAACATCTAAGTGTAAAAATACACAATATTTAGCAAATATCTTACCTTACCAATAGCAACTTTTCCTGACGAATTAGGCCGGCTTCGATCCGGCATCTATCTCCTCGACAAGGAGACCCTCTACCAATTAAGTTACTAACTCTTTATCTATTATAAGAATAATAGATACATTTACACTATATATAACGATTTAGTTTATATTAAATATATGTAAAAAAGATACAATTAAGTTTGTATTAAATCAAGTAAAAAAGACACAATTATTGTGTTAAAGCACCTGGGAAAATTAATTTATA
>Ga0302182_10001383_pt1 | contig 12817 bp, 9 predicted proteins | sample I_Palsa_N3_1_FD_198781 | JGI IMG/M metagenome (GOLD analysis project Ga0302182, IMG submission 198781) | Peat permafrost microbial communities from Stordalen Mire near Abisko, Sweden - I_Palsa_N3_1 | ecosystem: Environmental > Terrestrial > Soil > Palsa > Peat permafrost | place: Sweden: Abisko...
GACTTTGCCAACGTCATGCAGGAGCGCCGCAAGGCGGATTTCTTCCACGTCCGAGGGATCGATTTGCAGGGATGCGGCGAGCAGAGCCGCGTACTCGGACACTTTTTGGGAATGCCCGTGCGTGTATTGATCTTTGGCATCCACAGCCAGCGCAAGCGACGTCACTGTCTCGACCACAGTAGGAGGCAAAAGATCAATCGACTCGTTGCCACTTTCTTCGGCGAGCGATCGCGTGAACTGCTCGATGCGGCGGCGAATTTCGTCGAACGCTTCGGGGCCGGTCGAGAATTGGCGCTTGAGCGCAACGCCCAGGTACGCTTCGAGAACGTCCTGCTTCCAAAGTTTCGTCTTTCCAGGATCGAAAGGCTCGGGCGTCGAAACCGCATTGCCGCCACGGTGTTTCGAGAGATACATGGAAGAATCGGCCACTTGAATCAGCTCTTGCGGCGTCGAACCATGAACCGGAAAGCCCGCGATGCCGAAACTCGCGGTGATGTTCTTATCGCGAAGCAGCGGATCTGATGCTACCCACCCGCGCAATTTGGAAGCAAGCTGCCGCGCCTGCTCGACGCTCGTCTCCGGCATCAGAATGACAAACTCGTCGCCGCCGTAGCGCGCCACAACGTCCGAGCGCCGGCAGTTCTGCTCGAGAATGTGCGCGACGCGCTGGAGCACGACGTCGCCCTCGAGATGTCCGTAAAAATCGTTCACGAACTTGAACCGGTCGAGGTCCATCAACACCAGCGCAAATTGCCGGGTCGCGCGCGTCGAGCGCTTCCATTCTGCTGACAGCGCCTCCATCAGGAATCGATGCGTCTTGGCGCCCGTGAGGCCGTCCGTAATCGCCTGTTCCTGCGCCTTTTGGAACGTCAGCGCATTGTGCAGTGCGCCCGCAAACAGGTCGGCAAGCGTTCTGAGAAGCTGCATCTCTTCTTTGGTGAACTCGCTGAACGCCGCGGATTCCACGTAAAGCACGCCGAGCATCTGATCGGCATAGAGGACCGGCAGCGCGGCGGCGCACACTGTGCCCTGCAAAACCGTTTGAAGAGTGCCTTGGCGGACCTCGCGCACGATCTCGGCCTGGCCAGAGCGCGCTACGTGACCGATCAGCCCTTCCCCAATCGGGATCCGCCGGCCCAGAGCATCGCGCCGCGTGCCTGCTTCCGCCTGCACCACCACTTCTTTCGTCGAATAGTCGAGGATCGCGATTCCAATGTGATCGTACGTCAGGCCTTTCTCCATCTCCGACGCGATCTTCCAAAGCATTTCTTCGGGGTTCAGAGTGGTAATGGCATGGCTCGAGATGGCATTCAAAAGCGAAAGGTGCCGCGCCTTGCGCTGCTCCTCGCCGAAGAGGCGTGCATTTTCAATGGCGATGGAGGCCTGGCTCGCCAGCACGCGCAGCATCTCAAGATGACCCTCGTCGAAGACTCTCTCGCGCCCGCTGTGCACTGCCATGACGCCGATGGCGTGGTCATGGAGCACGAGAGGCACGCCGCAGAAGCAACCAAGGTTGTGAATCGGCTCGATGCCCAGGCGCTGCAGCTGTTCGCGCACATTGTCGCGAATCAAAATCGGCTGGCGATTCCGCACGATGTATTCGCTCAGATGGTTCCCTGCGGGGCGTTCACCCTGCGGCATGCGATCGTTCTCGTCAATCTCGAGTTGGAAGCGCACCATGACGTCGCCCGGCTCGTAAAACGCGATGTAGAAACTGCTGACGTCGAGCAGGCGGCTCATTTCCGTGTAGATTCTCTCGAAGAGCGCATCCGTTTCGAGCGTCGAACTAAGCACGCGGCCGATTTCGTTCAAGATGTGCAATTCCTCGCTGCGCCGCGAAGTCTGCTGGATGAGGTAGCTATTTTCGACCGCCATTCCGATCTGATGACCAAGCGCGAGGAGCAGCCGCAGTTCTGCCGCTGTGAACTGGCGCCTGTCCGGAGTTCCGAGAAGCAGCACGCCGAACACACGTTCCTTGGATTGCAGGCTGATTCCAACGACGGTATTGAGTCCCTGCGCGAGAAGTTCCTGGCGAATCTTCTTGAAGCCGGCTTCGCGCTCCAGTGCTTCCCAGTTTGCGCTGCGATCCAGATCATGTAGCACCATCAGACCGCCGAGCCGCGACACCATCTCGACGACAAAGTGATCCAGCCTGTCGCTCTGCAGCGCTGCGCAAAATGTGTCGTTCAGCCCAGTGGCGACGACTGACGTGGGACCTTCCTTCTCGCCATAGTGGAGGCAGAGCGCGCCGGCGGGAATTCGCACGACGTTCAGCACGCGATCGAGCGCCTGCGCCAGCATTTTGGGAATCTCGCTTCCGGTAAAGCTGGAGGTGGCGAGGTTCAAACTCGATAGCGCCAGCATGTTTCGCTCGACGCGCCGCCGTTGTTCTTCGTAAACGCCCATCACCATCACGACGCCGGCGAAGAATTGCGGCACGATTACGAACGATTGCAGATGGATTCCAGTGAGCGAAGGTGTTGCCGGCTGAATCGCGGCAAGCAGAACCAAGAAACCCCACGCTGCAAACGCCAGCGCCAGCAGAAAATCTGAACGCGAATCCTGTTTCTGGCCGCCGTGAAGAAACGTTCGCGCGGTGAGGAGCAGCATTAGGCCTGCTCCGATTGTTACCGGTAGAATCACCCAGCCCTTGCTATAGGCCACTGCCCAGACGACCGACCCAGCTCCGATCAAAGACAGAGTCAGTTTCCATGGCGACTGGCTCGCATAGAGCCGCGCTGCCGCGACAAATGCCAGCGACGCGACCAACAGAAACCAATCGCGCATCGCCAGCACGTTTAGGGCAGCGCTGCCAGGCTCCGGCAAAGGTGCTGTGGGCGAAAAAGAAATAAGGCCAATCAGCGGCAGGACGAACGAGACAGAAATCAGGATCCACGCGAAGGACCACGCCCACAGGTAGGCCTGGCGCTTCTCGCGGTAAAGTGACCCGAAGAAAAGCGCGAGCAGCAACGAACTCGCAAGTAGAACACTTCCACTCATGTCAAACGAGCAAAACAGCCCGTAACACCGTTCAGTTCGGAACACCCTTTCACGCCGAGATTAGCAAGAAATAGGCAATTCGCTATGGCGTCTAGGCCCTTGCGTTTCCATGAGGTTAACTGCCGCGCGCTGCTGGGAACGGTGTGCTACCTGAAGACCCGGGTCAGAAAGCCACTGAATACACATTAGGCGCGGTTCTTGCAACTCACAACACTACTTTCGTACTCTGAGACCGCAATATTGGGATGCGCTGTTCCGTACGCGGCTCGATTTTGCGGGCGCGTTCCGATAAGATGCAAGCTTCTCCACACGGAAGGAAACTGCCTTTGTCGATGTCTGCTTCGTCGAAACCTCGCGTTCGTTTCGCGCCCTCGCCCACCGGCTATCTGCATGTCGGGGGTGCGCGCACGGCCCTGTTTAATTGGCTTTTCGCCAGGCACGAAGGCGGCACGCTGCTTTTGCGCGTGGAAGATACCGACGTAGAGCGCAATCGCCCGGAGCTCGTTGAGGGAATCCTCGATAGTCTGCGCTGGCTCGGAATCGAGTGGGATGAAGGGCCGTACTTTCAATCGCAGCGGCTGGGGTTGTATCGCGCTGCGGCTGAAAGCCTGCTCGCGAGCGGCGCCGCGTATGCGTGCTACTGCCAGGCCTCGCAATACGCGGGGGCGGATGCCGCGCCTCCCGTCGACGAGATTGAAGATGACGGCGATCTCGAGAAAGGCGCTGACGCGAAGAAAAGTTTTCGCCGGAGCGCGTGCCCGTGCGCGAATCTGACGCCCGAGGAGCGCGCGCAAAAGGCCAGCGCGGGCGAGCCATACGCGATTCGATGCCGCGTTCCCAAGTCTGGTGTGACTAAATTCGAAGACGCCGTGTTTGGGCCGCGCGAAGTGCGGAACGAGGAGATCGAAGACTTCGTGCTGCTGCGCTCGAATGGCTTGCCGACGTATCAATTGAGCGTCGTTGTGGACGACATTGACATGCGCATCAGCCACATCATCCGCGGCGCGGACCATCTCTCGAACACGCCGAAACAGGTGCTTATCTATCAGGGCCTCGGCGAGAAGCCACCAATCTTCGCGCACGTTCCGTTGATTCTCGGCCCGGATCGAACGCGGCTTTCGAAGCGGCACGGCGCGACCAGCGTGACTTCATACGTCGAGGAAGGGTTTCTGCCGGAAGCGTTTCGAAATTTTCTGGCGCTGCTGGGATGGTCGCCCGGCGAGGATCTCGAGTACTTGCCGACGCCAGAGCTTGTCGCGCGTTTTTCGCTAGGCGGCGTCAGCCGCACGAACGCTGTGTTCGATCGCGCGAAGCTCGAGTGGTACAACGGCCAATACCTTCAGAAGATGCCGATTGATGAGCTTTTGCCACACGTCGAGGCACAGCTTCGCATGGCGAAAATTTGGCGCGATGAATGGGGCGGCGAGCGGCGTGAATGGTTCGCGCGCACCGTGGATCTGGTTCGCCCGCGAACACGGCTCCTGCCTGATTTCACCACTTGGGCGCGCGCATTTTTCACAGATGAATTTGATTACGAAGCGGAAGCGCGCGAGAAATTCTGGAAAGACGAGAAAGTGCCCGGCCTGCTCGAGAAGTTGGCGGACTCGCTTACAGCGTTGCCCGATTGGAATCACGACGCGTGCGATCAGGCGCTGCGCCAGTTGGCCGCCGCCAAGGGCGTTAAAGCCGGCTTGTTGATCAATGCTACGCGCGTTGCGATTGTCGGCCGCGCGGTGGCCCCGCCGCTTTTCGATACGATGCTGGCGCTGGGGCGCGATCGAGTGGTCGCGCGGATTCGCCGCGCGCTGCCCGCTCTTAAGAAATAATTCGGAAGAACGCCGGCGTAAGTTGGACTAGCTCTTGAAGATTTCGGGATGGGCTGGGTGCGGTTTGGTGTCGGCTGCCGCCACCTTCACTTTCACGGGCACCGAAACTTTCGCTGGCGGCAAGCAAGCTGACATATTGCACGCTTGAAATCGCAAAGTGAAAGGTAACGTGGCCTCACCTGGAGCCGCGCTCGCGTCCGCCGCAAGCTTCACGCGAATCGTTACGCTTCCCGAATACACCGATAGCTTTTCCTTCGAGAAATCGAACTGCAGCATTTGACCGTCGGGATATGTCGTGCCCGTCTCGCGAAAACCTGGCGTCGGCGTGAGCGTCACGCCGGTCGGAATTAGATATTCTTCCGATGGAGTATGGGAATTCATGTGATAGCCGGTGAGAATATCCACAACGATGGCGACCTCGAAGGGATGTCCGGCGGGAACTTCATCGAGTGAAACGTACGCGTGCGGTTTTGCGACGGATGCGCCGCTTGGCAGCGAAGTGCTGGATTGAGCCGCGATCTGCGGCGCGCCGACGAATGAAAAAATAAGAAAAGCAATGAAGCTCGCCGCGATTACCGCGCTCAGACGGCGCCGGGCGCACATCACACGCTTACCGTCTCGCCGAGTTGCTGCGTGAGAATGCGGCTCATCACTTGATTCAGAGTCTCGCCGGTTTTTTCGAGCACGAATGTCTTCGCTGTGTCCGACCATACCAGCTTGAAACTCGTGGCCAGCGCGGAAATCCATACTTGCCGCACCGGCGTATTTGGGCTGATGACGAAACGCGTTTCGTCCTTATCCTCGAATTCCACTTGTAGCTTCCCGCTGCCGCCTTCGACCTGAAAATCGTGCTCGTCGCCGATTTCCATCAGGCGGTGGCGCAGCGATTCGAATGCCTCATCGCATCGCTTTTGAAACTCTTGTTCGTCCATCATTGGAATTCCACCATGGCAATTTGAGATTAGGCCAGCCCGCGAGTGATTTGCAATAGCGCGCCCGGATTTATAAGGAGTGTTCTATCGCTTTTTCCAAATGGTTGTGGCTGACCACGCCAACCACGCGCGTCGCAATTTTTCCGTCGCGCGTGATGATAAAGCTTGTCGGCAGCCCCATGATGCCGCCAAACTTCGTCCCGAGGTCGTCGTTGCCAAGCACAACAGGATACGGAATCGGCAGCGATTGGCCGTCTACGTCGAATTTTTCCTTGGCCACGAACGGGCCGACCACCGACGCACCTTCGTCGTCCATGGCCACGCCCAGAATCGTGAAGCCTTTATCGGCGTATTTTTTCTGGAACTCGATCATCCACGGCGTTTCGATTTTGCATGGCTCGCACCATGTGGCCCAAAAATTGACGAGCACGACTTTGCCGCGCAAGCTCTCGAGCGAAATTTCGCTGCCGTCGAGCGATTTGAACGTCACGTTGGGCGCGGGCCCGAGCGGCCCTGAGATTGGCTCGTCATCATCCTCCACGGATGAACTCTTGTGAGCGAATTTCCCGCAGTTCGAAAATGCGCCTGTCACCGTCCCTAGAATTAGTGCGAGCAATAAGAAAGGAAAATACTTCTTCATCCGGCCAACTCCCGTCACAACGAAAACCGATTCAGAAAATTCAGCTTACCGGAGAGCCACGTCAGGCGATTCATGAACACAAGCCCGCCGATCGCAAGCAATAAGACTCCGCTGCATACTTCCACCACGTGCATGTGGCGCCGAAAGCGTTTGTAGAATTTCAGAAATCTGCCGATTCCGATCGCGGTGAGAAGGAACGGAATCGCGAGGCCGGCGGAATAAACTGCCAGGAGAAAGACCCCCTGCCAGATCGTCTGGTTCGTCGCGGCCATCGCGAGCACCGCAGCGAGAATCGGCCCGATACAGGGCGTCCATCCGAAGGCGAACGCAAATCCAAGGAGAAAGCCGCTGAAAGCGCCGGGCTTGCCACCGAGCGTCCTGAAGTGAATGTCGCGATTCAACCAGCGCGTCAAAAACGGGCCAAGAAAGAAAATCACGGACACCGCAAAAAAATGCACGGGGCGAATTCGCTCGCCGAGGACGCCCGGCTTCATCGCGACGAGAATTCCTCCTGCGACAAAAACAGCGCCGATCACGGCTCCGAGGACGATTGAGATTTTCGCGAGGACGCCTGTCAGGTGCAGCCCAAAAAGCAAAATGAAAGAGCCGGCAACTGGCGCGAGCAGCGTGCGGTTCTTAAGCAGAAATTCGCCGACTGCGCTCGCCGACGCCCCAAACGTGATGAAGACGATCGAGAATCCCAGCACAAAAGCAAAAGCAGAGCCGAGCACGCTCGCTCGGTTCCCCTCGCCCTCGCTCAGTTGCTCAACGCCGATCCCCGAGAGCATTGAAACGTACCCGGGGACCAACGGCAACACGCATGGCGAGAGAAACGAGACAAGCCCCGCGAGAAACGCCGCGAAGATAGATACGTCACCCAATTTTTCTCTTCACCCAATTTTCTTTATTAATGATATGCGCTCGATTGGATTCGCTTGCCGCTGTGAAGTTCCCGCTTAAATCATATTTTCTCATAACAACGCGACACGCGCCGACTCTTTCTCGACTTCTCCAGCTCGAAAGCTCCTCATACAATTAGACGCACGCGGGCCGATTACTGGTAACGCAAAACGCTCCAAGTGTCAGGCGAATCTTTCGTGTTTGCGCGATTGAGCCTAGGAGCGATATTCGCAACCCACTCCACGGCAACGATTTACATGCGGGGCAATCGGTTGCCAGGATCTATGGGGGTATCACGATGTGGCAGATTTTATGACCGGAATGCTTACGGGCGCGGTCGGCTCTGCAATCGGCAGTAGGCTGCTCATCAATCGACCGAGCGCGCTGCCGCAGATTTCCTGGACCCGGCCACGATGTCGCTCAATTCGTCAGAGGCTACGTCCGCAATCTGCAGAAGTGTCCGCTCGTCCCAGCGCTTTCCGATGAGTTGCAGACCGATCGGAAGTCCGTTCTTCGTCCATCCGCACGGAATCGAGAGCGCGGGATTTCCTGAGAGATTCGCCGGGCGGCTGAACCTGACCATCGCGGAACGTATCGTCTCTTCTTCGCCGCGAATTTTAACGATACTTTCGCCGATTCGCGTCGCCGCAACGGGCGTCGCTGGCGCGATGATTACGTCCGCACACGCGAATGCTGCATCGAATTCGGATGCGGCGCGATCGCGTGTTTCCATCGCTTGCAGATAATCAATCGCCCGGACTGTCGCGCCTTGCTTGAGCCGCTTTCGGACGTCATCTCCATATTCCTCGGCGCGCGCCGGGTAGTAGCCCTGCGATTCGTGGTAACGCCGTGCTTCGGCCAGCGCAATCTGCGTTCCTGCTTCTCCCGAATTTGCGGCGTCCGGCAATGAAATCTCCACGACTTCCGCACCAGCTTTTTCAAAACGATTCATTGCGGTCTCAATCGCTGATTGAACTTCCTCATCCAGGCGATCGAAGAAAAATTTGCTCGGCCGTCCGAACATTATCTTTCTTAACTCCGCACGCCGCGGTGTCCGCGTCGACGATTTGCGCATTGAGAAAGGCGAACGAAACGAGTGCCGCGCTTCCGATAAAAGTTCGAGTAGCAGCGCTGCGTCAGCCGCGCTTCGAGCGAGTGGACCTACATGATCTAAGCTCCGCGAAAGCGGAATTACGCCCCGGCAGCTCACTCTTCCATATGTCGGTTTCAGCCCAACGATTCCGCAAAGCGACGCCGGAATTCGAATCGACCCCCCAGTGTCGGTTCCGAGCGCCGCAAATGCCATTCCAGTCGCCACGGCAACGGCCGAACCGCCGCTCGAACCACCCGCGACGCGTTCAAGGTCCCACGGATTGCGCGTGGGGCCGTAGTGAGGATTCTCAGTCGTGATGCCGTATGCAAATTCGTGCAGATTCGTCTTGCCGACGATGATCGCGCCGGCACGTCGCAACTCCCGCACGACATCGGCATCCGCATCCGGCACGAAATCCGTCAGGATTTTCGATCCCGCCGTTGTACGCAGGCCCTTCGTTTCAATGTTGTCCTTGAGCGCAATCGGAATTCCGTGCAATGGGCCGCGATATCGCTTGCGCAGAATCTCGCGCTCAGCTATCCGCGCAGCATCTCGCGCCTGCTCGCCCGCTATGGTAATGAATGCATTCAGTTTTGGATTGAGCGCTTCGATTCGCTGGAGCGCAGCCTCAAGTAATTCGACGGGAGATATTTTCCGCGCGCGAATCAGCGAAGCAACGTGGTGAATGTCGAACGAAAGCAACTCGTTGATTTTCGCGCCCGGCACAGATTCCAAATCCTCAGAAAATCTTTTCCTGCCGCCGCAAATTCCCCGCCGAACCGAGATTGGCGATGAGCAGCACGATCCTGTACTGATTCTCGCTGCGCACCGTTCCGAGAGAGAGTTTGCGGTATTCGAACCCGATGCCGCAGCACGAGCCATTGTAGGTAATCTGCGCGACTTGGTTCTGGAAGTCGTGCTGCGTCAGATCGTAGCTGATCCCGATCGAAGTATTCCATCCGCGGCGATTCATCTCGCCGTATCCGACCAGCGCTTGTACCTGGTCCGAGCGCGGCTGGTAAATGAAATTCGGCGCCGGCTCAGCCGGCCGAAGGTTGATCGTCGAGAAATCCGCCACGGTGACGAAGGATTCGCGATACGGCTTCAATTTCAGCAGCCCGCCGATAGCCGTGAGTTCGTTGCGCACCGGATCGTAATCCACACGCAACTGCGCGTCGTAGTGGCTGCCAGGACTCACGCGAAAATCGCTGATGATCGGCGAAAAACGGCGCGGCTCATCTGCAAACGCGAACGGCGTTAGCGCATCGAGCGTTTCAAACACGTTGCGCACGCCGGGCACCAGCGCGCCGCCGAACGTCGGATCGAGAAAGTATTTTTGCTTGATATCCCAGCTCAGAAATTCCACGGCGTCGCCATCGTCATTCACCTTGCGGAAAAGCCGCTGCCGGATGCCATATTCGACTTCGTTCGTGTCCGTGAGCGTCTCGTCCTCGTCGAAGCGAATTAAGCGGCCGAAATCATTCACGCCGTCCACGTAGTGGTAAACGATGTCGGGCTCAATCGTGTGCTTCCATTTGGCGTTCGCGCTCTGCCAGACGCGCTCGAGGACCGGCGGACGAATATCTATGGTCACTTCTTCCGTCGTGCGAACGAGCGGGATATTAAGAAGCTCGCCGAAATTCCCTAACTGTTCGCCGTATCGCGTCGAGCGAAGCGTGAAAGTTGATGTCACACCGATCCACGGGCCCCAGCGCAGCGGCACCGTCACGCTCGGCGCAATTTCGCTACGCGAAACGAAACTGCCGCTGTCGAATCCCGTGACCGTGTCGGAGCGATGAACCGCGCCGGTGAAAGCGTCGAAAGAAAAATAAAGCGGCAGGTGCTCGAAAGGCGCGCGCTCCACCGAGTCAAAACGCACTTCGGGTGCGCTTCGAAGCGTTACCGAAGTGTCCGGTGAATCGCTGAGAAAATCTTTGTAGCTGATCGCCGCGATGTTCAGGCTGTAGCCCGAAAAATTATTGGTCGCAAATGCCGTGTTCCGCACTTCGGAGTTCACCGCTTGCGAAAAGGTCTCGGCGAACGCGAGCCGGAACGTAAGCGAAGTCAATTGATCCAAGTCGGTAACTGTGCGCCAACCGTAAGGCAGCAGGGCGTCGAAGGAGAAGTGAGCTTCGTGCCCGCCTTCTTTCAGCGGCGGGCCAGTCGGCTCCGGCAAACCGCGGTCAATCACGCCGTAATAGCTCGCCTCCAGCTTCGCGTTCGTCCATGGCCGCATCCGCAGCACGCCGTTCTGGCTCCAGCCTCGCAAGCTCAAATAGGTTGCGCCAATCGAGAGATCCGACCAGTCATTCGGCGCCCAGTAGTAAGAATCGCCGAAGAAGTAGCCTTTTACGGAAGAGTTGCCGAGATCGGGAATCATAAAGCCGGATTCGCGCTGGCGGCTCGCGGGAAATGTGGCGTACGGCAAGTAGACGATTGGAAAGTAGAGCAATTGAAAGTGTGAGTTTACCAACTGCACGTTTTTCTCGAGCCGGACTGTTGCTTGCGGCGCGAAGAACTCCCATGTCGGCCTGTCAGGGCGGCACACCGTAATCCACGCGTGGTGCACTTTGTACGTGGACTCGTCGATACGCTCGGCGTCGCGTGCTTCGAAATAGATGGGATTCGGAGTGATCAGCAGCGTGGGAATCGGCCGGCGCTGCATTTGCATCGTCGCGCGCACGTGATGGAAGGTGCCGCGCTCAGTCTGCAAATTGTATGTCGCGTCGTCTGCTTCCAAGTGCTGGGCCAAATGATCGATCACCACGTGCCCGTGCGCGGTCGCCTGTTTTGTTGTGTCATCGTACTCGACGTGATCCGCGCGCAGCCGGAAATTCTCGTAGAGGATTTCGACGCAGCCGTCGGCGTAAGTAATGTTGCCGGTGCGGTGCTGCGTCTCGGCTTCGAGCGTCGCGAGGGTTGGTTCGCGCTTTTCAGTTGAATACTGGCAGCCGGGCGATGCGGGCGAGGCTTTCTCTAGAGATGATGTTTTCTGCGCGGGCGGTGTTGCGGGTGATGCCGTCTGCGCGTTTGCTAATTGCGCAAACGCGGATGATAGGGCGAGGAGTGCAATTAGAGTGTGCGCGATTCGGCGAATGGTGGAAGCCGCTGCGAAGTCTCGCATGTCGCGGAAAAGAGTCCCGAGCGTAGCACGTCGTCCAAACCCCAGGCAACGAGCGATCTCGCTCACAGCCGCAGGGACCTCAGTATCGGCGACGGTATCGCCTTTGCGATCCATTCGAGCTTCGCAACCTGGCGGTTGTTGAGGCGCTTCACTCCGCCCTACTTGTGCTACGATGTTTTCGCTCCCCGTCACCGGGAACGTCCGCAGCGCAAAACGGACTGGTGATACACGAATGCTCGAAGTGTGGCGCTCTTCTGTTCGAAGACGCCGTCAAATGCTCTTTCTGTGACGCATCCCTTCACGCGGCTCCCGAAGAAGAAGAATACGCGACCGTCCCTGCAAACGAAGTAGAACCGGACTGGCGTGCTGAGGTTGCCCGCCGCATGGAGATCTATCGCGCCCGCCGCCGGCGCTACCTGCCGGACGAATCTCAGCCGCCGCTGCCTTTCCAGGGCGATTCGCACGACGATCCCGATGTGCGCGGCGAACCGGCCGAGCCAGCGGAAGCTCTCGCACGCCCAGCACGGAAATTGAGTCCGCCGAGGGCGCCGGATCGCGTCGAAATCTCCATCCTTCAGCCCGAACTCGATTTCTCGGCCGCATCCGACGACCGCTCCCATCCGCAAACAGCGCTCGTACCCGTCGCGAGCTTGCGAGAACGCCGCGAAGCGGGCCTGCTCGATGCGGCGTTTCTGGCCGTTTCCTACGTCGGCTTCGGCGCCTTGTTCCACTCTCTCGGAGGGCGCCTGTCGTTTACAAAAGTGGACGCGGTCGTTTTCGCCGCGACGTTCTTTCTTCTTTACACCATCTATTTCTCAATCTTCACGTTCTTCGGCGGCGCTACCCCAGGCATGCTCTTGCGCGGCCTCTACGTCGTACGTCTCGACGGCCGCCTCGCCGATACGCGCCAGCTTCTCTGGCGGTCTTTTGGCTACCTATTCTCCGGCGGTGCGCTGATGATGGGCTTTCTGTGGGCGCTCTGGGACGACGACCGATTCACCTGGCATGACCGGATGTCCCATACCTATGTTACCGAAGCGCTGCCCCTCGACATGTCCGATTCGATCGAGGTGGGCGAGGCGCAGCAAACCTTCGCGCACAAATAGCATCGGAACTAAGGCGGTCCGAGCCAGCGGGAATGGTATAATGCTGGTTTGGCGGAAGGTGAATAGGGGCCTCTTTCGCGATCGCGAAAGCATCTCATTATTGCAGCCAGCCGGGGCAGGCCGAAGGATAAGACATGAGCCGTCTGACAAGACAAATCGCACTAGCGCTGTCCATCCTGGTGATGGCCTATGTGGC
>Ga0302182_10001384_pt1 | contig 12807 bp, 9 predicted proteins | sample I_Palsa_N3_1_FD_198781 | JGI IMG/M metagenome (GOLD analysis project Ga0302182, IMG submission 198781) | Peat permafrost microbial communities from Stordalen Mire near Abisko, Sweden - I_Palsa_N3_1 | ecosystem: Environmental > Terrestrial > Soil > Palsa > Peat permafrost | place: Sweden: Abisko...
CCCGAATTCGCTGACCGGCGCCTACATCTCAGGCCGCGTGCGGATCGCCATGCGGCCCGAACGCCGCCACGCCAACGGCGCGGCGCTAACGATTCTCGGCGCGAAGGAAAACAATCTCAAGAATCTCGATATCACTTTTCCGCTGGGCGTGATGACGGTGGTGACCGGAGTCTCCGGCTCGGGCAAGTCCACGCTGGTCAACGACATTCTTTACCGCGCGCTGGCGCGCCAGCTTTACCGTTCGCGCGAGAAGTCGGGCGAGCATAAGGCGATTGTGGGCGCGGAGAACATCGACAAAGTGATTCGCATCGATCAGTCGCCGATTGGCCGTACGCCGCGCTCGAATCCCGCGACCTATACCGGAGTCTTCACTGCGATTCGCGATATTTATGCCATGCTTCCCGAGGCACGCGAGCGCGGCTACAAGCCGGGACGATTTTCGTTCAACGTGCCCGGCGGACGTTGCGAAGCTTGCCAGGGCGAAGGACAGCGCCGCATCGAGATGAATTTTCTGCCCGATGTTTACGTGCTCTGCGAAGTCTGCGGCGGACGCCGTTACAATCACGAAACGCTGGCTGTGAAGTACAACGGCAACTCCATCGCCGACCTGCTGGAGATGCCCGTCTCCGACGCGCTGCCGATTCTCGAAAACATTCCGCAGGTAAAGCAGAAGCTGCAGACGCTGGTCGACGTTGGCCTCGGCTACATTCATCTCGGTCAGTCTGCGGTCACGCTCTCAGGCGGCGAAGCGCAGCGCATCAAGCTGGCCCGCGAGTTGAGCAAGCGGCAGACGGGCAAGACTCTTTATCTTCTCGACGAGCCCACCACCGGCCTGCACTTCGACGACGTGAAGAAGTTGCTCGACGTGCTGCACCGGCTGACCGACCTGGGCAATTCGATCGTCATCATCGAACACAATCTGGACGTGATCCGCAACGCCGACTGGATCATCGACCTCGGCCCCGAAGGCGGCGAAGACGGCGGCCGCCTCGTGGCCCAAGGCACGCCCGAGCAGGTGGCGCGAGTGAAGAAGTCGTACACAGGGCAGGCGCTTGCGGGATACTTCGCGGGGAACGGCAAGCGGAGCGCCTAGCTGCAAATCGACGTTATGTTCCGACTGGAACATTTGTACATACAAAATGTTCCAGTCGGAACATTCGAGCGTTTTTACCGGAACACTGTGGAAATCTCGGAAAACTCGGAAAACAACCTTAAAGCTATAGTCGGTGGGCGGCAGGTTGCTGATGCGGATGAATTTAGCGTACAGGCCGGAAAACGTGGTAGAAAAGCCACAGGGCGAAGGAAAAACGACTGAGATCGGGAACGGTGTTGGCAGTCGACGGCGGCGAGTGCCGATTACATAGAGTTACGGACCGTTCAGTTAGTAATCCTGAACTTCCTGTTGCTTTTCAGCGTGCCGCCCGGCGCGGTCACGACGACGGGGCCAGTGGTTGCGCCCGTTGGCACTGTCGCAGTGATCTCCGTGCCTGATACAACGGTGAAACTCGCCGACGTGCCGTTGAAGGTGACGCTGGTGGTGCCGGTTAGATTGTTCCCCAGGATGATCACGGATGAGCCGACCTGGCCGGAGGCGGTTACGGTTTGGACGAAAGGGCCGAGTCCGGTGGACAGTTTGAAGGCGGTGCCGTAACCGGCGAGACCTCCGCGGTAGGTTGCGCCGTAGAAGTTGCCGTCGGTGCCCTGCATAATTCCGACGGGGAAGATGCCGTCGGAGCAGAATTCGCCCAGTTCTTCACAGAAAGTGTAGAGCGTCGAGTAGTCGCCGGCCGAGGTAAGTTCAAAAATAATGCCGCATCCATAACTGAAGTAGCAGGTTGTGCCCTCACCCGAGTTAATGATCCCGTAGAAATTTCCGTCGGTGGCCTGCAGGATGGAGCCGCCGCTGATGCCGCCCGTGCAACTGTATACGGCACAAAAATTGTAGAGCACGGTCAGCTCCCCCTGAAGCGACAGCCTGAAGATGACGCCGCTGCCGTTGTAGCCGTCATTTCCGTAGATGCCTCCCCGATCGGTGACCCCATAAAGATTTCCGTCGGCGGCCTGCATGACGACGGCTGGACCGGCTCCGTCGGAGCAGTTCGGTCGCGAGCAGAAGTTGTAGAGCGTAGTGGTGACGCCCTGGGGAGTCATTTTGAAAATCAGGCCGCCGCACTCGATGACCTCGACATTGCAGTCTGGGCCGGTACCGCCGCCTGCGACGCCATAGAAATTTCCGTCCGTTGCCTGGATCAGGCTGGCAGGATTCGCGCCATCGACGCAGTTAGTCTCCGCGCAGAAATTATGCAAGACACTTTCGCTTCCAGTCAGCGTTACGACGTAAGCTAAGCCTGCGTTGTACCGGCCACCGACCTCTGTGGTTCCGTAGAGGTTGCCATCACTGCCGAGCGTCAATGGCGCGTAAGGATCGTCGCCGTCTTTGCAGTTGAGTTCGGAGCAGAAGCTGTAAATGGTGGTGAGGCCGGTTTGCGCATTGGCGCGATAGATCGTCCCGGCCTTGTTTACTGTTCGGTATGGGCCGTCGCCACCGTAGGCTGTGGTGCCGTAGAAATTGCCGTCTCCAGCGAGGGTCATACCGGTGTAGGCCTTGGAGCCGGTGCAGTAGTTGGTGGTGCAGGAGTAATCGAGCAGGGTCCACGATCCTGTAGTCGTCAGATAGAAGCCGAAGCCATAGGGGCCGCCGTAGGATCCATGGCCGTAATAGGCAGCGCCGTAGAGGTTGCCGTCGGTTCCCTGGGCGAGCGGGCTGGGGTATTGGCCGTCGCCCACGCCGAAATCCGTGAGAGTGGTGAAAGTGACTGGGGACGGAGCGGCGGCTGTAGTTTGGGCTGCGCTCACACCGATCAGCCCGGCGAACGAAATAGATAGCACGGCGAAAAGTCGGGAAGGCCGCATGAAAACCTCCTTGGTGCTCGTGGCTTCGGGGGTGAGCCTGGTTGTTGGCGGAAAGTCAGTTCATCTAAAGCGCATAGAGCGCTTCATCGCGCCCGCGGTTTTCCAGTCGGAGCATACTCCCGCGCCGGGGGGGGCGTCTAGATGAATGATTTTGCACACCTCGGCGCCCGACACCTTGCTGGTCCTAGCAACAAGATACATAGGTCCTTCGTTGGGAGTCGCTCGCTTTGCGAGCGACTCCGCTTCCTCAGGATGACAAGCTTGAGTCAGGGGCTACGGACAGGAGTGTCCGTCCCACACGAGCAAAGTTTCGCTGCGGAGCGCTTCAGATATATCTAACGCTTGACGTTAATAACGACACTCGTTAAACTGGCTAGGTGATCAAATCCAGGTGATCAAAACCTTCGCCGATAACAGCACGAAGGAATTTTGGGACACAGGCAAGAGCCAGAGAATCCCTCCGGCGAATCTGCGGAACGTCACGAAAAAGAAACTGGCCATGCTTCACTCAGCCAGAGGGTTGGAGGATTTACGAGTGCCTCCGGGGAACAGGCTGGAAGCACTGCGTAGGGATCGGGCAGGCCAGCACAGTATCCGCATCAACGATCAATATCGCGTGTGTTTCGTTTGGCGCGATGGCGATGCGTATGATGTGGAAATAACCGATTACCACCGATCGCTTCGGGGGAAACGCAATATGAGCATCAAGAATGAAGGCCCAGCAGGTTGGGCGGTGCATCCGGGAGAGATTCTTCGCGAGGAGTTTCTGGAACCGATGGGCATCTCGCCCTACCGGCTTGCGGTGGAGTTGCACGTTTCTCCTCCTACAGTCAACGACATCGTTCGAGAAAAGCGCGGAATTACCCCTGAGATGGCAGCTCGTCTGGCCAAGTATTTCGGAACTGCGGAGCAGTTCTGGCTGAACTTGCAAGACGCTTTCGCGGTTCATCAGGTCCGGCGGAAATATTCGAGGGAACTCAAAGCCATAAAGCCTATTGCCGCGGCTGCGGCGCGCTAGCGTCATCCTAAGGAAAATATTTTGTCAGCGCCGGAAAATCCGCAGCTTGACCCGCAGCCGCTGAGCAGCGATCTCCAAACGTCTGCTCCGTATGTTGTTGTGCCGTTCCCGCCGCCTGCGGCTGAGCCAGTACGACCCGAACCCAAGGCTGGCGAAGACCCGATCTGGAGCGGATGGGACGTTTTGCAGATTGCCGGCCTGACTTTGCTGCTTACGCTTTTTGTCGGGCCACTGCTCACGGTTACGGGCGCTCGCATTTTTATTTATCCGCATGAAAGTTGGCTGGATGTGGCGCGGAAGCCTGTGCTGGCGCTGCTTTCCCAGTTCCTCTCTTACGTGGTTGTTGTTCTTTACATGATCCTGCTGGTACAGGGCAAATATCGCGCGCGATTCTTCCAGGCGATGCGGTGGAACTGGCCCGGCATTGCCGGCGTAAGTTTTCTGGGTGTGGGAGTGCTCATGCTCGGCTTCGACATTCTGGGACGATTTCTGCCCATGCCGAAGACCACACCCTTCGATCAATTCTTCGATCGCCCTTTCGATGCCTATCTCACCGCAGCTTTTGCGGTTAGCCTCGGGCCGTTGATCGAAGAAATTTTCTTTCGCGGATTTCTTTATCCTGTGGTGGCGCGGCGTCTGGGCGTTGGCTGGGGAATTTTTCTGACGGCGCTGCCGTTTGGATTGATGCACCTGGCCCAGTACGGTTATTCCTGGGGAGCCGTGTTGATTGTATTTCTGGTTGGCGTGGTGCTCACCGCAGTGCGGGCGATGACGAAGTCAGTGGCCGCAAGCTTTCTGGCGCACGTGGGCTACAACGGAACGCTGATGGCGCTGGCTGTCTGGTCTACCGATGGATTCCGGCACATGGATAAAGCTGGAGCGCTGCTGTTTTGACCCTACTCGGGTGATTAGGTTGTTTTTAGCCCGGACGGCGACGGAGCGCAGTCTGCAACTCCGACCGGATCTCAGGCCGGGGTGGGAGGGGGAGGCTCTTCCGCACCGGGCTCTGTCCCCGTGATAAGGAATGAGTCGGATAGATGCAGCAGGTCCAGAAGATACTCTTTCAACGCCATTAGGACGAAAGCGGCCTCGGCAAAGGCGAAGATACCGACGTAATACGCGGCTAACGGCATGCTCCACGGTATCGCCTCCAGCGGAAATTCTGAGGCCGGATCGAGCTTCAAGGGTCTCAGGTTGCCGGTATAGGAGTCAATCTCGGCCTGTGCTGGCGTTGTCTGCGTTGGTGCGGACTCCGTTTCTGGGGCCTTTGACGCGGGGCCTGTCGTCGGGGTGCTTTTACTCAGATTCAGATGCTCGATTAGCTCCTTAGACGCCCGAGCTGTGTCGCCATGGCTACGCCCCGCCTCCCTAGTGGCTACCGAGGTCGCAACGTCCTTGAGAGTCGGCGAGCCGACAGCCGAGGCAAGAATGCTTCGATCGCTGAGAAACTCATAGGCGAGGTCCATCTCGGCGGCTCTGTTGACGGCGAAATCCATGTCGTACAGGTAAGCGCCGGCCAGCTGTCCGCCCTGGGCCTTGGCTTGCGCTTGTGCTTCCGCTACAACCAAGGACTCGCTTAGCAGACTGTGATACGAGAAGACCATCACAATGCTGCCGATGATCAACAGCAGAGGGAGGGTTCCTACCAGGAATGATACCGTACTTTTTTTGGCACTGGAAGGGCCCCAGACCCCTGCGAACATTGCGCGACCCAACGCATGTCGGCTGAAGAAGACAAATCCCAGAATGAGGAAGCAAAACAGGGAGGTGTAGACAGATAGCATCTTGGTTTGCGCGCTGTAGGTCTTAATCAGGTTGAGCGACGTGACAGGTATGGGGAGGGACGCAACCACAACCGACGAGACACTCATGTAGTTCTTAAAAAAGCTGGCAAAGTTGTTAACCCGGGTCGCGCGCCTCGGGCTGACTTCTACGGCGTGGTGTGATGAGGCCATCTGTGGCTCCGTTTCAACAATGGGCCCGTTGGATGTTGTTGTGGATATTAAGACTACTTTACCGTGATGGTTAACAACTGCACCCCTGACACAACATAGTCCAGCGGAGCGGTTGCGGTTTCATCCACGCTCGATTCGCCGCTGACGATCATTTCCTGGTTGCCGCGCATGCCATCCATGACATTCATGATCGAGATGGGCAGCGTGGGCATTACTTTGTCGGCGACGCGGGCTTCGGGGTCGGCCTCTAGCAGCGAGACGTAAACGCGGTTGTTGGAGTGCTCTTTGTTGAGCAGCGCGATGGTGGAGGCGAGGTCGAGTTTGCGGCCGAACGCTGGACTGGCGTGGCCGATGCGGTCTAGAGTATCGCCGTCGCTCACTAAAATGCGCAGGGTTCCCTTGCTCGCCGAGGTCGGAATCTTTACTGGAATCTGCCGCACGATGCGCTCGCCGCGGTAGGGCGCCAGCACAGTCTCAACCATAATATCTTCCCCGGGGCGAGCTTCGGTTACATCGGTACGCGCACTCTCGAGGCGCGCCCAGCGGCGTTCGCGGACTAAGTCGAAATCCAGCTTTACTCCTGCGATGGCCGGGGCGTTGTAGGGATTGTCATAGATGCGTCCAAAGCGCTCACCCAGTGAAAGTGCGGCCTGCATGGCCGCGGGCTGTGCGCCTTCCGAGGGAGCGAACATGTTGCGCATCGTGACCTCGGGAAATCCCTTCACGCCGATGCTCCCAGTGAGCCGGTAGGTAATCTCTTCGCCGAACTCGTTGACACCATGCAGCGCGTTGAATACCGTCACCATCAAAGCCACCGGCGTCAGCTTGGGATTATTCAGAACCTCGTAATGAAATTGCTTCGTCCCTGTGCTGCTGTGGATGCTGAGCGTGACCGGAATCATCTGCGGCTGCCGGTCGAAGACGCCAAGAATGCCGGTGTGGCGATCCTGAACGAATGTGCCCACGGCCTCGGTGGTGTTGACAATCTTGAAAGCGTTGAGCGGCGAAGGCAGCGTAGCCAGAACCTCGGCCTTGGTCATGGGCAAATCGACGGAGCCGAACTGCAGCAGCGGATGCCCGCACGCCAGCAGTCGCTGCGGATCGATGTAGGTAACGGTGCAGGTGCCCGCGATATCCATGTCGCCGCGAACCATGATCGCGCTGACCGCCGAGCCAGCGACAAGAGGTTCGGGCTGTTTGTCGTCGCTTGCCGACCCTGCGCCCATCACTGGGATCACACCCGCCGAGGCAAACTGCCCGGCGAAAAGACGAACTGCTTCTTCGGAGAATCCATTGAACACGAGCGGAGTCTCGATGGGCTTAAGGTAATTCGCAAAATCCTGACTCGAACTGGCAAGCCCGGACGCCACACCAGGCGCCGCAGTCTTACCCGCGACCGCATTTACTGAGGGCTTGACCGCGCTAGTTTCCTCGGCTGCGGAACGGTCGAGCGCGCTGATTTCGAGCATGTCCGCGATGGGCGTGACCCCAGCGATGGGCTCTTTGGAAAATTCCCCGATGCGGAACGCCAGCGCTCCGGCGAGTTTGCCGTCAAAGTAAACCGGACTGCCGCTCATGCCCGCGACTACGCCCGTGTACTCAACTTTCTGCCCGTGCAGCCGCACCAGAATAATGTCGCCCTTCGGACCGTTCATGTTGTGCAATACGCCGAGCACTTCCACATCCATGGACTCAGGCTTCACGCCCTCGAACACCGTGTACGCGACTCCGCGCATGCCAGTATGAATCTGGCTGACAGGGATGGTTTGAGGTGGTGGGGCGGTCTGGGTGGAAGGCGCGGTTTGCGCACACGTAAGAGAAACGAAGGCGAAACAGGCTGCAGCGATTAAGAACGCGGTTACAGATTTTTTCATGAAGATCTTCATGAACATCTTATGAACATTTTACGAAATACGCTCAAAAGGACTAAAAATCCCTCGTTTACTGAATTAGACTCCGCCAGATTGCAAGTCGTTGCCAAGAGGGGAAATACCTGGGGCCGGGCAAAACATCCCAATCGCGAATCCTTGCGTCTATACTAGCACAGGCATTTTTCGCTCGATAGAGTCTTATTCCGTCTCGTCAGGGGTTTTTATGTTTGGCAAATGGATGGTCGCAAAAAAGTACCTGGTATCTGGTACCCAGCTGAATCTCTCGACTGCCGGTCTTTTCTCGATACTCGCAAACAGGTGCTTGTTACTGAGTTTTCTTGCGGTTTCGCTGCTGCTGAGTTCGGGCGCAACTTTAGTGTTCGCTCAGGATCAATCGCAGGCTCCGCCGCCGCAGGATAAGACGCAGGACAGCGGGAAGCCTAAGCAGGACGTTCCTCCTGAAGCGGGTGGGCCTACCGATAACGTCGGCCCGTACGCCATCCCGAAGAGAAATCCTGAGGAGACTCCAGCGCCGCCTCCGCCGGCCGCACCTGCGAAGGTTGAGGGCATGCCCGACTATTCCATCAAAGTGAACGTGCCTCTGGTGAATGTCGACGTGATGGTCAGTCTGAAGAATAACGGCCAGTTCGTATCCGGGCTGACGAAGGAGAATTTCCGGCTTTTTGAAGACGGAGCGCCGCAGCAGATCAGCAATTTCGGTGTGACGAAAGCTCCCATCACGGCCGTGCTGCTGGTGGAGTTTGGAGCAACCCGCTACAGTTTTATGCTTGACGCTCTGCGGGCCTCTTACGCGTTTGCTCACACGCTGACGAAAGACGACTGGATCGCGGTCAGCTATTACGACATGAACCCGCACATTCTGGTGGATTTTACCCAGGACAAACAAGCGGTCTACGGCGCGCTCAATCAGATGCGCATTCCCGGATTCTCCGAGACTGATCTGTTCGATACTCTTTACGACACGCTGGATCGCCTGGATCGGGTGCAGGGGAAGAAATACATCATCCTCATCACCACCGGATTCAATAGCTTCAGCAGAACCACGCTCGATCAGGTCATGAAGAAGATCAAGGACACGAAAGACGTCACCATATTTCCCATCAGCGTGGGGCAAATCGCTCGAATCATGGGCAACGCGGGCAACCGCGGCATGGGCATTCACGCCAGCGAAATGGATTATCTTCAGGCCGACAACGAAATGCGCACCTTCGCGGCCATGACCGGCGGTCGCGCTTACTTTCCGCGCTTTCAGGCGGAGTACGGCGAGGACTTTCAGGATATCGGCAGCGACATTCGCAATCAGTATTCGCTGGCCTATCATCCCACCAACAGCAAGCTCGATGGCACCTACCGCAAGCTGAAAGTGCAAGTGGTTGCGCCGGATGGTGGCCCGCTGAAGGCGAAAGACCAAAAGGGTAAAGAACAGAAGATTGAGGTCGTTTCGCGCGACGGGTACACGGCCAAGCATACGGTGGACTGAGCAAGTACCCATTACCTAGCCGCCAGTAGCAAGATTCTTTGGAAGCTTAAGGATGTCGGCACTTTCTGGGTACTGGGTACTAGGTACTGGCAACTGATTCAAAGCCCATGGAATAAAGCGTCCAACAAAAACACAATCCCTGCTCCAACGAAAACTAGAAGAGCCATCCGGACTCCCGGTTCCTGGTTTACCTCGGGAATTAGATCCGAAGCCGCGACGTAAATTGTGACTCCCGCGGCCAGCGGCAAGCCCGCGTCCACGTGTTGGCGGAAGATCGCCATGGTCAGAACGCCCGCCAGCGTTGCCCCGCCCAGAATCACGGAGGCGCCCCACGCCGTGCCCCGGCTGCGTCCGCTCGCGAGCATCACCGAACTCACCGTGAAGCCCTCAGGAATTTTGTGCAGAAAGATGGCGACAAAGATGATCCAGCCTAGAGCGTTCGAGACCAGGAACCCTGATGCGATCGCGATGCCGTCAAAAAAAGTATGGATGATGAGGCCGAGCAGCACCGAGTATCCCTTGTGCGCGTGCATGAACTCATCTTTGTGTGTCTCTTCGCCGAAGTGAAAGTGCGGCGAAACCGTGTGCTCGAAAAAATGCGTGGTGAGATAGCCGAGCAGGATGAGAAAAGCCGCGCTCCTGCCCCGCAACTCCAGGCTCTCCGGGATCATCTCGACCAGAGCCGTCGCGAGCATGAATCCCGCGCCCAGCGCGACGAAGTAGCGGAGATAGCGCCGCTCCCAATTGCGCTGAACGATGATTGCGCCGCCAAACACGTTAGCCGCGGCGGCGGTGAGGCCCAGCAGGATGCTGATAGCGATTGGGTGCATGTGCAGTTGGCGAGGATGATATCAGAGAGAACTCACCACAGAGACACAGAGAAAACGAATTCTTGATTTTCTCTGTGTCTCTGTGCCTCTGTGGTGAATTTAGAATTTAGCCCGAATGACGAATATGCATTACGTCCCCATCCTGCACAATGTAGTCTTTGCCCTCGAGCCGCAACGTTCCCTTGGCGCGGGCGTTGGCTTCCGATCCCGCTTCCAGCAACTGATCCCAGCGAATGGTTTCCGCGCGGATGAAATGTTTTTCCAGATCGGAGTGAATCGCGCCCGCCGCTTCTTGCGCCCGCGAATGTGCCGGAACCTGCCAGGCCCGGCATTCATCTTCGCCGGCCGTAAAAAATGAAATCAGCCCGAGCAGTTTGTAAGTTGTACGAATCAGCCGCACCAGCCCGCTTTCCGTCAGCCCGTAGCTCGATAAAAATTCGGCCGCGTCGGCGTCGCTCATCTCCGCTAACTCGGCTTCAACCTTGCCGCAGATGGCCGTGGCCGCCGCGTTCGGCCGCGAGGCAATTTCTGTGAGTCCATACTTGCTGACCGCTTCTTCCAGCTCTTTGCCCAACTCGGTCGACTCGCCGATATTCAGCACGTAGAAAATCGGCTTCTCGCTAAGAAACATGAATCCCTTGATGCGCTTCTTGTCCTCGGCGGACATTTCCATTTCGCGCAGCGGCTTGTCGGATTCCACTTGCGCCTTGGCGCGCTTCAGCAGCTCGAATTCTTTTTCTAACTCCGGCGTCTTCATCTTCTTGAGATCTTTTTCCAGCCGCTCCAGCCGTTTTTCCATTTGCCCGAGATCGCTGACCAGCAGATCGAATTCCACGTTCTTGATGTCGCGCAGCGGATCGATTTCTCCCGTGTGCGGCACCGAAGGATCGTCGAAAACCCGCACCACATGGGCCAAGGCGTCCACGTTGCGCAGATGCGCGGCGTAGGCGCTGTCTTTCAACGCCTCCTGCCCGATGGCGCCGACGTCGACGTACTCAACCGAAGTGTGCGTAAGTTTCTTCGGATTATAAAGTGAGGCCAGACGGTCAAGTCGGTCGTCCGGAACTTTGGCGACGCCAATGTGCGCCTCGCGCGGATTGGCCCGCGCCTGATCCGAAAGATGTGCCTTGGTCAGAATCCGAAACAGCGATGTCTTGCCCACCTGAGGCAGGCCAATAATTCCAGTCTTCATAAGAAAGCTTCTGGCTCCTAGCTTCTAGCTGGTGCAACGCCGAATCGCACTCAGAGTGGATACGCACTGCGTCTTCGGCGACCGTAGGACAACGTTTCAGGATAAATGATGAAGCGATTATTGCCCAACCGGGATGCGGGAAGGTTTGGCTAGAAGTAGAAGCCAGAAGTTAGAAGCTCCGCCCCAGGCCGTGGCAGCCAATTGAGAGCCTTTCTACCACGTTGCGAACGGGCCGAACAGGTGTACAATTGCCGCCGTTTTCGAATCAAGAAGGAAATTCCGGGCTACCGGGACGGCAGGCAGTGAAGGCAGGACGCCGAGGCTTGAGCCTATTCCGCTTCCGCTCTCTGCCTTTATCTTTCCCAACCGCCCGCCGCCTGGATGGAGGCAACGTGAAAAAGCAAACGATGCGCCGCGCTGTTCTGCGATCTGTGCTAACTACCGTTCTTCTCTCTGTGTGTTTGACCTGGCCAGCCATGAGCCAGCAAAAAAGCGGCGCGGCCGCGGGTACTGGGCAGCCACACAACGCAGCAGCGCAAGTTTCCCAAGCGCCAGCTCCGGACGCTCCCGCGGCGAGCGCCGACAACGCGCCCTCCGGCCCTCCGCCCACGGTCTTGGGCACCGGCGCCGTCAACTTTCTTCCACTCTGGACCGGCAAGCACACGATCGGCAATTCCATCCTCTCCCAGACCGCCGCCGGACTGAACATCGCAGGTGGCGTGACCGCGACGTCTTTCTCTGGCGACGGCTCGGCCTTGACCAACGTCAATGCCGCCACGTTGGGAGGACTTGGCTCTTCCTTATTCGCGCAGCAGGACGCGTCCAATGTGTTCGCTGGCAACCAGACCATTAGCGGCAACCTCACCCTGACCGGCTCGATCGATGACACGCTTACCCTGCAAGGCAACCTGAGTGATGCCGCGGAGGAGGAAGGCGCCAACCTTATTGGCGGCTTCGGCGGCGACAGCAGTTTCCCGGGCAACATCGTGGCGCCGGGAGTGATCGGCGCGACGATTGCGGGCGGGGGCGGCGCGGCAGATACCGGCTCGCTTCCTAGCCCTCACCGGCGAGGACGGAATGCCGCCAAGCTGCGTCCCGCCCAACTCGGCATCACATCTATCTTCCAGACCGTCACCGCCAACTGGGGCACGGTCGGGGGCGGAGGATCCAACACCGCCTCCGGCATCTTCTCCCTAGTGGCGGGCGGCTACAAGAACACGGCTAGCAACTCCTACGCGACCGTAGGAGGAGGAGATCAGAACACCGCTAGCGGCACCGAATCAGTAGTGGGCGGAGGCACAAGCAACACCGCGAGCGGCTACGCCCACACGACCGTCGGCGGAGGCTATAGCAACACCGCTGGCGACAAAAACGCCATCGCCTACGGCGACACGGTTGGCGGGGGCGAGAATAACCTTGCGAACAGCGCAGCGGACACGATCAACTTTGATTCTTGCGTAACCAGCGGGTTTTGCCAGGCTACGGTTGCCGGCGGCTGGGGTAACCAGGCCACCAGCGGCAACTCGA
>Ga0302182_10001387_pt1 | contig 12784 bp, 15 predicted proteins | sample I_Palsa_N3_1_FD_198781 | JGI IMG/M metagenome (GOLD analysis project Ga0302182, IMG submission 198781) | Peat permafrost microbial communities from Stordalen Mire near Abisko, Sweden - I_Palsa_N3_1 | ecosystem: Environmental > Terrestrial > Soil > Palsa > Peat permafrost | place: Sweden...
AGACAGGTCCAAACTCTATCCGGTGGTCTTGCCATTCGTTGCCCGCTTGCCCGGCAATGATGTAGTCCAAGCCAGGTGCGAGGCGTGAAGCATACACCGAGTACTCGGTGCCGAATGTGCACCACGGGTTGAGTTTGTAATACAGGGTTGCGGCAAACATCTTGCCCATCAAGAGCGGCAATGGGGACAAGGTGTTGGTGCCGTTCGTCTGGCTGTAGTTGGGGTTGGTCAAGTCGCGATGCACCACTTGGTCCTTGCCGATGTGGAGATAAAGCTGCCAGCCGGCGTTGCGGCCTTTGGGGTCCGCGTTAACCCACCGGGAGATAGGCAAACCAAGGTTGAGGAATCCGCCGAACGAGCGGATTGGCTTTTGCGGAGCAACCACGACCGCTCCGAGCCCGTTGGTGGCCAGAACCGCATTGCCAGCCGCGGCAAGCGGACCGCCGTCAACTGTGGGGAACGAGACGGGGTTGGACAGCAAGTTGGTGTCGGTGGCGTAGGAGTTCACCTGGCCGCCGAAGAAGAAGCGGAGGTCGCCGCCGAAATATGCGGTCCCAATCAGAGTGGCAAACCGTGTCGGCAATTGGAAACCAACCTGGTTGCCGTACTGTTTGCTGGAGGTGGTAAAGCCATTCGGGAACGCAGCTTCATACAGGGCGCAGTTTGGATCAGGTAGACCTACAAGGGGGTCACACTGCCCCCCTACTATCGGGTTGGCGTAATTGGAGGTGGTGACGATTGATTTGCGATGGGAGTAGAATCCGGCCCAGAAAACTTGCGCGGACTGGACACCCGGGGCTTTGTCCACCTGAGCCTGCAAGACCACTCTGGATTCGATCTCGGGATTTCCGGAGTCGGCACCTTCGCGCTCCGCTTGCCCGATCTGGCCTGCCAATCCCAAGGAACCAAGCTTTTCGATTTGACCGGTGCTGGGCATCATGATCGCAAATTCCGGAGAGATCTTGATGTTGCGCCAGTCGCTCAACTTGTAGGTGACGCCGAAGCGCATCTGCGGAGAACGCTCATAGAGCGTGCCGTAGTAGGCGCCGAGGAACGTGGTTTCAAACAGGTTGGGCAGGACGGTGGATGAGAAGATCGCCCAATCCTGTCCGCCTTGGAAAAACAGGTCCATCTTGTCGGTGGCTTGGTAATCCAAGCGCACATACGCGAGGCGCAACTGAAAACCGTTGCTTCGAATTGACGAAACGTCGCGGTTATCCACTTCGCTGAAGTTGCCTTCATAGTCGCCTTCGACCTTGCCGGTGATGGTCAATGCCGGGGAAGGATCAGGCCACTCGAAGTTTGCGCCGACGCGAGTGGAGCGCGCCTTGAGGTGGAACTCCGAATCTTTCGTCGGGCCGGTGTTCAAAATTGACGTTGAGCTCAAGAAGATGCCTACGAACGGAAAGTCGTCGCCGTTCGGAGAGCTGGAATCATGCACCGCGGAAGCCTTGATAAATCCATACGGCGTGACCTTCACCGCACCGGTATGGAAAGCCGCGACCAGACCATCCTTCTTGGGCGGGTCGATAGGAAGTGTGCGGATAGCAGCGACGGCCGGAACCACTCCCGGTGGGACATTTCTGGGCCGAGGCTCCGTGCCGGCGGCTTGCGTTTCCGGATGTGGATTTTGCGGGTTTTGCGGCTGCATGTCCGTGCTTACAAACACAGCGGCGGCATTCGACGCTGCCGACGGGGACGGCGCCACGAACGCGGGTCCCGCTGCAGGCGCCGCTTCCGGGGTCCCAACCGCAGCCAAGTCGGCCGCGTTCAATAGACCTTTGCGGTTGAGCGCCTCGATCAGAAGAGTAACTTCGACGTCGGGAGCTGCGCCGCGAATGGTGTTCGCTTCCGCGGGCGCCAGGATCCCTTTGGCCACCAGCACATCCAGCAATGCAGTAACCTTTGGATTAGGCGCTGGAGTAGAGCTGGCTGTGGATTTTGAATCCTTCGAATCTGCAGCAGGTTGCGCAGTAGCTTTGGTATCGTCTGCAGCAGTGCTTTTCGCTTTTGCCGTGTCGTCGGCTTTCGCAAAGACCGGTGCGACTGGTACGCTTGCGAGTAGCAGAATGCACATCCATCTCTTCAGATCCATTTGCTCTCCTTCAGCTGGAGCTTGGAGATGAGATCCGCAAGTGCCGTTCAGTAGAGCTCAAGCTACGAGCGCAACTTTCGGCGGGATGACTTCGCGGTCACTTCCCCGTGTCGCTCCTTAATGCCCGGCAAAATGTCATAAATCAATATTGAAGTCAATTAAAAATTCACGAAATTTTAACATTGCGTGCATAGATGACCGATTGCTCCGCGAGAACCCACATTCCCGGATGCGGCATGTACGGAAAAGCGGAGTTTCTGCGGCACGAGACAGGCGGTGGCCGTTGACAAACGCCGTCCGGGCGTGGCAAGTACGCGTGCAAAGGAGGCCATATGAAGGTCAACCCTCTCGTCACCGTTCTTGTGTTTGTCGCGGGCCTCGGCATCGGCTACTTCGCCCGTAACGCTGGAATAGGTCTGCCGCACAAACCCGATGCGCGCGCGGCGGACTTGGCGGCCATCGAAAAATTGCACCAAGCAGACGTTACGGCCACACTGGCGCAAGACCCCAGCGCGCTGACCATTCTGTGGTCCGACGATGGCGTAAACCTCGGGTTCCCCGGCAAGCCTGTGGTGGGAATAAAAGATATGGGCGAGGCCTATGCGAGATTCCATGCGGACTACCCGGATTTCAAGGTGTTGAAATACGCACCTAATATAACGGATGTCCAATTTGCGGACGGCTGGGCGATCGAGGTAGGCGATTTTGCAGCCACGTACAAGATGTCTCCAACGGACGATCCCGTCAGCGTCAACGACAAAGGCATGCGCCTGCTGAAGCGCCAGAGCGATGCGTCCTGGAAATTCGCTTTGGTCGGCCTCAAATAACTGAAGCGTGATTTCCCGACAACGGCATAGTTTGTGAGCTACTTGTTTGTTTCCTGCAAATCACTAAACTCAGCCTCAGAGCGAGGAGGACGCCCGTGACAAGGGCAGTGAGGGTTCCGCTCAAGCTGGGAGCAGTTGTAATTGCGGCCGTGCTCATCTCACGGTACATACCGCCGTCGGTTCGCGCACAATTGCGATTCCCGGATGGGATGTTGGTAGCCGTGGCGCTCTTGTGTCTCTTCTCCGTTTACTGGAGCATTGCGGCAAAAGACAGCGCGCCGACCAAGACGTCGGAATCCAAGTGGTCGCGCGGGCTGCATCTGTTTTTGGTCAACGGAGGTGTGCTGTTGCTGATTTTTCCCGTTCCGGGGCTGATGCGGCGGTTTCTGACAGACACTCACTTCGTTGTAGCCATCGGCCTGGCGATCGAAGCCGCTTTCATTCTCCTAGCCGTCTGGGCGCGGCGCCATCTCGGCACCAACTGGAGCGGCGAAGTCAGAGTCGCGGCGGGACACCAACTGGTCCGCACGGGTCCGTACCGTTTCGTACGCCATCCGATTTACACCGCGGTGCTGGGAATGTATTGCGGAGTTGCCATCGTGTCCGGCGAAATTCATGCGCCGATCGCCCTGGTCATTGTGGTGCTGGCGTACTGGCGCAAAATCCGCATGGAAGAACGAGCCATGGCTGCAACATTCGGCGCCGATCACGAAGCCTACCGCCGCGACACCTGGGCGCTGGTTCCCTTCCTGTTCTAAAACCATCGCGCATGGACAACCGATTGTGCGCCGATGACGATGCGCCCTGAAGTAATCCACTAGCCTGAATAACGCGCTTATCGGGACATGAGGAGTGATTTTTCGTCAGTTTGAGCGATGGTTCAATATTTGGAAGGCGCCAAGAAGAATAAGTCCGGCTCCCAGGATGGCCCAGGAGATACGCTCTCTAGCCTTTATTGGTTTCCCCGAAGCATCCTTGCCCCAGAGCACAGGTGACGAAGGTTTGATCCCTCGCACGGCATTTGCCACCAGGAAAAAACCGCCAATGATAAGAAGGAAGGAAAACGGGCTCATGCATCCTCCGTGCAAAATCGAATCATCTCAAGGCAGTATTAAGAATATGCGACCTTGAGAAATGTGATGCAGGTTCGGAATTTGACTATGCGCAATGGTTAACCGGACCGAGCAGCCAATCGCCGCGAGCAGACGCAGGGCCGGGCGCATTTCCTGTACTATGTGGAAGCTTTTTTTGAGTGCGGCATCAATCCTGGAAAAACTGGAAAGGAAGCCTAATGAACTTCACGCGTATCGTTCTCGCCGCCCTGGGCGCCTTCGTGGCGTATTTTGTCCTGGGCGGCCTCTCGTTCGTACTGATTCCTTCGCTGAAGACCGAGTTCCTGAAATATCCGCTGGTGTACCGGTCGCAGGACTCGATGAAAAGCGTTATTCCAGTTGGAATGGCGGCAATGCTCGTAGCGATGGTGGTGCTGGCGGTGATTTACGCGATGTTGTACCGCGGCGGTTCCGGCGTCGCCGAAGGGGCACGCTTTGGCGCACTGATTGGAGTGTTCGCGATTTGCGCTTTCGTGATTCACAACTACGTGAACCTGAACATCGGCGCGGCGCTGACCGCGCAACAATCCGTCGCATATTTCGTGGAGTGGGTCGTGACCGGCATCGTGATCGGCCTCATCTACCGCCCCGCACACTAATCGATTCGTCGCTTCCAGCCGAGCTCGCTTACGACTCTAACGTTCAACGATGTCGATCCCGCGGTCTTTGCGCCGCCGCAAGCTGTGCCCGACATCGCGTCAAAAGGAAAACCAAAACCCGGTTCTTAGCGCGTGGCCCTTTTGAACGCTAATCTGGCTTTCAGCCTCATTTCAATAGTGTGCGAATTGGAACAGCGGCTACTGCGCGGTCTGAGTAGCATCCTTGCTAGGTGCACTCGTCTGCGATAGCAGCGTTTTGCCGCGAGCGGCGCTACAAGGGAGAATCGAAATGAAGAGATCGTTGATTATGAGCACGTTTTTGCTGGTGTTTCTGGCTGCCGGATGCGCCACGAACCCAGCGGCGGCGCCGCAACCCGCGGCAGACCAGAGCAGAGATCACGACCGGGACGCGCAGCGTGAGCGCGACGCCCAACGCGAACGCGACGCACAGGCGGAGCGCGACCGGCAGGGCAACACCCCAGCGTGCCCGGCAGGTGAGCATGCCGCGACAGACCACGACGGCCGACCGATTTGCGCTAGAGACTAATGTTCCAGACCAATACCCTGGCCGGGAACACCTGATTCCCGGCCCGCGGCATTACCAGTTTCTACTTGGCGTGCGTTGCAGCGTCTTCGATCAGAGCCGCAACCTCCTTCGGATGGGAGATGAAAACGCAGTGGCTCGCGCCGGCGACTTCGACCTTGTGGCTCTTGGCTCGTTCGGCGTACCAGCGTTCGAGGTCGGGGTTGATGGTTCTGTCGCTGCCGGCTACCAACATCCAGCTCGGTTTGGTTCTCCACGCAGCCGTAGTGATGGTTGCGCTAAAGTTGTTGCCAAAATTGAAGACCTGCGAACGCGCCATGAAAGCAGCTTGCTCCGCGGGCAGGTCCGCTGCAAATAGCTCGTGAAATCGCGCCGGGTCGATATAAGTGAAACCGTCCGGTGTCTTCTTGATCGCGCCAGACTTGCCTAGGTCACTCGGAAAGCGATTCCCGTCTTCGGACTCTTTCTCGCCGGCATCGGGCATGTGCGCCGCGATGTACACCAAACCGACGACAGATGGATCCGTCCCCGCTTCGGTGATTACGGAGCCGCCATAGCTGTGAGCGACAAGAATGGTCGGCCCATCTTGCAGCGCAAGGATGCGCTTGGTGGCGGCGACATCTTCCGCAAACGTCGTCTCCGGCTCCTGAACCATGCTGACGTTGTAGCCGTCTTTCACCAGAATGTCGTACACGCCTCTCCAGCCGGAACCATCCGCCCAAGCGCCGTGCACCAAAACAATATTCTTAACGCGATTTTCTTTGGTCTGCGCGGAAACCGCGCCGCAGGTCAACAGCAATAATGCGATGCAGAGGGACTGAGACACTGATCGTGCTACTCGCATAGCTACCTCCATCCACTCAGAATGTGGTGTGATTTGAGATTTGGCCCGAAACTCAGCGCATTGTAGCCGAAACGGAAGACTGGCGTTCAACTTCCTGTGCGTGAAGCGGCTCCGCGATTGGTGATTGTTTAATGGGCGGACGCGATCATGTCGTTGAACTGCGCGACAAATACGAATTCATTAGGGCCTGGGTTATTCCGGAGCATTTTCACGCGCTCCACCAGCACCTCTTCCGCATCCGTTCCGAGGACCGTTACCGCTTCCTCGATGAACGCCGCCAGCGGCATGGCGCGAGGCTCGTCCTTGCTGTTCAACAGGTCGGTCTGCACCCACGGTGGAATTAATTCCAAAACCCTCACCGAGCTGCCTTTCAGTTTGTAGCGCATTGATTGCGTATAGGAATGAATCGCCGCCTTGGTGGCGGAATACACCGCAGTGCTGGCCAGCGGCACGAACGCCAGTCCCGACGACACATTGATGACCGTAGCGGAAGGCTGTTTCTTCAAGTGCCCGATCAGCGCCGAAGTCATCCGAATCGGCCCCAGCAGATTCGTGGTGACGATGGAGACCAGCACGCTGTCATCAATCGCGCCGGCGGCATCATCTATCTGCATGATGCCCGCGTTGTTGATCAACACATTCAGCTTCGGATACTCCGTAATCAGTTTTTTCGCCACCGCTGCGATGCTCGCCGGGTCTGCCACATTCAGCTCAAGCGACTGCATTCCGGGATTCGCCTTGGTCACTTCAGCCAGGTGGCCTTTGCGGCGCCCGGATATGATCACCTGGTTCCCGCGCTTGTGCAGCGCCTCGGCCAGACTGCGCCCAATTCCTGAAGTCCCGCCAGTAATGAAGACCGTGTTCCCGCTAAGTTTCATCGCTTCTCCCTTTGCGTACGCCTAATAGATGAATAAAACATCGATTCGGTTCAATTCCCTTGCAACCGTTATAATACTTTTATGACGGATTCGCCTGCGCAGCACATGCAGTGCATGGAAGTTTGGGGCGGCAGCCAACTTACTTCCAGCGGAGTCGAACTGGGCGGGCTGGACGTTTGGGTTTACAGCAAGCCGTTCGGCGAAGCGCAGCGCGGCGGCGATGTGTATTACGTTTCCAGTTGCGCCAGCGGGCGCATCAGCCGCCTGCTTCTCGCCGACGTTTCCGGGCACGGCAACGCCGTCGCTTCCACCGCAGCCGACCTGCGCACATTGATGCGCCGCTTCGTGAACCGCCTGGACCAGAAAGAAGTCGTGCGCCTGCTCAACGAGCAGTTCACCGAGCTTTCGCGACACGGCAGTTTCGCCACTGCCGTCCTCACCACTTTCTTCGAGCCCACTCGGAGGCTTTCTCTTTGCAACGCCGGCCATCCGCGCCCGCTTCTCTTCCGCGCCGCCGATAGCCGCTGGTCGCTGCTCGGCCACGCGGACCACCCCGAAAAAAAAGGTCTGCGCAATATTCCGCTGGGCATGTTTCAGATCGCGGATTACGAGCAGCTCGACGTGGAACTCGAGCCCGGCGATTGCCTGGTCAGCTACACCGACGCGCTGATGGAATCGTGCGACGCGGACGGCCAAATGCTGGGCGAAGACGGCTTGTTGCGCATCGTCAACCTGCTCGGCGACGTCCCTGCCGAAAAACTGATCCCGTCCCTGCTCAAAGAAATCGGCGAGCGCTACTCCGAAAACCTTTCAGCCGACGACGTGACCGTCCTCGTCGTGCGCGCCAACGGCCGTGCCATCCAGTTCACCTTCGCTGAAAAGTTCGAGGCCTTCGGCCGCTTCCTCAAAACTCTCTTCCGCTCTCTGCGCCCCGGCGCCGATCGCGCTCCGTTCCCCGACGCCACGCTCGCCAACATCGGCGGCGCCCTGATCCCCGCGTTCAACCGCCGCTGGCGCGCCCCGCGCCCCTCCGCAAAATAACTCCACCTCACCGCTCATCTGAAATCCATTTGTGCGGTTGAGCGGGCAGCGTAAATCACGAGTTGACTTACAGACGGCCCCTATTCGTTGACTCAACTGCAACGGGTGCAGCGGGACGTACGGTTGGAATCCGGTTGAGTCTGGCGATTTCTACCGGCACGGCAGTCCAATCCTGGCGCAAAGTATTACGGGCGACACGATCTACGTGAAGGCGAATGCACTGCAGTGGATTCCCGACGACAAAGGCGGCGGGCCAACGCAACCTGTGCCGTCCGACATCGTCATGGAGCGGTGGTTTTCTCCAGTGGCGAATCACCCCTATGCATTTCAGGAACGCTATAAGATCACGCATACCGGCACGGATAGCCACGCGAATGCGAACGAAGCGGTGCCCGACTACGAAGTCAGCGCGCTGCTCTTTGACCAATTTGACTTTTATACCGGAACGAATCCAGGTGTAGCAGCGGCTCTTACTGTTCTGCCTACGGCTCCAATGGCGCAATTCCCAAATTCAGGAACGGTCGAATGGCTGTCGGAAAGCTGGGCCGCATTTACAAACACGCAGGGTGTTGGTTTTGGCGCGTACAGCCCGCAAGCGTTTCCATATTCTCCTCCCAGCCAATCCACCTCGAACCCGGCGGTTGATGAGGAGCTGGCTTTTCCGTTCCTGACACCTTTTAGTTTCACTGCGGGATCGAGCGTGCAATTCGATACCTTTCTCATGCTTGGTACGGACACGACGATGCAACTCGAAACTTACGACATTAACAGGCAGCTTGGGCCTTTTAGCGACGTTGCTCCTCCCACAGGTTCTCTCGACCTGCCTGCTAGCGGAGCGACTGTGTCGGGGATGGTTTCCGTGGAAGGATGGGCCTTCGATAGCGTTTCAGCTACAACCCTGGGTCTCTACGTTGACGGAGTCCTTACATTATCCGGGTCGCCTAACATTGCGCGTCAAGACATCGTCACGGCGTACCCCGGGGCACCTGCCAATTCCGGTTACCAATTCAATCTCGACACGACGCAACTCTCGAACGGGCAGCATACGCTCGAGGTGAGAGCCACGGATGCGTCCGGAAATGTCGGATTGTTGCCCCACCACATGGTTACAGTTCAAAACTGAAAGCTGAATCGTGTGTGCTCAGATTAATGCCCGCCGAAACGGAACACGATTCCGGCGCGTAGGCATTGTTGATGTCGAGTACACGCTTGTGCGGTTTGCGCGTTTACCGGGCGGCGGTTGGCAGTTTGCTGTAACGCTTTCTATTTCTTTCGCATCTGATGGAGGACCAAGCTGGAAGGAGAGGATATGGGGATGTTTGCAATTACTGGAATCACTGGTCAGGTGGGTGGCGAGGTGGCTCGCAACCTGTTGGCCGCTCACCAAAACGTTCGAGGCGTGGTCCGCGACGTCGGCAAATGCAAAGAATGGGCGGAGCGTGGCTGCCAGCTAGTGAGCGCGGATATTAATGATGCTTCGGCGCTGACCGCTGCACTCAAGGATGTCGATGGCGCGTTCGTTCTCGTGCCGCCTAACTTCGATCCATCGCCTGACTTCAGCGAAGCACGGGCATTAGCCGCCACATTGAGTTCAGCTCTCGTCGCGGCGCGCCTGCGTAGAGTCGTATATTTATCGACGATCGGGGCGCAGGCAACGCGCTCAAACCTGCTGACGCAGCACACCATCATCGAGCAAGCGCTGCGAAAGCTGCCGATGGCGATCACCTTTCTGCGGCCGGCGTGGTTCATGGAGAACTTTACCTGGGATGTTGCTCCAGCGAAGAACGGCGCGATTCAAAGTTTCCTGCAGCCCCTGGATAAACTGTTCCCTATGGTTGCCACGTCCGACATCGGGCGCGTAGCTGCCGAACTGCTGCAGGAAACGTGGGACGACCAACGGGTGATCGAGTTGGAAGGGCCGCGTCGTGTGACCCCGACGGAAGTCGCTGCTACATTTGCTAATCTATTGGGCCGTCCGGTGAGAATCGAAGCAGTGCCGCCTGAGACGTGGGGGGCGCTCTTCAAATCGCAAGGCATGAAGAACCCTCAGCCGCGCATTCAGATGCTCGATGGCTTCAATGAAGGATGGATCGAGTTTGAAGGTAAAGGGGTTCGAAAAGGAAACGTGGCCCTGGAAACCGTACTGCGGGCGCTCGTCGAGCGTGACGGTGCGACGAAAGCCATCTCCAGCGCCAATTGATGTTTCTCCCCGCCGTCAGGATTTATTGCGTCTTCAGGAGCAGAGCCCGCGAAAGTCCCGCAAGTCGGATTACCGGAGGAGCCCTTTCCCAGTGCTCCACTTGTCCGGTCAGCGCGTTAATCTGCCACTAACCTACTAGCTATTGTACCGATAGCGAGGCCGACGGCGGCATACACGAAAGCATTGCCGGCCCGAGGAGTAGCGCCACGGCTCCAAATGACGGGTCCACAGTGATGGTCAAGATGGCGGCAGGACAGATCGCGTAAACGATCGCAGGGGGAATATGCCAATGGAGGGGAGCAAAATACAATCCAAGCGCAACTAAGTAGCCAAGCGCGGCAAATACCAACGCTGTCCTCGTAATTATGAACACAACTTTCGTCATGGGAGGATAGTAGAAGCCTGGGCTGGTCCGGTCAACCGGCTCAACTCCTGGTTAGTCGGACGATCGGAGAAGTGACGTACCATTACTTCACTTGTCCGGTTAGCGCGTTGATCAGGAGTTGAGACAAAACTCGTGACTGAACAAAAACGGGCGCCGGGTCACTCCCATTCCACCTACTTCTCTCGCCCGCATCTCGATGCAGATTATGAGAAATTCTTTCCGAGGATGTGCAATCCCTTGTCCGAGAAGATGGAGGACCCAAGAACATGTTCTTTGTTTTCAATATAGCGAAATGTGGAAGTTGACTTGCTCGTGAGCCAGCACCGTTTTCCGAAAACTAGGGGGAGATATGAATCGAAGGACCTTGTGGGCCCCGGCCATAGCTCTAGCTCTGTTGATTTTCCTTAGCATACCCTCGGTTGCCTCAGCCGATAGCGGCCAGACCTGGACTCTGACTGATGTACTTTCTTCCGACGGCTCGACAGCCTCGGGGTCCTTCGACTACAACGCAGTAACGGGCCTGTATAGTGACATTAATGTCGTCACCACGCTCGGGTTAGAGTTTAGCGGGGCCAGCTATTCGGTCGTGGACGCTGGCTTCTACTCAGCCAACGAACTTGTGATTATGGCTAACAATTCGTACGCTGAGGGCACCCCGGTATTGGCCTTTGAGATTTCACCTGGCCTGACCGGTGCGGGCGGCGTAGATTTTTTCTCTGCTCTGGAGGGTCTCTGCAACGCTGGATGTACTGATTTTGAAGGTGGCACTGGCGAAAGTGGCGGGGCGCTTCGAGGATTTGAAGGCTATGTCGCAACAACACCGGAACCCAGTCTAGTTTTGCTCCTTGGCACCGGGCTTCTCGGCTTGGTATCCCTCCGGCGAAAGCTGGTCAATAGCTAACACAAATATCTAAATCGTTATTTTGGGACAGGCGAGTCAAACGAACTTGGCTCGCCTTTTTCATTGGTGCCTCAACCCTGCGCTTTCCCCCTGTGGCGTATTTGCATTGCTCCCCGCAAATTCCACTTGGACGTATAGGGATGATGTCCCGGCAAATTGCTCTCAAGAGGGTCTAATGCGGGCATGTATTTCTGGGTGGATTACTCGGATATGGCGTATGATCGGCACGTGAAGAGGCCGGAACCACGTTTCCCAAAGTTGGCTACAGCCTGTTGTGCGCTCTTGGGTGTGGCGGCGTTCATTGCTATCCTGATTAATCATCACTCTGTTCTTCCCTTTTATTTTGGCTTCGGTTTCCTGGCGATTGTCCTCATCGTTGGGTTTTGGAATTGGCGAAGCGGAAATACCTAGCTCACGGGCAATTCATTGCCAAGCTTCTCATTCCCAAATTCAAACTGAGCCGCTTCTATTTTCGCGCCATCTAAGGATTGGCTCGCGTATCAGCAACGACCGCTCAGTTTCTCACGAGAATTTGGCGCGCCTATTGGGCGTCATCTGCTACGATTCGGCGCCGGGAGGCTTTCATGAAGATGTTTCTTCTTGGCGCGCTTTTCGCCTCGTCGATTTTTTTCGCCGTTCATTCGCAGCAATCCACGCAGACGCAACGAATTCCGTTATTCGAGAATGACGACGTGAAGGTGTGGAAGTCCGTGATTCTTCCAGACGCACCGCTGGCCATGCACCGGCACGAACATCCCCGCGTAATCGTTGCCATGGCGGGTGGAACCATGAAGATCGTGGAACAGAACGGCCCCGCGGAGTCTCACATCTGGGAAACCGGCAAAGCTTACTGGCTCCCCGCAAACCCGCCCAACACGATGCACGCCGACGTCAACGCCGGCGATAAGCCGATCGAGGTGGTTGTGGTCGAGTTGAAAAAAGAAAACTAATCCGGGGCTTCGCTAAAAAAGTTTGCAAATGTTCGGCATCCGGCACCTTGATCACAGAGTGAGCCGGGCGTGCAACCCGCGAGATATAGGTCCGAATCTCAAATTCCGGCTACAATCGTGGCGGACGAAATCGAAGGCGCGCACACTATGAAAAATCGCAATCATGCATCGGCCTTCACTAAGATAGCCGTAGAATTCAAAACGCGAGAAGAAGTTCCCTTCACACTCAAGGATCTATAGGCTATGACAGACTGGTTCGCACGCCCCGTCCTGCACGTAAGCGACGTGGAGACTTCGCTGCGCTTTTACATTGACCGGCTCGGCTTCACGAGCCCCTGGCGCTACGACGAGGATGGCAGAGCGCATGTTGCGCAGGTGGACCGGCAGGGCTGCGCGCTTATTCTGGCC
>Ga0302182_10001388_pt1 | contig 12777 bp, 8 predicted proteins | sample I_Palsa_N3_1_FD_198781 | JGI IMG/M metagenome (GOLD analysis project Ga0302182, IMG submission 198781) | Peat permafrost microbial communities from Stordalen Mire near Abisko, Sweden - I_Palsa_N3_1 | ecosystem: Environmental > Terrestrial > Soil > Palsa > Peat permafrost | place: Sweden: Abisko...
GCCCTACTACACTTCTAGCCTAACTGAACAATTCGCTGTTTTCTCTCTCTCTCTTTCTTGCTTTCTGCACCCTCCCATGGATCGACGGTACTCTCTTGATGGACACCACCGTCCCCAGGCCATAAGAACTACCTCTTCCAGCCGACCTTGGCTAACCAACTGGCGCCGATGATGGATTCGTTCCGGTTCGATTTCAGGTACAATTTTTCTACCTGCTCGCACGACGGCGGATCAGAGTTCGCTCTCCCTCGGCCTCTGCTACCATTTGCCTTCGTCTTGACCAGTTTCACAATATCGCTTTCTTAGGGGTAACGGCGAGAGCGAGGGGCAGTTGGGGTACTCCAACTGGGACGACGACCAGGCCGACCTCGACGCCGTCATTGCGCATTTTGAGCAAAAGGGTTACCTGATCTACGCGCTGATCGGTCACTCTAGAGGTAGGCCCACTTCAAGGTATGTCTCATCTCCTACTGATCGCGACAGGCTCTAACCATTTGCAATTGGGCACTCTAGGCGCCATATCATGCCTCAACTACGCGGCGACTTCGAAGCACGTACCTTTGATCCCATATATTGTGAGCATCAGCTCTCGCTTCAACATGGCTGATGTTCGACGCAAGCACGGCCCTGAGACGATGGCCCTCCTGGAGGAACAGGTATGATTTTGTTACCATCGCTCCCTCGAGAAGAACAAGGGGAATTGGCCGATGGCGCAATAGCACCTGCGGTGGTCCCATTTCTCATGCTCTGACAACAACAAAACAAAACATAACATATCCGATCCGTGTTCTGTGTCTCTTCGCAACCACAGGGGCACTTTGACTGGCAGGCTCGTGCAGCGGGCAAGGATATCACTCTTCGTGTCACACAGAAGCACTTTGACGACTTTCTGAACTTTGACACGGCTGCAGGTAAATATCGCTCGAGGTCAAGCCTGATCCTTGTTGTGGCTAATTATGGCCCGAGCTAATTTTTTTCTCATTATCTCGCTATTGGCGCTGCAGTCGCCCATATCCCCGCTATGACCAACATCCTCCTCTGTCATGGCTCTGAAGACGCGGTAAGCACTCGCTGGAGAACACGATAAACTTCTTTTCTTGATCTGCTCATAGCCGTCGGACCCTAACCGGGTTGTGTTCCACCCACAGGTTGTACCCGTCAAAGATATTGCCCTTTTGCAAAGCCATCTTTCACATGCCAGGACCTCGCTTCGCATCCTTACCAATGCGGACCACAACTACAAGAAGCACTACAACGAGATCTCCCAAACTGTTAGCCATTACTTTTCGACCGAAGGACGCAAGGAAGAATGGTCAAGGCGTGTCCTCCCCAACTGGAAAGCCTGGGTGCATGCTGTCGGAGGAGTACTAAATTTTAGAACAGTGGGCGACATTTGGATTCCATCTACGACGGAGGACACTGTGAACTACATGCGACCCGGTGTGATCTATCGCTGTGCAGAGTAAGAACTTCACGTTGAATTGAGTTTTTATTTCTGCTTTGCGCAATAACTAATGGACCTTCTGTCCCTAGTATCTCAAAACCAACACCAGAAGGCGTCAAGGCGTTGGAAGCTCTGAACATTACGGATGTGTTCGACTTGCGCTCCAACTCTGAAACCGAGCGCCGAGGAACATTGTAAGCCCTTTATCCCTCCACATTATAGGCCGAACGTGCGACGCTTTGCTAACTTTTTTTTTCTTTTTTTGTATCAGCGAATCGGAAAAGATGAAGCGCCACCATACTCCCGTATTTTCAGAGATTGACTATTCGCCAGCTCAGATCGCATTGCGCTTCACCATGTACCTAGGGGGCACGGAAGGATTCGCAGAGGCCTACATGTCAATGATGCCCAACATCCGACAGTTCTTGCCACCCATTCTGAATCATATTGTGCACAAGCGAACACCATTTATTGTGCATTGCACCGCAGGCAAAGACAGGACAGGAGTCGTGTGTGCCCTGCTGCAGATGATTTGTGGTGTGGATGAAGAACAGATCGCGTGGGAGTACGAATTGACGCGTCGGTGCATGGCCAGTAAGTCTTATGCGTCTATCTTTCTGCACCTCTTTGTCATTGTACTCGTCGAGATCTATGATGATACTGATCATAACATGGGAAACAACCAATCTCATATCGTATCTGCAGTCAAGGAAGAGGACATCACCTTTTTGAAGAGTGCCCTTGGCGAAGCCAGTGACGCCAAAGTGCGTAGTGTTCTTTCTACAAAGTAAGTGTCTGTCTAGCTCATTGATCGATGGAGAATAGTTCCATGTTGTATGATGAGCCTCTAGGATATGAATTTTCTTCCAATGCTCACCTTCTTGCGCAATTACAATTTCATAGTGAGGAATACATGTATCGTTTCCTGGAACGGTTCCATGAGAAGTACGGCAATGACTTTTTGATGAACGAACTCGATATGACTCTTGAGCAGATCCATGCAGTGCGCGATGCCCTGGTCGTCAAAATCCCTGTGCCACGTGCAGCATTGTAGAATCGGCGTGTTCTTTTCAAGGAGAAACTCCCCATAGACTAAAGAAATAAAAAAATGCGCGCGTTAATTCATTTAAACCATGAAGGATGTGAAGGATGTGAATCCAAAGTGAGATCGAAATGTCCTTTCCCTCTCCACATCCAAGAGTACAATATTTTGATCAGACAGTACTATACGCTAATGGCAGCGATGGAACCCCCTTGAGAAAGGATCTCGGGGGAGAAAATCCTGAACGTCGTTTGCTCTCGCCATGCAGCATGATGACTGAACGATCCACCGAATTGATGAGGGCATACTCCTCGTCCTGTTTGCGTACTCAATTGACTTCAGGCATCGTCACAGGCAGTGATCATTCCCCGGATCCATTCCACAACGTTGACACATGTTCATTGGGGGATATTTTTCTTGTCAGACGTCCATGAGTGCGAGGGGTTTGATCGTCTGTTAGTTATAAGTAGACGCATTTCCGTACGTCCAACTCAACTAGCGCGGCTTGAATGCACCTAAGGATCGCAAACCCCATGATCTCGTTAGTGTCAGTTGGCTGGTCTAGGCGATGCCGGGTCATCCTCCAAGAGGCCTTTCGGGGGCGTTCTCACTTCTTTTTTTTCCGGCAAAGGACCCCCGAGGGCATGAGATTTAGTTTGTATGACCTGTAAACAACACGTCCAGGCGGACTGCAAAGCCAGCAAACAAGATTCCAAAGATATGCTGTTACATATCCCTCAGCCACATGAGTGACCTACCCGCTATGCGGCCAGGCCCTGCTCTCCATGTGGCCTTTCAAACACCAGGTTAATTAGCCGATGTCCATTGCCTCGATAAATAAACCTCCTCCCCTTCTCCTTACCATCATATGTAAACGCGACTGTCCTAGGTACGCCTTCAAAACTCTCGAGCCGGCGACTCTGTGTATCTCCTTCACGTCAAGCGTGGACCGTTGTCTCTGAGAAGAGTCTGTGAAAACCCCACTGCTCCTCAACATGAGTGCTGCCTTGTGCACGTTTGCTCACTGTAGTTATTCCAACAGACTTTTCCCATTCGACGGTGATCGCACATCTTTCATTCCAGATCCCCACTCGGCCGTGTTCCTCGATCTCTTCGACGAACTTGTCCGCCGTGCACGTTGCTATCTCCTTGGTCGTCCCAAAGGCAGTCTTGATCGCCGCGCTCAGGCCTAGCGGTGCGATCCCTTTGTATAAATCTGTGGCTGTCCGTATTTTTTCTCTTTCTCCCTCGTCTGGCGTTCTTGCGTGTCTCCTATCACTGCTGACAGTATCTGTTCCTTCAATGACTTTTCTAGTTTCCCGCAGACGAGTCGATCCAGCGCAGTTTTGAAGGGAGAAGCAGCCGCAGCATACTTCTTTCCAGCGTCATGGGCCTCTTTCACTCGTGCTTCCCATTTCTTCACTGCGCGCGAATGTGCCCTCTGTTCCCTCACGGTCAGGTTCTTGATCGCTACAGCCCAAGCCCCTTTTTTGCTTTTCGATTGTCTCGGGGCGTCGCCACAGGTGGTAATTGTCCTCCGGGTCCATCTCACAACTTTGGCACACGTTTGTTGGATACAGAGGTATGGCCTCCACTGCTTCAATGTTGGCAGCATCCCATAAAGTGTTTTACCCTGTGAGCTCGCTTGCTGCAATCTGCCTCACTTGTGTAGAAACCCCTTGGCGCTTTTCTGTCATGAATGACCGCCAACGTCGTTCTCCATTCGATATCCTTCGACTTCTTGATATATTTCTTTGTCCTGTTTAATGCTGATAGCGTGCACTTAGTTTTTTTTTTTTTTCTTGTCAAAGGTCCCTCGCGGGAGTGGAGGTTTATTATCTGTAATCTGAAAGTGAACGAGCTCGCGCCCGGGCAACCCAGTGGATACTGACTCTATAAATTGCTTGCGCACTGCACAACCCGTCTATGACGGCCCATGCACCCCTTGTTCACAAACCCGCGACCTCGTGGGTGGCGATCAACTGGCTTGCTTTCGCGAAGCCAGGCCCTGTCCTCCAAGTGGCCTTTCATGCTCGTTCGTCAGTCTATTCTCCGAGATCCTTTTCCAAGATGTATTTTACTCCTCCTGTTCGTTCCATGATGTTTAGCTCCACTTTGCCTTGGCATGCTTGCAGCACTCGCTTGTCGGCCGTCTTGAGGATTGTCTTCACCCTTGTCGCATTCGCCGCGTTCTGATCAAAACTGTTATAGTCACTGCTGCTACCTCCGTGCTCTCCAACACGGGTGCCAGGTCTCTCAGGTCTGGCACGTTTGCTCACAGCAGTGATGCCAACAGTCTTTTCCCAGTCCACAGTCTTCTTGCAACGTGGGTTCCATAACCCTGTTCGTCCGTAGTCTTCGATGTTTTTCATAAATTTGTCTGCCATAATCTTCGCGATCGCCGTGGTCGTGCCGAAAAGTCTTTTGAACTTATCCTTTAGGTAAAGTGGTGCCAGTCCGTGGTATGCTTCAATGACCGTCCATTGTCTTTCTACTTGTATATCGCCGAAGTCTACCACTTGTTCCTCCTCTCTCATGAGATCGTCCTCCAATAGATTCCGTACTCGGATGTTTCGCACTCCTCTGAATTGGTCCTCCAGCACCGTCCAGACCGACTCCGCTGACGCCGCCGAGAATGTCGGTTGCTCTTTGTTGAATTCCTCGCCGTATTTGTCTGCGTCTTCCTTCTTCTTCGTCCACATCTGCTTTGCTCTCTGCCAGAGTCTACCACCAAGGTCAATAACCATCTCTATAGCCTCTTCCCATCCTTCGCCCTGGCCTTCTAACGTTTCTGGACATCGCCAAATGTGCGTGATGTCTTCATCTGCCACCTCACAGACCCTGCAGCTTGCATCTTCATACAAGTCTGGTCTCCATCGTCTTTGGTACGCCCTCGTCGGTAGCATGCCATGGATCTTTTTGATTCGGTGAGCTCTTTTCGAGCAGTCCGAGGTGCTGGTGAACATACTCCTTGGGCTGTGGTAGTTGTGTACAATCGCTAGGGTTGTGCGCCACTCGATTTCTCGCCAGTCTTTGATCCATGCTTTCGTACGACCCTGGTTGGCCCACTGATGGTGTGTCCTTGCTACTGATTGCTGTTTCAGCAATTGCCGTGGGTCTACTTCGACTAGTTTCCCCTTGAACATTGCGTGGCAATTCATACCTGTGTGAACCGATGGGTCTAGGTCCCACGTGTCCTTGGCATGTGCTCCTTTCGCTACAGTGTCGGCCATGTTGTTGCCTGCATTACCAGAGTGACCCTTCACCCATTTCACATCGATTTTTTCGCCTTGCCGTTCGAACGCTCTGGAGATTGCCGCCCACCAGACCGCGTATTTTGATCGTAATCTTTGTCTGACTGTTGATGTTCGTCTCCTCAGTACGAGTGCCGCAAACTGTTGCACCACAGACTTATTATCGATGTAGACTGTTGCTTTTGTATCCCTGGGGCAGACTAGGATTGTTGCAAGCAGCCCAACTAATTCTGCTTTGGTCGATGATGCGAACCCTAGAACTTTTCCTGAAGCGACGTTGCTGTATCGGTCTTCCCCTGGCTTCTTTATGACGACTCCAAAGGCCATACTGACTGTGGTATCTCCGTAGTCTGTCAACGATCCATCCGAGTAAAACTCCAAAAGCTCGTGGCCTTCCAGACTGGATCGTTGTTCTTGTATGGCACTTTCGACTTCGTCTGTTATCACCAGTCCATAGATATCTCTAAACGTCCGTTTCGTTGGTAATGGTCTCGCCCGCGGTGTTGCCGCTTTGTCCATACCTTCCTTCGCGTCTCGTTCCAGCTCTGCCATTTTGATGCGGTTGTTGGGTTCCAGATATTTCTTCCGCATTCGGCTGATAGCAGCTTTCCGAGCTTGGAATCTTCGCTTCACTTCGCTGACTCTGTCCTTCCACCTCCGTCGCGCCCTCTTGATCCTTCGTTCGCGCTCCTTCAGACGGTGTCGGATCCGATCTTGCCGTGCCTTCTGCCGAGCTGCCCCTTGTTGTCGTCTCTCTTGTGCCACTTGCCGAGCTGCCGCTTGCCGTGCTGCCTCTTGTTGTCGTCTCTCTTGTGCCACTTGCCGAGCTGCCTCTTGTTGCCGTCTCTCTTGCGCCGCTTGCCGAGCTGCCTCGTGTTGCCGTTTCTCTTTTTCCTCTAACTTGGCCAGGTTTCTCAGACGAGCATGTTCCTTTCCCCCCCAGGCAACATCTTTTTGGTATTCCGTTCTACGGAACTCGTCTTCGCCATCGTCCATTACCCGAAGCTTCGGTCCACCTCGTTGTTTGTAGTACTCTTCTTGGTATGCCTTTTGTCGTGCTTGTCTTCCAGCAATGGTTTCGACTATTCGGGGTCGGACCACCGTACCCTCCCTCCGTGCCCGGCGTAAGGCTTGTGTTGGAATAAAGGGCATGGCTATTTCCTCCGCTTCCCCCACTTGCTGTGGTAGTGGTGGTGGCGGTAGTGGTGGTGGTGGTGATGGTGGCGGTGGTGGTGGTGGTGCCGGGTGTTCGTCCTCCTCTGTTTCTGGGTCTTCGGACACTTCGCTCTGATAATCCACCCGTGCTAGGGCTGCCTCTTCTTCGGCGGCGTCTATCTCTTCCATGGCAGCTCGGCGATCGTGGCACCAGTTTGTTACGCAGGCCTCTGTGAATCTATCCATGGCACAATAGTTTTGGAACCGAAGAAACCACGGAGGTGAGTCTTTGCTAACTTTTCTATATCCTACCATTTGACGAAGTTCTTTCCACGAAATCAATTTGGCCTTGTTGACCGATAATACTTGTTCGATATAATAAATTCCCAGGTTGCGGCATTCCGTCACTATCTCCTCGTCGGCCTCGTCGCCCAAGAACTCGAGGATTGTGCCGGCGTCTTTGTTGAGCTCAAAGTCCTCCGGGGCTTGGACATCGAAGCTGATATCGCGCTTTGCCATTAGCTCGCAGACCCCTGAGATGAAGCTGTGACGCGTGCTTGTCACCCCATGTGGCTCTCTTGTCGGGGGGACGTCCATCTTGAGTTGCTGTTGCAGTCGCAATAGTCGTGCCCTACAGATCCGTCCCACAATCCCCGTGTCGTTGAGGCGCAACCAAAGGCTCGATATCTGTTCTTCAGCCTGCGCGTCCTCGAGTCTTTTGATAGCGTAAAAACGGTGATGCGCCATGACACTGTTTGGTGTTGTTGACGGGAGGCGTGCTTTAATCTTGCAGAGCTTCATGTATTTCCCTGTCAGTCGCTTGAGTGTACTTTGCGGAATAAGCTGAACGGATGTCCGATAAATGATCCTATTGACTAGGACACTGTTGACAATGTACCCTGCTTGTTTGTCGGTGATTGCTTTCCTTCTTAGAATGGTGCAGATGGTGTCAGCTTCGTTTTCGATCAAGTCGGTCGTTGGCTTTGGGGATCCTGCGGCGTTGACCCACACCCCTAGTGTTCGAACGGCCTCCTTTTTTCCAACAGGGTATATGGCTTCCGGCGGGGTACCAAACTGTAGGGCTGAATCTTCCTTTGACCGCTTGTTGTTGATGGCAATGACTTTGGTCTTTTTCCCGTTAATTTCTATGCCATTGAGGTCGAAAAATTCTGTCGCTACGTCCAATATATATTGTGCAGAGTCCTTCCCGTCCGCCACCCATGTTGTGTCATCAACAAAGGCGAGGGCAGCTACTTCTGGTGTTGTGCTCGGTCCGCGGATCTGATATCCTTTGCAGTTGTCCATCACCTCGCAAAGCAATGGGTCGTACGCGATCCGCCAAAGGAGGGGACACTCTATCCCTCCTTGGTCCAATCCACACCTCGGCTGAAAGTTTTCCGTGGTGCCAAAGTCCGTGATGACTCTGTTGGCCTTGGTCTCCGAGATCATTTCGCATAGTTGAATAAATTGTTCCGGGACTTTCAATCTCCTCAAAGCCCTGGAGAGCATGCCGTCTTTTCCGCAATTCACCGAGTCGAAACATCGCCGCATGTCTTGGAAGACAATCCATTGCTCTCGACCGCTTTCTCGTGCGTCCTCCATCATGGCCAGCAGTATGTGGATTGGGTCCTTTGTCGTCGTTCCCTTTAGCACGGAAAAATTTGGGCCTCTCAGAATACCGTGGGTGCTCATAATCGTACTGAGTCTCGCCGTCAGAATGGAGAACATGATCTTCCTTGCATGTTCCAGAAGAGTGATTGGACGGATCTCGGCCATATTGCCAGACCACTCAGATGTCTTCGGTATGCAGTATAGGAGTCCAGTTTTCCAAGCTGTTGGTAAATCCCCTTGTACAATCCCCGCACCCACCATCTGATACAGAATAAAGTCTCCCACTTCACCAAGTTGTTGCAGGATCTCATTTGTAATTCCAGATAATCCTGGGGCTTTCAATTTTGGTGCCTTCCCGGTCGCCTCGTCGAACTCCTGCCTTGTCGGTGCGTCCATCAGCCTGTCGTACCATTCCTCGTCTATGTCCTTCTGCGGTTGATACTGCTCTTTCCATCGTCTATCGTCCAGCGGTTGCGCTGGTCGCGGCTTATACCATTCGTTGAACCATTCGACGACCCTCTCTTTCACCTTCTTCGGGTCCGTCTCTGTTGTAGTGTTGCCGTTCTCCTCTATTTGGATCCTATCAAGGACAACCTTTCCACTTCCACGTCCGAGGATGCTGTCCAACACCTTTCCCGTCTCTGTTGTCATCAACTCGTTTCGTTTCTCAATTGCCTCTTTGATTTTTTTTGGTGATTCGATTTTACGCAGTATCATCAGTACTCCAAGACTTTCGCGCCATTGCCGCTTGACCACTGATCTCCACAGTCGCCAGACGACATCCTCCGCGTCGGCCTCAGGTGGCTTTTCTAGTCTGTCTACCAGGTTTTGGTTCGGCTGGGTGTCATTGAGTCGCTCCCGCATCTCGTTGAAATGTTTTCGTTCCCTGTCTAGTTGCTCGACAAGTGTTCTTTGCCGCCATGCTTGGTCCGTCCTCCAGATTTTTGATGCTGTTTTGTATACGGACGCTGCTGCCCGGACTACATACTTCAGTGCCATCTCCTCCTCCGGTTTACTGTCTTTCCTCCCGGCCATTTTCTTTGGCAGCGCCTTCTCTGCTCCCTTGTATACTATCCGTGCGAATCGGTTCCACGCTAGCTCCACCTTCAATTTCTTGAAAGTAGCAATGGAGACTTTTTCGTCCGAGGATGTGAAAGGTTGGAGTCCTACTGTCCCATCGTGACTGAGTTGTGCTAGTTGAATTTCCGTCTCGTTCCTAAACTCCTCCCATTGTTCATCCGTTACAGATTTGAACTTGAATCGGACTCCCTTTGGTGTTGTTGTTGTAATTGCTTTTGCTAGGCCATTAATCAGATTGTACATGTTTATGGAGGCGGTCGCCATAGCATGGTCTGATGCTACAATACCGTGCATGTCTTCGTGTCTCGCTGTCAGCAGACGGGCTGCGAGGCGGTCACTCACAAATATCATGTCTAATCGGCTGACGTCCCCAAAGGTAAACGTTCGTTCAATAGGGTGTAGTACACGAAACGCGTCTTGAAGGGGTTGGAGCTTGACCCATTTCAATAAACTTGTCTCCGGCTGTGTTCCCTGATAATTACCTGGCTGGTGTTTTCTATCAGCCTGTGGATTCATCACTCCATTGAAGTCACCCAAGAGAATTACTTCTCGCTCTTCTCGCATGGCTCTTTCATATGTTGTCCTCACCCACGTCAAAATTTTGTCCGCCTCCACCCCATTTGCCCTTCCACTTGGTATGTAGCAGTTGATGACCACTAATTTCAACCCATTGTAGAAGTTGAAATCCTGCGCCATGCCTCTGCTCCCACACGTGTCTCGTCTCCCACCGTGGTTGTGCCATCTCTTCGATATGAGCATTCCAATACCTCTCCCTTGGGTCGCCCCTTCCTCACCATTCGCCCACCATGAGATGTAGTCTTCATGATGTCGGCGATTGATGCCCACTGCTGCTCCCCTTGTCATGTTTGTTTCCTGGATACCAATGATGTCCATTGATTCCAGGTATGCCCATTCCATTAGGGCCTCTGCCTTTCCTGCCGTTACTGCACCATGTATGTTAAATGATCCTATCCTGAGTTCTGATTTCTCTCCACGCCCTCCTGTTGTTTCTTGGTTTCTCTGATCGGGTGTATTATTCATTGGATTCGGAGTGTATGTGCGGTTCCATTTTATGTTGAGGTGTCCCGGGTAGCTTCACTTTCGGTCGTTGTGTCTCTGCCGCTCTTATTGTTGATGCCATTTTGAGTAGATCTGCCATCATGTTTTCCATTGGTGGTATATCCTTGCTTCCTTTTCCTTGCTTCTTATCCTGTGACATCTTTGCGTTGCCTGACACACTGCTATTGCCTCTATCCATTGTCATCGTTATCATCATGAATTTCATAAACATGTCGAACATGTCCTTGAAGCTCTTCATCAGATTGTTGTTCGATTCCTGCAGTCTTCTAATTTCTGTCATCATCTCCTTTGTAGTCGTGCCTTCGTCCTTGCCCTGTGTTTTATTCCCGTTTCCTGAAGCGTCTTTTTGAACCTCTTGTTTTTTCTTTTCTCCTCCTGTAGGTTGGTGGTGTCCTGTGTTTTGCGTTTCCGTGGGCTTGTTTCCATTCTCCACTTCAGTAGATAGCTCTCCTCTTGTGACCTCTGCAAAAGATCTACGAGTCACCACTCTTATAGCCTTGCCCTTTGCGAAAGCTTGCACCATCCTCTTGTGTTTGTTGTCTTCCTTTTCCCTCATTGCCTTGGGACACTTCCATTGGGTGTGATCTGCTGCCCCGCACTCGTAACATCGCTTTTCTTGCAATCCAACCCACTGCAGTGTTGTGCCTCTCCCATCCGCAATCCTCACCCCACTCTTAGTGACCGAATCCATCATCTCCTGTGTGGGAAAATAGACATACGCTTCTCGGAGCTGGTAAGTGTCTTTTTGTCCCTCACGACCTACCCAGGGTACCTGGACAAATGAAGCTTTGTCCTGTCCGATGAGAGCGATCAGGTCAGCTGAGTGCATCTTCCTCGGGAGACCGGTGAGTTTTGCTGAAAATGACAAATCCCAGGTTAGACGATCGCGTCCTATCCAGGACAGTCTCACCAAGTCGTTGCCGACTTGGACGTACTGCACTCCCTTGCTTCGGATATCCTGAAGCGAATCTCCCGAATTGAAGAGGACCCTTGCTGACATGCGCAATCCCTCTCGTTGCGGTCTGGTGGTGACCCGTTCCACTTCTCCAAACCGCACAAAAGCCGATTTGATACGATCCAGTTCCGTGCGGGGGTGGAGGCCGCTGACTTCGACCGTCCTTTCGAGTTCCGATTCTCGGCGCGAATTGTCCATCCGAGTGAACATGTTTTTCACTTGGACGTTGTTGTCCTCGTCCGTGATCGTCAATTGCTGTCCGAGCAACTGAAGGAGGTCTTGTTCGTTCTCGACGCTGACTTTGAAGCCTGGTACACCGTCTCGGGTGCATGGATGTGGTCCGTCCGTGATGTTGGCCTTCAGGGACCAAGCTAGTTCACGCAATTCTTCTTCCTGTGCCTTTCTCGTTCCTTCGGACAGGGTGCTTGCTTCGATGAATGCCATGTAGAAACGGTCCTTGACGCGATGAACCTCGTGCCATTCTTGCTCTGCCGCGTCTTCGGCATCGTTGTCTTCGATCTCGTTCAACAGTGCTTCTTCGTCCATGTTTTCGTCCTCTGTTACAGCCGGTGGCCTCACAGCAACCAATTTGCCGTCAATGCGCTGAAATTGACCTTGGGGTTGCATGGTCGAGTTTGCATTCCATTGGCGCTCCAGCGCCTGCTGTCCGTTATCCGTGGCCATAGCGACGTCATGCTGTCCCTCTTGGAGGTCCGTCGTCTGTCCGAGTAGTTTTTGTTTTTTTCCATTCGCATGATGAACATTTGGATTGTCATCATCTTGCCATTCATGTGGCCGATGATGGCGGAGATTGTTCGAGCTACCAGCTGACATTGCTGGGGATGTAGTGCCACTCTGCTGCACTCGCTAGGGGTTGTGGTTGTAGGGGTAGTGAAATGTAGTGTCCGAATTGTTGTCCGGAGGAGAGTTTTTGCTTTTCTTATCACAGGCATGACAGAAGGAGGGGTTTTTTTTAGGTGTTTTTTTGCAATCGGGAGGACTTTTTTGAGGGAATGTGGAATTTCGGATTGGGTGGTAGGGTGGTCACAAAAAAGAAATACTACCAAAAACAGAAAATCATCCTAATTGGTCCAGTGGTCAGGATTCCTCGCTTTCACCGAGGCGGCCCGGGTTCGAACCCCGGATTGGGAATTTA
>Ga0302182_10001390_pt1 | contig 12777 bp, 10 predicted proteins | sample I_Palsa_N3_1_FD_198781 | JGI IMG/M metagenome (GOLD analysis project Ga0302182, IMG submission 198781) | Peat permafrost microbial communities from Stordalen Mire near Abisko, Sweden - I_Palsa_N3_1 | ecosystem: Environmental > Terrestrial > Soil > Palsa > Peat permafrost | place: Sweden...
CGACGAGTGATGAATGGCTGAGCCATTGATGACATGACGCGGCGTGGATGAAACAGAATTTGCCTGGCGGCAGTAGCGCGGTGGTCCCACCTGACCCCATGCCGAACTCAGAAGTGAAACGCCGTAGCGCCGATGGTAGTGTGGGGTCTCCCCATGCGAGAGTAGGGAACTGCCAGGCATCATATCTTTATGATGAAGAACGTGTTCCTTTTTCCCCTGACAAGGAAAGATAACAGGAACAAACTTATATCAGACGATTGCTGATATAAGTGAAAGAACCGGTGGAGCGGTAGTTCAGTTGGTTAGAATACCTGCCTGTCACGCAGGGGGTCGCGGGTTCGAGCCCCGTCCGTTCCGCCACTAATTAAAATTATGCCTGCTAACTTTAGCAGGCATAATGTTAAGCGTAATTTAGGGGCGTAGCTCAGTTGGTAGAGCACCGGTCTCCAAAACCGGGTGTCGCGAGTTCGAGTCTCTCCGCCCCTGCCATATAAAAACCCTTCGCGAAAGCGAGGGGTTTTTTACTTTGTAGCCTCCGAAAAAATCTGCTTTCCCCCCTTTATTCATCCCACTTTTTTTATGATATTTCCTCTTTTTGATTTTTAATCCCCATTTAATCGCCGGATCTGACATTTTTACTGGTCAATTTTTGTGTTTTTTTAGCTGAATACATGCACGAAATGATTGTTCTACACGTATGTGACCCCGCTCATACTGCTTTTTTTCGTTTGTACTAAAACTACTAATCGTCCTATGACGCTAAAAAACCTAACCTACGCCTCTTTCCTTTGTTCTTTGGTGCTTTCAGAGAACAAATAGAAAAAAGGCGCGTTAGGAAAACGTCTTAGCCGTACCTGAAAAGCGACAACAAAAAAATAGCGCAAGACTAAACGCGAGGAACGAACCATGTACAAGAAATTATTAATGGCAGCTGCGGTAGCAACAGCATTTTGTGGAATGGCACAGGCAGCACCCCTTGTTGTCGGTTTTTCACAAATCGGCTCTGAATCGGGTTGGCGTTCCGCTGAAACAAAAGTGTCGAAACAGGAAGCTGAAAAGCGCGGGATCACGCTGAAAATCGCCGATGCGCAGCAAAAACAAGAGAATCAGATTAAAGCGATCCGTTCCTTCATCGCTCAAGGTGTGGATGCCATTTTCATTGCGCCGGTTGTGGCGACTGGCTGGGCCCCCGTTCTGACTGAAGCGAAAGAAGCCAAGATCCCGGTATTCCTGCTGGATCGCACTATTGAAGTCAGCGACCCGTCTCTCTATACCGCGGCCGTAGCCTCCGACAGCGTACACGAAGGCAAAGTAGCCGGTGACTGGTTGGTAAAAGAGGTCGCAGGCAAGCCCTGTAACGTTGTTGAGCTTCAGGGAACAGTGGGTGCAAGCGTCGCCTTAAACCGTAAGCAAGGCTTTGCCGATGCGCTGAAAGCGGCGCCAAATGTCAAAATTATCCGTTCACAGTCTGGCGACTTCACCCGCAGCAAGGGTAAAGAAGTCATGGAAAGCTTCATTAAGGCCGAGCAAAACGGCAAAAATATCTGCGCCGTCTATGCGCATAACGACGATATGGCCATCGGTGCAATCCAGGCCATTAAAGAAGCTGGCCTGAAACCTGGCTCACAAATCAAAGTCGTCTCAATTGATGGTGTTCCGGACATCTATAAAGCCATGCTCAATGGTGAATCCAATGCCTCAGTTGAGCTGACTCCGAACATGGCAGGCCCTGCCTTCGATGCACTTATCGCCATGAAAAAAGATGGAACGCAGCCACCGAAATTCATTCAGACGCAATCTACCTTGGTACTGCCTGATGCAGCGCAAAAAGAGTACGACATGAAGAAAGACATGGGTTATTAAGCCACCGATACCCGCTCAGCGACGATGCTGAGCGGGTATTGATCATGATAATTCATTCCCATTTCGCCTCAGGCGAATGCTGTAGGAGTTGATACCGTGACAGATATTGCACGCTCACAAAACCTGCTCGAAGTCCGCGGCTTGTCTGTTGAATTCCCCGGTGTCAAAGCATTGGAGAAGGTCGATTTCACGCTTAACAGAGGCGAAATTGTTGCGCTATTAGGTGAGAACGGTGCGGGGAAGTCTACGTTAATCAAAGCGCTGACCGGGGTTAACCGACGCTCTGCCGGTACGGTTCATCTTAATGGTCAGGCAATCGATCCCGTCAATACCGCTCACGCTCAGGCATTAGGGATCGGCACGGTATACCAAGAGGTTAATCTTCTGCCGAATATTTCTGTCGCCGCCAATCTGTTTATCGGTAGGGAACCCACCTGGTTCGGGTTAGTCAATCAACGAAAAATGGAACAACAGGCGCGAGACTTGCTTGCCGGATACGGCCTTAACTTCGACGTCACTCAGCCCCTTGCAACCTATTCCATCGCTATTCAACAAATTGTAGCCATTGCTCGTGCTGTTGATCTCTCGGCGCAGGTACTGATCCTTGACGAACCTACTGCCAGCCTCGACGCCAAAGAGGTCAGCATGTTGCTCGATATTCTTAAGCAACTGCGTGATCAGGGTGTCGGGATGATTTTCGTCACCCACTTTCTTGACCAGGTTTACCGCATCAGTGACCGCATCACGGTTTTACGCAATGGAAAACTGGTTGGCAGCAAGCTGACCTGTGACCTTCCTCGTATGGAGCTGGTGCCGATGATGCTGGGGCACAGTTTCGATGAAAGCCTGCTCAAACGCGGTGAGCATCGCGCCATCACCGGTGAGCCACTGGTTGAATTTAAAGAGTATGGTCGGCGGGGCATGGTGGAGAATTTCGATTTGAATGTCCGGCGCGGAGAAATCGTGGGTCTGGCCGGGCTGCTTGGGTCCGGGCGCACTGAAACGGCACAGCTGATTTTCGGTATCAAAAGCCACGATACCGGCAAGGCGCGAGTAGAGGGTAAAGCCTGTCAAATCACGACACCGCGCAAGGCCGCTAAGCTGGGGTTTGGGTATTGCCCGGAAGATCGTAAAACGGAAGGCATTATTGGCGCGGCGACGGTCAGGGAAAATATTATTCTGGCGCTGCAGGCTCAGCAAGGCTGGTTACGTCCTCTCTCAATGAAAGAGCAAAACCTCATCGCTGAAAAGTTTATCAAACTGCTTGGCATACGTACCCCAAGTGCTGAACAGGAAATTCAATATCTGTCGGGGGGTAATCAGCAAAAGGTTCTGCTGTCCCGCTGGCTGGCGACCAATCCCCGCTTTTTAATCCTTGATGAGCCAACGCGCGGCATTGACGTTGGCGCCCATGCGGAAATTATTCGCTTGATCGAAAAACTGTGTGATGAAGGGTTAGCGCTGCTGGTGATCTCCTCTGAACTGGAGGAGCTGGCTGGCTACGCCGATCGTATCGTCGTCCTGCGCGATCGCCGTCATATTACCGAAATTACCCAAGATAAAATCTCCGTTCCGGCGATTATGAAAGCCATTGCGGTTCAATAAGGGGAAGGCGATGAATAACAGGAGCCTGCCGATGACAGGAAAACCGCGCAGAGTCAGATGGGTATTGCCGAAAGGTGCCACGCAGTTTGGCGCTTTACTGGTGATACTGCTGATTGACAGTCTGGTCGCCCCAGGCTTTTTCTCGATCCATATTCAGGATGGTCGCTTGTTTGGCAGCCTGGTGGATATTTTTAACCGCGGTGCACCGGTTGCGCTGTTAGCGATAGGTATGACGCTGGTGATTGCGACTGGCGGTATCGATCTCTCCGTCGGAGCCGTAATGGCGATTGCTGGTGCAACGGCTGCCACGATGACCGTGCAGGGATACCCGTTATCCGGCGTGATTCTGGCCGCCGTGGCTGTAGGGGCAATGTGCGGCCTTTGGAATGGTTTCCTGGTTGCCGTGCTGCAAATCCAGCCCATTGTCGCGACCCTGATGCTCATGGTGGCAGGGCGGGGAATTGCGCAGTTGATAACAGAAGGTCAGATTGTCACTTTCGAACATAACGGATTGTCGCAATTTGGCAGCGGCTCGTTCTTTTATTTGCCCATGCCCGTGATCATTGCCGCTGTGATGCTGGTGCTGGTCTGGGCTCTCACCCGCAAAACTGCATTAGGACTGTTCATTGAGTCAGTGGGAATCAATATACGTTCATCGTTCTATGCGGGGGTAAACGCCAGACTGGTGCTGATAGCCGTATATGTCATTTGTGGTATTTGTGCGGCGGTCGCCGGGGTCATTGTCACCGCGGATATTCGCGGTGCCGATGCCAATAATGCCGGGTTATGGCTGGAGCTGGATGCCATTCTTGCTGTGGTGATTGGCGGTGCCTCATTGCTTGGCGGGCGATTTAATTTGCTGCTCTCGGTCATCGGCGCATTGATTATTCAGGGCATGAATACCGGTATTCTGCTATCGGGTTTCAAACCTGAATTCAACCTGGTGCTGAAAGCGCTGGTTGTTCTGGCCGTTTTGGTGGTGCAGTCGCCTCGGGTCTCGTTAAGTGCCTTATGGAGGAGGAACCAATAATGCTTAAAAGAAACCTGCCACTGCTGATCACAATTTTAGTTTTCATTGTCGGTTACGGCTACTGTTTCACCCAATTTCCCGGCTTTGCCTCAACGCGCGTTTTTTTTGACTTGCTGACCGACAATGCCTTCCTCGGGATTGTGGCGGTGGGGATGACGTTCGTGATTCTTTCAGGCGGTATCGACCTGTCTGTCGGATCGGTGATTGCCTTTACCGGCCTGGCGTTAGCTAAACTGATCGGCGTGTATGGCATTGCACCGGGTTATGCGTTCGTAATTGTGCTGTTTGCGGGAGCTATTTTTGGTGGGCTGATGGGATGGATCATCGACACACTTAAGCTCCCTGCTTTTATCATTACTCTGGCAGGTATGTTCTTTGTTCGTGGAATGAGTTTCATTGTTTCTGAAGAGTCCCTGCCGATTGATCATCCGCTTTACACCACCCTTGCCAACTATGCATGGAAAATGCCCGGTGGCGGACGCTTAACATTGCTGGCGGTGATCATGCTGCTGGTTGTGGTGTTTGGCATGGTTCTGGCGCACCGTACGCGGTTTGGGAATAACGTTTACGCTGTCGGTGGCAATAGTGTCTCAGCCGCACTGATGGGCGTGCCGGTCAGACGCACCACGATTTATATTTATATGCTGTCGAGCACGCTCGCTGTGCTGTCGGGTATCGTTTTCTCACTTTATACATCAGCCGGTTACGCGCTGGCAGCCAGTGGTGTCGAGCTGGATGCGATTGCTGCCGTTGTCATTGGTGGAACACTGCTCAGCGGCGGGATAGGAACGGTACTTGGCAGTCTGTTTGGCGTACTCATTCAAGGACTGATTCAGACTTACATCACTTTTGACGGTACGCTCAGTTCCTGGTGGACCAAAATCGTGATGGGAATTTTGTTGTTTATCTTCATCGCCCTGCAAAAAGGGATGGGCTCATTCTGGATAGCGCGCCGTGCCCGCCATCCACGACCTGAGCCGGGATGATGAGCGGGTGATCTTTTTGATTATAAGTGGGTATGAAGTGGCGTTTTTAATAACTGCCGAATTAATACCTGCTGATCGCTGTTTTGCAGCCAGACGGCGTAAAGCGGCCGGATGACCGGTGGGATGTCATGATAGGCCGACAACTGTGGGAACTCTTTTTCCCAATGCGTCGGCAGATAGGCGCAGCCGCCGGTCGTTTCCAGTAACTGACGTGTCAGATGAGCCGATGTGGTCGTCAGCACCGGTTCTTGATCGTTGGTCTGCGCACGACTTTCCTGTTGGATGAAGTCGGCTCCCCATTCCAGACGCACATAAGGTGCGTGTTCTGTTTTATCTTGTTTCTCTGATGCAAAAAGTCGTAACGAGAAATTACCCAGCAGCTGGCTGGAGAGTTCGTCCATCTTCGGCGGCTCGGTCGTGATCAACAGATCCAGCTGTCTTTCGTGCAATTGCTTGACCAGCGAATGACGCAGCGCCACGCGGGCTTCCAGACGTAATGCTTCGCGCTGACTGTAAAGTGCCTGTAACCATGGCGTGAGGTAGGCTTCCCACAGCGACGCCGTGGCACCAATCGATAATTCTGTATGCTGGAGAGAGCGTACAACCTCTTTTTTGGCCATTTGCCAGGTCGACATCAGGTTTTCTGCATAAGGCAGCAAGCGCTCACCAGCTGGTGTTAAGCGAATATTATTACGATGGCGTGTGAACAGATTTGCTCCAAGTTGAGTCTCCAACTGGCGGATGCGAAAACTGACTGCCGATTGCGTCAAATAGAGAGATTCAGCCGCTCTGCCAAAGTGGCGCGTTCTACTGACCTCCAAAAAGGTTTTCAGTAATTCCGTATCCAAAACTATCTCCAATATTTTTTGTCGTTAAGATTTAAATGTTTTGTTTTACACATTAACAAGCCTATCTAATACTCCGCGCCATAACAGCACGACCATGAGTAAATTAGGAGCGTGTCAGATGGCGGAAAGCTTCACCACGACAAATCGTTTTTTTGACAATAAACACTACCCTCGCGGGTTCTCCCGGCATGGCGATTTCACCATTAAAGAAGCGCAAATGCTAGAACGTTACGGCTTTGCATTTAATGAGCTGGACTTAGGGAAACGTGAGCCTGCAACCGACGAAGAAAAACTCTTCCTTGAGGTTTGCCGCGGCACCCGTGAGCCAGTGACGGAAGCGGAAAAAGTATGGAGTAAATACATTATCCGTACCCGTCGCCCGAAAAAATTCCATACGTTGTCTGGTGGTAAACCGCAGGCCGACGCGGTGGAAGATTACACGGAAAGCGACGATTAACGAAACGGGGCATTGCCCCGTTTTTTTATGCCAGGCTCTTGTGCAATTTTAACAATAGCCTATCCATGCATCTGTAGCTTAATGCTTCAGAAATATGAGCTTTCTCAATCATAGACTGATTATTCAGATCGGCTAATGTCCTCGCCACTTTCAGTATCCGGTGCCAGGCTCTGACGGATAATCCGAGCTTGTGCAGAACACTTTCTAAAAATTCCGCATCTTCTTTTCTGAGTTCACAATACTTCTCCACTTCGCTGCTGCTCAAATGGGCGTTAATTTTACCTGCCCTCACTAACTGAATATTTCTTGCAGCAATCACCCGTTCCCGTATGACTGCGCTGCTCTCCCTGACGCGCGATGCCTGGCACTGGCTTTGCTGGCTGAGTACGCCGGGCGGCAGCAGCGGCACTTCGATAGACAAATCAAAACGATCAAGAAAAGGTCCGGAAAGGCGGCTGAGATAGCGCAAAACTTGCTGCGGAGGGGTTCGGTTATGCACGCCCTGATAATGCCCGGTCGGGCTGGGATTCATGGCGGCGATCAGCTGTGTTCTGGCGGGATATCGTACTTTGGCGCTGGCCCGCGAAATCGTGATCTCGCCGGACTCCATCGGCTGGCGCAGGGCATCCAGCACTTTACGTTCAAACTCCGGTAACTCGTCGAGAAACAACACGCCGTTATGAGCTAACGAGATCTCGCCGGGCCGCGGTAGCGATCCGCCCCCCACTAGGGCGCTCATTGACGTACTGTGATGAGGGGAGCGGAAAGGGCGTTTGCGGGAGAAATTTCCGTCCTCCTCGGGGTTGTAGACCAGGCTGGCAATCGCCGCGGTTTCCAGCGTTTCTTGGTTAGTCAGCGGTGGCAGTAACCCCGGTAAGCGGCTCGCCAGCATGGTTTTTCCTGTGCCGGGTGGGCCAATCAGCAGCAGGTTGTGGCCACCCGCCGCAGCGACTTCCAGCGCGCGTTTCGATTGTTCCTGACCAATGATATCGCCAATATCAGGTTGCTCGGCCAAAATATCAGGTTCTTCACCACGCTCAACGTCAAATAAAGTCTCTTCACCTTGCAGGAAGGCGCAGACCTGAAGAAGATGATCCGCGACTTTTGCCACGCCGGTTTCAAGCAATGCCATCTCCTGACTATTATCTTTGGGCAAAATCAGCACCCGGTTTTCTTTTTGTGCTTCAAGCGCTGCCGGAATAGCGCCATTTACGCCGCGTAAAGCCCCTGACAGACCTAACTCCCCCAGAAACTCATATTGTCCCAGCTTATCCCCTGAAAGTTGCTCAGAAGCCACCAGAATCGCCAGAGCGATTGACAGGTCATAGCGGCCACCTTCTTTAGGCAGGTCTGCCGGGGCGAGATTGACAGTAATGCGTTTAGCCGGAAAGGAAAAACCGCCATTAATAATAGCGCTACGAACTCTGTCTCTGGCCTCTTTCACTGTGGTTTCCGGCAGGCCGACCAAGGTCAGAGCGGGTAAACCGTTGCTGATATGTACTTCCACTGAAACGCTTGGTGCCTGTACACCGAGTGAAGCACGGGTATAAACCACCGCTAATGCCATGGGCTTTTCCTTGCGATAAGCAATCCTCAGGCTCCAGCATGCCTGAATGCCCGCGAGAGCGCGCTTGCGCACGCGCACTTTCCAGCAATCCTCGTGATCATATTTTGGGGACGTGTAATTTCAGCAACGTTTTGCGAGCCAGTTCACGGCAGGCAATACTCGTTAACACTTTGCGCGATCCGGAAACAAATTAGCTTCCTAATCATGTTGATGGCTACTCATTGAGGGTGTTTAATTCATTTGTATATTAACAATAATTAAACATTTGTGGTTCTTACTTAACATCACCTCTGCTCTCTCTGGTCCATGCCGGAAACTTCAGTGAGCGCACCCCTACACTTTTCCGGGATAGGAAATATATCATGTTCGGTTGGACCTCCAGACAGCGCAATGTCGCTATTGCCAGCTTCCTCAGCTGGACACTCGATGCCTTTGATTTCTTCATCCTTGTTTTCCTTCTGAGCGATATCGCCACCGCTTTTCATGTCGATATCAAAGAAGTCACGTTGGCGATCCTTCTGACGCTTGCGGTACGACCCATCGGGGCGCTGTTATTTGGCCGCGCAGCCGAAAAGTATGGCCGCAAGCCGATTTTGATGGTCAATATCGCCTTCTTCTCGGTGTTTGAGCTTTGCACAGCAGCGGCGCCTTCCCTGACAGTGTTCCTTATCCTGCGTGTGATCTACGGCGTAGCAATGGGCGGGGTGTGGGGAGTGGCTTCCTCACTGGCAATGGAGACGATACCTGACCGTTCCCGTGGATTTATGTCCGGTGTTTTCCAAGCGGGTTATCCGTTCGGATATCTGCTGGCGGCGGTGGTTTACGGGTTATTCTCCAACATGGTGGGCTGGCGTGGGATGTTTGTTATCGGTGCAGTACCGATTTTCCTGCTGCCGTTTATCTGGTTCAAAGTGCAGGAATCCCCGGTCTGGTTGGCAGCCCGTGAACGCAAAGAGAGTACTGCACTGTTGCCGGTGCTGAAATCGCAATGGAAACTTTGCCTCTATCTGGTGGTCCTGATGGCGGCCTTCAACTTCTTCAGCCACGGGACGCAGGATCTCTATCCTTCGTTCCTGAAAATTCAGCATGGTTTTGATGCCCATACCGTCAGCCTGATTGCCATCGGCTACACGGTTGCCTCGATCATCGGTGGTATCTTCTTCGGCACACTGTCAGAGCGTATTGGGCGAAAAAAAGCCATTATTATCGCAGCCTTACTCTCATTGCCGGTGATCCCTCTCTGGGCGTTTTCCAGCGGGACGTGGACGATCGGATTGGGTGCATTTTTGATGCAATTTATGGTTCAGGGCGCATGGGGTGTGGTGCCGTCCTACCTTACTGAACTGGTGCCCGCAAACACCCGCGCCGTGCTGCCGGGATTCGTTTATCAGTTGGGGAATTTGCTGGCTTCGGTGAATGCCACCTTGCAGGCTTACATTGCCGAAAGCCATGGGCATAACTACGGTTTAGCGATGGCGATGGTAGCCGGCACCGTGGCGATCGTGATTGCGGTACTGGTGTCATTTGGCCGGGATACGCGCGGAAAAGTGATTAATGGGCCAACAAAATCATCTGCGGCTGAAATAGGCTCCAGCACCTGATTTTATTGATTATTTTTACATTAATGATGAGCAGGCTACAGATAATAACGTAAGAAAAGTGTTGTCATTAAATATGTAACTGTGATAACTCTGTAGGCAATCGTTCGTAATGAAGAATTGAAGAAATCAAAATGAAAGCCCTTCTCCTCGTAGTTAGCCTAGTCGTGATTAGCGTGGTGGTGATTATTATCCCACCGTGCGGGGCTGCACTTGGACGAAGAAAGGCTTATTAAACAAGCCTGAACCTGAAAAGAACCCCCGCACCGAAAGGTCCGGGGGTTTTTTTTGGTCAGTATAATTTGCAGCGGGAACAGAAAATGAGCAACAGCATAATGTTCTGCAAAGAACCGGAAAAGGCAGGGGAATAATGATGAACGGAGCACAGTGGGTAGTACAAGCATTGCGCGCACAGGGTGTCGATATGGTTTTCGGCTACCCGGGCGGAGCAATAATGCCGGTATACGATGCATTGTATGACGGCGGCGTGGAACACCTATTGTGCCGCCATGAGCAAGGCGCAGCGATGGCCGCCATTGGTTATGCCCGTTCAACGGGGAAAGTCGGTGTGTGTATCGCCACGTCGGGTCCCGGTGCGACCAACCTGATAACCGGTCTGGCCGATGCCTTAATGGACTCCGTACCGCTGGTGGCCATCACCGGTCAGGTAGGGTCGGCCTTCATCGGTACCGACGCCTTTCAGGAAATCGACGTTTTAGGCTTATCGCTGGCCTGCACCAAACACAGTTTCCTGGTTGAGTCGCTGGAGGCGCTGCCGGAAATCATGGCCGAAGCTTTTGCCATCGCAAGCTCCGGGCGTCCCGGCCCGGTTCTGATCGACATTCCGAAAGATATTCAGCTGGCGACCGGCGAACTGCCACCGCATCTGCTGGCTGTTGAGGAGCAGTACCCGCATCCGGCGGCCGAGTTGCAGCAGGCTTACGACATGATCGCCGCAGCACAGAAACCGATGCTGTATGTGGGCGGCGGGGTGGGCATCGCTCAGGCGGTTCCTGCACTGCGGGATTTTATCCGTGCAACCGGAATGCCTGCTGTCGCCACGCTGAAAGGACTGGGCGCACCGGACGCTAATGACCCTTGTTATCTGGGCATGCTCGGCATGCACGGCACCAAAGCGGCGAATCTGGCGGTACAGGGGTGCGATTTACTGATCGCCGTTGGCGCGCGTTTTGATGATCGGGTGACCGGAAAATTAAATACTTTCGCCCCACATGCGGCTGTTATCCATATGGATATCGATCCGGCAGAACTGAACAAGCTGCGTCAGGCGCATGTGGCATTGCAGGGTGATCTGAGAACATTACTGCCTGCGCTGGAGCAACCGCTGTCGATCTGCACCTGGCGCGACCACGTGATGACGCTGAAAGCACAGTGCGAATGGCGATATGACCATCCGGGAGAGGCAATTTTTGCCCCGTTGCTGCTGAAACAAATTTCTGACCGCAAAATGGCCGACACCGTGGTGACCACCGACGTGGGCCAGCATCAGATGTGGACCGCCCAGCACATGCAGTTCACGCGTCCTGAAAACTTCATCACCTCCAGCGGTCTGGGCACCATGGGCTTTGGCATTCCCGCTGCCGTGGGCGCACAGGTTGCTCGTCCGAATGACATGGTTATCTGTGTGTCGGGTGATGGCTCGTTCATGATGAACGTTCAGGAACTGGGCACCATCAAACGAAAAAAATTACCGGTAAAACTCCTGTTGCTGGATAACCAGCGGTTAGGGATGGTCCGACAGTGGCAGGAGCTGTTTTTTGATGGCCGCTACAGTGAAACCAACCTTTCCGATAACCCCGATTTTGTGACGCTGGCCAGCGCATTCGATATTCCCGGCCAACGTATCAGCCGAAAAGATCAAGTCGACGCCGCCCTGGATGCTTTTTTCAATAGCGAAGGTCCTTATTTACTCCAGGTTTCCATCGATGAAAGCCAGAACGTCTGGCCCCTGGTTCCGCCGGGTGCTGGTAACGAAACCATGTTGGAGAAAATGTCATGATGCAGCATAACGTCTCAATCCAGGCGCGTTTCCGCCCTGAAATGTTAGAGCGCGTATTGCGCGTAGTGCGCCACCGTGGTTTCCAGGTGTGCGCGATGAATATGAGTCCGATGGTCAATGCGGAAAACATAAATATTGAATTGACCGTTGCCAGTCAGCGGTCCGTAGATTTACTGTCTTCACAGTTAAGCAAACTGATGGATGTCGCCTGCGTCGAGATCCAACAACACACATCACAACAAATACGCGCGAATGCGTGAGTAAGGGATAGAGAGAATGACAAAGAAAGCTGATTTCATTTGGTTCAACGGCGAGATGGTTCCCTGGGCGGAAGCCAAAGTTCACGTAATGTCACACGCACTGCATTACGGCACCTCAGTCTTTGAAGGCGTCCGTTGCTACGACTCCCACAAAGGGCCAGTGGTGTTCCGTCACCGTGAACACATGCAACGTCTGCGTGACTCAGCAAAAATCTACCGCATGCCGGTGACTCAGAGCGTTGATGAGCTGATGGAAGCCTGCCGCGAAACCCTGCGCAAAAACAATCTGGTCAGTGCGTATATTCGCCCGCTGGTCTTCGTGGGTGATGTCGGTATGGGCGTGAACCCGCCGGATGGCTACAAAACTGACGTCATCATCGCCGCCTTCCCGTGGGGCGCATATCTGGGTGAAGAAGCGCTGGAGCAAGGCATCGACGCGATGGTTTCTTCGTGGAACCGCGTTGCAGCCAATACCATTCCTACCGCCGCGAAAGCGGGTGGTAACTACCTCTCCTCACTGCTGGTGGGCAGTGAAGCACGCCG
>Ga0302182_10001403_pt1 | contig 12718 bp, 10 predicted proteins | sample I_Palsa_N3_1_FD_198781 | JGI IMG/M metagenome (GOLD analysis project Ga0302182, IMG submission 198781) | Peat permafrost microbial communities from Stordalen Mire near Abisko, Sweden - I_Palsa_N3_1 | ecosystem: Environmental > Terrestrial > Soil > Palsa > Peat permafrost | place: Sweden...
CCGTGGGAGCGATAAAGCGCTGGTGCAATTGGGGAGTTCCCGTCGGGTACAGTGGTAAGGACCAGCGGTGAGCAAGCTGAGCAGCATGGAGGAGTTATTTGCAGGACGGCATTCGACCGAGGTGATCATCCTTTGCGTGATCTGGTCGAGATGATGGCCGAGCGCGGGCTACAGCTTGCACATACCACTATCCTGCGCTGGCTGCTAGTCTTCTGTCAGGGGTCGCAGCCCACGTAGCAGCATTCGCTTCTGTATGGACAGAAGACATCAATCGTACGCAGCTACGGCCAAACCGTGGCTAAGAGCATTATCTTATTGTCGGCCGATGTGCGGTTGTTTCTGCCGCTTCTCACGCAGTTCTGATTCCTCCATCACGTTCTACTTCAGCTCCATCATGGAGCATGTGCAGCTGATATTTACCATCTTCGGCACACCGCTCTGGGCGATCTTTCTGATCAGAATACTCTCTCCATGCATCACAACGCGGGGCGCTTTTGCTGGCTTCTTTGTTGGAATAGGCGCCTCGATCCTGCACCTGATCCTCTCTGTTCAGGCTATCTGCGCTATGGAACAATGATGAGTGCCAGCTTTCACTCCGCCATATACACCTTCCTTGTAACCTGCCTGCCTTGTCGCTGTGTCCGTCAGCATCTTCGAGAGGCAGATTGCGAATCTGGAGCGAGATCAGCACAGTGGTCAAAGTTGCGGCCACGTCAAGGCGTCTATCGACGACTTGGGTTCTCGCGGTGCTGAAGAATGCTTTTGGCGAGCGCCGAAGACCCAGCGGTGGTTTGATTCTGAGTCCATTAAATAAAGCAAACGAAACACCGTGGTGCTCGGTGTAGATGATGGCCAGAGTTTCAATGATGAGAGACCCCTTCAAAGTGAAATACTTCCTCCAACGGCATCCACCATTTCCCGTCAGGAGTTCCTTCGAGCCGCGTTTGCATCGGCATCATAATCTCCCACCATCGTTGCGTTGCAGGATCAGCGGCCATCCTGGCCATATCAGCATCGTGGTCCACACCGTAATACTCATAAGATCCAAACAACGTCTCGCCGTGGTAATAGATAGTGAAGTTGCGGATACTGCACCGCTCAATGGTCGCGAGAACTTCGGGCCAAACTGCTGCGTGATATTTCTTGTAGGCTGCAACATGTTCAGAGCGGAGCCCGATCATCATTCCATGTCTTTCCATCTGAATTATCTCTCGTTTCTTGTCTGAGCCGCCGATGAGAGCGGCCGGCTCGCGGGTGGGAAAACCTGTGTGAGCTACGCTATCCAGCGAGGAGAACTTGGGGGATTAAGCAGCTTCACCGGGAAAGCCAGCAGCAAGGGTCATCAATCGCTCTTTACTATTCCAGCCAAGCGCACCGTTTCCTAATCACGAATCCGCTGGAGATTTCCCGCCAATAGCATGAGTAATCTCCATGCAGGCTTGCTTCAGGATCTTACTTCCCTCGGCAAGGTCTATCTTAGGTTCGTTGTATTGAATGTAAGGTACGGTCAGAGCTCCGATGGCTGAGGCACGCTGATCAAAGATCGGACAGCTGATGTTGACAACACCACGAACCAGATAGCTGGGTTGTATCTCATGCCCCTGCCGCCGAATACGGGACAGATGTTTCTTGAGGTCTTCGGGAACTTTTTTACCGGTGACCCTTTTCCATTCGGTAAGAGTACGCTCTAGTTCTTGGTCTCCGAGGTGGGCAAGAATGACATAACCAGAAGCAGCTTCCATCAGGTCCACCGTCGAGCCGAGCTTGACGTAAAATCCAACCCGCGTCGGAGCGTTCACCTGTGCAAGAATCGTAACCTGAGCGCCTTCGATGATCCCCATATGGCACGACTGCTCTATCTGTTGCGTGACACGATGAATCACGGGCAGAGCCTCTGTGATCAACCGCTCAGTCGGCGGATGCTCCTGTACCAGCGAAAAAAGCTTCAGCGTTAGCGCGTAGCGATCGCTATCGGTCTGGGCGATGTACCCCCGCCTTTCCAGGCAGATCAGCATACGGAATATCTCAGACACTGTCCGATTAAGATGGCGTGAGATATCGCTCTTGCTCAGGCCGCTCGGCTGGTGGGCGAGCAGTTCAATGACATCTAGCCCTTTTTCGAGAGCTGGGGTGGCATAAGTATTTTTGGCCAGTTTAGGAGCGGCCTTAGTAGTTTTTCTGGCTACCATATTGAAGGGTCGTGAACGAACTCAGGATAGCAGATGCGTTTGCAAGCTACCGGACAGCCTCAGATAGTCATTTCTCTGCCGGGAGGGCAGCCTTTTCTGATGACCAATAGACTCCATGAGGAAACGAATACTCCTGGAGAGACTCCGGTTTGATCTCAATGCTGTAGCCTGGGGTCTCCGGCATGTAGTATCGTCCACGCTTCACAATGACCGGGGTCACAAAGTGCTCGTGCAGATGATCGACAAATTCAATGACCCGATCCTGCATCGTTCCTGAAACATATAGAAAATCAAACGCCGAGAGGTGCTGCACATACTCGCAAAGCCCAACGCCTCCGGCATGTGGACAGACCGGAACGCCGAACTTCTTGGCCATCAGAATAATTGCCAGGTTCTCATTCACGCCCGCTACTCGGCAGCTATCGATCTGACATACGTCAATTGCTTCTGCCTGCATCAGTTGTTTGAACATCACCTTATTGTGACAATGCTCGCCAGTGGCGATGCGTGTGGGTTTTGTCTCGCGACGAATCCGTGCGTGTCCAAGAATATCGTCCGGGCTGGTCGGTTCTTCCATCCACCATGGTTGAAGCTCCTGCAAAGCACGAATGCGCGCAATAGACTCTTCCACTCCCCACTTTTGATTGGCATCAATCATCAACTTGTTCTCCCAACCGATTGCCTCTCGTACTATGCGGCCACGGCGAAGATCGTCTTCAGGATTTCCTCCAACTTTCAGCTTGAAATAGGTCCATCCATCAGCCATTGATTCTTGGGCAAGCCGGCGAATCTTCTCATCACTAAAGCCAAACCATCCGACAGAGGTCGTATACGCCTGGTAGCCTTCTGCTCGGAGTATCTTCAGACGATCCGGCATCGCCTGTTTCGCCGCTTCAAGAATCTCAAATGCCTCATTTGGCGAAAGAGCATCGTCGATATAGCGGAAGTCAATCGCAGATACAATCTGCGACGGGGTCATATCGGCGAGCAATAACCAAAGCGGCTTCCCTTCCACCTTGGCGTAAAGATCCCACACCGCATTGATCACGGCAGCAGCAGCAAGATGAATAACACCCTTTTCTGGTCCAAGCCAACGAAACTGGCTATCTTCGAGCAGTTGCCGCGAAAATGCCGCAAAGTTCTCGGTAATCTCGCTCAGATGACGACCGACGACAAAGCGCGAGAGATATTCGATCGCCAGAACGCAGAGTTCTGTCCCTCGGCCGAGCGTGAATGTCAGGCCATGTCCACTAAGACCGCTGTCCGTCTCCAGAACGCAATACGCAGCAGAGTAGTCTGGGTCTTTGTTAACCGCGTCGGAACCAATACTGTACTTCGAAGTAGGAAACCGAAGATCTACAGTGCGGACATGAGTGATACGAAGATCTCTGTCGTTCATGCTGCTGTCCACCCTCCATCGATTGCAACCACGGCACCGTTGATAAAAGCCGCTTCTTCCGAGCAGAGATAACGCACCAGAGAAGCCACATCCTCAGGGGTACCTAAGCGGCCAATCGGTTGACGAGACACGAGCTGCTCGCGAACCTTGTCCTTCTCGTGTGCGTGATACTTCTCCAGATAGCCTTCCACGAATGGTGTCTGCACAGTTCCCGGAGCAACAGCATTTACCCGCAGTTCCTTCGGGTAGTCCACTGCAAGCTGTCGTGTCATCGCCAGCACCGCTCCTTTGCTGGCACAGTACGCAAAACGTTGCTTTACCCCAACCATTCCGGCGACCGAGCCAATATTTACAATGCTCCCATGAGATTGCAGAATTAGCGGCAACATCGCCTGGGTCACCAAAAAGACAGAGTAGACATTCACCTTCATCAATTGATCAAAATCCTGATAGCTCACATCTGCTACAGTTCCCACATTCCCGATGCCGGCGTTGTTTACCAAAATGTCGAGCTTCGACAAACTGGCCGCGGCGGCTTTTACGCCGGCTTCATCAGTCACATCGAGGTGTAAAGCTGTTCCTTGCTTCAACTGGCCAGCAAGCGACTTCGCCGCCTCAAAGTTCAGATCCGCAACCACCACTTCTGCCCCTGCACGATCGAATTCACGGCAGGTCGCGGCTCCAATGCCGCTTGCTCCGCCAGTCACTAACGCTGTTTTCTTATGCAACCCAAATGCTTCTGCCACGTTGTCTCCTCTGCATGTGGTGAAGGATTAGATCTCGGCTCGCGTCTTGTTACGAAGCTCACCCAATCCTGCGATCGTTATCACCATCTCCTCGCCATCACGCAGCCAGCGCTGTGGCGTGCGACCGAGGCCCACTCCCTGCGGGGTTCCTGTACTGATGATGTCGCCAGCCTCGAGTGGGGTGATCGAAGAGATGTATTCAATAAGCTGAGGAATACGGAAGATCAGGTCTTTCGTATTAGAGTTCTGCAGTACCTCTCCGTCAATCGCAAGCCGGATATCGAGCGCATGAGGATCGACAATCTCGTCACGTGTAATCACTGCAGGTCCTAACGGAGTGAACGTAGGAAAACTTTTTCCCAGCGTCCACTGCGAGGTCGCAAGCTGCACGTCGCGTGCGCTAACGTCATTCAGAATCGTGTAGCCGAAGACATGTTGTTCCCAGTCGCGGGCGGCAATACGGTATCCAGGCTTGCCGATCACCACGGCAAGCTCTGCCTCATAGTCAGGTTGAGCAGAGTTCTTCGGCAGAATAACCTCGGTATCTGGTCCAGTCACCGACGAGGAGAGTTTCATAAAGACTGTCGGGACCATTTGGACGTTCATCTTCGATTCTGTGGCGTGCTCCTGATAGTTCAGGCCAATAGCGAAGATGCGGGGCGGTCGTTGGATCGGAGCCAGCAGACGGATTTCGTTGAGTGCGTATGATTCGCTGTTACTGGTAACGTCACTGATACTCTTGAGGGCCTCTGCGCTGCCTTCAATCAACTTCAGCGTGTTGCGGAAACCATATTTTGTGATGTCGTACACTTTTTCGGATTCAAGTACACCGGCCCGAGGCAGTCTATTTCCTTGTTCGAATGTGACTACTTTCATGACACTCCTTGAATTCGATTCGGAGAACAGATCCTGCAATATTATATGCGGAAATTTATTTTTACTAGTAAATGATATTCTGGCCTGCGTTTGAGCTTGCCCAACGATCGAGTAACTGAAGGTCGGCCCTAAACTGGAGTCATCACCGTGCGTATCGATAGTCACCACCATATATGGCGATATAACTCGGCTGAGTACGACTGGATCTCGGATGATATGTCAGCCCTCCGTCGCGACTTTCTGGATTCGGAGCTTCGTTCTCAGGTTAATCAAGCAAAGGTGGATGCAAGCGTTGCTGTTCAGGCACGTCAAAGCCTTGAAGAGACGCGATGGCTCCTCGAGATGGCGCAGGCGTCTCCTATCCTCGGTGTCGTCGGATGGGCGCCGATCGCGGCAGAAGATTTCCCCGCGATACTGGACGATTTTCGGCAGAACCCCCTTCTGAAGGGATTGCGTCACGCCATTCAGGCCGAGCCTCCTCAGTTCTTGGAGCGAGCTGATTTCCAAAGAGGAATTCGTCATCTTACAGGGACTGGCCTTGTCTATGATTTCCTTGTGTATGCTCACCAACTCCCTGAAAGCATAGTCTTCGTCGATCGCTTTCCCACGCAGAGCTTTGTTCTCGACCACATGGGCAAACCTGCCATTGCACGAGATGAAATAGATTCCTGGAGTCGCAATGTCCGTGAACTGGCACAGCGACCAAACGTCACCTGCAAGGTATCAGGCCTTGTTACCGAGGCCAACCCAGCGACCTGGACACCGGAACTACTACGACCTTATTTTGATGTGGTGCTTGAGAGCTTCGGCCCAGACCGTCTAATGATCGGAACGGACTGGCCTGTCTGCAACATCGGTAGCAGCTACTCGCAATGGTGGCATATCGTGGAAGGCTGGACCGCGTCGCTCTCTCCCTCAGAACGGACCGCCATTCTGGGTGAAACTGCAACTCGCGTCTATCGACTTCCTGGAGCAAGTGCCTGATGCATCTTTCTCCCCCTATCCGGACCCCAGAGAGCAGCGAGACCTCGTCCTTTCTTCCAAAAGGCCTTATGCGCCCTTTTATTTTGGTGACCGGCCTTTTCTTTCTCTGGGGGGTCCCGAACAATCTGAATGACGTTCTCATCCGGCAGTTTATGAAGTCATTCGCTATAACCCGATTTCAAGCTGGATTGGTGCAATCGGCTTTTTATCTCGGATACTTTCTTCTTGCCCTGCCAGCTGGATTGCTCATCAAACGGCACGGCTACAAGTCCGGCTTTATCACCGGCCTCTTGTGTTTCGGCTTGGGGTGTGTGCTCTTTTGGCCCGCGGCCGTCACCAGCAGCTACGGCTTTTTTCTTAGCGCACTGTTCATTGTCGCAAGTGGCCTGGCCTTTTTGGAAACAGCAGCGAATCCCTTCATTGCGCAGCTAGGTCCAGCACCGAGTGCAGAGCAGCGTCTGAATTTCTCGCAGGCTTTCAATCCCATTGGTGCTATCTGCGGCGTCCTTATCGGGACACGCTTCATCTTTTCCGGAGTCGAGCTGACACCAGCTCAAAAAGCGTCCCTGCTCAGCAAGGGTACATACGCGGCATATCTCCATCACGAAACACAGCGAGTCGTCACTCCATACTTAGTGCTCGGTATCATCGTGCTGGTCTGGGCAACTCTAATTGCTGCGACCCATTTTCCGCTCACTCCACAAGTCACTGAAGAAAACGTTCCATCGTCTGATTCATGGAAACGATTGTTTCGTCATCGCACCTTGCAGTTCGCCATCGCCGCGCAGTTTTTCTACATAGGCGCGCAAGTTGGTACCTGGAGCTATTTCATCCCGTATGCACAGGAGTACACCCATGTCTCGGAGCGCACGGCCGGGCTACTGCTGACTGGGACGCTTGTAGCCTTTGGCATCGGCAGGTTCGGCTCGGCCTATATCATGCAGTGGCTGGCTCCAGCAAAGCTTATGACAGCCTACGCCATCGTTAACGTTGGATTGCTCGCTATCGGGATCTTCGTCTCTGGTTGGTATGGACTGCTCGCGATTCTTATGACCAGTTTTTTTATGTCGATCATGTATCCCACCATCTTTGCCATTGGCATCCGCGATATGGGTGGAGAGACGAATCTCGCCGGGTCACTGATCGTCATGGCCATCCTAGGTGGCGCTATATTGACCCCGGTTATGGGTCTAGTCTCCGAATACTCTCACAGCATGGCTGCCGCATATCTCGTACCCGCCGTCTGCTACCTCATAATTGCTGCCTTCTCATCACAGGCTTCCACCAAGGAGATTACGGCATGATTCGAAATGACCTTCTTTCTGCGATTAAGAGATACGCATCCCCACCAATGCCAAAGCAGACGCGCCCTATCGTCATCATTGGAGCGGGAGGCATCGTTCGATCCGCACATCTGCCTGCGTACAAAAAAGGCAAGTTCTCGGTCATAGGTTTGATGGATCAGAATCTTGAACGCGCAGCGTCATTGGCTAAGAGTCATGTCATAGCTCACGCCTTTGACAATATCGACAGAGTGGTCCAATTCGCTCCAAAGGATGTCGTCTACGACATCGCCGTACCTGCATCGCAACTTTCTCATATCCTTCCCCACATTCCCGACGGGTCTGCCGTCCTGATGCAGAAGCCTATGGGAGAGACACTCGAAGAAGGGCGCATCATCCGTGATCTCTGTCGGACCAAAAAACTCACAGCCTCGGTTAACTTCTCCCTGCGTTATTCCCCTAATAATCTGGCTATCGCAGCCTTGGCAAAGGCAGGTTTGCTAGGAGATATCCATGACCTTCAGGTGCAAACCACCACCTATACTCCGTGGGACCTCTGGACCTTCCTTTCCACTGCCCCTAGAGTCGAAATTCTGTATCACAGTATCCACTACTTCGATCTGATTCGCTCCTGGCTTGGAAATCCGAACAGTGTCTACGCTAAAACTGTAAGCAACCCTCAGACGGCTAACCTAGCCGCGACCAAAACTATCGCAATCCTGGACTACGGCGACAACAAGCGGGTTTTCGTTGCAAGTAACCATCACCACAACTTTGGTCAGAAACATCAACACAGCTTCGTACAGTGGGAAGGTACTCGTGGTGCTGCTCGTATCAGGATGGGCTTAAATCTGGACTACCCTCTAGGGGTTCCTGATACTGCCGAGTTTGCAGAACGGGGATGCATGGAGGACTGTTGGCAGTTACTTCCAGTTACCGGAGACAACTTCCCCGACGGCTTTATCGGAACCATGGGTGCTCTTCAGGCCTTCATGGAAGGCTCAACTTCCAGCCTGCCGACCCACTACGAAGACGCTTTTCAAACCATGGCGCTGGTGGAAGCGCTCTACCGATCTAGCGCGCAGAGTGGAGAGCCTCTCCTTCTCGAAGGCCTCCGGGGTTGAGAAAGAAGGCGATGCACTAATTGAACGCGTGCAAGGTTGGACCTGTTCGAGATATTGGAATCACTTTGGAGAGAAACTGTGCCGGCCTAGCGGTCGATAGAACAGATAAACAAAGTCGAGCCAGCTCATTTGTCTTACAGAGAAGCGGCGAGGCACAAGACAATTACAATGGCGGCGCGGTACAGTCATCTCTCACCGGAGCATCGGCAATCAGTAGTCGAATGCAGCCATCGACAATGAATGGTGACGTTGATTGCCAGCACGGCACGAAGTCTGATAGCAACAGGCACCAGACCAAAATAATCCCTTTATAAAAATTGAGTTTTAAAGCTTTCAACTAATGGTGCCCCCAGGGATTCAGGCTGCGGAGTCCGGGAACCCTTACTTAGGCTGACTTTATCCGGAGTGCCAAGAGGGTCGGTTATCCAAGGAAGTTCCCGGATGACGTGGTTCGCAGTGCTGCTGGCCACTTACGTTCCTGAATTGTAAATTCCGAAGCGTGACCTTCAGATCATGGTTGCTAGCATTGAGCACCCGACAGAATACGCTCGTGTATTTGCTATTAGGCTTTATTCTGGCAGCTCTGGGGACTTAAAATCTGTCCTCTCCGTCTTCTCAAGCACGATCTTTCGCGCTCCCACGTCCAATGAGATCCCGATATAGCTTGATCGTCTGTTCCGCGATTGCCGACCACGCAAACGTCTGCTCGACACGTTTACGGCCCGCTTCCCCGAAGCGCTTAGCCTTCTCAGGATCGGCCAGCAGATCCGAAACCTTCTCCGCGAGATCCCGCGAAAACTTCTCTGGATTCGAAGGAAACGTCGTCACCGGATCCTGCTCGAACGGCACCAGGTAACCCGTCTCGCCGTCAACAACAACCTCCAGAATCCCCCCTGTCGCACTCGCTACAACCGGAGCCCTGCAAGCCATCGCTTCCAGATTGATAATCCCGAACGGCTCATACACTGACGGGCAGCAAAACACACTTGCGTTACTGTAAAGCTGAATCGCCTCCGGCTTCGTCACCATCTTCTCGATCCACACCACATGCGAGTTGATCTTGCTCACCTGCTCTACTTTCTCGCGCATCTCGGCAGCAATCTCCGGTGTATCCGGCGCTCCTGCGCAGAGCACTACCTGCGTTCCCTTCGGCAGATGAGGAATCGCCTCGACAAGATGCGTCACGCCCTTCTGCCGCGTAATCCGCCCAACAAACAAAACATAAGGCACCGCCGGATCAACCCCATACTTCACGAGCGCCGAAGTATCCGAAGTCTTCTGATACTCATTCAGATCGATCCCGTTATAGATCACGTGAATCCGTTCCGGTCTCATCTCCGGATACGCGCGCAGAATATCTTCTTTAGTTCCCTTCGAAACGGCGATCACGGCATCCGCATCCAGAATCGCAGTGCGTTCCATCCACGAACTCATCGCATATCCACTGCCAAGTTGCTCTGCCTTCCATGCGCGCAACGGTTCCAGGCTATGGGTCGTCAGCACAAACGGCACACCAAATAACTTCTTCGCGAGAAACCCCGCCATCGACACGTACCACGTATGCGTATGCACAATATCGATCGTCGAAAGCTCCTTCACCTGCGCCAGATTCAGACTGAACGCCTCAAGCGCCGTCTTGTACTTCCCTTCCGTACCGTCCGTAATCTCAGACCACGGCTCACCGCCACGCACATGCAGATTGCCATCGTCGACAGATTGCTCTCCCCAGCAATACACCTCAACCTCAATCGACTTCGCCAGCTCCCGGCTAAGATATTCAACGTGGACTCCAGCGCCTCCATAGACATTCGGCGGATACTCTCGTGTCATCAGACCAACTCGCAAGCAAAACCTCCTTAGTCACATCAATCCTGCCTCTGCATCGTATCGAACAGAGAGACATCATACTCAACCGAACGTTCCATGGCGACGTTGGAACCTCGTCACAGACGCCGACCCCTACGCGGATATTCAAAGCTTAGTCTGTTTCAGACGATGCATCCTCTCCATGCAGGTTGCGGCCAGCGCCGTCCAACCAGTCTGATGACTCGCTCCCGTACCGCGGCCCGTGTCACCGCAGAAATATTCACTGAACAGAACAAGGTCTTTCCAGTGCGGGTCGTTGATGTATCGTTGTTCGTCTCCATGCGACGCTCGCCGCCCTTCAGCATCACGCAGAAAAAGACTTACCAGCCGCCTTGCAATCTCTTCCTGTATCTCCTGGAGCGTGAGCATATTTCCGCTTCCAGTTGGACACTCAACCTTAAGGCTGTCTCCGTAGGCAACGTGATAGCGCTCCAAAGCATTCAGAAGCAGAATGTTCATCGGGAACCATACAGGCCCACGCCAGTTGCTATTTCCCCCAAACATGCCGCTGTCCCCTTCGCCCGGAACATACTTCACCACCAGCGCCTTTCCTTCCACCTCAACCTGATAGGGATGATCACGATGATATTGAGACAGGCCCCGCACGCCGTGATCCGAAAGAAACGCGGTTTCATCGAGCAGGCGCGTCAGGATGCGTAGAAGTCTTTCCTTCGGAACCAGCGCAACAAACTTCGAGCCGGCAAGCGACGGGTCTTCCGTCTCTACATCGGAGACGTGTCTTGCAAGCTCAGGCTTGTTTGCAAGGAACCATCTCAACCGCTTCATGAACCCTGGAAGCCGCTCAACGTCTTCCTTATGCAGAAGACAGATCGCGTACAGAGGCACAATGCCTACGATCGAATGAACCTTCAGCGGCTTTGGCGAGGCATTCGCGGTGGTCAACTGATCAAAGTAAAAACCATCCTCCTCGTCCCACAAGCCCGTTCCGCCCAGTCCGTTGATGGCATCGATGATGGCGATGTAGTGTTCAAAAAACTTACTGGCGATATCTTCGTAAGCAGGCCGCGTCCGGGCAAGTTCGAGCGCCATCACAAGCATCGAGGAACAGTACAGGCCCATCCATGCAGTCCCATCCGCCTGATTGAGGCTCGTTCCGTCAGGCATCTTGATCGAACGGTCAAAGACCCCGATATTGTCTAACCCCAGAAATCCGCCGCCAAACAAGTTGTTACCTTGCTGATCGTTGCGATTAACCCACCAGGTGAAGTTCAGCAGAAGCTTCTGAAAAGCACGCTCCAGAAAATCAACATCTTTCACTCCATCATTTCGTCGAGCATCAATCATGTACACGTTAAACACAGCCCATGCATGAACCGGAGGATTTACATCTCCGAACGCAAACTCATAGGCCGGCATCTGCCCGTTCGGATGCAGGTACCACTCTCGCAGAAGAATTAAAAGCTGGTTCTTTGCAAAGACCGGATCAACCTCCGCCATGGGAATCATATGAAACGCCGTATCCCACGCAGCAAACCAGGGGTACTCCCATTTGTCAGGCATGGAAAGAATGTCCCGGCAGAAGAGATGTCTCCAATCGGAGTTAGGCCCCTTCAGGCGCTCCTGCGGCGGCTTTGGTTGTGCAGGATCTCCCTCAAACCAACGCTCAGAGACGTAGTAGTAAAACTGCTTTGTCCATAAAAGTCCTGCGTACGCCTGGCGCGAGACATTTCGTTCATCCTCATTAAAACTTTCAGGAATGCGTTCCCCATAGAAAGCATCTGCTTCTCTCTGGCGCAACGCAAAGACTTCTTCAAATGCTTTCTGGTCCATCGTCGCAGGCTCACCGTGATCTTCGCGAACTAACCGCAGACGCAATATTGTGGAAGCGCCCGCGTCGAGCCGGAGACGATTGACAAACGCAGACTTTGTCCCCTGCAACTCCGGGTTGACCGCCTGAGTCTCTCCTCGAACAAGGTAGCGGTCGAATCCATCTTTGCTATAACCAACCGTCCCTTGATAGTTCTGAACAAGCCGGGTGAAGTTCGTATCATTTTCAGTAAAGATGACCTCATCGCTCTTCGGCCCCGACGCTTCGATCTCACAAAATCTAAACCGGCCAAGCGTCTTGTGATTCGCGGTGACGGTTCTGTCGCTTCCCTCCTGCATTCGCATCCAGGGCCGCGTCTCCTCACCCCGCTCCAAATTTCGCCACGACCAGTTGTTCCGCAGCGTTAAAGTGGGCGCCAGCGTAAGGTCAGCAGCATCCGGACCGCGATTCGAAACTGTAAGC
>Ga0302182_10001417_pt1 | contig 12639 bp, 14 predicted proteins | sample I_Palsa_N3_1_FD_198781 | JGI IMG/M metagenome (GOLD analysis project Ga0302182, IMG submission 198781) | Peat permafrost microbial communities from Stordalen Mire near Abisko, Sweden - I_Palsa_N3_1 | ecosystem: Environmental > Terrestrial > Soil > Palsa > Peat permafrost | place: Sweden...
CTTGAATGTCCGCGCCGAAAATAATCACGATCTCGCTCTCTTTCGAGAGCGCCGATTTCAGCTGCCCCAGCTCGTCGGAAATCTTCGCGTCGAAGTTTCCCTCGCCGGTGTTGAGCCAGCGCACCGCCGCGCGTTCGCCGCCCTTCGCCACTTCGACGCCAACAGAGGCCTGCCGGTGAATCTTGCTCGGGCGGCTATTGATCACATAAAGCCGCGCCTGGTGATGCCGCACGCCGGTGCGAATCTGCCAGGCCACCAGCGGATTTTGCTGCGTAACGTCATTCCCGATCAGCAGCACGGCATTCGACGTGTACACATCCGCCATCGTGGCTTGCGCATCCTTCGCGTTCGGCCCCAGCGCAGCCGCGAGACCCAGGTAGTCCGCCGTGCGGTGATGGTCGATGTTGTTGGTGCCCAGCGTGACTCGCGCGAACCGGTTCAAGAGATAATTTTCTTCGTTGGTCGTGCGGTTCGAGCCAATCACTCCAATCGAATTCGCGCCATGCTTGTCGCGAACCTGCTTCAGCCTTCGCGCAATTTCTTCCAGCGCGTCTTCCCAGCTCGCGGGCTCGAGCTTTCCCTCGCGACGCACGAGCGGCTGGCGCACGCGCTCGGCGTTGTTCGTGAAATCGAAGCCGAAGCGTCCCTTGGCGCAGAGGAATTCGCCGTTGACGCCGGAATGGTCGCGATTATTCGCGCGCAGAATCTCGTTGTTGCGCACGCTCAGCGTCGTCTTGCACCCGTTCGAGCAGTGCGCGCAGGGATCGCTGACGTACTTCATCTCCCACGGCCGCGTCTGGTAGCGGTAAGTGCCGCTGGTAAGCGCGCCGACCGGGCAAATATCGATGCACATCCCGCATTCCTCGCAGGCCAGCTCGCCCGGCTGGTTCGGCAGAATTACCGAACTTACGCCGCGCGCGCCCACGCCGAGCGCCTTCACGTCCATGCCTTCGTCGCACACGCGCACGCACCGAAAACACAAAATACAGCGCGGCGCATCGTAGTAAACCAGCGGCGACCATTTCTCTTCCGGGTAATGCAGCTTTTCTTCGTTGAAGCGGCTGTGATCGAGGCCATAGCGGAAGGTCATGTCCTGCAGTTCGCACTCGCCGCCTTTGTCACACACGGGACAATCGAGCGGATGATTCGAGAGCAGGAACTCGATCATGTCCTTGCGCGCCTTGTGTACTTGCGGCGTGTCCGTTTTGACGACCATGCCCTCCACCGCCACCAGCGTGCACGCCGTCTGCAATTTCGGCGTCTTCTCCACTTCCACCAAACACATGCGGCACGCCGCCTGCAGCGACAATCCCGGGTAATAGCAGAACGAGGGCACCTCGATGCCTTCGCGCTTGGCCGCTTCGATCACCAGCGTACCCGCCGGCGTGGTCACTTTTTCGCCGTTAATCGTGAAGCTGACTTGTTTCGTCTCGGCCATGGGTCCTAGCGCGCCTCGGCAATCATTTCTGCGGGCTTGTGGGCGCATTTCCCGTGCAGATGGTCTTCGAATTCACTCCGCCATTTCTTGACGATACTGATTGTCGGCAGCGCGGCCGCATCGCCGAGCGGGCAAAAGGTGCGGCCCAGCATGTTTTTCGATAGCTCGTCGATCAGCGGAATATCTTCCGCCCGTCCGCCGCCATCATGGAAGCGATCGAGCAGCTTGCGCAGCCAGGTGGTGCCTTCGCGGCAGGGAATGCACCAGCCGCAGGATTCATGCGCGTAGAAATGCATGATGCGCCGCGCCAAATCCACCATGCAGGTGTCCTCGTCAATAATCACCGTGCCGCCCGAACCCAGCATGGATCCGATTTTCGCTACCGAATCGTAATCGAGCGCCACATCAATCTCGTCCGCCGAAAGCAGCGGGCACGAACTTCCGCCGGGAATCACGGCCTTCAGTTTTTTGCCGTCCCTCATTCCGCCGGCCACATCGTAAATCAGCTTCTTTAAGTTGAAGCCCAGCGGCAGCTCATAAATTCCCGGCTTGTTGATGTGCCCGGAAATCGAATACAAGCGCGTGCCGCCGTTTTTCGGCGTGCCGAGGCCTGCGTACCATTCGCCGCCCTGCCGAATGATCGCCGGCACCGTGCTCAGCGTTTCTACATTGTTGATCACCGTGGGCCGGCCGTAGAGCCCCACCACAGCAGGGAAGGGCGGCTTGATGCGCGGATAGCCGCGCTTGCCCTCGAGCGATTCCATCAGCGCCGATTCTTCGCCGCACTCGTACGCGCCCGCTCCGGTGTGCGCCGCGAGCTCGAAATTGAATCCGGTGCCCAGAATATTCTGGCCCAGATAACCGCGCGCGTATGCTTCGGCGATCGCGCGTTCCATGATGTCGATGATGTAGCGATATTCGCCGCGAATGTAAATGTAACCCTGCTCGGCGCCAATCGCCCGTCCCGCAATCACCATTCCTTCGATCAATTGGTGCGGGTCCATCTCCATCAGCGGCCGGTCTTTTGACGTGCCCGGCTCGCTTTCATCGCCGTTCGCAAGAATATATTTCGGCTTCGGAATGTCCTTGGGAACGAAACTCCATTTCATCCCCGCCGGAAAGCCCGCGCCGCCGCGCCCGCGCAGGTTCGATTTCTTCATCTCCTCGATGATCTGCTCCGGCGTCATTTGCTTAAGCGCTTTTTCGAGCGCTTGATAGCCTTCGTTCTGCAGATAGACTTCCATCTTCGTGGAGTTGGGAATCCCAAACCTCTTGCTGATTACCGGGATTTCGGCCGGATTGCGTTCATGCAGCGCGCCCGAAATCACCGGGACGGGCTTGGGCACCTTCCCGTCCTGCAGCTGCTCGAAAATCGCGTCCACTTTGTCCGCGTCGAGATTCTCGTGGTAATCGAAATTCACCTGCATGGCAGGCGCTCCCGTGCACGCGCCAATACACTCGACTTCCTCGAGCGAAAATGTTCCGGAGGCCGAGGTTTGCTTGTTCCCGATGCCCAGGCGCTTCTGCACGTGCTTGTAAAGCTCGTTCCCGCCGCGCAACATGCAGGAAATATTCGTGCACACTTGAATGTTGTAGCGCCCGACGGGCTTGCGCCGCAGCATCGAGTAGTACGCCAGCGTCTCGGTCACCTGAATCATGTTCAGGTCCAGGCGTTTGGCGATTTCTTCCAGCACTTCGTCGCCCAGGAACCCGAACTGGTCCTGCGCGTACATCATCATGGGAATCAGCGCCGAGCGCTTCACCGGATAGCGCCCGAGCAACACCGTGAATTTTTCTTCGAGTGCCGGAGGCAGCTGCATTAGCGGTCCACTTCTCCCAGAACGATGTCCGTCGTGCCGATACAGGCCACCACATCGGCGATCAGGCGCCCGGCGGCCAGCTTGGAAAGCGATTGCAGGTTCACGAAAGACGGCGCGCGCACCTTCACGCGATACGGCTTCGCCGAGCCGTCGCTCGCCACGAAAAATCCCAGCTCGCCCCGCGGCGATTCGATCGCCTGGTAAACTTCTCCCGGTGGCGGCGCAAATCCCTCGGTGTATATCTTGAAGTGATAGATCAAGCCCTCAATCGAGGTCTTCATTTCCTCGCGCGAAGGCGGCACGATTCCCGGCGCCTCCGTGCGTATCGGGCCCTGCGCCGGAACTTTCTCCATCGCCTGGCGCACGATCTTGATGCTCTCGCGAATCTCGGCCACGCGCACCTGGTAGCGCGCGAAGCAATCGCCCGCCGTCTGCGTCTGTACCTTGAAATCAAATTCCTCGTAGCTCGAATACGGAAAAGCCTTGCGCACGTCGTAGTCCACGCCGCTGCCGCGTAGCATGGGCCCGGAACATCCCATGGCGATAGCGTCCGCCGCGCTGATGATGCCCACGCCCTGCGTGCGGCCGAGCCAGATGCGGTTATTCGTCAGCAGGTCTTCGTATTCATCAACGTGCCCCGGCAGGGAATCGATCACGCGCCGAACTTTATCGAGCCAACCCGGCGGCGGTTCCAGCGCCAGCCCTCCGACCCGGAAATAGCTCGTCATCATCCGCTGCCCGGAGACGTACTCGAAAATCTTCATGATCTCTTCGCGTTCGCGGAAGGTGTACAGGAATACCGACATCGCCCCCAAATCAATCGCGTGCGTCCCCACCCAGACCAGATGCGAGGCGATGCGCGTCAACTCCGTCAGCAGCACGCGAATGTATTGCGCGCGCTTGGGAACTTCGAGCCCAATCAGCTTTTCCACCGCCAGGCAGTAGCACAGGTTGTTCGAAAGCGGGGCGAGGTAATCGAGCCGGTCGGTCAGCGTAATCACCTGCGTATACGTTTTCGCTTCGCAGGATTTCTCGATGCCCGTGTGCAAGTAGCCGATCACCGGTTCCGCGCTCACCACGATTTCGCCGTTCAGCTCCAGAATCACGCGCAACACCCCATGCGTGGAGGGGTGCTGCGGCCCCATGTTCAGGACCATGGTGTGCGCGGCGCCGGTCGGTGTCTCGACGGTTGCGGGCATTATCGTTTCGAGCTCCTCATCATCTTAGCGGTACCCCTCGACCGGGTAATCCTTTCGCAGCGGATAGCCTTCCCAATCGTCCGGCATCAAAATGCGGCGAAGATCGGGATGCCCGTCGAAGCGGATTCCGAAAAGATCGTAATTCTCGCGCTCGTGCCAGTTGGCGGTGGGCCACACGGAAGTCACCGACGGCACAACGCAATCCGCCCCCGCCACGCGCACCTTCAGCCGCAGCCGTTCCCGCCGGTCGATGGACACCAGGTGGTAATTCACTTCAAAGCGCGGCTCCAGAGGGAAGCGGTCGAGCGTCGTGATATCCGACAGGAACGAAAAATGCAGCGAAGGCTCGGAGGAAAGGAATTCCGTCGCGCGCCGGAGGTGCTCGCGGGGCACCACCACCGTGGTTTCCCCCCGAAATTCCAGCACTTCTGCAACTGCCTGCGCGTCCCACTCCCTCAGTTTATGCACTACCGGATTCTTATCGGCTTCCTGTGATTCCATTATGAGTTAGTTCCCGGGGGCTGCTACTCAACGGCTCCAGTCGAGCGCACCCTTCTTCCAGAGGAATATGTAACCGGCCAGCAAAATTATAATGTAGAGCAGCATCTCCACAAAGCCGAACACCCGCAGGTCGCGATACACCAGCGCCCAGGGATACAAAAATATTGCTTCAATGTCGAACAGGATAAAAAGCAGCGCCACCATATAAAACTGCACGAATATGGGTTCGCGCGCGTCGCCCGTCGGGCGAATTCCGCACTCATAGGGCTGATCTTTCTCCCGCGAACGCTTGTGCTTGCCTACCAGTGCCGACACCACTACCAGCGCCCCCGCCAGCCCCATGGCGAGTATGAACATCAACAACAAGGAACCATAGCTATCGAGGTAGTTGCCGTTCATATTGGGTGCGTTGTTATAATAGCGGCCAGAGCGCACCCGGTCAAATGAACTCTCCATGTCTGGAATTTCCGGAAACTTGCCGTCGCTGCGGCCTTCCGAGGGACGCCACGCGATGAGTTCCGGCTTCAATACGGACGTCAAGGTTGGCGAGCAGGTCTTCCACGTCCAGACCGAAGATCGCGGCCCCAGCCACCCCATTATTGACACCGCCGTTTACCAGACCGGCCGCATCCTGCATCGCCGCGTCTTCAACTATTCCGAACTCTCCACCGTGGAGTCCTTCACGCCCGAAGATCTGCGTTTTCGCGTCGAGGAACAGCACCGCGCCGTGATCGAAGATATTCGCTCTGGGGCGCTTGATTCGGAAATCGCTTCAGCTTCGGCTGCTACGCAGGCAAGCCGCCCCGCCGGAATTCAGTTGCAGCTTCTGAACCCGGGTTCCTGGCTTTCAGCGGGGAAGGTGTCGCTCGACGTGGAAGTTTCCCGCCGTACAGACCGCCAGCCGCAGGCTGGGGCGAAAGTGGAGGCCCTGATCGAAGGCGCGCTTCAGGATTCCGCTCATTCGGCCACGAGCGACCACGAGGGGCGGGTCCGCATCCAGTTTCCCCTGCCGCCGCTGGGGAAGGGCGACCTGGCTTTGGTAATTCAGGCCAAGGCGGACGCTTGGAAGGATGAAATCCGGTTCACCATGAGGTCCCGCGCAAAAGATTCCTCGGCGAGTTCTGCTCAGTGAATGTGATCATCAACGGCGACGCTCGCGAAATTCCCGATGGTTTCACCGTGGCTGCGCTGCTCGATCATCTGGGCATGTCTCGCGGCCGCGTGGCCATCGAACGCAACCTCGACATCCTGCCTCGCGCGCTCTGGAATGAAACCGCGGTGCAGCCGGGCGACCGGTTTGAAATAGTTCATTTCGTCGGCGGAGGCTAGCTTTTCAGTTTCGCCGGAGTGTTCGCCGCCATGATTTTGCGGGCTGGGTCGTTATCGCAATAGACGCGCCACTCGGCCACGCGACCATCCTTCACCACCGCTCTCCACGCCGCCGGAATTTCCCAGAAATTTTCCCGCGCCAGCTTGCCGTCCACCGCGAAAGTTCCGCGCGCTCTTCCAAACATGGCGATCGCGTTGCCTTTGTCGAATTCGTCCGTCACTTCGATGGCGTAGTCCGGGAACCAGGTGAAATAGAGCTTCCATCCCTCCCGCATTTTATCGGCGCCGCGAAAGGTGTTGTCCAGTGCATCGACGAAAACGTGATCGGGCGTCATCAGCGCCACCAGTCCCTCCACATCGTGCGCGTTGATCTTGGCTACGAACGCCATCGCCACATCGGCCGTTGTTCCTGGGCTCATTGGTCTAACTCCCGGCATCGCGCGCGCGAGACACGCGCGAAGTGCTTTTCTCCAAGGCCTCCCATAATACAACGGCCGGCGCCGAGCGTCGCTTAAGCCTTCTTGCGGCTGAAGTGGAAGGTCTCCACCTGCTCTCTCCCGTTCATATGCATCGTCCACTTCTCGCTGAAATGGTCCGCGTCTTCAATCTTGAGCGTCATCTCGTGCATGTGCATGTCGTCGCTGGACGCCAGATTCGTCACGCTCACGAAGCCAAACGCGAATTCGTTCGCGTCCGCTCCGACCGCCGGCGTCTCCATGTGCGGCTGATTGCCGATGGAGCAGTAGTGCGTGAGCGCGACGCGATTGCCGTCTGCCGTGTACAGCGTCACCATCTGATTGTCCTGCGCGGTCTGAAATGTTTCTTCCAGTGCGGTGTTGTTTGAAACCAGCCGGAACGTGGACGTGAATGGTTTGCCGTCGCTAGCCGTGGCCGTCCAGTCGCCCGCCAGCACCTTGAGCCGCTCAAAGCCGTTCGCGGCTTTCGTTTCCGATCCGGCATTTGCCGCAAACATTCCTGCCACCAGAATTGCCAAGCCCAGCTTCGCCAGCGTCATTTTCATTTCTCTCTCCTTTTTGGATTGCATTTCACCACCCGCTGCCAACCCCCTACTTCTCCACGTGCCGTTGCAGCGAATCCAGGCAGTACGCCCAGCCGTTATTGTGCTTGTCGCGCGCGTCGCTGTTCGCGAAGCGCTCGTGGGTCATGATCAATTCGCTTTTGTCGCCGAGGTCCACAAATTCCAGCGTCACAAGCGTGTTGCCGTACGCCGGCTCCGTTTCCCAAAACCACGTAAACACCAACCTTTCAGGCGCCTTGATTTCCAAATACTCTCCCCGCACCTTAGATACCTTTCCGCTCGCATCCGACACGTCAAATCCATAGCGCCCGCCCGGCCGCACATCCATCACCACCAGCCGCCCGGCGATTTCCGGCTTTGCGCGGCAAAACCACTCGGTCATTCGTTGCGGGTCGGTCCACGCCTGGAAAAGTCTTTCGCGCGGCGCATTGAAAACTCGCCGGATATTCAGCGTAGTCGCTGGACTTGCAACAGGGCTAGCCATCCGATTCCTCCTGGTTTCGACGTGCGGTTTCTCGCCTCTTATTAAGCATCCGTTTCTATTTCTTTAAGTATTCCGCCAGTTTGTCGAAGCACCCTTCCCAGCCCTTCTGGTGGCTCTTGCGCGATTCCTCTGTCTGGAGCTGTTCGTGCGTCAAGATCACTTCGGTGGAATCTCCGCGCTCGAAAAATTCCACGGTGACCACCGACTCCTCGGCCTGCATGCTCGCTTCCGCTTTCTCCGGACTCCTCTTCCACTGCCAGGTGAACACCAATTTTTCAGGAGGCTTCACTTCGCGATAAACGCCGCTGCCGATGTACGTAACGCCTTCCGGCATCTTCACTTCAATTTCGTACCTGCCGTTCGGCCTCACGTCCAGATGCAGGTACCGCACCTCGTGGGAGGCCACGTCGCGGCACATCCATCTGTCCAGTGCTTCTTGCCGCGTCCAGGCCTCGAAAACTTTCGCGCGCGAAGCCGCGAAGGTTCGCCGGATTTCAAGCTTGCTCCCGGAACTTGCCGCATGGCTGGCCATTTCTCGCTCTCCTTGTCGAAATTCAATCCGCTCAGGCCGCGAGCGTGTTCGTCAACATGTCGAAACACCCGTTCCATCCGCTGTTGTGCCGGTCGCGCTGCTCGACCGTGCCGAAGTTCTCGTGCTTCAGAAATACCTCGGTAAAATTTCCCCGCGCTATGAATTCAACCGTCACCAGCGTTTCATCCGGCGCTTCGTTCCGTTCGCCCGAAGCGGAGAATCGCTCCCAGGCCCAGGTGAACACGAGCTTTTCCGGAGGCTGAATCTCTTGGAACGTGACGCGCAAGTTGTACACCGTTCCCTCCGGCCGGGTGATCTCCATGCAGTTCATCCCGCCCGGCCGCACGTCGAACGCCGTATAGCGCGTCGTAGCCGCGGAACTATCGCGGCACATCCATTTCTCTAGTTTTTCCCGTTGGGTCCAGGCTTCGAAGACTTTCGCACGCGGGGCCGAGAACATTCTGCGGATTTCGAGTTTCGTTTCCGGGCCGGTTGTGGGGCTTGCCATTTTGCGTTCTCCTTTTGCTCTGACTCCTCGAGATAACGCGCCAGCGCGTCGAATTGCGCTTCCCAGAATTGGCGGTAGCGTTCGATCCATTCCGCCGCGTCTTTCATCGGCTCGGCCGCCAGGCGGCAACGGTGCACCCGCCCGTCCTTCTGCCGCATCACGAGGCCGGCATCCTCCAGCACGCGCAGATGTTTTGAGACCGCCGGCAGCGACATGCGATACGGCGCGGCTAGTTCGCTCACCGAACTCTCGCCCTGCGCCAGCCGCGCCAGGATTCCGCGGCGCGTGGCGTCGGATAGCGCGCCAAATGTGGCATCCAGCCCCGCCTGTGAATAGTTAACCATTTGGTTTAGTATTCCCCCGAACCGAAATCTTGTCAAGTGAATTCTTGCGTGCATTGGATCGGCAGCTTCTTCGAGTTGTTGAATGCGGGGGGAGTTGTTCTCGCGTCAGGGCACAGCTTCAGCCGTGCCATAAAAATCGCAGATCAATGCGGGGGGGCGTCGTTCTTGCGTCAGGGCACGGCTTTAGCCGTGCCATAACAAGCGGAAATCAATGCGGCTTTAGCCCCTGAGGGAAGAGTGCCGTTTTTACAGCCCGCCCAGCAAATGCCCCAGCTTGTTCTTCTTCGTGCGCAGGTAGGACTGCGAATGCCGGCTCGTCGGCGGCCGGCACGGCACGCGCTCCGCCACGCGCACCCCTGCGCCCTCGAGCTGCTTTACTTTGTCGGGATTATTCGAAAGCAATCGCACCGCGCGAATCCCCAGCGCCTTCAGCGCTTCCGCCGCAAACTCGTAGTCGCGCGAATCTGCCGCAAACCCGAGCTCGCGGTTCGCTTCCACCGTGTCGAGCCCGGCGTCCTGCAATTCGTACGCCTTCAACTTATTGATAAGCCCGATTCCGCGCCCTTCCTGCGGCAGGTAAAGCAGAACGCCCGAGCGTTCCTTGGCGATCTGCCGCAGCGAAAACTCCAGCTGCGCGTGGCAATCGCAGCGCTCGGAGGTGAAGACGTCGCCCGTCAGGCATTGCGAATGCACGCGCACGAGCGGCGCCTGTCCTCGCCGCAGCGTCCCGTGCAGGATGGCCACCGCTTCTTCGCTCGCGTGGCGCCCCTGAATGCCCACCACCGTGAATCGTCCCCAACTCGTGGGCAATTGCGCCCGCGCCACCACGCGCGCTTTCGCAGCTCTCCCAGATTGTTTCCGGCGTTTCATGCGAGCTCGATATTATAGCAGGCTTGGCAAAACCTCCGCGCCGCGTGCGTCTCCGCAATCGGGAGCACCGCTGTTGCCTCGCGCGAATCTTTGCCGCTCACGGCTTTACATCGCACCTGCCTTTGGCTAACGTAGCGCGAGGGAGAATCCGGGTCCGCGGCACCACGACCGAAAATGGGCACACTCTTCAGCGGCAAAGACCTGATTTTCACGCTCGTGCTCAAGGTCGGCTTCGCCGCCTCGCTGGCCGCGCTCCTCGTGCGCTTTCGCTCGTTCCGCAAACTCCTTTTCACCGAGGTTCGCGATTCCGATCAAAAAGTAATGCTGCTGCTCTTCCTCACTCCGCCGCTCGCCATCGGCGTGGTGCTCCGCCTCATCGGCGGCTATCGCTTCTTTGACTTGACGCTCGAAGGTTCCTTCCTCATGGGTCTGATCGGCGGCAGAATCGTCGGACTGCTCGGCGGCTCGCTCATCAGTCTCCCGGCCTTCGGCAATCACGAATGGCTATCAAGTCCCTCGGCCGCCCTCGCGGGCTTGATCGCCGGAATGGTTCGCGAAGTGATGCCGGAAAAAGAGGACATCTGGCATTTCGGCCCGTTTCTTTTCTTAAGCGTTCCGCAGTGGATCTGGAATCTCCTGCGTTACGGCAAGCGCAATTGGGCCATGCTGCCGCTCTTCGCCTGCGTCGCAGTCGCCGTAGGCCAGCTTGAGCTCGCCAGCGCCGTGCCCTCGACTTGGCTCTTCGGATTTCACCCGGACCACTGGGGTTACGCCCTGCTCGTCGTGCTTTCTTCCGTGATGTGCGTGGCCATGGCCATCAAAATCTGGAACAACACGCGCACGGAGATGAACCTGGAAGAAAATCAGCAGTTGCTGCTCAAGGCGCGCATGGACGCGCTCACCAGCCAAATCAACCCGCATTTCCTCTTCAACACCCTCAACACCGTGTCTTCGCTCATCCGGTTCGATCCGGACATGGCCCGCGGCGTCGTCCTGAAGCTGTCGAATATTTTGCGCCGCCTCCTGCGCAAGCATGAAACCTTCGTCCCGCTCCGCGAAGAGCTCGGCTTCATCGACGATTACCTCGACATCGAAGTCATCCGCTTCGGCCGCGACAAGCTCCAAATCTTCAAGGACATCGACGAAGAAAGCCTGGACACTTTTGTCCCCAGCATGTTGTTGCAGCCCATGATCGAAAACTCCATCAAGCACGGCCTCGCCCCGCGTCTCGAAGGCGGACAAATACATCTACGCACGCGCCGCGTGGATGGACGCCTGCTCATCGAAATCGCCGACAACGGAATGGGAATTTCGACCGAGCGCCTCGCCGAGGTTTACGGCGGCGGCATCGGCATCAGCAACGTCCACGAACGCTTGCGCCTGCTCTACGGCGATCAGTTCAAAATGGACATCCGCAGCCAGGAAGGCCAGGGCACCCAAATCCACATCGAAATTCCCGAGCTGGTCACCGCCGAACCCTTCGCCGGCCTATAGATTCGAGCGCGTGGATCTTTGGTGTGTAGCGGCGGCATCCTACGGGCTCGCTTTGCCTTGTGGGTCGTGGCTTCAGCCACGACATAAAGCAAAGCAGAAAAAGTGGGCTTCAGCCCCTGAGGCTTCGCCTTAATGCTGTTTCCGAATCCGTTCGCGCGAAGCCCCTTCATGGCAGCGCTTTCAAATCCGGCTCCGTCCACGCGGCCTTCGCCTCTGCCGAGTAAAGCCGCAGCTTGCTGAAATATTCGTAAATCAAATTCTTATCGCCCAGCCGCGCCACAACATCGTTCACGAACGGAACCAGCTTCTCGCCTCGAATCGCCTCGTTGCAATCGCGTCCCGCCATGTGCAGCCAGAATCCCGTGATGGTCTCGTGATACCCGTCCTTCCCATGATGCCCGATGAATTTGCGCAGCCCCGCGCGCATGCGCTTTTCCGCCGTCTCGCGATCCGATTGCGAGAAATAGTAAGCCGACACCGTAAGATGCCGCGCGTGGACGAACTCCTCGGGCGTGTACTCGCAAGCCTCGAATCGCCGCACCACCTCTTCGATCTCCGCTGCCGTGCTGTAGGGCGTGAATCCCGGCATGGCTCCTCCCAAAAAAAAAGCCCGCGCTCACCAAATGGCGGCACGGGCGACAATTTCCTTCGCTAAAACAAGTATAACTCGGCCGGGACTCCGCGTCTATGGCCTCGCCGGCAGTTTCCTATGCCTCCTCTGACTCCGCCTCTCCCCCTATGCTAGACTGGCCGTTCTCAATTCCATGGAAGACCCAGCAAAAATCGAAGCCCAGGAAGAACAGGAAGACAAAAGGAGCACGCGCTCCGCGATCATCCTCGCGCTGATTGCGGTTCTGGTCGCCGCCTATTGCGTCGAATTCGGCCTGCAAACGCTCACCTGGATCGAAGCCCGCGAATGGGCTTCCGCGAACGCTTGGCTTGCCGATCCCATTCAGTCTTTGCCCTCGCCCGCAGCTTCCTCAGCCAAAGGTACGCTCGAGAAATTCTACGAGTACGAATTCACCGTGCCGTGGTCCGGCAAATCGAAAAGCACGCCGTCTTTCGTAGGCGTCGAGCTGCG
>Ga0302182_10001425_pt1 | contig 12601 bp, 7 predicted proteins | sample I_Palsa_N3_1_FD_198781 | JGI IMG/M metagenome (GOLD analysis project Ga0302182, IMG submission 198781) | Peat permafrost microbial communities from Stordalen Mire near Abisko, Sweden - I_Palsa_N3_1 | ecosystem: Environmental > Terrestrial > Soil > Palsa > Peat permafrost | place: Sweden: Abisko...
TAGAAGAAACCGCGGCCGTACTAATCGTCAGGAATTTGTTTATCCGAGCGTAGACAGAACATGCCGCACGATCATTAGATCTTCGTTGGTTTTTATCACGCGCACTTTTACGCCGCTTGCCGCGGACGATATCACTGTTTCATTCGCCTCATTGCTTGCGGCATCCAAACGAATGCCCAGAAAATCCAATCCATCGCAGATCCCTTTGCGCACGATGGCTGCGCGCTCTCCAATTCCTCCCGCGAACACGAGCACATCCAGCCCTCCGAGCACTGATGCATACGCGCCGATATATTTCTTCGCTCGGTAACAGAAAAGTTCCACAGCTTCCCCTGCGCGACTATCCTGCTGCATCTTGTCCAGCAAGTTCCTCATGTCTCCAGACGTCCCAGAAACTCCCAACAGCCCCGATTCCTTGTTCAGCATGGTGCTCATCTCTTTCGCAGACATCTTCTCTTGCTCGAGAAGATAGAGCAGCAGCCCAGGATCGACATCACCAGAACGCGTACCCATCACAAGCCCTTCGAGCGGGGTAAACCCCATCGAGGTGTCGATGCTTTTCCCATCCTTCACCGCGACCATGCTGGCGCCGTTACCGAGATGCGCAATGATCACGCGTCCGCTAGCAAGTTTTCCTTCGAGCGCTTGCAATTCGCCCATTATGTACTCGTAGGAAAGACCGTGAAATCCATACCGAAGGATTCCCTGATCGTAGAGATTTCCAGGCAGGGCATACATGCGCGCAACCTTCGGAAGAGAGCTATGAAACGCCGTGTCGAAACACGCCACTTGCGCCAGTTGCGGAAATTTCTTGGCGATGAAATTAATTCCCCGGATCGCCGCAGGCAGGTGATCGGGATCCAGTGGTACAAGCCGCTCGATCTCCGTTAAGAATTCCGGAGTGATCCTTTGTGGGTCCTTGTATCGAGAACCCCCGTGAACGAGCCGGTGACCCGCAGCCTCCAGCCCAGAGAGAAACCCGTGCTCTCCCAGCCACCCAAACATCACTTCCAAAGCAGTATCCGGATGGCCAGAATCTACCTGGGAGTCGAACAACGTGCTCCCGCTCGCATCGCCAATCTTCAAATGGCCGTTCGAATTGTCGGCCTGATCAACCGTCATCGAAAGCAGGAGCTCTTCATGATCCCCAGCTTCATAGAGGGCAGACTTCAAAGTCGCAGACCCACGGTTCATGGTCAAAACGCGTCTTTGTAGTGGACCCGCCACAAAGTCATCCTACAGGAATATTGTCTCTGATTTGATTTAACCTCGCGTGACGCTCGGAGCAAAATCGGTGGGTGGGGAAACAGCCGCATAGCGGAGCCGGGCTGCCACAATTCAGGTCATAACAAGAAATAGGTTGGAGGGGGACGACTTCGGAGGTAAAGCCGAGGGAAGGAAGCCGGCCCAGCCCTCAATCCCCGAAGGGATCCTCGGCTTTCCTTCCCTCTGACGTCAATCGGAGTCGCACGCTAAGAACCAAAGCTATCTCCATGAAAACACTAGCTTTTTATATTGCATGGCGAGTAAAAAATCCAGAGAACCGCTAAAATTTCCTGCCTCCCCCTTCGCAAAGACGCCTCGCTGTTTTGCCTTAGTTTCGACTCTTCCTGCCGCGAAATAGGCCTCAACTTGACCGCAGCGAGGCCATCTTGCTATGTTGGTAGATTACCTTGGGCGAGTTATCCCCAGTGTGTAGCAGCCTGTGTGTGCGGTCGTGTCTGGCAGCGGCCTATTCTCAAAATGAGCCTAAAGAAAATCGTCATCCGGGGCGCCCGGCAACACAACCTAAAAAACATACACCTAGAGATCCCTCGCAATAGTCTCACAGTGGTCACGGGGCTTTCTGGTTCGGGCAAATCCTCGCTCGCGTTCGACACGCTTTACGCCGAGGGACAGCGCCGTTACGTCGAATCCCTGTCAGCCTACGCCCGCCAATTTCTTGACCAGATGGAACGGCCGGACGTCGATTCGATCGAAGGGCTTTCGCCTTCGATCGCCATCGAACAGAAAACCACCACGCGGTCTCCGCGTTCGACCGTAGGCACGATTACCGAAATATATGACTACTTGCGAGTGGTCTACTGCGCCATCGGCACACCGCACTGCCCCAAGTGCGGAAAGCCCATCGCCCGCCAGTCCACGGAACAAATTGTCCAGGCGGTTTCGGCCCTGAAACCGGAAGAACGCATCATGGTGCTGGCCCCAGTGGTGCGCGGCCGCAAAGGTGAATATAAAAAAGAACTCGAAAAATATGCGAAGCAAGGCTACGTCCGTGCGCGTGTCGATGGCGACCTTGTGAATCTGGACGAACCCATCCCGCTGGATCGCCGAAAAAATCACACAATTGAAATCGTCGTTGACCGCCTGCTGCTGAAAAACGGCGTCGCACACCGCCTCGAGCAATCAGTGGAAACCGCGTTGAAGCTTACCGGCGGGCTCGTAACCATTGCTGTGGTTGGCGGCGAAGAACACGTGTATTCCGAAAAGCTAGCCTGTCCGGATTGCGGCATTTCCGTGCCGCAACTCGAACCGCGATCCTTTAGCTTTAATTCTCCTTACGGCGCTTGCACCGAATGCCATGGCTTGGGCTCGAAATATGATTTTGATCCGGCCAAAGTGATCGTGGATTGGAGCAAGCCGCTTTTTGAGGGGGGACTGGGTCCCGGCTCGGGCTCGGGATCCTTGCAGCGCACGTTGCGCATCGCCGCCGCTGCCCATGGGTTCGATCTCGATACTCCGTTCGAAAAGCTTCCGCGAAAAACACAAAACTTGATACTGCACGGCAATCCTTCCAACGGAGGGTCGAGCAAGGGTCTCAACTTCCAAGGTGTTTTGGGCCACCTCGAGAGCAATTTGGAAGAGTCCAAATCGGATAATTATCGCGAATGGATCGCACAGTACTTGTCTCCGGCGCCTTGCGCCGCTTGTAACGAGCGCCGCCTGCGTCCCGAGAGCCTTGCCGTAAAAATCGCGGGCCTCTCCATCGCAGACTTCACCTCGTTACCGCTGTTGCAAGCGCGTGCCGCCGTCGATAAAATTCGCGGCCAGCTCACCTTGCGCCAGAGAAAAATCGCCGGCCGTCCCCTAAGCGAGATTGCAGAGCGACTCGAATTTCTTCTAAACGTCGGCCTCGGTTACCTTACCCTGGACCGTTCGGCCGCAACTCTTTCGGGCGGAGAAGCGCAGCGCATTCGCTTGGCCACGCAGATCGGCTCGCGCCTGCGCGGAGTGCTTTATGTGCTTGACGAACCATCCATCGGCTTGCACGCGCGTGACAATGGCCGCCTGCTCAGTACGCTCGAAACTTTGCGCGATCTCGGCAATACCGTTCTGGTTGTCGAGCATGACGAGGAGACTATCCGTCGCGCAAATTATGTTGTCGATCTCGGCCCCGGTGCCGGAAAAGCCGGCGGACATTTGGTAGCGGCAGGACCGCCCGATGAAATCGCAGCGAATCCTGACTCGCTTACCGGCCAATATCTCTCTGGGAAAGTTACGATTCCGGTCCCCGAGCACCGTCGCAGCCCGAACGGAAAATCTCTCATAATTGTCGGTGCGCACGGCAACAATCTAAAGAACATCGATGTCACTTTTCCGCTAGGGCTTCTGACCGTCGTAACCGGAGTTTCGGGCTCGGGAAAGTCCACGCTAGTGAACGACATTCTTTACCGCGCGTTGGCCGCAAAACTTTATCGCTCAATGGAAAAGCCCAGCGCGCACCGCGCTATCGAAGGAATCGAGCACATTGACAAAGTCGTTCAGATCGACCAGGCGCCCATAGGCCGCACGCCGCGTTCGAACCCGGCCACCTACACCGGAGTCTTCGCGCCCATTCGCGAAATCTTTGCCATGCTGCCGGAATCGCGCGAACGCGGCTACCGTCCCGGCCGGTTCAGCTTCAACGTGAAAGGCGGGCGGTGCGAAGCTTGCCAGGGCGACGGACTGCGCCGAATCGAGATGAATTTCCTCCCCGATGTTTACGTCACTTGTGAAGTTTGCCGTGGCAAGCGCTATAACGCCGAAACGCTCGCCGTGCGTTACAAAGGCTATTCCATCTCCGACTTGCTGGACCTTCCGATCGAAGACGCGCTGAAAGTGATGGAAAACATTCCCTCGATTCAGCTGAAACTGCAAACGCTTGTCGATGTCGGTCTCGGTTACATTCAGCTCGGCCAATCGGCGACCACGCTTTCCGGCGGCGAAGCGCAGCGCACAAAACTCGCTCGCGAACTTTCTCGCCGCCAGACCGGCCGCACGCTTTACATTCTCGACGAGCCCACCACCGGCTTGCATTTCGATGACGTAAAAAAACTGATGGGCGTGCTGAACCGCCTGGTTACTCTGGGCAACACAGTCTTAATCATCGAACATCATCTCGACGTGATTAAGCAGGCCGACTGGATTATCGATCTCGGCCCGGAAGGTGGCGAAGACGGCGGCCGCATCGTCGCGCAAGGAACGCCTGAGCAGGTTGCGCGCGTGAAGAAATCTTACACCGGCCAAATCCTCGCCCGCGCATTCAACGGCAACGGATCGAATGGCATTCTAGCCAACGGAAAGCGCGCAAGCTGAAATTTCCATGAATCCTGACGAAAACAATTTGTTCGAGCAACTACCCGCGGATCCCTCCAATCAACCCGGAGCGGTTGACTCTTCGCCCGTCGCCTCATCCGCTGCGTCATTGCTAGCCGAGTCAGCCAACATTGCGGGCAGACCCAACGCTTCAGAATATCTTCCCCCCACCATCTATCCCGTCCCAGAAGATTTTCGCGTGCCCTGGGGTTGGGCAGATCTAGCCGCCTTCGTAGTACTTGCCATCGCAGGTTTTCTCCTTCTCAGCCTGTTGATCAGCATGGGCCTCGCGATATCGGGCGTCGACATCCGCCGCCTCCAAAAATCCCCGCACGAAGTAATCCTTCTGAACATATTGATTCAAGTGATTCTCGATTTAGGACTCCTCGCCTATCTCGCCGTTCAGATGCGCGTGCGATTTCGTTCGCCTTTCTGGCGTACCATCGGCTGGCGCAAACTGGAGACGGGCCGGTTCTCAAAACGCGTGGTTTATTTCGGACTTGTTCTCGCCGGTTTTTTCCTGTCAATAATCGTTTCGCTGGGTTCCGCGTTATTTCCCCCGAACAAGGATTTGCCCATAGAAGTCCTGTTTCAGGATCGCAATACAACGCTTTTGTTTATGCTGATCGCAGTTTTCCTCGCTCCTGTGGTCGAGGAGACCATCTTCCGCGGCTATATTTATCCCGTTATCGGTCGCAGCTTTGGAATGGTTTGGGGTATCGTGGCTACTGGGATGCTTTTTGGCCTGTTACACGCCGAGCAGTTGTGGGGCGGATGGGGTCAGATCGCTCTGCTGGTTTTCGTCGGAATTGTGCTCACATTCGCGCGCGCCTTTTCGCGATCTGTCGTCACAGGTTTTGTGATTCACACGAGCTATAATTCAATCCAGGTTATCGGTCTGCTTATTGCAACGCACGGCCTGCGTCATATGTCGGGCCTGCATTAATCCTATTCGAACCGGCATTCAGTAACGCTGAGCTTCTCGGAGATAACAATTGCACACGGTGGAACCAATTCGATGGACGCCCGAAGGCGTCGTTCTGCTGGACCAACGAAGGCTGCCCAGCGAAGTGATCCATCACACCTACACCGATTATCGTGATCTCGCCAAGGCCATCAAGGACATGGTGATTCGCGGAGCGCCCGCCATCGGCGTTGCCGCCGCGATGGGCATCGCCCTCGCCGTACAAAAGTCCAAAGCCAAATCCCTCGAAGAATTGCGCGCCGAGTTTCCGGTTATTTGCGAAACGTTTGCGCACACTCGTCCCACCGCGGTCGATTTATTTTGGGCTATCGAGCGCTTCAAACTTCGATTCGAAGAGCTCGCGCGCCGTGCTCCCAAAGACCAAGCCGCATCGCTGGAACAGATCCGCACGGAACTGGTGAAGGAAGCTCTGAAAGTCCACGAAGAGCGCCGCGAAGGTGACAAAAGCATCGGACGCTTCGGCGCCGAACTCTTGCCCAAGAGCGGCCGCGTCATGACCCAATGCAACGCCGGCGCGCTCGCAACTGCCGGCATCGGCACCGCCTTGGGAGTCATCCGCATGGCCATCGAAGGCGGTTACCGAATTGAAGTGATCGTCCCGGAAACCAGGCCGTATCTGCAAGGCTCTCGCCTCACCGCCTGGGAGCTTCACCAGGACCGCATCCCCCTTACCCTGATCACCGACAACATGGTCGGCCATTTCCTGAAGACCGGTGGCGTCGGAGCCGTAGTAGTCGGCGCCGACCGAATTGCCCGTAACGGTGATACCGCCAACAAAATCGGCACCTACGGCATCGCGGTGATCGCCCGTGAAAATAGCGTACCGTTTTACGTAGCCGCGCCGCTTTCCACCATCGACTATTCCATTTCTTCCGGCGATCAAATCCCCATCGAAGAGCGCTCTGAAGAAGAAGTAACGCATCTCGCCGGCGTCCGTATAGCAGCCGACGTCCGCGCAGCCCACCCCGCCTTCGACGTCACACCCGCGCGCTACATCACCGCCATCATCACCGAACGCGGCGTAGCCCGCCCACCTTATGAAGCCGCGCTGGAACAAATGGCTCATGCCGAGAAGAACCATTCATAAGGATAGTAAGCCGAAACTAAGACTCTATACTTTGCGTCTGAAACTATAGGGCTTTGCAGTACAATTCATAAGTATGGTTCATTTTCGAGGCCTTTGTGCGTGCGTTTCGGAAGCACCAAGAAAAAGCCCAACCATCTGAATTCTTCGGTTTTGTGTTACCAATCGGCATCAGCCGATGGAACGAAAGGAGACTATTCGTGAGAAAAACGGGTTTTGCCCTTACAGCAATGCTTGCAGTCGCCGCAGTCGTCTGGGCCGGTGGCGATCCCTGGAAAACGAAATCATTCGATCAGTGGACGGATAAAGATGTCCAGGACATCCTTACCACCTCTCCTTGGGCCAAGCCGAATCTTTCGCCTCAAGGCGCATGGCGCCCGGCTGGGACCACCCAGGCCAGCGGGAGTACGAGTGTTCCGGGCGGCGGAGCTGACTCATCGCACGTCACGGCCAGTGCAGCGCCCAGTACCTCTGGGGGACTCGAAAAGAACGATTCCGCTGCAGCATCCCAAGCAACCTATAGTATTTTCTGGTGGTCATCGCGCACCATCCGGGCGGCATCCATGCGCCGTGCCGTCCTGAAAGGCACCATGAGCCAAGCGGACGCCGAAAAGACCGTAGCAAATACCCCCGATGAATACATGGTTCTAGTACAGGGAACAAATATGTCGATTTTTCAGCATCGCGGCGAGCAAGCCTTTGAACACGTCGCTTACCTTCAATCCAAAAAGAATAAAGACAAGGTCTCGCCGAGCAAGGTGGGCTTCCTCAAAGGACCGGACGGCACTACGGTAACCGGTGCAGTTTTCTATTTTCCAAAGAAGGGCAGCAACGGTGAGCCGACTATCGGACCGGAGGAGAAGGAAGTAGACTTTTACCTCCAAATGGGTGATGCGAAGCTCCTAACCTACTTCGACCCACGCAAAATGGTGGATAGTAAGGGCGAAGACTTGTAGTCCGGGGCGAACACCTTGTCGGCGAGGATTGGCAGTTTCCGACTCTTTAGGTTTACGATTGCCACTTGTGATCGGCGGTCAGTAACCGAGCAGTAGGAAACTGCTATCCCCCCACATCCTTCTGTCCTCTCCAGTGTCCCTGGCTCAATCTACTGCGCTTTGGAGCTGCCGTAGGTCAGGGGCGCAATGTCAAGGAAAAGGTCTCGGAACCCCCCGCTGCAACTAAAACCGAAAGGGCGTCTGAACCCGCCAGACGCCCTTTCGGTTTGATAGCCTATCTCGCTCTGAGCGAGCTAGCTTAGAAAGTAAGTGAAGCCTTGATTTGGATCAACCGCGGTGAAGCGTCGCCACCCAAGAACGACCCCAATATGCTGGTCGGCGGACTCACGGCGCTCTGAATGGTTCCGAACTGCGGATCCGCTAGGTTGTTGTCCGGGAGGTTGAAATTGGCGTGGTTGAACAAGTTGAAAAATTGCAATCCCAACCCAAGCTCGCCCCGCTCCCAACCCGGGATCTTCGTCCTCTTCACGAAGCTGAAGTCGGTGTCGAAGTATTTCGGTCCGCGATAGGCATTCCGGAAACCTTGAGGTGCTAATTCGGCCTCACCCCCTCCGTCAGCCACAATCCCCGGCGCGGGGAATGAACCAGCCGCGAAGCAAGAAACCCCGGCCGGCCCGGCATGGCTCTTTCCTGCGCAGTTCGTTGGTACAGCCGTCAACGGAACCGGGAATACTGTGGCGAAGTAGTTATTCGAATTCAGTTGGGCGCTTGCAGATCCGTCAGTGATAGTGAATGGGAAGCCAGTTCGGTAGAATACCGTTCCCGAAACTTGCCATCCGTCCACCAGCATTCCCCAGCCATGGCCGAGTAGCATTTTGCGGATAGGAATTTCCCAAACATAGTTGGCGTTTACTACGTGACGTGCGTCGTAGTCGGCTGGACCGTAGTTAGCTCTCGGATTGAACGGATTCTCCAGGCTCAGGATGCTCTGCCCCGTGAACCCGTTAAAACCTCCGTTCGAAACCAGGTCGAACGCGTGGCTATAGGTATAATTTAGCTGAAACACTCCGCGACCACCCCACCCTGAAAAGTGATGTTGATAAGTGGCTGTCAGGCCGTTGTAGTTTGAGACGCCGATGCTCTGTTCCTGGTCTAGTTCCGCAAATTGCGTACTCGCCGCCGCCGCAGGGAGCGAGCTAAAACCAAACGCATTTACTGAATTGTTGAAAATCGGCTCGTGAATCCCATGGTTGCCGTTATACCCGATGGAAATCGAATCGTTGTTTCCAAAGCCTTTCTGGATTTCCAGGTTCCACTTCTGATACTGCGGGGCATTGGTATGGCGCTGCGTGAACGTCAGGTTCGGCACCTGCGCAACAGAGCTCGCCCCGGAATTGAATGCGTTCAGAAATGCGGCTTGTGCCGCCGTGGCGCAGTCAAATACGTTGGACCCTGGCGTCTGATTCGGGGCTACGAACCCTGGGCAAGAACCTCCAATCGAACTGGACAGAATCGTGAACCCGTTATCCAGCGGCGGGTTCTGCGCCAGATTGTCGGAGATTTGACCCGGGAAGATATCATAGAAGATACCGATTCCACCTCGGACGACAAAGTTGGACTTCATCATACCCGAAGCCGACCCGAATGGCTGCCAGGCAAAGCTGATGCGTGGCTCCCATTGCAAATTCTGATAGCCAAGCAGAGCCTGCCTACGGCCGGCTTGAATTAGTTTGTTGTACGGTTGAATTGCGCCGATCTCGCTCAGTGGCACGCCCAACTGCGCAAAACAAAGCTCGACACAGGTGGGGTTCGATGCGTGTTCCAGACGAAGGCCCGGAGAGATTGTTAGGTTCGGCTTGACTCTCCAATCGTCCAAAATGTAACCACCCACTTCGTAAAGCCGCACGGGCTGGTTAAGCGCGACCGGGAAGTTCTTAAGAAACACGGTTCCGATTCCTCCCGGCGCCGCGGGATCGCCGCCATTGGCAAAATCAGCCAACGAAAGAGGTTCTTCTAACCCACTCGTAAACAATCCGAAGTCGTGGTCGCTCACATAGTTCTTATGGTACTTAACACCGAACTTGAAAGTGTGGTTGTTCCAGCTCTTAGAAACGTCATCGCCAAGCTGATATTGGGTAACGTTCCGCCCTTGTGGCCAAATAAAGTCGTCACAGGCAAGTCCAACTCCGCAAGACCCCGGCCCGCCCAAAGACGAATCCCCCATGGTGAGGGTCGTTGGAAATGTAGCCAGAGTAGCCGGCAGGTTTGGTGGCCCGAAGATGGCAGTGTACCACGTGGCAGCTATCAGAAATTGATTGGTCAATGTGGGAGAGAATGTATGCGTTTCGTTCAACTGTCCCTGATACTCCGGCTGATGGCTGGAAGCGTTAAAGATCCCTAGCACTGGATCGGTAAACGATGGCTGCGTACCAACGTCGTACTGCATGCGAAGGTAAGCTCGATCATTAACTCCAATGTTCCAGTCCACACGGCCCGCAAGTTGCCATTCAGGGGCGAAATTAATCGGCACTTCGCGGACCGACTGTGCGCATGGTTGACCGGTAAGTGTTGTGAATGCGCCTATGTTCGGTACGTTCGAGCACCCGCCTCCTAAGCCTGTCGGAACGCACACGCCTGAGGCATTCGTGATGCATCCCACTGGGAGGTTATTCTGCGCGCTAGCCTGGTTTTTTACGCCGTTGAACAAGTTGAATATTCCCACTCCATCCTGTGCATTCAGTGCCGTAGACCCCGGGCAAATAGCTGCTAGATTTTGGCAATAGTATGGAATTGACGCAGTATCGCCCAGAGCCGTGAGATTATTTACTACGGCTGTCTCAAATGCTGTGGTAGGAGTGAAAATGGTTGAACCCACCGGAATAAGCACACGCAAGCCTTCCGTATTCAAAAAGAAGAATAGTTTGTCTTTCTTAATGGGACCACCGATAGACGCAGCCCACTGGTTGGCATTGTCAAAGGCCCGCGGCAGCTCAGGGGTTTGGGCTTTGTTGAACCAGTCGTTGGCGTTCAGCGCGCTGCCGTTCCAGTAGTAAACGAGATTTCCGTGGAAGTTATTTCCACCGGATTTTGTGACGTAGTTCACGTCAATTCCGGAGAAAGTTCCATATGCTGTCGAAAATCCGTTGGTAACCACATCGGCTTCCTGAATTTCGTTCGAGCCCAGGAGTAAGTTTGTAGCTCCCGAGTTGTTAAGGTTCAGGAACGGATCGTTGTCGTCCATACCATCCACAGTGAATAGGTTCGATGTGGCCGGCAAACCAAATGCTTCCACGTTGCCGAACCCGCCTTGTGTATTCATGATTGCGCCCGGCGCAAGCTGCGCGATGGCGCTTAAGTCGTTTCCCGGGTTCGGAACGTTTTGGATCTGTTGCTCCGACAGGGATCTGGAAGTGTCGCCGTTCTCTGTCTGAATCAGCGGCGCCGCTTCCGTCACGGTTACCGTCGTGGTGGCAGCACCCATGGCGAGTGCAATATTGATAGTCGCGATCTGGCCGACGGCCACATCAAAGTGGCGGATTTCATTCTCAAATCCCGCGGCACCCACGGTGACCGTATAGGGTCCCGGGTTGAGCAAACGGAAGCCGTAGCCGCCATCTTTGCCGGTCTTCGTTTCTTGCAAACTCCCCTTCGTCTCATCCTTCAAAGTGATCTTAGCATCCGGCACAACTGCGCCGCTCGGATCCGACACAACGCCCGCGACGTCGCCAGTTGTTGCAGTCTGCGCGGCTAGCCGACCGGAACCGATCGACAAAGCCACGAGAAGCGCGAACACCACAACGAAAAATCGCTTCCAGTTCATACACCCTCCTAGAGATCTAACTGAGAAAATTGGTGAGACCCCGATCGACATCAACCGCCCCCATTGCCCTAAGTCCAAAATAGCAATATACCTTCGCAGACTCTATGGCACGTTCATGTCCATGTAACACGCAGAATATACATCTTGTAATCAGCAATTTGCAGGCGTACAAAAATTCGGAGCGAGTTTTAAATACGGTTTTACATATTTTTTCGTAATAAACTGGATTTAGGACATGTATGGAAAATGGTATCTCTTGACGTGAGTCGAGCAAACCAGTGCCCGCTTTCGGACGCGACGCCGCCCGAAATCCCACCGGAGGGACAACCCCAAAGAGGGACAAGAACGGCAAATCGCCTCGAGACCCTCACCACCTTAGCCAGCTTCCTCTTGACTCTAGTTTACTATTGTGGTAACGTACTGTCGTGTACTTATTTAGACTTGACAAGGAACGTGTATGTACGAGGGCGCGGATGTTTGGCGTGAGGACTGGCGCAAGGAGATGGTTTGGAGCCTCAAGATGGGTGTGCCAACCCTGCCGATCCGCCGCCTCGTTTTTATCCTGAGAAGTTTTGAGCAAATTCCGGCTACCATTTATCGTCGGACTCTCGCATTTCTACCCGGTTCTGGCTCACAAGTAGAATGCGATGTAACTCATTCAAAACAAACCTCCGCGCCATTTCTACCCGGTTCTAGAATTGGCGCCGCGCATCCAATATGCGGCGGTGTCTCTTCTCCGCTTTTCGCGCGAAGTATTCAGTCTGCGCCGCGAAATCCTCGTACTCCTCTTCAAATTCTTCCGCGAATTTCTGCACAGATTTTTTCTTTGGATTAATGCTTGACTCTTAAAAAGTGTTTCTGTAGCATGGGGGTTCGTCTGTAGTTCTTCCAGTTGACCTGGGAGTACCTGCTCTTTGACAATCGGATGATACATGCCAGAACCCGTTTGGTTACTGCCTTGTTCCAAGTGTACCGGAGCAAGGCGAATTGAGATAAACCGAGCGATTTAAAGTTCGTATCGATCGTGGCAACCCGGTGCAAACCGGAAATTGTTACGGTCGAAACACCAGATTTCAAACGAGAGTTTGATCCTGGCTCAGAGCGAACGCTGGCGGCGTGCTTAACACATGCAAGTCGAACGCGCAGCATTCTGTAGCAATACAGGGTGTGGGCGCGTGGCG
>Ga0302182_10001426_pt1 | contig 12592 bp, 13 predicted proteins | sample I_Palsa_N3_1_FD_198781 | JGI IMG/M metagenome (GOLD analysis project Ga0302182, IMG submission 198781) | Peat permafrost microbial communities from Stordalen Mire near Abisko, Sweden - I_Palsa_N3_1 | ecosystem: Environmental > Terrestrial > Soil > Palsa > Peat permafrost | place: Sweden...
TTCATTTCCCAGGCGGCGCAAGCCCAGATCAAAGCGGCGCTTGCAATGAAGCCGAATGCGACGGTTTACAGCTATCCGGGTCAGAATCACGCCTTCACTCGGCACAACGGGGCGCACTACAATGCCGCGGCGGCAAAGCTCGCCAACGGGCGCACGAGCGAATTTCTACACCAACAGCTGCGGTGACTGTGTCGTGGCGCTTATTGCTGCGGGTCGGGACGCCTCTGTAGCGTCGGTCGGTCGGGATCGGTGTTGGGATCGCTGCTGGTTGCGTTCGGATCGCTTCCGCTTGTTGATCCCTTGTTCGGGTTCTGGTCCGTCTTCTTTCGCAGCGAGGGCTTGTTCGGATTCTTCTTGTCGTCCACCTTCGTGCCCAACTCGATCATCTGCAAGCGTCGCTTCACCGAATCGAATTCCGAGGTGGTCACGATGTATTCATCGCGCGCCGGCAGGATGGTGGCGATTTCGTTCTGCGCCTTCACGATGCGGTCGGGCGTCGGCGGATGCGTCGAGAAGACTTTCGGAATCGTTCCGGGCTGCTTCTTCTCGTCCGCCTGCACTTTCTCAAAGAACGACACGAACGAATTCGGATCGTACCCCGCCTTGTACATGTATTGCAGCCCCAGGTAGTCGGCTTCCGCTTCATCCGCGCGCGTAAAGGTCAGGAAGGTCATGGGAATCGCAAAATTCATGCCCTGGTAGATGGCGTATCCGGCCCAGGTGTAGGGAATGAAGATCGTCGCCACCATCGCGCCCACCTGGATAATGTCGCTCTTGGTCGCTTGTTTCGTGCCGTGCCGCGCGCAGACGTGCGCGATTTCATGCGCCATTACTCCGGCAAGTTCGGACTCCTCATCCGCGTGCAGAATCAGCCCGCTGTTCACGTAGAAAAACCCGCCGGGCAGCGCGAACGCGTTCACCACGTCGGAATCGATCACCTTGATCGTGAAGGGCACTTGCGCGTCGGAGTTCCGCACCAGGTTTTGCCCCACGCGGTTGACGTACTCCGTCACCACCGGGTCGGTGATGAACTTGGCCTGCTTTTCCACTTCCTGCGCGTACCGTTTGCCGATCGAAATTTCGCTCTGCAGCGAATAGAAATTCAGTCCGTGCCCCACGCTGCGATTGCCAATGGCGTTGACGTCAGCTTTCGAGCCCGGCTTTACGTTCGGGTCGGGCGGCTGCTGGATGGGCAGCGTGTCCGGATTCTGCGCCGGGGCCTGCTCCTGCTGCGGCTGTTGGTTTTGTTCCTGCACGCTCGGTGTGGGCGCGGTAGGGGAATTGGGCGGCGGGGTTTGCGCGGGCTGCTGGCCCGGCTGTTGCTGGCCCGATCCTTGTTGTCCCGATTGTTGCTGCCCAGACTGCTGCTGCCCAGACTGCTGCTGCCCAGACTGCTGCGAGGTTTGTTGCTGCGGACCCGCAAATGTCGCGGGACTGACAAGCGATGCGATTACCATCATCGCTCCGAGTTGCCCAGCCAACGTCTTTCTCATGGGGCCGCCTCCGGAGGAACTGCCGCATTATACACCCACACCTAGGGCATCCCACCTAATCGCATTGGATGAGGCATACCCCGAATTAGTTTGCTGGCCGGCCTCGTGTTCGGCGGCGATAGGCCTCCCGAGGGGTTTGAGCCGGGAATCAAGTTCGCTCAGCTGTATTGACGCCTCCCGTAATTCTGTCTACATTCGTATCATGCCCGCGCGAAAGATCCAGGTCGGCCAGGTTTGGAAGAAGACGGATTCGGGCGAATCTTATTTGGTTACTAAGATTTACAACGAGGCCATCGCCACCTACGCCATCCTTCGCAAAGCCGGCGCTGAAGCCGAGCCCCCGGTTAAAGTGAAGGTCGATCGCCACGGCCCCGCCGTGGCCCTCCCCGGTTTCACCTACGCCCAGGAATCGGACGAGTTCTAGCTCTCTGCGCTAAATTGAGCGCACCGGCATGCGCACCACGTCCTCCACCCGCATCGCTTCTTTCACAATGAAGCCTTCCGCATATTTAACGTCTATCATGCGCCCGTAAAAGCTCGCCGCCAGGTTCATTCGCGCCTCCAACTGATCGAGCGGCAGCGCGACCCGCGGCCGGCGCTCTTTTTCCTTCGGGCGGAACTGCGAACCGTACGCGAGAATCGCGCGCCGCCGCCTCTCGAATTGTTTCGTGATGTCCACGCAAAACGTGGGCCGAGCGTTTGCGTCCGCAGTAGCGTAGAGAATCTTAAACGGACGAAAGGCCGACCCGCTGAGCGGATAATTCTTCAGCCCCGCTACGAAGCACGCCTCGTAGCCCAACTTTGCGGCGGTGTAATGGTCCGGGTGCCGGCCCTCCCAGTAGGGAAGAATTACGGTTTGCGGCTTCAACTCGCGGATCACCTCGGCAATGGCCATTTTGTATTCCTCGCGCATCTCGAGCCGCGCGTCGGGCAGCCCGAGGTTTCGCCGCACGCGCACCTTCAGAATCTTGGCTGCCCGCGCCGCTTCGCGCAGTCGCGTCTCCGGAGTCCCTCGCGTTCCCATTTCTCCCTTGGTCAAATCGAGGATTCCCGTGCGGTAGCCCGCCTCCGACATTTTCAGCACCGTCCCGCCGCAGGTGAGTTCCACGTCGTCCGGGTGCGCCGCAATCGCCAGCAAATCGAGTTTCATGTTCCCCCCTGATGCTTGCGACAAGCAGAGTTCCGCAGCGAATATGCGCGCGCGCTAGTTTTTGTCATCGGGTTTAGCCGGCGGTGTTGCAGGCTCGGCGGGTTTGGCCCCCGGGGTCGCGCTATTTGGGGGGATGGGCTCCTGCTTCACGAATTCGAAAGTGCACGAGCGGCCCAGGATGCCGGCGCCCTCATCGCGCGAGCCGGTGCCCTTGGTCTCTTCGAACTGGGCCTTGATGTTGTAGCTGTAGTTGTTGCCCTTCATGGCGAAGACGCCGTGCGCGTGGTTCTGCGTAACTTTGCCTTTGGCGGTAAGCTTGGCGCTGCCGTCGTCGGCAATCTTGCCGTCGATCACCAAGTAGCCCGGCCCGTCGTCTTCGCCGTGCTGCCCGTGAAACACGCCGTCCTTGATGGTGCTGGGGAACACGAATTTGTACGCCGGGGTTTCTCCGTGCGCTTCGCAGGCGAGGTGCGTGATCCAATCGCCGTCGTATTTGCCCCCGGCGATCGAAGCTCCGGGCAAAAGCAGCAGGCCCGCAACCAGCAAGAGCCGCAATGCACTTCGCGTTTTCATCGCACTCCTCCCTGGCATCGCAATGATTCCGCACAAACGGCGGCGGCGCGGCGCCAATAATAGCGCGATTTATTCTGGAGTTGTATGGTTGCCTTGGCGGGCTAGGAAGTAGTGGCGCCGGTTCGAGGAGCTAGCTTCGACGGAATAAAAAAAGCGGGAAGGAGTTGTTCGTCCTTCCCGCTGGATTCAGTCCGCTCAAGTGCAAACTACTGCAGCGCTGTTTCCGCCTGGCAAGCAACGTCTGTTGCAGGCGTCAGCAAACCCGTGCCATCAAAGCGGACCACACCGGATTCGTCGGAACAGAAACCGCGCTGGCCAGTCTGTCCCACGGTGACCGGCACGGCATAGGTGACGAAGGTCGGAACCACGCCCCCAACAGCCGCGCCACCGATCGCGTTGATGGTGTAGCCGCTCTTGGTGCCGCCGGCGAGAACCGGGTCAATCAAGCAAGCCGTGGCAGCCGATGCCACGCAAGGAATCGCGCCACCCATTTTGGCCAGGTTCGTGGAATAGCCAATGCCCCAGGTCGAGGAGTAGGTCACCTCGGCGGTAACGATGGAGCGAGTAGAACCCACAGCGGAGGCCTCATTGGCCGCGATGCGGGCGCGCAGCAAGTTCGGAATGGCGATGGCCGCGATGATCAAAATAATCGCCACCACGATCAGCAATTCGATAAGCGAGAAACCTTTTTGTTTCCGATTCATAAGCGTCTCCTTGGAATTTAATCTCGAATTTGCGCGTAATGGCCGGCGGTCCAAGCCCCTCTGAGTGCGCGCAGTGTGCCACAACGGAGCATTCCGTCCCGCGTAGATTCTACGACCATATGCCGCTTAGCGCCAACACGATATCGGAACACACGAGCCAGCGCATCGAATCGTCGATCAGAGGCTAGTCGCAAGGCGGGGTAGCGACAAATTAAGGTGCCGCCCTACGCCGCGCGCGTAGGTTTGGCGTGGGTCGGTGCACCGTCAAAGCGCAGCGCGTCCAGAGCCGATAGCGCGTGCTCCATGTCGGCCCGTTCGACAGCGTCAATATGCTGGTAATCCGCGAAGACGTGCGCGTTGATCGAGATTTCCGCAGCCGTGGCACGCGCCGCGATTTTTTCCGGGTCGAGTTCGAGAATGGCAGCCTGGTACAAAGCCCGCCAAGGATGTTCAGCCATGTAGTTGTAGCTCCTCGCGTTCCGGTTGACGTTGTCTGATTTCGCAGAGAGCCGTGTCGTGCAGGAGGGGCCTGCGGCGGTGTGCTAGTGAGACGCTTCGATGTTACGCGCTATGAGTCGAGATAGATACACGCAAACGAAATCGAGAGCGCACTACCGGCGATGTCGATCTGGCTTCGCCTTCATTTGGACCGTTCGCGCAAACGATGACGTTGTAGGAGTTGTTGCTCCAATGTTGAGGTGATGAAGAAACCACTCGCTTTCAGTTGTGTGAGAACATCCGGAAAGTTCACGATAAGTCCCACGGTATCGGCCCGTTCCAGAACACCAAGCGTTCCCGAACCGGGCAAATTCCGGCTGAGAGCAATAGTTCGTCCAATTTGTTCGTCGATCAAAAGAACGTCCGCCCGTAGAGTTTCTGCGAGCAAAATGGCCTCTCGTTCGCCTCGATGTAGCTTGACTGGAAACACGGGGGTGTCCGTTTCTCGCACCGTATGAACCTCAAACCAAGAAGGAAGCGATAAGACGCGCCTACGCACGTTCTCTGGCGTTTTCGCTTCTGTTAATTCCTCATGCACCGCGGTGGGCACAACGACTTTCGTAAATAATTTGCCCAGGAGATTGTCTTGGCCGATGGCAATCAGATAACGGAGCGGCGTGGTGTTGGATGCGGCGATCATGCCGCCCAACTGCTAACGAGGACTCCGGCGGGATGCGGCTTCGAATACTGCTGCCTCGCGGTCAAGGTCCGATTCTCCGATTACAGCCAAGGGGACGCGGTGCTGCCCCAAAAAATCTTCGGATTCAACCCGGGACAACCCCAGCATCTCCGAAATCTGAAGCAGAGTGAGAGTTTGGTCGCGGTAGCCTTCCAGCGCGAGCGCTTCGAGTGCGCGGCGGGAAACGTCACCACCAGCAGCGAGCCGCTTGGCGATATCGTCGGGAATACGGAGTGTGACTTCCATACCTCTACGCTTAGCATGTCAAACGTTCCGTGGAGGGGTGCAAAATGTTAACGTGTAATGCGTCGTTCGGCGACGCAGAAACCAGGAGGCAGCGAGGATGGTACGACGGCCGCGAAAGTTTCGAGACGCAACGAAGGCGCCGAGAGTCGAGGCAGGCGCGACGGCGGGGAAGACGGAAACGCCGCGACGACCGCTCGAAGGGCAAGTGGCGCTCATCACCGGCGCGGCAAAACGGATTGGACGCAGCATTGCGCTACGCCTCGCGTCCGAGGGCGCGGACATTGTCGTGAATTACCACGGGTCGAAGGCGGAGGCGGAGCAACTGGCGCAGGAAATTCGCAGGTCGGGGCGGCGGGCGATTGCGGTGCAGGCGGACGTCTCCCGTCGCGCGGAGGTCCAGAAATTATTTGCCGCCACGGAAAAAGAATTCGGGCGGCTGGACATACTGGTGAACAACGCCGGCACGTTTTTCGCCGCGCAATTCGAAGAGCTCACCGACGAGCAATGGGACCGCATCATGAACGCGAATCTGAAATCGCAGTTCCTGTGCGCGCAGGCCGCCGGGCCGATTATGAAACGCGCAGGACGCGGCCGGATCATCAACCTCTCGTCGCTCGGCGGGCTGCTGGCGTGGCCCGCTTACACGCACTATTGCGTCTCCAAGGCAGGCTGCATAATGTTGACGCGCTGCCTGGCGCGCGCGCTCGGCCCGGAAATTCTGGTGAATAGCGTGGCGCCAGGGACGATTCAGTTTCCCGGGGAGCCGCCGGACGAGGAGTACATCCGGCGCGTCCCGCTGCATCGCACGGGCACCGGCGACGACATCGCGGAAGCGGTCGCCTATCTCGCAAGCGCGGATTTCGTGACCGGGCAAGTGCTGGTCGTCGATGGCGGGCGCTCTTTGGTGTAGAGGAGGCGGAATGCTGTTCATGGTCATTGAACGATTCAAGGATCGCGACCCGGAGCCGATTTACCGGCGATTCCGCGAACACGGACGCATGCAGCCCGAAGGGCTGAAGTACGTCGGGAGCTGGATCGAAGCAAACTTCGACCGCTGCTTCCAGCTGATGGAATGCGAGGACCCGAAGTTATTTCAGGAGTGGATATTAAAGTGGCGCGACCTGGTGGAATTTGAAGTGGTGCCGGTCGTTGCGTCGAAGGAAACTTCGCAGGCACTTGGCGGCGGGAAGTAGCCGACCCGCAAGGCGATTCGTCGCCGGTAGAGCTACGACGTTACCGGATTAGGCTTGTCGCGCTGGATGCCGAGGTCCGCGATGGCCTTTTCCACGACGCACTTTTCGATTTTGCCTTCGTGGTAAAGCTCGTCGAGCGCAGCCAGCGTGATGAAGCGCGAATCCACTTCGAAGAAATCGCGGAGCGAGGTGCGCCCTTCGCTGCGGCCGAAGCCGTCGGTGCCGAGCGAGGCGATGCGCCGCGGAGCCCAGGGGCGAATCATGTTGGGCAAAGTTTTCAGATAGTCGGTGGCAGCGACGAGCACGCCCGGCGCGTCCTTCAGCATTTCGGTGACGTAAGGAACGCGCGGGTTGGCGCTGGGATGCAGGCGATTCCAGCGGTCCGTCTCGATCCCGTCGGTGTACAGCGCTTTATAGCTGGTGACGCTCCAGACGTCGGCAGCCACCCCGTATTTCTGCTCCAGAATTTCCTGCGCGCGAAGAGCTTCGTTCAGGATCGCGCCGCTGCCAAATAGCTGCGCGCGCAATTTCGATTTCTTGTTGGCGGAGGCACGGAACAGGTACATGCCCTTGAGGATGCCTTCAGCCGCGCCCGCGGGCATTTCCGGCATGGCGTAGGGCTCGTTCATCACCGTGATGTAATAAAAGATGCTTTCGCCGTCCAGGTACATGCGGCGGATGCCGTCTTCGATAATCACGGCGAGTTCGAACGCGAATGCGGGATCGTACGCGCGCAAGTTCGGCACCGTGAGCGCGAGAACGTGGCTGTTGCCGTCCTGATGCTGCAAACCTTCGCCGGAAAGTGTGGTGCGGCCGGAGGTACCCCCAAGCATGAAGCCGCGCACGCGCATATCCGCCGCGGCCCAGATGAAATCGGCGATGCGTTGGAAGCCAAACATGGAATAAAAAATAAAGAACGGAATGGTGTTGATTCCGTGGGTGGCGTAGGCGGTTCCGGCGGCGATAAACGAGCCCATCGAGCCGGCCTCCGTGATTCCTTCTTCCAGAATTTGGCCGTCCTTGGCTTCCTTGTAGTAAAGCAGCGTGTTCACGTCCACCGGCTCGTAGCGCTGGCCCACGCTCGAATAAATACCGACCGTGCGGAAAAGCGATTCCATGCCGAAGGTGCGCGCTTCGTCTGGCACAATCGGAACGATGAGTTTGCCGAGCGCGGGATCTTTCAGCAGTTTGCGCAGAATGGCGACGAAGGCCATGGTGGTTGAGATTTCGCGGCCATCGCTGCCGCCGAAAAACTCCTTGAACAACTCCTCGTGAACCGGGGCGATCGCCGCGGCGCGCACTCGTCGCTGTGGTACGTAGCCGCCCAGGCTTTGCCGGCGCGCGCGCAGGTAACGAATTTCCTCGCTGTCCTCGGCGGGCCGGTAGAAGGGAACTTCGGCGCACTGCTGGTCGGTGACCGGAATATCGAAGCGCGTGCGGAACTCGCGCAGTTCCTCTTCATTTAGCTTCTTCTGCTGGTGCGTGACGTTCTTGCCTTCGCCGGCCTCGCCCAGGCCGTAGCCCTTGATCGTGCGCGCCAAAATCACGGTGGGCGAACCACGATGTTCGACCGCGGCTTTATACGCAGCGTAAACTTTAATCGGGTCGTGCCCGCCGAGACGCAACCGGCGCAAATGCTCGTCCGGGAGCGGCTCGACGAGCTTCAAGAGCTCCGGGCTCGTTCCGAAAAAATGTTCGCGCACGTAGGCGCCGGAGGAAACCACGAGCTTCTGGTATTCGCCGTCAACCATTTCGCCCATGCGCTTGACCAGCAAGCCTTCCGTGTCGCGCTCGAGAATGGGATCCCACTCCGAGCCCCACAGAACTTTGATCACGTTCCAGCCCGCGCCGCGAAATTCGGATTCGAGTTCCTGAATGATTTGCCCGTTGCCGCGTACCGGGCCGTCCAGGCGCTGCAAGTTGCAATTCACGACGAAAATTAAATTGTCGAGCTTTTCTCGCGCGGCCAAGCCGATGGCGCCGAGCGATTCGGGCTCGTCCGTCTCGCCGTCGCCGAGGAAAGCCCACACTTTCGAATCCGTGACGGGCTTGAGGCCGCGGTCTTCGAGGTAACGAGTGAAGCGCGCCTGATAAATAGCCATGAGCGGGCTCAGGCCCATGGAGACGGTGGGGAATTCCCAAAAGTCCGGCATCAGCCACGGATGCGGATAAGAGGAAAGCCCGCCGCCGGGTTTGAGTTCGCGCCGGAAATTTTCAAGCTTCTCGCGCGAAAGCCGGCCTTCGAGAAACGCGCGCGCGTAGATTCCGGGCGCGGCGTGGCCCTGAAAGTAAATGATGTCGCCTTCGAATTCAGGCGTATGCGCGCGGAAAAAATGGTTGAAGCCGATTTCGTAGAGCGTGGCCGCGGAAGCGTAGGTGGAGATGTGCCCGCCGATGTTGTGCTCTTCGCGGTTCGCGCGCACCACCATGGCCAGCGCGTTCCAGCGAACCAGGCTCTTGATGCGGCGTTCGAGCTGCTGATCGCCCGGGAAATCGGGCTGCATCCGGTGGGGAATGGTGTTGACGAAGGGCGTGTTGGCGGTGAACGGAATCTCTACGCCGACAACTTTCGCGTGCGCGCGCAGCCGCTCCAGGATGTAGGAAGCCACGTCCGGGCCGCTCGATTGCAACACGGAGTCCAGCGATTCAAGCCACTCCTGAATCTCGGAGGCATCCGTGCCCTGCATCGGAATGCTAATTTCATTGTCCATCGTGTCGCCTGGCATCCTGCCGCTCGAATTTATTTTGAGGTACGGAAACGCCCTCGATTTTCTATTGCGCTTCTAGAATACACCCAATCCCGTTCGCCGCACATACTCACGGATGTGCCCGTAATTCCATGCGCAACTCTTGTTAGGGCTCGGGTAGCTTCTCTTCGAGCTCGCTCGCCAGTTTCTGGACGTCGGTCGCCTCGCTGAATTCCTTTACTTGCTGGTTGGACGAATTCACGTCAACGCCCGCGTGCCGGCAAAGCTTCTGCAACATTTGAAGCATCACGGTGAGTTCCTGCTCGGCAAGCATGCCGACTTGCAAGTCGAGATGCGAGCGCCGATCCGCTTCGCGAGCCATGCGGTTCTGGCTGATCAACACGAAGATGGTGAGGAACACGCCTTCCGCAGCAAGCAAAAGCGCCAGAATCCCGAAGGGAAAGGGATCGAACGCTTTGACTCCGGGGATCAGGTTGAGATTTATGGTGCTCCAAATCGCGACCAGAAGAATGTGCAACAAAAGATATGGCGTACTGCCGATCGCCTTTACGATTGAGTCGCTGGCACGCTCGGCGGCTGTTCGGCGATCCAGAGCTTCTTCTTCCAGCTTGGCTATCGCTTTGATGTTCTGTTGCGTGGGATTTCTGGACGCTTCGTCACTCGTCGTGCGATTCATGCGCGTAACCCCTGCCTGTCATCATTTCGTAGCTCGAACCATCGCACTGTCTATTCGCCGGGCTTCAGGAAGAGAATGTCGGCTTGAGTGTTTTCAGGCGCAACCGCTCGATCAGCTCGCGGTCGGCGGGGAGGAAATTCAATTCCGGCAACGACTCGGGTGCGCGCCATTCCATGGTCTCGAACGCGAGATTGCGGACTTCCTGTGCGTTCACGGTCGCTGCAAGAAAAATCAGCTCGATGGGTTCGGCAAGCTCGACGTACTGATGGCGCGTGCGGAACAGTTCGGCGCCGATGTGCGCCTCGACTCCGATTTCCTCACGCAGCTCTCGCGCAAGAGCCGCTGCATGCGTTTCACCCGGCTTCACCTTGCCGCCGGGAAATTCCCACAGCAATCCGAAGGTGTCGCCGCGCCTTCGCTGGCACACCAGGAGTTTTCCATCTCGTTCGATCAGCGCTGCAACCACGGTCAGCATCTCTCGCTCTTTTTGTGTATCCAACGCGCCTGAATTCCAGCCGTCACGCGACAGTATCTCTCGTTTCTGTTTTTATCTGTGTTTATCCCATTTTATCCGTGTTCATCTGTGGTTCGACTTGGCGACTGCAGGATGAAGCGCGTGGAAAAGCGCCAGAGCGCCCTCCACGAGCGGCGGCCCGGGCGTGTTCAGGAGTTCGTCGCGGATCACAATCACACGGCCGTTCTTCACCGCCGGAACATTCCTCCATTTCGGATTGCGCAGAGCGACGGCCGGCGTCGCGCGATCTCCCACCGCAGTCCAGGCCAGCACAATGACGTCAGGTTTCGCTTGCGCCACATCTTCATCGGTGACGCGCGCGCCCGCCGCGAGGACCATTTTGCCTCCCGCGATTCGCACCAGTTCCGCGACCCACGGCGGGGAACTGATGCGCGGATTGGGCCAGGCCTCGCAGTAAACCCGCAGTTTCCGGCGCGTCCGTTTTCGTGCGGCCAGCCGCGCCAGGTCGCGAAAGCTCGCATGCATACTCCGAATCAGTCTTTCGGCGTTCGACGACCGATTCACAATGCGCCCGAGCGTGCGGATGTCGCGTGCGATGTCAGCGAGCGAGCGCGGGTTGACGGCGAGAAAAGCCACGGGCTGCGCGAGAATCGCCGCCACAGTATCTTGTGCAAAGGGCACGGACCCGATCAACATCGTGGGCTCGAGCCGCATCACTTCGGCGATATCCATTTTCCAGCAATCGCCCACTTGCGGTCGATCTCCTACGTCAGCGACATCCTTGCACCATTTGCTCACGCCCACAAGTTCGCGGCCCGCTCCGAGAGCGAGCAGAATCGAAGTGACGTTCGGCGCGAGCGAAACAATCCGCTCGGCCGTGCGGGTTTTTCGGAATTCCATGTGCGGCACGATTTTACTTCTGCGGCTTGCGAATTCGGCAAAAAGAAAATCGCGCCGGGGAGCATGGCCCTCCGGCGCGATTCGCAGATTCAAATCCTAAGTTCTGCTACTGCGCTGCTTCCACCTTCTTGAGCGTGGCCTTGGGAACCTGCCAGATGATTCCGGAGTCGTCCGCGCCATGCGGGAAGAACTGCAGCGACTTCTTTCCGGAAGGCAACAGCACGATATCCGCACGCCGGTTGTATGCGAGCCAGTCGCCCTGCTTGTTCTTCGCGCGGGCCTTGGGCGCCTTGTTGGGGTTGGTATCTTCGAGTTCGGAGACTTCCTTGCGGTCCAGGGGACGTTCTTTTCCGTAGGCCGCCGTCTGAATTTTGTCGGCGGAGATGCCCTGGTCCACGAGGTACTGCTTGATGCGCTCCACGCGGCGCTCGCTCAAGTCCTGGTTATAGGGCTTGGAGCCGCGAATGTCCGCGTGCGATTCGACGGATAGCTTGGCATCGCCGTCGTACTCGAGATACTTCTTGAATCCATCGGCCAGCGTGGCGAGCTCGAGTTGCTGGCTCTTCACCAGCCCCACTTGTGGGTGTTTCTTGTCCGGATAATCCGTGGGGTAGAAGATGCTCTGGAGAACGACAGCGGGAATCGGCTCGACCGAGCCGGTCACGTGGACGGCCGCAGTCTGCGTGGAAGTGCCGCCGCAAACATTGGTCGCAGTGAGTGTGTAGGTGCGATTGTCGTTCACGGTGCGCGCGGGCTGCCCTTCGGCTACGGTGCTGGTGTCCGCGGGATCAGCGGTGATGGTCTTGCTGCCGTTTAGGTCCACTTTACCGATGGGATCGATATTCACGGAATCCGCATTCGAGGTGGTCCAGGTCAGCGTGCCATTGTCATCGGTGATGACCTTGTCGCCAATCTTGCGATAGTGCAGCTCGGTCGGGCTGGACGAAACGTTGGCCACAACCGTGGTGTTGACGTTCACTGTTTCGGTGCCGGTTACTTTGCCGCCGGGACCTGTGGCCGTCAGCGTGTAGGTTGTGGTCGCGCGCGGCGAGAGCGATTTGCTGCCGCTGGCGTCCACGGGCCCAACTCCGTTGTCGATGCTTACGTCCACGGCGTCGGTCGTGTTCCAGGCCACGTTCGTGTTCTGACTGCAGTTAATGTTGGCGCTGGCGTTGGTCATGGAAGCCTTCACCGGCGCGATCACCACTGTTGCGCTCGCCATCCCGGCAAAGAAACGGGGAAGCGGCGCCTTCTTTTGCAGATCTGCCTGGCGCTTGCTCCAGTCCGTGGAGACTTG